>Ga0111538_10010261_pt1 | contig 12468 bp, 14 predicted proteins | sample SoiMethybrSBSTD1_FD_79669 | JGI IMG/M metagenome (GOLD analysis project Ga0111538, IMG submission 79669) | Bulk soil microbial communities from a Populus tree surrounding site in Tennessee, USA - Soil MetaG P. TD hybrid SBSTD1 (version 2)... | ecosystem: Environmental > Terrestrial > Soil >...
GCCCTCGCCGCGCTTCACGAGGAAGTGCTCCTCGCCGAGCCATTTCTCCGCCAGTTTCTGCCGGAACACCAGGGTCGCGAGGAAGACGGCGCCGACGACGGCGAGCGCGAGCATGTTCTTCCAGTAGCCCCAGCATGCGAAAAACGCGATGACATAGGTCAGGCTGCCGATCGCGCGCGGCACATACCTGAGGAGACGCTGGATGCGCGGTCCGCGCGGATGCGCGCCGACGCCCCCGGCTAAGGCGAAATCGAGCGTGACGCGCCCCCAGTACCACGACTGGAAAGCCCAGAGGAGCACGGAAAGATGGAAAGCGATGACGATCCACCACTGCGCGGCCTCCGAGGACACGCCGACCGTGACCTCGCGGCCCTGCGGCGAGGCGAGCAGCGCGGCTCCGGCGGCAACGACGAGGATGCTGAAGCGGCAAGGGCGAAGCACCGCGCCGACGTCGCGCATCCACTGCCACAACTCCGCGGCAATCCTGAGCATGATCGTCCTCCCCTTGAGGTGACGACCATCGTACGCACGTCGCAGACGGCGTACTTATCACCGGGTCCGTTTCAGCTAGCGGGGAGCGAGGATGCGCTCGACGTAACGCGCGACGAGGTCGACTTCGAGATTCACCGGCGTGCCCTTCTTCAGGCGGCCGAGGGTCGTGACTTCCAGAGTGTGCGGGATCAGGTTCACTTCGAAGGCATCGCCTTCGATACGGTTCACGGTGAGGCTCACTCCGTCGACGCAGATCGAGCCTTTGCGCGCCACGTATTTCTGCAGCGCTGCCGGAACGCGGAAGGTCACCACCCCGCCCTCGCGCGCGAGCACTTCGCCCACGCCGTCGACGTGCCCGGTGACGAGGTGCCCGCCGAGCTCGCCGCCGAGCTTCAGGGATTTTTCGAGATTCACTTCGCCCGGTCGGTCGAGGCCGGCGGTAAGGCGCAGGGTTTCGGCCGAGACGTCGGCGGTGAAACCCTTGCCGGTGAGCGCGGTGACGGTGAGGCAGACCCCCTGCACCGCGATCGAAGCGCCGACCGAAACGTCGGACAGGCCGAGCCCGGGACACTGGACCTCGAGAGGACCGACGCGCACGATCTTCCCCACCGCCTGCACGATGCCCGTGAACATGGCGGGGAAGGTTACCGCAAAGGTGCTGTCTAAGGCCTGATGATCGGCGTGAGACGCTGCAGCAGCCTGCCCATCTCCTTGTCGAGATGCAGCGCCGACGCGCTGAGCGCGCAGATGCAGGAGCCGACGATGATGCAGTTGGCCATCGCCACGGTCGAGACGAATTCGGCCGCGAATGGCGCGGCGAGCAGCCACAGTCCGACCGCCATGTTCACCCACTCCGTCCAGAGTTCGTCGAGGCCGATCTGGAAATGCGCGCCGAGCGCGAGCGCCACGCCGACGAAGGCAGCATTGGCGGTCGCCGCGTGCTGGCCCTCGTACCCCACGATCCAGGGCGATACCGCGAGCCAGAGCCCGAGCGCGAAGCTCGCCCAGTCCTGCCACCGTGCCGTTCCGACCATGCGCGACTCCTTGCAATTTTCGGGCGCGATAGCCATTCGAACAGGCGCGGGTTACGCTCGATCGCCCAGGGTCTTAGTACCTATGGCAAGCAGGGTGTAGAGATGCAGCGACAGGTCGAGTTGATCGGTGCGGCGTGGGGCCTCGGCGGGGCAGATCCCGGCTGCGCGGAAGCGCCTGCCGCGCTCGCGCCGCTGCTCGCCCAGCGCCTCGAAGCGTGCGGCGTGCCGAGCGTGCCCGGGCCGATGCTGCGCGCCATGCCCGCGGAGCGGCGCAAGCAATTCGCGGTCAGCAAGCTGTGCGGCCTGCTCGCCTCGGCGGTCGCCGACGCCTGCCGCCGCCAGCGCCTGCCCTGCGTGCTCGGCGGCGATCACAGCTGCGCCGGCGGCACCTGGAGCGGCGTCGCCCGCACGATGCAGGGGAACCTCGGGCTCCTCTGGATCGACGCGCACATGGACAGCCACACGCCGGGCACCAGCCACAGCGGTCGGCTGCATGGCATGCCGCTCGCCTGGCTGCTCGGGCAGGACGACGATCCGCTCTACGGCCTCGCCACCGGCGTGCTGCAGCCCCAGCACGTCTGCATCATCGGCGTGCGCAGCTTCGAGCCCGAGGAGGAGGAGCGGCTCGAGCGCCTCGGCGTGCGCGTCTACCACTTCGCGGAGGTGAAGAAACGCGGCCTCCCGATCGTATTCAGCGAAGCGCTCGCGATCGTGACTTCGGGCACCGAGCGCTTCGGCGTCAGCATCGACCTCGACGTCATCACGCCCAAGGAAGTGCCGCATGTCGGCACGCCGGTGGCGGACGGCCTGGCGAGCGCGGCGCTGGCGCGCGAGTTGGAGCGCCTCGCGGCGAACCCGGGGCTCGCGGCCATCGAGCTGGTGGAATATTCGCCGAAGCAGGACCGCGACGGCAGCAGCGCCCGGGTCGCCGTCGACCTTCTCGCCGCCGCCCTATGCGGCAGCAGGTCGCGCGAGAAGCCGCAGGTCGTCGCCGACGCGCTCCGTCGATAGCAGCTTCAGCTTCGGCCGCTGCTCAAGCGCGGTGAAAGCGGGCAGGTCGAACATGCCCTGCGCGGTGTCGCCGAGGAAGCTCGGGTTGAGGTAGATCAGGAACTCGTCGACGCAGCCTTCGCGCAGCAGCGACGCGTTCAGCCGCGAGCCTGCTTCGACGTGCAGCTCGTTGATGCCTCGGCTGGCCAGCTCCGCGAGCATCTTCGGCAGATCGACCTTGTTATTTTCATTTCTCAAGGAAACAACTTCCGCGTTGGGCAGCGTGCCCTCCTTCGCCGCGAAAATCAGAGCCCTTTCGCCCTGGAGGATGCGCGCCTGCGGCGGCGTCTCCAGCTTGCTGTCGACCACGACCCGCAACGGCTGGCGCGGTGTCGCCACGTCACGCACGGTGAGCTGGGGATCGTCGGTCACGACCGTGCCTGCGCCGGTGAGGACCGCGCAGGCGCGCGCGCGCCAGCGATGGCCGTCACGCCGCGCTTCTTCGCCGGTGATCCATTGGGACTTGCCATTGGCTAACGCAGTCCTGCCGTCCAGCGTCGCCGCCACTTTCAGCCGTACCCACGGCCGGCCGCGGGTGACGCGCGAGACGAAGCCGATATTGAGCTCGCGTGCTTCGGCTGCCATCAGCCCGTGCTCGAAAGCGATGCCGGACGCGGCAAGCTCCTCGCCGCCCGCGTCCGCGTGCGGATTCGGATCGAGCATCGCCGCGACGACGCGCTTGACCTTCTTGTTCCGGATGAGATCCACGCAGGGCGGCGTGCGGCCGTAGTGGCTGCACGGCTCGAGCGTCACGTACAGCGTCGCATCCTCGGGGGCGTCCTGCAGCGCGACCACCTCGGCATGCGGGCCGCCGGCCTTCTCGTGCCAGCCTTCGCCGACAACTTTTTCGTTTTTCACGACGACACAACCCACCCGGGGGTTCGGCGTGGTCGTGTACAGGCCTTTGGCGGCGAGTTCGAGCGCACGCCGCATCATGGCGTGGTCGAAATCGTTGAAACTCAAGTGCGGCTCACTTGCGCCGTTTCTTGGAGGCTTTGACTTCCTGCACTGCTTCCCGGAACTCTTCGGGCGTCTCGAAATTCCGGTAAACCGATGCGAAGCGGATGTAGGCGATCTTGTCGAGCTTGGCGAGCTCGCGCATCACGAAGTCGCCCACGCGGTTGGTCGGCACCTCGCGCTCGCCGAGCGAGCGCAGCCGCTCGATGATGTGGTCGACCGCCTCGTCGACCGCGTCGGTCGACACCGGGCGCTTGCGCAGCGCGAGCATCATGCTGCCGAGCAGCTTGTCGCGGTCGAAGTCGGTACGGCTGCCGTCCTTCTTCACCAGGCGCGGCATCTTCAGGTCGACGCGCTCGTAGGTGGTGAAGCGCTTCTCGCACTTCAGGCATTTCCGGCGGCGCCGGACGGTGTTGGCCTCGAGATTGGCCCGGGTATCGACCACCTGCGTGTCTTCAGACGCGCAGAAGGGGCACTTCACGCGTACACCGGGAAGCGGGCGCAGAGCGCCTTTACGTCGCCCGCGACGCGCGCGAGGTTGGCGTCGTCGGCCGGCCGGTCGAGGACGTCGGCGATGAGGTTGGCGAGGCTCTCGGCCTCGGCCTTGCGAAAGCCGCGCGTAGTCATCGCCGGCGAGCCGATGCGCACGCCGCTGGTCACCATCGGCTTCTGCGGATCGTTCGGGATCGCGTTCTTGTTCACCGTGATGTGCGCGCGCCCGAGCGCCGCCTCGGCGTCCTTGCCGGTGACGTTCTTCGGCTGCAGATCCACCAGGAACATATGGCTGTCGGTGCCGCCAGAGACGATGCGCAGCCCGCGCTTCGTCAGCACTGCGGCCATGGTCTTCGCGTTCTCCAGCACCTGCTTCTGGTAGGTCTTGAATTCGGGCTTCAACGCCTCGCCGAGCGCCACCGCCTTGGCGGCAATGACGTGCATCAGCGGCCCGCCTTGAAGGCCGGGGAAGATCGAGCTGTTGATGGGCTTTTCGAATTCATCCAGACCAAAAATCATTCCGCCGCGCGGGCCACGCAGTGTCTTGTGCGTCGTGGTGGTGACGAAGTGGGCGATACCGATCGGCGAGGGATAGAGCCCGACCGCGATCATCCCGGCGTAGTGCGCGATGTCGGACATGAGCAGCGCGCCACACTTGTCGGCGATCGCCCGGAAGCGCTTCCAGTCGATGACCCGCGAATAGGCCGACGCGCCCGTCACGATGAGCTTGGGCTTCTCGGCCAGGGCGATCTTCTCCGCGGCGTCGTAGTCGATCTCTTCCTTCGCGTTCAGGCCGTAGGAGACGATGCGATAAAGCTTGCCGGAGAGATTCACCGGCGAGCCGTGGGTGAGGTGCCCGCCCATCGACAGCGACATGCCGAGGATGGTCTCGCCGGGCTTGAGCACCGCGGTATACACCGCCTGGTTCGCCTGCGAGCCGGAATGCGGCTGCACGTTCGCCCAAGGCGCGCCGAACAGCTTCTTCGCCCGCTCGATGGCGATGGTCTCGGCGATGTCGACGTACTCGCAGCCGCCGTAATAGCGCCTGCCGGGATAGCCCTCGGCGTACTTGTTGGTTAGCTGGCTGCCCTGCGCCAGCAGCACCTGGCGGCTGACGTAGTTTTCGGAGGCGATCAGCTCGACGTGGTCTTCCTGGCGCTGGTTTTCGAGGCGGATGGCGTCCCAGAGCTCGGGATCGGACTGGGCAAGAAGGTTGGGCGCGAGCATGGGGGATTTTAGCAGTAGGATTTTGCCTATGAGATCCGCCCTCTTTGCTCTGCTCTGCGCCTTCGCCACGCAGGCGAGCGCCCAGAACGGTGTGCTGGTCTCGCCTCTGCCGGACGATGTGGGTGGCGCCAAGGCGATCGAGGTCGCGCGCCAGGTGCTCGCCGCGCGCGGCTGGACGCTGGCAAACGCCGACAGGAGCTCGATCGACGCACGCAAGGACAACTCCGGGATACGCGTTTTCGCGAGCGATCGCGCGCTGCGCTTCAGCGATCAGTCGGTACGCCCGCGGGGAACGAAGCAGCGCGAGCACCGCGACGAGGGCCCGCAGCTCACGGCCGTGCCACAGGACGAGATCGAGGCGCTGCGCGCCGATCTCGCCGCCGCCTTCGAAGGCCGGCTGCCGCTCGCCGGCGTCACGCCGGCGAAGATTTCGAGCAGGGTGCTGCTGGGTGGCATCCCCGCGGGCGCCGACCCGCAGCGAGTGATGCAAGCGGCGCGCAGTGCCTTCGTCGGCCGCCGCTGGGAAGTGAAAGACGACGTCGACGGCGCCTTCATCGCCGACATTCACGGCGCGACGGAGAGCGCAACGCTCAAGGTGTTTCTTGCCGAAGGCGCGCTGCGATACGCCGACCGGAGCGTCGATCGCAACGGCGCCCGAGCGGAGGTTCCCGAACGCTGGCTGAACAACATCCGCTACGACTTGCGCCCCACGATCAGCCTGCTCGCGCCCCGGGAGAAGACGCGACCCGCCGTGCGCGCCGACCCGGCCGCCCCGAGCGATCCCGCCGAGCGCCTGCGGCGCCTGAAGTCGCTCCTGGACGGCGGGCTGATCACGCAGGCGGAATACGAGGCAAAGCGCGCCGAAATCCTGAAAGGCCTCTGACATTGCAGAATACGAGCAGAAGCGCGCCGAACTCTTGAAAGCACCTTAACAAGGACCCGAAATGAAATCCCATCGCATCGCCGTCGCCCTGCTGCTCGCTGCCGCGAGTGCTCCGGCACTCGCCGAAATCGACCGGCTGCAGCTGCTCACCCAGCCCGAGTTCCGCGCTCTTGCCGAAGACATGACCGCGGCGCTTTCCTACAAGCCGCTGCAGCCGATCGAGCCGCTGGGCTTTCCCGGGTTCGACATCGGCGTGGCGGCGACCGGCACCAAGATCAAGCACCAGGATCTGTGGGCGCGGGCCACGGGCGAAAGCGACTTTCCGTCGACCGTCGTCGTGCCGAGCGTGCGCGCCAGCATCGGCTTGCCGTGGAACTTCGACCTGAGCGGGATGTACAGCTCCGTGCCGAAGACCGGCGTCTCGCTCGCGGGCGGGGCGCTTTCGTGGGCGCTCTATGGCGGCAGCACCTGGCTGCCGGCATTGGGCGTGCGCGCGAGCTACACCAAGATGTTCGGCGTCGACCAGCTCGACTTCAACTCGTCGGGCCTCGATGCCTCGATCTCCAAGGGCTTCGGACCGTTCACGCCGTATCTCGGCGCGGGCAAGGTCTGGTCGAAAGCGACGCCGCAGAGCACCACCATCCTGCATCCCGAGTCCTTCTCGCAGCAGAAGGTGTTCGGTGGCATCGCCGTCAAGGTGACCGTGGTGAATCTCGTCGTCGAATACGACCGCACTGGCGCGGTCAACAGCTACGGCGCGAAGCTCGGCCTGCGCTTCTAGCCGCCCGCGTCGCCGCCGCGGCGCTGCAGGCGGTACTGCAGCAGGTGGTCGCCGCCGCCGCTCGTCGGGCTGCCGAGCCCGATCGTGCCGCGCTCGCCGAGCAGCGCTTCCTCGCGCCGCAGCCTGATTTCGCGCGTGCTGCCGTCGACCATGACGAAGGTGCCGTTCGATGACTGGTCGGCGATGACGAAGTTGCCGTCGCGGCCGAAGACGCGCGCATGCAGGCGCGAAGCGTGCTGGCTCGGCACCACCACCTCGTTCTGCTTGTCGCGGCCGATGCGCACGCTCGCGTTCGGATCGATGGTGAAGCTCTCGTCGCGGTAGCTCAGCTTCAGCACCCACTGCGTAGCCTTCGCCAGCGAATCCCTGGTGAGGTTGAGCGCGGTGATGTCGGCGTCGCCGCGCCATAACACCTCGCACGCCGCCACCTCTGCGGCGCGCCCCCGTACCCTGGTCGGCGCCAGCGTGCGGCAGCGCTTGCGCAAGCCCGGCGAGAGCGCGTCGACCGTCTGCTGCGTGGTGAGCACCTGCTGCGGGTTGGCCAGGCCAATCAGGCGCGAGCAGACGTTCACCGTGTCGCCGAATACGTCGCCGCCCCTGGGCACCACGGGCCCGTAGTTGAAGCCGACGCGGATCGCGAGCTCGCGGCGCAGCGTCGGCGAGGTCAGCGCTACCGTGGCTTCCTGCATCTCGCACGCCGCGCGCAGCGCCGCATCCGGCGTAGCGAACTGGCACACCATGCCGTCGCCCATCGTCTTGATGACGCTGCCCTTCGCCGCCTTTACCTTCTTGGTGAGCACGGCAAACAGGCGATTGATGGCCGCAAGCGCGCGCGTGTCGCCCAGCGTCTCGTAGATCGAGGTGCTGTCGCAGACGTCGGCAAACAGAATCGCGCGCCTGGCGCTGGTTTCGGCGATTTTTGAACCCCCTTTTTCCCTAAATCATACGCGCAGCGGCGGGGCGAGGTCCTCGGGACGATCGATATCGCGAATGACACCCGGGTCGCCGACGGGAATTTTCAACACTTCGTGCCGCGAGAGCAGCGCTTTCGCCCCCTCGTCGCCGCCGAGCGCGAGCAACTCCTGCCTGTACCGCGAGGCGATGCCGACCGGGTGGCCCCGGCGCGCACGGAAATAAGGCGCGACAAGACCCGCGCCGGCCTCGAGCGCGGCGCGCACCGCGGCGATCGAAGAAGGCCGCACGAACGGCATGTCGCCGAGCGCCACCAGCCACGCATCGGCCGCCTGCGCCGCGCGCACGGCGCAGGCGAGGCTCGCGCCCATGCCCTCGGCCGCGTTGTCGCAAACCGCGATTTCGCAGCCTTCGGCTTTGAGCGCCTGCGCGAGCTCGGCGCTGCCCGGACGCAGCACCGCCACGACCGGAACCTGGGACTTGAGATGCCGCGCCGCCTGCACGGCGATCGCCACGCCGTGCGGCAGCGCGTGGCGCAGCTTGTCGGAGCCGAAGCGGGTTCCCGAGCCTGCCGCGAGGAGCAGGCCGACGATGTTCAAGGGGTCTTTACTTCACACGCCGAGGGATCGAAGCGCTTCTCGGGCTTCGCCGCCCACGACGGCTCGCGCACGCCGTAGCGCACCGCGGTCATCTCGGCCATGATCGCGACCGCGATCTCCGGCGGCGTCTTCGAGCCGATGTACAGTCCCACGGGGCCGCGCAGCCGCGCGATCTCGTCGGCGGAGACGTCGAAGTCCTTCAGCCGCTCGCGGCGCGCGTCGTTGTTCTTCTTCGAGCCGATCGCGCCGACGTAGAACGCCGCGGATTTCAGCGCCTCCATCAGCGCCAGATCGTCGAGCTTGGGATCGTGCGTCAGCGCCACCACCGCGCTGTGGCCATCGAGATTGAGCTCGCGCACCACGTCGTCCGGCATGCCGCGGTCGAGCCTCGCGCCCGGCAGATCCCAGCCCGCGGCGTATTCCTCGCGCGGATCGACCACGATCACCTGGTAGTCGAGCATCTTCGCCATCTCGGCGAGGTAACGCGTCAGCTGCCCGGCGCCGATCAGGATCAGGCGCCAGCGCGGCCCGTGCACCGCCGAAAGCATCTTGCCGTCGAACTCGAGCACGTCCTGCCAGCGGCCAGGCTCGAGCGTCGCGCGGCCGCTGTCCATTTCCACGCGCCGCTTCACCAGTTGCTGCGCGCCGATTTTTTCGAGCAATTCTCCGAGCCCGGACTTGTCGCTCACCGGCTCGACCACGAGTTGCAGCGTGCCGCCGCAAGGCAGGCCCCAGCGTGTCGCGTCCTCGTTGGTGATGCCATAAGTGAGGAGCTCGGGTTTCTTCGCCGCCGCGAGGCGCTCCTTCACCTTGTCGACCAGGTCGTCCTCGACGCAGCCGCCGGACACCGAGCCGACGATCTGGCCGTCGTCGCGGATCGCTACCATCGCACCCACCGGGCGCGGCGCCGAGCCCCAGGTCTTGACGATGGTGCCGAGCGCCGCCTTGTGGCCGCTCTTGCGCCATTGCTCGGCGGTGCGCAGGACTTCGATGTCGACGCTATCCATGGGGAAATGTTAGCGCAACGCGGCAGCCCTTATTTGCCCCTGCTGGCGACGTGCCTTCAGCAATGGTGAGCGTGGCGCCGTGGCCCGACGCGATTTCGCGCACGATGGCGAGGCCGAGGCCGCTGCCGGTGCCCGGCGTACCCGGCACGCGGTAGAAGCGATCGAGCACACGCTCGCGCTCGCCAGGCGGGATTCCCGGTCCCTCGTCTTCGATCTCGAGGACGGCCTTGCCGTCGCGCATGCCGGTGCGCACCGTGATGCGCGCGCCGCGCGGCGAATATTCGATCGCGTTGTGCAGCAGGTTGGCGAGCGCTTCGCGCAACAGGAATTCGTCGGCCCGCACGTTTGCCGACTGCAGATCGAAGCCGAGGTCGAGATCGCGCTGCAGTGCGCGGTGCACCCACTCGTCGGCGACGGCCTCCACCATCGGCCTGAGCTCCACCGTCGCGAGCGGCTCGGTGTGGCCGCCAGGCTCGGCGCGCGCCAGCGCGAGCAGCTGGTTGGCAAGCCGCGCGGTGCGGATCGTCGCCTGGTGCACCTGCTCCACCTGCGTGCGGCAGGCATCGGGCATCGGCTGCGCCAGCGCGAGCTCGGTGTGCGCCTGAAGGCCGGCGAGCGGCGTGCGCAGCTGGTGGGCGGCGTCGGCGAGAAAGCGCTGCTGGTTGCGGTTGGCGGCGGCAAGCTCGCCGAGCAGGCCGTTCAGCGCCACGATCAGCGGCCGCGTTTCCTCGGGCGCCTTGCCGGCGTCGAGCGCGTGCAGGTCCGCGGGCGAGCGCTCCTTGATCTCCTCGGAGAGCCGCGCCAGCGGCGCGAGGCCGCGCTTCACGCCAAACCAGACGATGACCACGGTGGCGAGCGCGATCAGCGCCTCGGGCAGCACGTTGGAGAGCAGGATCTCGCGCGCCATCCTCGTGCGCTTGATCGTGGTCTCGGCGACCACCACGGTGCAGGTCGCCGCGCCGCACTGCGCGGGCATCGACACCGCGCGCACGCGGCGGTCCTTGTATCGGGTGTCGTAGTACTGCAGGCCCGCCGCCCGCTCCGCCGGCAGCGGCAGGTCGAGGTCGCCGGCGATCGGCTCGCCGCCCGGGCCGCCGACGCGGTAGTAGATCTGGTCGTAGCGGTCGGCGCGCAGCACTTGCTCGACCGCGGGCGGCAATTCGAGGCGAAAGCCGATGTCGGCGCCGCGGATGTGCGAGCCGAGGGCGATGCCGATGTCGACCAGCGACTGGTCGTACGCCTCGGTCGCGGGCTCGATCGACGGGTAGTAGGCGATGACCGCGCCGAGGCCGAGCAACGCGGCGATGGGCGGCAGCAGCATGCGCAGCAGGTGCGCGCGGAGACTGCCCGCCGCCACTGCTACGGTTCCTTGAACTCTTCGAGCATGTAGCCGAAGCCGCGCACCGTGCGAATCTTGATGCCGGCCGGCTCGAGCTTGGAGCGCAGGCGCGAGATGTAGACCTCGATGGCGTTCGGCGAGAGGTCGTCGCCCCAGCCCGCCACCGCCTGGATGATCGCCTCCTTGGAGACGATCTTCTCTACCTTGGCGAGCAGCACTTCCAGCACCGCCCATTCGCGCGCCGCGAGCTCGAGCGGCTCGCCGCGCAGGAAGGCGCGCCGCGCCACCGTGTCGATCGCGAGCGGGCCGTGGACGATGCGCGGGTCGCCGTGTGCCTGCGAGCGGCGCAGCAATGCCCGCACCCGCGCGGTAAGCTCGGGCATGGCGAACGGTTTCGCCATGTAGTCGTCGGCGCCGAGATCCAGGCCGCGCACCCGGTCGTCGACCGCGTCGCGGGCGGTGAGGACCAGCACCGGCATCGGCTTCTCGGCCGCCCGCAGGCGGCGCAGCACCTCGAAACCGTCCATTTGCGGCAGGCCGATGTCCAGGATGACGAGATCAAAGCGCTCCTGCGAGGCGGCGAGCACCGCCTCCTCGCCGCGGCCGGTGACGTCGACCGCATAGCCCTCGGCTTCCAGCATCCGTCTCAGCCCGGAGGCGAGCGGCGCGTCGTCTTCGACGATCAGCAAACGCATGGACAGGGATGATACCGCCGCGCTAGGATGTTTTATCCCCGAGGAGACCTGCATGACGATCAAAGTATCCATGAAAGTCAACGGAAAACCTGCGTCCGCCGACGTCGAGGCGCGAACCCTGCTGGTGACCTACATCCGCGAGAACCTGCGCCTCACCGGCACCCACGTGGGATGCGACACCGCCCAGTGCGGCGCGTGCACCGTGCTGATGAACGGCAAGGCGATCAAAAGCTGCTCCATCGTCGCCATGCAGGCCGAGGGCGCCGACATCATGACCATCGAGGGCGTCGCCAAGCCCGATGGCACCTTGCACCCGATGCAAGCCGCCTTCAAGGAGAACCACGGCCTGCAGTGCGGCTTCTGCACGCCGGGGATGGTGATGAACGCGCTCGACTTCGCGAAGAGCCATCCCAATCCCAGCGAGCAGGAAGTCCGCGAGGCGCTGGAGGGCAACCTCTGCCGCTGCACCGGCTATCACAACATCGTGAAAAGCATCATGGCCGGCGCGAAAGCGATGGGAGGCAAACTGTGAACGCCCCCGCATCTTCGTCACTGATCGGCGCGCGCGTCGAGCGCAAAGAGGACTATCGCTTCCTCACCGGCGCGGGCCAGTACACCGACGACGTGCAGGTCGCGAACCAGGCCCATGCGGCCTTCGTCCGCTCGCCGCACGCGCACGCGAAAATCCGAAAAATTTCCCTTGAAAAAGCAAAGAAATCCCCCGGGGTGATCGGCATCTTTACCGGCGCTGATCTCGCCGATGCGAAAGTGGGCGGCCTGCCCTGCGGCTGGCTGATCACCGACGTCGCCGGGCAGCCGATGAAGGAGCCGCCGCATCCCTGCCTCGCGCAGGGCAAGGTGCGCCATGTCGGCGACCAGGTCGCGGTGGTGATCGCTGAGACGCTGGCGCAGGCGAGGGACGCCGCGGAGCTGGTCGATGTCGACTACGAGGTGCTGCCTTCCAATACCGCAGCGGCAAAGGCCAGGAAATCCCCGCAGA
>Ga0111538_10010262_pt1 | contig 12467 bp, 4 predicted proteins | sample SoiMethybrSBSTD1_FD_79669 | JGI IMG/M metagenome (GOLD analysis project Ga0111538, IMG submission 79669) | Bulk soil microbial communities from a Populus tree surrounding site in Tennessee, USA - Soil MetaG P. TD hybrid SBSTD1 (version 2)... | ecosystem: Environmental > Terrestrial > Soil > Tree...
CGCCGATCGCGTGGCGGCGGGCTCGACGTAGGCGTCGGGAACATCGGCGGCGACATCGGCCAGGACGCGCCATCCGTAGAGCTTGGGAATCTGGAAGTGGTCGTAGGTGCTCGCCTCGACCCGGTAGCGCCGGGCGACCTCGGGCGAAAGGTCACCGGCCAGGGCACGGCTCACGGCCAGGCTGTTGGGTCTGGTGCCGCGCTGGTAGCGGCCCTGGTAGAAGACCCGGAGGCCACCGTCCGCGGTCTGCGAGGCGCGGTCGCGGCGGATGCGTTGCTGCGCCCACGCGATGAGGGTGTCGGGCGTCCAGTAGAGCGCGTCGAAGACGTGCACCTGGTGCGGATCGTGGAAGCGCAGGATGTCGAGCAGCGCCCGGCCGCCCCCGGAGTGGGCGGTGAGGATCAGCCGTCCGATGCGAGGCGGCGATGCGCCGTACAGGGACGCGAAGCGCTCGAGTGAGAGCTGGATGAGCTGGGTCAGCCCGTCCCTCGTGGTGAGCGCAGGGAACGTGTAGATGTTGTACGACCCGTGCTTCTGCTTCACGCCGGTGTCATGCCCACGGGGTAACACGGTGAGCGTCGGCCGGGCGCGCCCGGCTCCGGCGGCGCCGCCCACCGGCGTGAGATCGAGCCCGCTCACCGGCTCGATGTCGCGCGGCAGCGTCATGCCTGCGTACCAGAACCCGTGCAGGTGCACGGCGACGTCGATCTCCTCGGGCACGGAGGACACGTTCCACCGGAGGACGAGATCGGGCCGGGTCCCGCGATGGTGCGCCAGCAACGGGACCTGGGCCACCTCGATCCGGTTGGCCGCCACCGCGGCCGTCGTGGTGCCCGCGCCATCCGTCGCCCCGCGGGCCCGCGCCTCGGTCGCGCCTCCCGGCGGGCGGTAGACCCAGTGCCACGGCTCGGTGGCAAGCGGGTAGAAGCGATGCGGATTGCCCTTGGCGTGCGTGTCCAGCCACTTCCAGAACGCCGATCGGTCCGAGAGCTTGCCGAGCGGGTCCTTGCCGGCCGCGATCCCGAGGTCGAACGCGAGCCCGTCCTGATGGTTGCTGTAGCCCGGGGAGGCGATGTAGCCCCCGAGGAAGCGGGCCACCTTGGCGGCGGCGCTGTCGCTGAGGTCGCCGGCGCGGACGATGCCCCGTCTGATCGCTTCGCGGTAGTAGTGGGGGAAGCCGCTTCCGGCGTCCCGGCCGCTGGGGTCGCGACCCTTCCAGATCTCCAACTGCCTGGTGGCCGACCGGTAGGCGCTGACGATCCCGATGCGCACGCCGGGATGGCTCACGCCGAGCGCCTTCTGAGCGTCCTCCAGCAACGACCTCATGGCATCGGCGGCGTCCTTCCTGGCCTTGAACCCCGAGACGTCGCCCAGCGCGGACTCGGGGAGGTCCATGACGAAGTCGCCGCGGGCGTTCTGGCGGTGCTTGAAGTACACAGCCCTCATGAAGGCGGTCTCTTCCGCCGTGTGCCCGGGCCAGTCCTTGGGCTCCAACGACGGCGGGATCGCGAGCGCCCCGGCGGCTTCGTCGACATCGCTGGGGGCGAGATTGTCGGGCCCCGGCCCCGGCCTCCCCGGTGATCGCGGAGCCGGGTCCGGGTTGAGCCTCCACTTGCCGGCCTCCAGCAGCCCGAGGCAGTGGCGGGTGGTCGGATGCCCGCAGATCTTCCCGCCCTGGTAGACCTCCCGCCAGCTCAAGGTGGCAGCGAACGGCGCCTTGCGGGTGGGGTCGCCGAGCTTGCCCGGCAGGTCCTGGATGTCGTCGCAGCAGGCGCAGCACGGGCTGTAGCCCCGGTTGCCGCCCGGCTTGCGGGGACGGGACCGGTTCACGACGTCGAGGCGGGCCAGACGCCGGCGCCAGTCCGGCTTCTGGGCCAGCAGGAAGTCCTGGAGCTGGATCTCGGCGTGGTGGGCGTTGGTGCACTCTTCCCGGCGGACGACGGCCAGCGGACCGGCGTTCCAGGTCACGAGGTGGACCTGGCGCTCGTCGGGCTGGGGGAGGAACAGCACCCCGCCCATCGGCCAGCCGCTCCTGCGGGCCTGGAGCCAGACGTAGTCGAGCGACGAGCGGTCGGTGGCGACGGTGTACACGTCGCTGCTCAACAGGTGGGCCGGGGGGTTGACCAGCCGGCGGCCGTTCCTGGTCGGCTCGGTGGTCGGGTCGACCAGCGGCTTCGTGTCGCCGGGCTGGGCCTCCAGCGACGTCACCGACAGCACGATCCCCACCTTGCGGTCCTTCAGGCTCTCGTTCGCCTCCTCGGCCAGGCGCAGGATCTTGTCGGCGGCCTCGACGAGCTCGTCGATCGAGAGCTCACGTTGCAGGGCGGCAGCCCTCGCCGTCGGCCGGCCGATCTGCTCGAGCACGTACGCCAGCACGTCGGCTCGCTCGCACAGGGACTGGTGGCCGAGGCGGCCCTTGGGGAGCAGCTTCTGGGTGACGCGCCGGCCGCCGGCCTTGAGCGGGTGGGCGCTGGCCAGCGGCACGGTGCCGTCGCCGTCCTTGGTCGTCAGCACCTCGTCCCGGCCGCGGTGGTAGCCGGAGACGGTGCTGTAGCCCGAAGTGGCCACGAAGTGGTAGTCGACCTGCCTGTCCGGCTGGTCCAGCCAGCCGTCGAGCACGTCCGGCGGGCGGAGCAGGGTGCGGAAGTCCTGCACCATCTCGAAGCCGGGCGTGCCGGTCCCGCCGTGGGTGAGGCCCTTGTAGGAGTCCTTGAACGCCTCCCTGCCGCCGCGGGTCTCGACGAAGTCGTAGACCGGCAGCAACTCGAACGACGACGCCATGTGCCGGACGACGGCCACCTGAACGTCGCGGGGCACGAGCTCCTGGGCGGGGAGCAGCGCCCGGGCGGCCGCGCCGGCCACCGGCAGGTTCACGTCGACGAGCGTCTGGAACAGCGTCCGCGCTGCTCGGGACAGCGGCGCTTCCCCGAAGGGCAGCATCCGGCCGGCCAGGTGGAGGTAGGCCAGCGGCGCCCCCTGTTGCGGTGTGCCGATCGTGATCACGCGCTTGGCGAGGCGGTAGCCGTGGTAGTCCTCGACGAACGTTCGGGCGAGCAGCCCGCCGAGGCTGTGGCCGATGATCGTGACGCGCTCCCCGGGGGCGAGCGTCCGCTCCGCCGGCGGGTAGTGGCCGTCGAACCAGCGGTCGACGATGGCCTTGTTGAGCTTCGGGAGGTTCGCGTACGCCGACAGCCGCCAGTCGTAGGGGAACTCGAGGACGTCGAGACCTTCGGCTCGCAGTGCCTTCAGGAACGCGGTGTACGGCTTGACCTCGACCCGCTTGAGGGCGCTGTCGATGTCGATCTCCAGCAGCCGGCCGGGTCGCACGTTGCCCGGCTCACGCCGCCCGTCGCCGCTCTTGATCCGCTTCTCCCACGCCTTCGGGGCGTAGAGCCAGTGCAGCATGCCGATCTCGCCCCACAGCGCCTCGGGTCGTCGCTCCGGGGGCTCGCAGGGGTAGAACTCCGTGCCCTTGAGCAGGTTCCCCCGCACGGTGCCCAGGTTCTCTCGGCACAGCCGGGCGGCCTCGGCGGGGGTGAGGCTGCCGTCGAGCAGCGTCGTCCCCAGCACGCCGGGCAGGAACACGACCCGCTCGGGCGGGGGCTTGGGCGCGATGACGGCGACCTCGGGACCGGGCTGGATGCCGGCGCCCCGGAACGGGAACCCGAACGGCCCGGCTTCGTCGTCGCCCTCGGTCTCGCCGGCCGGGCCGGCCGACCCGCAGCCGCACGGCGGCCGTACCGCGTCCTCGAGCGTGTCATCGTCGAGGCTGTCCTCGACCGTGTCATCGTCGAGGCTGTCCTCGACCGTGTCATCGTCGAGGTCGTCCAGGTAGGCCTCCTCGTCGGGCTCCTGGTCGAGGTCGTCGAGGTCCCCCACGCTGTCGGTGTCGGCGGTGCCGGTGCCGCGGCAGGTGTAGTCGGCCCGGGCCTGCTCGCCGGCGTAGGCCACGTCCAGCGGGAGGGCGGCGACGCGGTGCGCCGGCATGCAGAAGCGGACGTGGAGGTGCTTGCCATGGCCCGTCCAGGGGCTGACACCGGGGATGGTGTCGTCGAGGAAGCCGATGGCCTTGACGGGGAGGACGCCGTTGTGACGGATCAGGTCCACCAGCTCCAGCACCAGGGGCCGTTGCCCCGTCCGGTAGTCGGCGGCCCTGTGGTCGAGCCCCTTGCCGTCGATCCGCAGGTGCAGGTCCACGTCCAGCCCGATGCGGTGGCTCTTGTGCGGTGGGTAGACGCGACCACCTCCCCGCTGGCTGATGTCGGTGACCACCAGCTCGGCCTCGGCCTTGGGGTGGCGCGTGGTCCAGCGGTCGTGGATGGCCTCGAGGGCCTGGATCGTCTCGGGCACCCCATAGCGCCTGCCGGTGCGGCCCCAGGGCAGGGGAGTGGCGACGATGGCGAACGGCCCGCCCGGGCCGGGTGACGCCGCCGGGGCCGGAGCGGCGGTTCCGGTCGCCGGCGGCGTCACGGCCGTCCTGCCCAGAGCCGGGACGACCACGGCGTCCCGGATCTGCAGCCACTCGCGGCTGAGGGGGCCGAAGTCGGGCTCGTCGCGGCGCAGCGGGCGACCCTCGCGCCGGGGGTGGCGGGCGAAGAAGACGAGGTTGGTCAGGTGGTCGCGGTCCCGCAGCCCGCCGGCGATCGACACCTGCACGAACGGGCGCCACACCGAGAGCTCCGAGGCGGTGAGCTCGTCTTCGAGGTCGTCGGAGGGCGTCCAGGAGGTCATGTCGAATCCCTTCGGGTCGTGCTGGGCGCCCGGGGCCGGGCGCGCCGGGGGCAGGGCGCGCGCCGCGGCCACGAGCCGCTCCACGTCGAGGTAGCCGTGGCCGAGCCGCGGACAGGCGTCGGAACCAATCGGTGGGGGGGTGGCCGTGCTCACCACGAGGTCGCGGATCTCCCGCATGCCGAGCGGGCGGGGGGCGACGGACAGGCACAGCGCGACCGCCCCGGTGACCACGGGCGCGGCCATGCTGGTGCCGGACTTGCGGACCTGCAGGTTGGGGCTGCGCGTGGTGCCGGCCGGCGCCGAGCGGGCGGCGAGGATCTGATAGCCGGGGGCCGCGATGTCGGGCTTGCAGCGCCCGTCCCGGGTGGGGCCCGCGCTGGAGAAAGGCGCCATGGGCCGGGCAGGGTCGTGGGCGTCGTAGGCGCCCACCACCAGCGGGAGGTGGCCGGTGGCGATGGTGCCGATGGTGCTGCTGGGGTCGGATTCGGCCCTGGGGAACAGGGCCTGGCACGGGTCGCAGGCCTGGTCGCGCTCGATCCAGGCGTGGACGACGCCGTCGCCGCCGACTCGCCGGGCCACCAGGGTGACCCGCCAGGACCCCGCCGACGCCGACGGGTAGAGGAACAGATCGACCTGGTTGTCGCAGTTGTTCGGGTCGCACTCGCGGTGGTAGATCCGGCCGACGACCCGGCCGTCCTCCTCCAGGTCGAGGCGTTCGCCCAGGGCGATCCAGGGGGACGTCTCGCCGGCCGGCGACTCGACCTGTACGGCGAGCTCGTCGTCGCCGCCGTACCACACCTCCAGCTCGTTGCCGGTGCGGTCCTCCTCGTCGACGACCATGCGCAGGACGGCGGTGTCGCCCCGACCGAGCTGGTGGCGGGCGTGGACGGGCTTGGCGAAGTAGTTGCCCCCGCTGAGCACGACGCCGCGGCCGGTGGTGCCGCCCAGCATCTCGTCGAGCGCCATCTCGAGCAGGCTGGTGCTGTCGTGGGGCCCGCCGTGGCGGCCGAGGCTGCAGTTGACGACGCAGGGACGGTCGCCGGCCAGGCTGAACAGCCAGTGGATCGCTTCTAGCAGCCGGCACGAGTCCCCCAGGGTGGCCAGGCCACCGGTGCCCTTCTGGTTCAGGTGGACGAGGGCGACGGCGGCCTCGGGGGCGAGGCCCACCAGTCCGCCGCCCCCGCCGTTGCCGACGGCGATGTCGCAGACGTGCTGGCCGTGCGCCCCCCGGCCGGTGCGGTCGGCATCGGCGGGGTGGTAGCCCAGCGTCTCGTACGGCGCGGAGGTCCGCAGCGCGACGTCGATGGCCTGGCGGTCATGGACGTGGCCGTAGCCGTAGGGCGACGGCGTGGGACCGGTCCCGCCGTCGCGCTGGTCCCACAAGGCCACGACCCGGGTGCGGCCGTCGAGCCCCTTGAGGCCGGGGTGGTCGAAGTCGAGGCCGGTGTCGACGAAGCCGACCAGCACGCCCTCACCGGTCGCCGTCAGGCCCGGTGGCCGGCGGTCGTCGCCCGGCACGACGTGCAGGGGCAGCTCGGTGCCGGGCGGCACGTCGACGTCCCCCGGCGGCTCCGGCTCGGGCTGGAGCGGGCGGGACGCCTTCAGGCTCAGGACGTTCGGGTGGCCGCGCACGGCCAGGACGTCGTCCCGCCGGACCCGGCAGGTGGCGACGTGGCCGAAGCACGCCACCAGGCGCACCCCGGCCACGTCGACGTCGGGGCGGTCGAGGCGGATGATGCACTCGACCTCCTCGTCGTCGGGGACCTCGCGGCTCTCGAGCAGCTCCCACAGGGCCGGGTCCATGTCGCCGCCACCACCTCGTCACGCCGTCCGGCGCCGGCTCACGCGGTGACCGTCACCGGCACGGTGTCGGACTCGGTGCCGAGGGTGGCCTGGATGGAGCAGGGACCCGCCTTGACGCCGGTGACCAGACCGGTGGCGGCGTCGACCGTGGCGACCTTGGCGTCGGTGCTCGTCCACACGACCGAACCGGTCCTGCCGGTGTGCAGCTGCAGCGAGGTGCCCACGGCGAGTGAGGCAGAGCGCTCGGTGATGATGCCGGTCCCGCCGCCACCGCCGTTGCTCTGCAACCGCTTGGCGATCTCGGCACTGACGAGCACCGCCGCCCCGGCCGCCAGACCGATGAGCTGCTTGCGGCCGGCCTTCAGGAAGACGGCCGGTGCGTACTCGAGCGCACCCTTGACGAGCGCCTGGGCGCCCGCGTCGAGGCCGGGCAGGAAGTCATCGATCCGGTCCTGGGCCAGGCGGACAGCCGGGGTGGCGACGGCCCCGTTCTCGAGGCCGCCGGTGCGCCGGGCCAGGCCCTTCAACGCCCCGCCGATGGCCTCGGACTTCACCTCGTTCTCGAGGGCGACCTCCTTGAGGTCGTCTCGCGTCTTGCTGATGGCCGCCTTGGCCGTCCGGGCCGGACGGGCCGGGCGCTGGCGCCGCTGGCGGGCGGCCCGCAGCTGGCGCTGGCGCCGCGACCTGCGGGCCCGGGCGGCAGCACGCCGCCGCTTCTCGCTGTCGGACGCCTCGTCGTAGTCCTCGTCCGTCCAGCTCTCGGGGATGTACTCCTCGTCGAAGTACCCCTCTTCCTCTTCTTCTCCTCCGCCCCAGCTGTCCAGGGAGAGCTCATCGAGGATGTCCGGCATTGCCATTCTCCTTTGGTTCGTTGGTTGGGGTGCGGTGGTCGGCGGCGGCCTGCGCCCGGATGGCGCGGATGGCCGGCTGCACGTACGTGGCGAACATCTGGCGGTCGGGGAGGATCCAGCCGGGGCCGCCCTCGCCCTCGCAGATCTGGCAGCGGGGGTCCTGGCCCCAGCAGTCGCAGGCGCCGAGCGCCTCGGCCAGCGCCAGGATCCGCTCGGCGGCCTCGTCGTCGGCGACATCGCCCGCCTCGGCGCCCGCGCGGGGGGCGCCGACGACCTCGACGATGTGGTCGGGTGACGAGCCGTTCGGGCGCCACGGCTCGTGACCGGATCGGGGTGGGTCCTCATGGCCGTTCGCCAGGGCGCCGCCGGCATCCCACGCGCCGGGCGGTAGCGCCCGCGGCGTCCGCTCGGCCACGATCATGCGGGCCAGGCGGTTGCCGACGGCGGTGGCCAGGAGCTCCTCGGGAGGTTGCTGGCCGAGGCCGGGCACGCCCTCGTACCGGGCCAGCTCGCGGGCCATCTGGTCGAAGGCCCGCTCGAGCAGCGAGAAGAAGTCGACGGACCCGCCGCCGCCGATCAGTGCACTGAGATCCATCACGGCACCCGCCCTCAGCCGGCCGCGTCGGCCAGGTCCTGCCGGTGCTGCGCGACCAGCGTCTCGTAGATGGCGCCGGCGGTCTCCTCGTCGACGGCCCAGGCCTCGTCGCCGAACAGCTCCACCGGGACCTCGTCGCTGTCGTCGATCGCCTCGGTCACCGCCGCACCCGGGACGGCGCTCGGCCCGGTGCCCGGGACCCCGCCGGGGACGCTCCCGGCGAGCAGGGTGGCCAGCGTCCCGACCAGCTGGTCCACCGGGATCCCGCCGATCTCCTGCTTCCCGTAGGGCTGGATGGCCTTGGCGAGCAGGGCCTCCTTCACGGGGGCCAGCGAGGCGAAGTCGAACGCCTTGACGGCGTTGGCCGCGAGGGTGGCGGCCTGGGTCGCCTGCGCCGCCGCGGGCAGCTGCGCCAGCACCGTGGGGGCTGCCGTCGCGATCGCTGGCATAGCCGCGGCCGGCAGGGCCGGGACCTTGGGGTTGCGGGCCAGGGCGGAACCGGCCGCCTGGGCCAGCGACCGGCCGATGGCCGCACCGGCCGGGCCGCCCAGCGCCGTGCCGGCGAGCGGGGCGGCCACGCTCAGGACCTGGCTGAGCTCGGGGCTGCGGACGGCGCGGGCGACCGGCTTGGCGATGTCGCCCAGCGCCTTCACGAAGTTGAACGCCTCGTCGACGGGCAGGGACTCGACCATGTCGAGGAGCACCTCGTCGGTGTCCTCGGGGCTGAGGTCGGCGTAGTCGCGGTGCAGGATCCGGCGGAAGGCGTCGCCGAGGTCGATGAACTCGTCGTCCTCCTCGTCGTCGAGCCAGCCGTCCTCGTCGTCGAGCTCGTCGTCGTACTGCGCTTCCTCGTCGAGCCAGTCGTCGAGGTCGGCCTCGGAGGTGAACGTGTCCATCTCGCTACTCCTCTCGCCCGGCGGGCCAGCGCCGGCTGCGCTGTCGGTTCCGTGAAACTCGGCGGCGGAGCGGCTCTCTGGACCGGGGGCGGTTCGAGTCGCGAGAGACGGTTTGGACACGCTATGGAACCCGGGCGACCCTGCCTTCCGTAGAAGTACGGAGCGCGCTACGGATAGCGCCGGCTCCGGCGCTACCGTGGTGGCCGTGGCGAGTGGCGGCGCCCCGTTGAGATATCGCTTCGTAGGGCGGGAATCCGAGATCGGCGATCTCGGATCCGAGTTGGCGCGGTCGCGTCGTGGCGAGCTCCGGTGCGTGATCCTCGAAGGTGAGCCCGGCATCGGCAAGACGCGCCTGGCGTCGGAGGCGGCGGACGCCGAGGGCCAGTCCGCCACGACGCTGGCGGCCCGGGGCTACCCGCTGGGGGCGGCGTCGTCGTTCGGGCTGTGGGCCGAGGCGTTCGACGGCTACTTGCGCGACCTGCCGCCGGCCACTGTGGCCGAGATCTGTGGGGACGCCCTCGACGAGCTGGCCGCGATCCTCCGTAGCGCCCGGGCGGCCGGGGGCCGCGGCGACTGCGACCCGTCGGCGGTCCGCCTGCGGGAGGCCTTGGCGGTGCTGCTGCGCAACCTGGCGCGGCGCCGGCCGGTCGTGGTGCTGCTCGACGACCTGCACTTGGCCGACACGTCGTCCTGGGAGGCGCTCGACTACCTGGCCCACAACCTGGGTGACGCCCGCGTGCTGGTGCTGGGTTGTGTCCGCCCGGGCGAGCTCGGGGGCCTGTCGGTCGCCAAGCAGGTCGTGTTCCGCCTGGAGCAGGAAGGCATCCTGCGACGCCTGTGGCTCGACCCCCTGGGCCCCGACGAGCTCGGCACCTTGGCCACGCTGGTGCTCGACCGGCCCGCGGTCCCGCCCACCCTGGTGCGCTGGCTGACCGAGCGGTCAGGCGGCAACCCGCTGTTCGCCGTCGGCCTCCTCGACGCGCTGGCCGCCGCCGGCCGCGACCTCACCGAGCCGTCGCTCGACGCCATCCCCAAGGCGCTGGGGGAGCGGCTGGCGTCCCGGCTCACCCTGCTCGACACCGAGGCCACCGCGGTCCTCGACGTGCTGGCGGTGGTGGGTCACCGGGTCGATCGCAGCGAGCTGGCCTGCGTCGTGTCATCGCCCGACCAACTCGACGCCGTCGTGGTCGAGCTGGTCGACGCCGGCCTCGTCGCCGAGCACGAGCACGGGTCGCGGGTCGGCTACGAGATCGCTCACCCGCTCATGCAGGAGACGATCTACGAGCGCCTCGGCGTGACCCGCCGCCGGGCGCTGCACCGCACCATCGGCCGGGCGCTGTGGGACGCCGATCGCCTGGGCGAGGCGGCGTCGCATCTGTCGCGGGCCGCCGACGTCGGCGACGACGAGGCCATCGGGGCGCTGGGCAAGGTTGCCCACCAGGCCTGGTCCCGCAACGCCTTCGGTGACGCGTTCCACATCGTGTCCACCATGTTGCGGCTGATCCCGCCCGGTGACGAGCGCAGCCTCGCCGCCCTCGACCTGCTGGTGCCGGGGGGCGAGTGGTTGTTCTACGAGCACAAGGAGGACCTCGACACGGCCCTCGGCGTCCGGATCATGCGGGAGATGCAGCGCATCCTGGGCGACTCGGCCGACCCGGCCCGGCTGGGCGCCCTCAACCTCTACCTGTGCGTGTTCCTGGGGTGGGGCAACGGCGACCGGGACGAGGCCATCCGCCGGGGCCACGAGGCGGTCGAGCAGTTCCGCCAGGCCGGCGACGACGCGCTCGCCCGGCTGGCCGCCCACGAGGTGACCTGGATCTACGGCGTCGACGGCGACCACGCCGCCCAGGAGCGCGAGGCCCGCAAGGTCGTGGCGGAGGCCGAGGCCGCCGGCGACGGGTCGGCCACGGTGCTGGGCCTGATCAGCCTGGCCCACGCCCTGGGGGCCCACGGTGAGTTCGCGGCCGCCGATCGGGACCTGCGGCGCGCCGTCGCGCTGGCCGGCCGGGACGGGAGCCGCACCGCCCTGGTCCATTGCCACGCCTTCCGGGCCATGGTGCTGGCCTTCGAGGGCCGTCTGGCCCCGGCCCAGGCGGCCCTGGCCGCGGCCGCGTCCGCCGACGAGGACGACCACGAGCCGCTGGTCGCCGAGATCGGCCTGCTGCTCACCTACCTCGCCGGAGACGTCGGCACGGCCCGCGACCGGGCCCGCCAGGCGGCGATCGGCATGGGCCCGGGCCAGTCGTGGGTGATGCTCATCGGCGCGCTGGCCGCAGTCGAGTCCGGCGACACCGGGGAGGCCGCCGGGTACCTCGCGGCACTGGGCGACGTCATGGACGACCGGCGCTGGTGGATGATCAACCTGCCCTACGCCTGGGCGTCGGCGCTGCTCCGCTGGGGCCAGGGTGACGCGGAGGCTGCGGCGGAGGCGCTCGACCGCGTCGCCCGGGACCTGCTGGCGATCGACGCGGTCGCCATCGCCTCGCCGGTGCTCGTCGACCTGGCCGAGGCGGCCGCCGAGATCGGGTGGACCGAGCGGGCGGTGGAGGCCGCCGGGCAGCTGGGCGACATCGCCCTGCGGGTCCGCCGGCGCCACCACTGTGCGCTCGCCGACCTGGCCGGCGGTTGGGCCGCACTGGTTCGGGGCCGCCACGAGGACGCCGTCGAGCGGGCCGACCGGGCCGCGACCCGGTTCGCCAAGCGCGGCTACCGGCTGTACGAGGCCCGCGGCCTCGACCTGGCGGCGCGGGCGGTGGCCGCGACCGAGCCGCAGGAGTCGACACCGCGGTTCCGGGCCGCCATGTCCGGGTTCATGTCGTGCTCGGCGGGCTGGCGCCGGTCCCGCTCCGCCGACGCGCTGGCCGCGCTGGGTCGTCCCGGCCACCGGGCCCTGGCCGCCCTCGACGGGCCTCGCCCGCTCACGCCCCGGGAGCGCCAGGTGGCCGAGCTGGCGGTCGACGGCCTGACCGCCCGAGAGATCGGCGGGCGTCTCTTCATCGGGGTGCGCACGGTCGAGACCCACCTGGCCAACATCTACGCCAAGCTGGGAGTCCGCTCCCGGGTCGACCTGCTGCGCCGGGCCACCGACCTCTCCTCCTGACCTCAGTGACCCAGGAGGCGTTCGAGCTCGTCCGGGAGATCCTCGGGGAACACGGATTCGGTGCTGGCTCGCAGCTCGTCGATCGACCACCAGCGATGGCCTCGGATCGTGGCGCTCTCCGTGCTCGTCCACTCGTTCGCTGACGGCTCGAACGTCGAGGTGCGGACGAGGAAGAACCACTCCTCCTGGTCGTACTCCTCGCCCTCGAAGTCCCAGGTGAATCTGCGACTGAAGACGACTGGTCCCGGATCGCCGATGATGAGGCCGGTCTCCTCTCGGGTCTCACGGATCGCGGCGGCCGCTGCGGTCTCGCCCGGTTCGAGGCCGCCGCCTACGGGAAACCACCATGGCGCGATGTCCGGCTTGGTGCGGTCGATGCCGCTGAAGAGCAGGACGCGATTGCGTTCGTCGACGAGGAGCACCTTCGAACATGGCCGCGTGGTCGCCACGGCGGCATTCTCGTCGAACGGCAGAGCCGGCGCGGCGCTAGA
>Ga0111538_10010264_pt1 | contig 12467 bp, 10 predicted proteins | sample SoiMethybrSBSTD1_FD_79669 | JGI IMG/M metagenome (GOLD analysis project Ga0111538, IMG submission 79669) | Bulk soil microbial communities from a Populus tree surrounding site in Tennessee, USA - Soil MetaG P. TD hybrid SBSTD1 (version 2)... | ecosystem: Environmental > Terrestrial > Soil >...
GTGCCGCGCACGATCTTTCCTGAACGCGTCTTGGGCAGGCGATTAACAACTCGTGCCTGTTTAAAGGCCGCTACGGGCCCAATCCTTTCACGCACCATCGCAATCACTTCGCTGACAATCTCTTCTTCACTTCGTTCCGTGCCGGCTTTGAGTACTACGAGCCCGAAGGGTACTTCACCTTTGACCGCGTCGGCTTTTCCGATCACAGCGCATTCCGCAACGTCCGGATGTGCCGCAATCACTTCCTCCATTCCACCCGTCGAGAGACGATGCCCGGCAACGTTGATGATGTCGTCAGTGCGACCCATAATCCAGAGATAACCATCGTCGTCTTTGAAACCCGCGTCTCCCGTTTTGTAGAAGCCGGGATAAGAAGTGAAATACGACTCGTGGCATCCGCCATCATTGTTCCAGAGAGTCAGTAGACATCCCGGCGGTAACGGAAGCTTAATTGCCACGTTGCCGGTCGTGTTCGGCGTTACTTCTTTGCACTCGTCATCTACTACTCGCACGTCATATCCCGGCATCGCCACACCGCACGAGCCGGGTTTGATCCTCAGCATGTTTGGTCCAGCCACATTCGCGCCGACGGGCCATCCGGTTTCAGTTTGCCACCAGTGATCGATAACAGGTACGCCAAGATGTCCGGTAGCCCATTCGAGCGTGTCCGGATCGCAGCGTTCACCTGCGACGAAGAGCGTCCGAAAGTGTTCGAGGTTTTGACCCTGAATGCGCTCGCCACGAGGATCTTCCCGCTTGATGGCACGAATCGCTGTTGGGGCGACGAACATGGTCTTGACTTTGTGCTGCGATATCACACGCCAGAATGCGCCGGCGTCAGGAGTGCCCACAGGCTTGCCTTCATACAAGATCGTTGTGTTGCCGTTGGCGAGTGGGCCATAGAGGATATAAGAGTGACCGACTGCCCAGCCAAGATCGGAAGAAGCCCAGAAGACTTCACCCGGATGCGTGTCGTAGATATTCGGGAGGCTCCATTTGAGCGCTACGAGATGGCCGCCGTTATCACGCACGACTCCTTTCGGCACGCCAGTCGTGCCCGAGGTGTACAGGATGTACAGCGGGTCAGTTGCAAGCACTGGAACGCAATCGACTGCCTCCGCGCCGGCCATCAGTTCGTGCCAGTCGAGATCTCGGTTGGCAATCATCGGTGCATGTTCCTGAGGACGTTGCAGGATGATGCACGATTGCGGTTTCCATGTGGCGCTTTCGATCGCCTGGTCCAGGAGTGGTTTGTAGGGAACTACGCGATTGACCTCGATGCCGCAGGATGCTGAGACAACCAGACGCGGGTGGGCATCGTCGATACGTTTAGCGAGTTCGGGTGAAGAGAAGCCGCCGAATACCACGCTGTGAATGGCGCCGATGCGCGCACACGCAAGCATGGCGATCAGTGTCTCGGGCACCATCGGCATGTAGATGATGACGCGCTCGCCTTTTTCCACGCCCTTGCTGCGCAAGACCCCTGCGAAGCGCGACACTTCACTGAGTAACTCGCGATACGTGAAAGTCTTGATCGTTTGCGTGACGGGACTGTCGTAGATGAGAGCAGTTTGATCTGCGCGACCGTTCTCGCAATGGAGATCGAGAGTGTTGTAGCAGGTGTTTAGTTGCCCACCACTGAACCAGCGATGAAAAGGCGCTCCCGAATCGTCGAGCACCTTGTCCCACTTCCTGTACCAGTGAACCGCCTCAGCGGCTTCGGCCCAGAATTTTTGCGGGTCTTTTCGCCAGTGACCGTAGATATCGTGATAGTTGGAGGCCATCGGTTTTAAAGGACAGGATTAGCAAGATTAAGCCGGATTTACAAGATGTATCCACGATTTTTCAATCCAGGGTTCGAAGACCTTCTCCATCTATAGATTGAGAAATCGATTTCATATTTACTAATTGCGCCGGCCGTCTTAAGATGCAACACCTGTAAACCGCACCCGGAAAAGTTCACAAGGAGGTTTGAGATGTCAGCCCACGCCGCAGATGCGCGCTTCGGCTCCGCCAACCCGAGCTTTTACGAGAAGCTGAATACCGTCTGGCACAAACGCGCTTTGAACACATTCATGTTTATCGTGCTCGCCCATTGGGCCGAACACCTGGCGCAAAGTTATCAGATTTATGTGCTCGGTTGGCCGAGGCCGCAATCCAACGGCGTGCTTGGTCTGTTCTATCCATGGCTCGTGCAGACCGAAATGCTGCACTACGGCTACGCGATTGTAATGCTAATCGGAATCTGGACGCTTCGAAAAGGGTTTACAGGAACATCTCGTAAGTGGTGGACCATCGCTTTAGTGATCCAGTTCTGGCATCACATCGAACACTTTGTGTTGCAGTGGCAGGCGCTGACGCATCACTACTGGTTTGGCTCGCCTGTGCCGATCAGTTTTGTGCAATTATTAATGCCGAGGTTTAGACCAGAGCTCCATCTCTTTTACAACGCGATAGTCTTCATTCCGATGATGATCGGAATGTACTATCACCTGTTCCCGCCCAAGGGTGAAGAAGCGGCCGCATGCAGTTGTGCGCTGAAGCGAGAGCCGTTGCCGGCAGTAGTTGCCTGATCGCGCTTTGTCTCTGCTTACTCGTTGTTCAAGGTTGCAGACCCGCGCGTGAAACACTGCCCGCTCTTAAACTTACTCACGAAGTGTCTCCGCAGCCGCCTCGGGTTGGCCACGTGCGAGTCACTCTGAAGCTGACTGACAGTTCAGGCAAACCGATAACTCGAGCCGGGCTCAGTATCGAAGGATACATGTCACATCCGGGTATGAAACCGATAGCCGCCAGCGTGGCGGAATCTGAGCCGGGAAGTTACGTGAGTGAGATCGATCTTGCGATGGCCGGAGACTGGGTATTTATTGTTCACATTCAGTTGCCAGGCCAGGTGTCGGTGGACCGCCAGTTTGAAATCAAGGGAGTCTTGCCGGCATAAACAGTAGTTCACACCCGTGTTCCAACCACATAGAAACAGCAACCCGCGAAACTCGTTTGACCTGTTACGTGTTCCGCTTGTCGGAACACTACTCCGGCAAAAGCACGCGCGAACTCTGCTTCAGATTCCACTGTTTCTGATCAGCATCGCGATGATCCTGCACGGGTTGTTTGGTCCACAGCTCGCGCCGCAGAACCTTGCAACGACGTACACGTGGCTGCACTTTCGCGGCGCCCTCGTGTTTGTGTTGCTGCTGGCGGGCAACTTCTTTTGTCTTGCGTGCCCGTTCATGCTGGTGCGAAATCTGGCGCGCAAGTTCTTTCATCCGGTACGAAACTGGCCTCGGCGTCTGCGCAACAAATGGTTTTCGTTGGGACTGTTTGTGACGATGCTCTTTTTGTACGAGTGGCTCGATCTGTGGGCGTCGCCGTGGTGGACCGCGTGGCTGATCGTCGCCTACTTTGCCGGCGCGCTACTGATCGACTCGGTTTTCAAGCACGCGACATTCTGTAAGTTTGTTTGTCCGATTGGGCAGTTCAATTTTGTTGCGGCTACGGCTTCGCCGCTTGAAGTTGCGGTGCGCGACACGGCTGTTTGCGCTGGTTGCTCGACAAAGGATTGCATTCGCGGTGTGCGTGAACCTGCGACGCCGCTCGTGTCGATTCAACGTGGTTGCGAGCTCGCGTTATTTCAGCCCCGTAAGGTTGGGAATGTTGACTGCACGTTTTGTTTGGATTGTGTGCAGGCGTGTCCACACGACAATGTCGGGATTATAAGTCGCGTTCCGGCCGCGGAGTTGACTATAGATCCGATGCGGTCGGGGCTTGGGATTTTTTCCAGACGCAAAGATCTCGCGGCGCTCGTAATTGTTTTTACGTTTGGTGCGTTGCTGAATGCGTTTGGAATGGTTAGTCCGGTTTACGCTCTCGAGAACTGGGTTGCGAGAGTTTCGGGAGTTGAGCGTGAATTTCCGGTACTCGCTTTTATCTTCGGATTGTTTTTAGTGGCTGAGCCTTTGTTGCTGATTGGTGTGGCGGCGTGGTTGACGCGGATTTGGGGTGGAACCAGGAAACCGATGGTTGCTGTGGCAGTGCGATATTCGTATGTGCTCGCGCCGCTCGGGTTTGGTATTTGGTTAGCACATTATGGGTTTCATTTTTTGACGGGGCTTTACACGATCGTTCCGGTGACGCAGGCAGCACTTGGGGGTCAACCGCATTGGGGCACGCCCGGATTGGCGCCGAATGTGGTGCAAATTTTTGAGTTTGGGTTTGTATTTCTCGGGCTGCTCGGATCGCTGTTGGTTAGTTACTCGATCGCGTTTGCGGAAAAGGTAGACCGCCCGTCGCGCATTTTCGCGGTCTGGGCCATCGTTGCTCTAATCATCACAGCCGGAGCGCTCTTGCTCATGTCACAACCAATGGAAATGCGCGCCGTAACCCTGGGCGTTGGTTAATCCACAGATTACACAGATTGATTACGGATTAGTATGCTTTTCCGAAAGAGCTTGGTGCTGCTCATGGTTCTGGTGTTTGCAAAGAACACACGTGCGCATGAGGGGCCGCCGTTTCCGTTGTTTGTGGATCAGAAGGTTGAGCGATACGTCGTTTCTGTTTGGACGGATCCGGACGTTGGGACGGCACTGTTCTTTGTGATTGTTAACGGGCAGGAGCTTCCGAAGGATCTACACGTCCAGATCGGAGTTCAACCTGTGAGCGGCCGTTTGGCGGAGGTCTTTTATCCGGCCGAACGCGAAAACGTGCAGGGCCGTGTTCAATACAAGTCGCAGGTGCAATTCGACGCCCAGGAATTCTGGCGCGTGCGCGTGCAGTTGCAAAGTGCCCAGGCAGGGAATGCCGAAACTGTGGCTACGGTCGAAGCAACGCCGCCCGGCTATGGTCGTTGGGATCTACTAATCTATCTTTTGCCATTCGTGGCTGTCGGTCTCTTGTGGGCCGTGGCCATGATCCGCAAGCTCAAGCAGCGAACTGGAGATACCTGAATGCTGAGTCGCAAACTCGTCTGGCTGATGTTTTTCGTGCTCGTGATCGTAGTGCTTGTGCTGGTGCTGACGCCCGTCTTCCTCATCATGCCTTTCAAGGCACAGACGCCGCGCACGATGGAGGTGTCGTATCTCATGCGCCGCTGGTCGCCCTGGCTCACGATGCTCGCGTCGCTAGTGATTCTCGCCATTGTCGTCAGACTCTGGATCGGCGGCCGTTGGTGGGGACGAGTGGCCCTCGTGATTTTCCTGCTGCCGGTACTCGGCGCGACCTGGCTCGCGCGGCAGAACCACTTTGAGTGGATGTTTAATCCGTTACCGAATCCTGCATACGTAAAAACGGCGGATGCGAGCTTCGTGAATGACGACGATCGCCTCCTGGCTGTTACGATCAATGGGGAAGCCGTCGCGTATCCGATTAGATTGATGGGTTATCACCACGTGGTGGAGGACACGGTTGGCGGTACGCCGATCGTGGCCACTTATTGAACGCTCTGTCATACCGGTCTGGTGTGGGAATCAACGGTCGACGGTCGCGTTCTTCACTTCCACCTTGCAGGCATTAACAATCAAAACTTCATCATGCGTGATGAAGAAACGGGAACATGGTGGCAACAGGTTAGCGGCAAAGCGATTCATGGCCCACTCGAGGGCCATCAGCTCAAGAGTGTATTTCACGACGAAGTTTCATTCGCCATTTGGAAGAGCGAACAACCCAATGGCCGAGTGCTGAGGCCCGACGAGAAGATCGTCGCCAAAAACGAATACGAAAAGCCCGACTGGGAAGCACGCTATGAAAAGCTGCGTGTGGTTGAAGGCACTGACATCGACAAACGCCTCCCACCTCGGACGCTCGTGATGGGTATCGCGCTGAATGGAAAGTCCGTCGCTTATCCGTTACCGGCACTACAAAAGCAAAGTCCGATCATCGATATGGTCGGGACGGTGCCGATTGTTGTGGCCCTTGGAGAAGACAAGCGCTCCGTCCGTGCCTTTGAACGTACTGTCGATGGCCGGCGGTTAGAGTTCTTTCAGAAGAAAGACGACAAGGATCCGCAGTTTCAACTAATCGATGCCGAAACCGGCAGCACCTGGAACTTTGAAGGCAAAGCCACGAGCGGACCACTCTCGGGCCGCCAGTTGAAGAAAGTCTTTGTCCTCGAAGATTACTGGTTCGACTGGCGCATCTATCATCCGGACACTACGGTTTACCAACTCGGTCCGCAATAAAAAGTAAATAGGTTAACCACAGATTACACAGATTTATCTGCGTACTCTGTGTAATCTGTGGAGGGACAAGCAGGGATGGCTAAGTGTGAAGTATGCGGCAACGATTATCATCTTTCCTTCGAAGTTGTGACGGCCGGAGCGCGTCACACTTTCGACAGTTTCGAGTGTGCTATCCATAAACTCGCGCCTGTTTGCAATCATTGCGCCTGCAAGATCATCGGGCACGGCATCGAGGCAAACGGCACTTTCTATTGCTGCGCCAATTGCGCGCGGCACGCAGGAGTCACGGAAGTAAGAGATCACGCGTGAGGATCGAGGTTCAGATCTCCGCGATCCGTAAACAATCCGTGTTCATCCGTGGCTAAAACTGTTCCGTTCCATTTGGCTCGATATGGGGTTCGTTGTTCATTGATTGTCGTAGTCGGGAGAGTTCGGAATATATCAGGTAACGCGCGCGATTCTGATTTCCGAGTGGCCGGTGTTCCGCGATGCAGTGCCAGGGATTGTAAGAAAGCTCGCGGGCAAATTTCGTCTGGCCGGGGGAAGTGAACTCCTGCTTCGGAATCGTGATCTTCGCCACTGTCACAAATGGCGACAAGCGTTCAGGCCACTCGATCGAGGCGTCTTCGATCGGCATTCGTTTGTGATTTGTCTGTAGCTGAATACTGAAATCAAACTCCGCACCTCGTTGCGAGAGCGTTTGGGCCATCGACTGTCGTAGCCAATCGTCAGGCGGGTTCCAGGGAATCTTCGTTTTCAAACCTGACGTAGGACTGACTGAATACTTCATCGCCTGTCCTTCGCCCAGCAGGTACGGCACACAACTCCAGTAACGCACTTCGAGCGGGCTGCGGTTCATACGCGCGTAGATTCCCTGCATTGTCATGTCCCCGAAATGGGAATCGAACGGGTTGATGAAGTAGAACACCGGTGTGCGCGCATAAATCTGCTTTTGAAGCTTCAGGTTCTCGACGATGTTTGGGGTGGTGAACGTGGGGCAACTGATGCCGGTGAAGTCCTGGGTGGCTTTTTCATCATTCAGCAGTTTTTCTCCCGCCACTCCCATCAGCTTGATACCGATACTGAGGATGCCGCTGTCTGCGATGTCAGGCGGCGATGCTGGGCCAGGACCACCAAAGCGAATCCATGCCGGGTAACTCTTCGGCTGCGCAAATATTCCGTGTTTGTAAACTGCGGGAATATTCTCCAGGACGTGAAACTCGGCTCGAACCACACCATAAGTTTTTGTGTTGCCGGCGCGTTCAGCAATGCGTCCCGCGTACTCACGTTTCGTGTACTGGGCCATCGCGTCTTTGATCCCCGCCGTGATTGTCTCTTCACCGGGCACCGGGATTTCCTCGCACAGGCGTGTTTCGCGATTCTTGCGAACGGTGCGGAGCAGCAGTTGAGTTACTTCGACGATGGGTCGTTGAAACACCGCATTGAACGCATCACGAAAATAGGGATCAAAGCGATGCTCGAGCGTCACTAAGCTGAGAACGAAATCGTTGAAGCGTGGTCCGAGTTTTGAGGCCATCTCAGTAGTTGCCACAAAGAGGCACAAAAAAGCACAGATGAAGCACGGCGAGGTAAAAAACGCGGCACAGTCTAGCATCTTTTCGCTTCGCGCGAGATATTAATCTGGACACGATCGGGTTATTTGTCTACAGTAAAAACGCGCAGGCGATCTTCTATTCACGTAAGCGTTGGAGGCTGTCCTCTTGACCACAGCTATCGAACATCTTCACGTACGTGCCAATGGCATCAACTTCCGCGTTGCGGTGTCGGGGCCTGAGAATGGGCCGGTGATTCTTTGTGTGCACGGGTTCCCGGAAGGATCGATGGGATGGCGGCCATTCATGGAGGCGATGCCGCAGGCCCGCATTTACGCACCCGATCTGCGTGGTTATCCCGGTACCGATCAACCGCGCAGCGGTTACGATGTCTTCACATTAACTGACGACGTAAAAGCCTTGATTGAGGCGTTGAAACTGGATCGGCCGCTGCTGTTGACGCACGACTGGGGTGGCGCAATCGGTTGGATTTTTGCGCACCGGTATTCACCAATTATTAGCAGACTGGTAGTCGTTAACTGCACCCATCCAAAGACACTCGTGCGTGCTGTCTTTCACGTTACAGATTGGCAACCTTTTCGCATCCCGTGGGTTCCCTTCTTTGAACTGCCATGGATTCCTGAAGCTTTCATCGCCAGCGGCATCGGTCGGAAACTGCTGCGGTGGTCTTTTACGTCGAGAGAAGGACAGAAGGGAACTATGAATAGGGCCGTTGTCGATGAATTGGTCAACCGATTTCAGAAATCGTCAGACATGAAACCAACGATCGACTACTACCGCCACTTCGTGAGCACGATATTCACGTCCAGTAAGCGGAAGAAACTCTACCAGGTTTACGAAACTCCGATCAGTGCTCCGGTCACGCTCGTCTGGGGCATGGAAGACGGAGCATTGCCGTCCTCAGTCGCATTTAAGAGCGGCAAAGACGCGCGCTGTGAAGTGGAAATACGACCGCTCCCGGGTGTCGGCCATTTTGTCGATCTCGAAGCGGCGGACAAGCTGGCCCAGGAAGTCACTCGCCTACTTTAATCAATGAGCACGCAAACTCAACCACAGGCTGATTGCGAGTACATCGTTGTTGGCTCTGGCGCCGGAGGTGGAACCGTGGCAGCGCGTCTGGCCGAAGCGGGACGCACGGTGATCCTGCTCGAAGCCGGAGGAGATCCGAAGGAGCTTGCGGGCGCTGACGTGCTCTCAAAAGAAGGTCGTCTGCCGTGTGATTATGACGTGCCGGCGTTTCACGCGTTCGCTTCGGAAAACGAAGCGATGAAGTGGGACTTCTTTGTGCGCCACTACGCCGATCTCGAGACGCAGAAGCTCGACCCGAAATACAGTGCGGAATATGACGGCCGCGCCGTCGATGGCGTCTTGTATCCACGCGCCGGCACGCTCGGTGGCTGTACCGCGCATAACGCGATGATCCTGGTCTACCCGCACAACGCGGACTGGGATCACATTGCTGAGCTAACAGGCGACTCGAGTTGGCGTGCCACGAACATGCGCACTTACTTCGAGCGCCTCGAGAACTGCGGTCACCGTCCACTTCATCGCTGGCTGGCAAAGCTCGGAATCAATCGCACGCGTCATGGTTGGAAAGGATGGCTGCGAACTGAAAAGTGCATTCCGATGTCTGCAATGCACAACAGCACGCTGGCCAAGGTGATGCTCGACTCCGGTCACCAGGCGTTTGACGATATCGGCGAGAAGTTGAAACGCGTGCGTTGGTTCTTTGAAGGTCAATTGGATCCGAATGATTGGCGACTCGTCGAGAAAAACTCGATCGGATTGCGTTACGTGCCGCTTTCAACCAACAACCACGCACGCATGGGAACGCGCGAACGTGTGCTGGAGGTTGCATGCAAGTATCCCGATCGTCTGCGAGTAGAGCTCAACGCTCTGGCCACGCGAGTGTTGTTTGACGACAGTAATCGGGCTATCGGCGTTGAGTATCTGAAAGGCCGGCGTCTTTATCGCGCGCACACGCGGCCGAGTCAGGAGAACGGCGAGTTACGGCGCATGTACGCTTCGCGCGAAGTGATTCTCGCCGGCGGCACCTTCAATACTCCGCAACTGCTGATGCTTTCCGGAATTGGACCGAGAGATGTGCTCAAGAAATACGAGATTCCTTTACGTGTCGAACTGCCTGGCGTCGGTATGAATCTGCAGGACCGTTATGAAGTCGCGGTCGTCAATCGCATGCGAGACGATTGGGCGCTGTTCAAGGACGTAAAGTTTGACACGAGCGATCCGCAGTACCAGCAGTGGTCAAAGAAGCGGAAGGGAGTCTATGCGACCAATGGCGCGGTGCTCACGCTGTTTAATCGGTCGACGCGCGCTGAACTTCCGGATCTGTTTTGCATGGCCCTGCTGGCTCAGTTCAAAGGTTACTTTCCGGGATACTCCGGATTATTCCCGAAGGGTCTCAATTACCTGACGTGGGTGATTCTCAAGGCGCACACGAAGAACCGAAAAGGGCAGGTAACACTGCGCTCCGCCGATCCGCGCGACATGCCGTTAATTAACTTCAACTACTTTGAGGAAGGCGGCGACGAGGATCTCGAAGCGGTTGTTGAAGGGATCCGGTTTGTGCGGAACCTGACGACGAAGCTTCAGCGCGACGAGTTGCTTGTTACGGAAGAAATTCCGGGCAGCGATTGTCAATCGGTTGAAGATTTGAAGAAGTTTGTGCGTAACAACGCGTGGGGACATCATGCGTCGTGCACGTGTGCGATTGGGCCACGCGAGCAGAATGGTGTGCTCGATTCAAACTTTCGCGTGCACGGCACAAAAGGCCTGCGCGTCGTCGATGCCTCGGTTTTCCCGCGCATCCCCGGTTTCTTCATCGTGAGTTCGATCTACATGATCGGTGAAAAAGCCGCCGACGTGATCCTCACTGATCACAAATAATCTTGTTGACAGTGGTCCAGCCGAAGAGTAGATTGAGCGCGTTAATTCCCCCTCTATCAACTGACCTCGCCAATGGCTGCTAACAATTTGACTGAAACACTGCGTTGCGGTGTTGGAGGAGTTTCTATGTCTCACAAGACTCTTCGCAAACTTCCTGTTCGTACTTCTTTAAAGGGAAGTGTGTGGCTGCCGCTGTTGATAGCCGGTTTCACTTTGAGTGTCGTTGGTTTTGCTGCTGCCAGCTTGATGCGTCGCCCACCTACGCTCGACTCGCGGGAGAATGTATCCAGTAACACCAAGAACAGCCGTAAAGAATACGTAAATCGGCGTCTGCTCTCATCGAGACTTGCATTGCACTTGAGTGCACTTGGGGATCGTCTTGAGAAACCAGGCCAAGAGCGGCTTACAGTTACAGGTGTGTTGCATCTGTCTGCTGACTCTCAATCGCGCCCGATCTCGGCAACTCTGGAATTTCCAGACAGAGTCCGAATCGTTATCCAGAATGGTCCTCAAAGTCGTGTGATTACGTCCGACGGACGGCAACAAACGGCCGCTGATGAACTGGATCTGATCGAAACGCTTGCATACGACAGCGCGGAGCATTTCTTTAGCGCTCAGATGCAGGGTAACGCAACGCGTTTTCTTGGGACGCGCTTCAGAACCGATGATGGTTCGTCCCCAGATTACAATGGCCCATACTTCGATATCTACAAGATTGCCGATCAGATAAAGACCTCAGGTCAAGAACGAGCGGCAAAGCTCTATTATTTCAATTCCGATACATTACTGCTCGAGCGTGTGACTTACGTCGTCAATCGGGACGGTGCCGAAGTAAGTGTCGAGACGAAGCTTAGTGATTGGCGCAGCGAAGATGGCCAGAGAGTGGCGCGACGCATTGAACGTCTGGAGAATGGCAAGTCAGTTTTTGTCTTCGATATTCGGTCGGCTCAATTAAGTCGCCGTGTCGATGATGGCCTGTTCGTGCAGTAATCCTTACAACCTCATCCGGAAGAAGTGTCATGACGAAAGCAATTTCAACCTCAAAGCGCCTTACCATATCGGTTCTTTTCTGCACGGGATTGATTCTGATTCTCATTTCGCCGGCATTGGTTGTGGGTCAAGGCTCAACTCCCTCGCGCGGATTCCAACCGGGCGGTTCTTATGCGTTATCGGATATCGAGACGATCAATACCAGTAACGGCAACCTGATGTTGAATCTGGGGCTGGGAAAGCTCGCGCCTGGGCGCGGTGGTCTGTCGGGTCAACTGGTTCTGCAATACGACTCGAAGTTGTACGACAGCCGCCTGCAGTGGTACCAGGACTGGGAGCATCTTGTCATGGGCGAACCGCAGGTGGTCACGCGGAACATGTTGGTGACCAGCGATCAGGGTGGTTGGCATTACGGCACTGGTTACGAACTGCAATTGATTGACCGCTTGAGTCAGTATCCGCCTGAGCTCATGCCGCAATACCCAGCCAACGAAACCCTCTATCACTACAAAGTCAAAGTGGCTTTCCCTGACGGCAGCATGCACGAATTCCTGCCACGCGGCTTTGGTTCACCAATGGAGGAGGGCTATTACGATATTCGGCCCGACGGCTGGCGAACGCAGTTTAACGGCTCCTACACCGCGGACGTTCCTTACTTTTCAACCACGCTCACTTACTACACATTTGACGGCACGTATCTCAGACTTGAAGTCCAGCATGACTCAGATAGTCTCTGGGGGAATAATCCCTGGACTCTGTATTTTCCTGATGGTACGAAAGTCACCAACAACGGCATGAGAATAACGGACCGCAACGGTAACTA
>Ga0111538_10010265_pt1 | contig 12464 bp, 9 predicted proteins | sample SoiMethybrSBSTD1_FD_79669 | JGI IMG/M metagenome (GOLD analysis project Ga0111538, IMG submission 79669) | Bulk soil microbial communities from a Populus tree surrounding site in Tennessee, USA - Soil MetaG P. TD hybrid SBSTD1 (version 2)... | ecosystem: Environmental > Terrestrial > Soil > Tree...
CGCCCGCCACCGGCAGGACCGCGCCGGCAAGGTCGTGCGCTGCGCCGAGTGCCACACCGGCAGCGCGAGCGCCACCGGCCCGGGCGGACACGCGGCTCCGTCGATGGCTGCCTGCGTCGAGTGCCACGACGACACCGATCGCACGCCGCCGGACCAGCGCATGCGGGTATGCGAGACCTGCCACGCCACCCGCCAGGAGCGCATCGGCGCCATCGCGCCGCGCTCGCACCTGCCCGCCAGCGAGCGCCCGGAGGACCACACGCGCGCCTTCCGCCGCGACCACCGCGCCGACGCGGCGGCCGACCCGCAGCGCTGCGCCCGCTGCCACACGTTCATGTCGGGCGCCCGGCGCGACACCTGCGACGACTGCCACCGGATCATGCGGCCGTCCGATCACCAGGTGACCTGGCGCGAGTTCGATCACGGGCCGGCCGCGGCGGCGCGCACCGACGGCTGCGCCACCTGTCACCAGGGTGACTTCTGCGTCTCCTGCCACTTCTACGTCACGCCGCGCTCGCACTTCCCGCTGGCTCAGTTCGGCGACGGCGGTGGCCACGGGTTGTTCGCCCGCACCAACCTGCGCGCCTGCGTCGCCTGCCACCAGGTCGAGGCGTTCTGCTCGCGGTCCGGCTGCCACCAGTCAGGAGCGGCAGCCCCGTGAAGTGGCCGCTCCTGGCCGCCGCGCTCCTGCCGGTCGCCGCGGCCGACGCCCGCGCCGAGCGGCGCCCCGTCGATCTCACGCTCCACACGCTGCCGATCGCGACGCCGGCCTCGCTGGCGATGCGGCAGCGCCAGCCGGGGCCCATCCAGCTGCCGCCCGAGCTGAGGACGGCGGCAGCTGCCGCAGCGGCCGCCCAGCAGCGGCCGGGCGCACCGGCGCCCGGGACCGCCGCCAGCGCGACCGTCATCCACAGCGGTGACAGCGAGCTCGGCGATCCGATCAAGCGGCTCGAGGACAAGGTGATCTTCCGCTTCAGCCTCGGGTTCGGCATCGACGGCGGGCAGCAGAGCGACCAGGAACCGCTGGTCGGCGGCACGCTCCAGCGCGGCGCGAACTACGCACCGCTCCGCTCCTACGGGTTCGGCGACGTCGTGCTCGGCACCCGCGGCCTCCTGATGAAGAGCCTCGGCACCTACTTCGCCACCGAGTTCCGCGGCGACTACTCGGGCAACCTCGGCGACGGCCCGTTCACCGGCGCCGTGCCGAGCGTCTACTACGCCGACGACGACGCGACCAAGGTGCTGTTCCGCACCGGTTACGCCGAGCTGGACGGAGTCTTCGAGCGGAAGTGGCTGCGCCCGCTCTACCTCAGGGCCGGCCGGCAGTTCAAGTACGGCGTCGGCGTCGCCCACTTCGACGGCGCCACCTGGGGCTACGAGACCCGGGTGTTCTCGTTCAACCTGTGGAGCGGCGAGCGGGTCTCGCTGTACGGCTTCGACGATCTCGAGCCGCCGCCCGTCATGGTCGGCAGCGGCGCGCGGCTCGATCTCTTCGAGTGGAAGCGCATCCCGATCGTCCTCACCACCGACACGCTCGACGTCGACGGGGTCACCCACCGCGAGTACGGCGTGGCCTTCCGCTGGAGCGACGACGTGCTCATCCGCGCCAGCGCGCGGAGGCTCGGCGGCGAGTTCGCCCGCGAGACGCTCGCCCTGTGGCTGCGCCTGTCGGAGGTCACCACGGTCAACGTCGATGTCGACAACCGGACCGAGAACGACTGGATGTACGACCTCTGGATGCTCCAGCCGGTCGAGCAGCCGGGCGACCCGCGCAGCTACCTCAACCTCGGGATCCCGCTGCCCCGCCTGCAGCTGGCGGCCCGCGCCGGCACCGTCATGCTGCGCAACCTCGACATCCTCCTGCGCGCCGCCGCCGCCATCGAGCACGCCGGCGAGAACGTCGACGCCGAGTTCTCGCCGAGCTACGTCGAGGCGGGCGGCGCCATCGAGGTGCGGCTGCGCCGCAACCTCCGGCTCAGCTCCACCTTCGTCGCCCGCCGCTACGGACGCGACACGCGCGAACCGATCCCCGAGCTGCCCGGCCCGCAGCCGATCCCCGACCCCGGCGACGAGATCGGCGACAAGTCGTTCTACGAGGGCGGGCTGGGGGTCGACTACTCGGTCGGCGCCCGCCGGTTCAACGCCTCGGCCGAGCTGTACGGCCGCGCGTACGATCGGGTCTCCCCCTACGAGGAGGTGGTGACGACGGGCTTCGACACCCACTCGGGCGGGCGCTTCAGCGTCGAGGGGTGGGCGCGCAGCCAGCTCCGCATCAAGGCGGAGTACGACGTCTCGCTCGGGCCACTCGAGGTGGCGCCCGAGCTGCGCGGCGTCAAGATGCTGCGCGTCCTGACCGAGGGGACGTTTTGAGGCCCACCGGGTCACCCCGTTTGATCCGGTTCCTGGTTCGGGAGGGGACCGTTCTGACGGGGAGGCGCGCCGGGTTCGCCCTCGTGCTGATGACGGCGGCGACCGCGCTCGCCGCGCCGGCGGCGCCGCCGCCCGACCCGCCGGCGGACGGCTTCGACCACATCGCGCACCAGGGGCGGGTGGAGGCGAAGGCCATCGCGCCGCCGCCCTGCGCCCGCTGCCACGCGATCGACCGCGGCGGCCGGCTGACCGGCAAGCCCGATCACGCCAGCTGCTTCGGCGCCTGTCACGGCAAGCCGCCGCCGCCGGCCGCCACCCGCCCGTACCGGATCGAGGAAGAGCGGCGGGCCGTCTGCGTCGCCTGCCACCGGCCGGCGATGATCGATCGCCTGGTGCGCGGCGGGGCGCGCCAGCCGATCCGCTCCTCGTTCCCGCCCTACGGGCCGGACGGCGAGTTCGCCATCTCGATGTCGCACGCGGCGCACGCCTCGGTGGCCGGCAGCTGCCGCGCCTGTCACGGGACGCCGCCCGAACCGGACCAGGCGGCGCGGCCGCCGGCGAAGGGGCACGCCCGCTGCGCCGCCTGCCACACCCGCGAGGCGGGCGGCATCGGAATGACCGCCTGCGCCGGCTGTCACACGCCGGCGGTCGGCCCGGTGCGCGCGCCGCACAGCGACGCCGGCGCCTTCCCGGTCCGGCGGCGGTTCTCGCACAAGAAGCACGCCGCCCGCGGCGCCGCCTGCGCCAGCTGTCACGCCGGCGCGGTGGCGGCCAAGGGCGACCTGGTCCCCACCCCGCGCAAGGCGCAGTGTGTGGGCTGCCACGACGGCAAGAAGGCCTTCAGCACGGTCGAGCCGGAATGCCGGCGCTGCCACGCCGCGCCCGACCGCGAGGAGCCGGCGCCGGAACGCAAACGGCGGGCGCAGTTCTCGCACGCCGCGCACGCCGAATCGGACTGCCGGGTGTGCCACGAGATCGACGCGAGCGGCCAGCCGGGACCGATCGGGCGCGGCCACCGCCCCTGCTCCGACGCCAGGTGCCACGCGAGCGACTTCGCCGACCGCGCACCGATCATCTGCACCGTGTGCCACGCGCGCGCCGAGCCGTGGCGCGATCTGCACATCGATCCGCAGCCCGCCGACTCGACCGAGTTCGAGGTCCGCTTCCCGCACGCGCTGCACCGGGCGACCTGCGCGCGCTGTCACACGGCGCGACCGTCGGGCCGGTTCGGACAGGTCGACGGCCACGCCGCCTGCTCCGGCAGCGGCTGCCATGCGCGGAGCGGCGGCGCCCGGCCGGCCTTGACCGAATGCGCGAGCTGCCACCAGCGCGGCGGCGGCGACACCCGCTCGCGGCGGGCGCGGCGCTGGTCGGTGCGCGAGCGCTTCACCCACCGCAAGCACTTCAGCGAGCCGTCGGATGCCAGGCGCGCGGTCGCCTGCGCCGAGTGCCACACGACCGTGGCGCGCGCGACCGGGCTCGCCGATCTGCGCCCGCCGGCCAAGGCGACCTGCGCCCGCTGTCACGACGGTGGGGCCGCCTTCAAGCTGACCGGCCACTCGTGCAATCGCTGTCACCAGGTCGCCGACTCGTCTGCCGCGCGAGAGCCCGGTAGACTGAGCGGGCGCCGATGAGCATCTTTCCCCGCAGGCTGCGGCCGGGCGGCACGGTGACGGTGCACTACTCCGTCGCGCCGACGGTCAGCGCCAGCGAGGCGCCGTCCCTGCTCCGCGCCTCGATCGTGGATCCGCGCGGCCGAGAGCGGTCGCTCATCCACCGCTTCGTCTGGCTCCCGCCCGGCTTCAGCGATCTGCGCGTGCGCGACATCGAGCGGCACCTGCCGCCGCGACGCGCTCGCCGGCGGCCTCCGGGTCTGGCCCGGAGCACGCCGCTCCTGCTCCTGGGCGACCTGCTCGGCGGATCGCGGGACGTGTTCGCCGCCCTGATGCGGTTCACGGGTGGACTGCATTGCTACGCCAGCTACCGGGTGCCGGCGGCGGCACCGCTCGGCCGCTACCAGGTGCGCTTCAGCGGCCACGCCGACGGTCAGGCCAGCGGGCCCGACGAGGGCGACTACTTCCTGGTCGAGGACCTCCGGGTCGCGAAGACCGAAGGCCGCCGCGGCCGCCACGTCGCCTTCGTGCGCAATCGATCTCCCGAGCCGGTCCCCGCCCACCTGGTCGACCTGGTCGCATCACCCCGCGGCCGACCGCGCCACCGCGCGCGGACCATCGAGCTGGCCGCCGGGACGGTCAGCGAGATCCCACTGCGCAGCCGGACCGCCTTCCTCTTCTACAGCGAGTACCGGGAGGTCCTCGCCCTCGACGGTGGGCGCGGCGCATTCGTCGCGCGCAACCCGGTCCTGCAGTGGAAGGAGGGGCGGCGGAGCATCCACGTCACCGCGGCCGGCCGCGCCGACGCCACCGAGCTCGACGGCCCGGCCCGACACATCTGGCTCATGGCCAACGGCTTCTTCCGGCGCAACGACGTCAGGACGCAGGCGAACCGGCGTATCTACGACGAGATGCTGCGGGAGAAGCTGATCCTCGAGCTCCAGCCGCCGGCGTGACCGGGCCGAGCGACGCGAGGAGGGCGGCGGCCTCGGGCTCGATATCGCGCCCCTCGATGCCGAAGCGCCGGAAGAACGCGGCGTCGTAGCGCAGCGGGTACTCGGCGTACCAGCGCACCAGCGTCTCGTCTCCCAGCTTCTCGGCGATGAAGCGGTACTGCCGCTCCGCCTTCTTCCGGTGCTGGCGGGCGTAGCCCTCCGGGTCGCGCGCCGATCGGCGAAGCGCGCGCTGGCGGTCGCGCCGCGACGTCGGCTGGTGGTGGATGACGCGGCCGAAGTTCGATTCGCAATACCCGACGTAGGCGGTCGAGAAGAGGATGAACGTGTGCCACATCTCGTCGATGACGACCAGCGGCGAGGTGATGAAGAGCTTGGGCCGATCGGGCAGCGAGCAGAGCCAGAGCCACCGCTTGGTGTCGTCGAAGATGGCCGCCGCCTCGGCGTCGGGGAGCTGGAACCGATCGGCGAACTTCTCCACCACGTCCCGGTTGCGGTACGCGAGCGCCCGCGCGAGCGGGCTCAGCGACCGGCGTGCCACCCCTCCGGCCTCAAATCTCTTCGCAGTCTTGCGGGTTGCAGCGAGCGTAGCCGCCGCCGACGTGCCCGAGCTCGTCCGCCGAGAGCAGCTTCTCGATCAGCCGATCGCGCTTCTCGGCCGCCGCCTTTCCCTGGCGACGCGGGGTGCGTTTCGCGGTCCTCGGCTTGCTGGTCTTCCTGGTCGTCATGGGCGTTCCCCCGTCAAGTTCGCGACGCCGACTACAAGAGCAACATCCAAGCCATCGAGCGGCGCCTTTCATGTCGCGTGGATGGGCAGATTGGACGTCGACGGCTTGCGCAACTCGCGCAGCCGGGCTTCACAATTCGTCCCGGCCGCGCGGCTTCCGGCCTTCATCGCCCACCCTCTCGGCGCTGCGGGTTCGAATCACCCGCTGTCCCTCCACGGCGTAGGGCAATGACTTCAGCCGCTCGACCAGCGCCGCCCCGGCCCCGGCGTAGGGGCGGATGTCCCACAGCTCGACGTCCTCGCCGGTCAGGAGCGCGTGCTCGCCGTCGGGACTGACCTCGACCCAGTAGCCCTGCTCGCCCCCGATGCCGATGCGGTCGAGCAGGCTCGAGCGGACCGGATCCCACACCGTGGCGCGCCCGTCGCTGTGCAGCACCACCAGGCGGCCGCCGTCCGGCGCGAAGTCGAGCCCGATGGTCCCCTCGGTCACCTCCAGCGTCGCCGAGATCTCGCCGCGGTCGGCCCGCCAGATGTTGATCGGCCGGCTGAGGCTCCCGGTCGCTATCCGCTGCCCGTCGGGACTGAAGCTCACGGCGGTGATCGCCCGCTCCGAGGCCTTGACCGAGTAGAGCCGGGAACCGTCGCGCAGGCGCCAGACGAAGAGATCGCCCGACAGGCCTCCGGATGCCAGCCGGGTGCCGTCGGGGCTGAAGTCGATGGACCAGATGCGCGACAGGTGGCCCTCGAGCTGGCGCGCCAGCCTGCCCTTCTCGACGTCCCAGATCCGGACCACGCGATCGATGCTGCCGGTGGCCAGCCAGCGGTCGTCGGGCGAGAAGCGGGCGCACACGACCCGGGCGCCGTGATCGAAGGAGGCGATCGGGCGCTGGGACTCGACGTCGAACAGGGTGACACCGTCACCCATCGGGATCGCGGCGCGGCGACCCGCGCGATCAAGCGCCGGCACGACGCGCGCGCCCAGCAGCGAGACGAACGTCGCCGGATCCATCAGCACCTGTCCGCCGCCGAGCGTCGCCAGCTGTGCGCCGGAGGCCAGGTCCCATACCGACGCGCGGCCGCTGTGCGAGAAGGTGAGCACCCGGCGGCCGTCTCCCGAGAAGGTCGAGGAGAAGAGCGGCTCGGGGCCGGTCAGCACCCTCTCGAGGCCGGGGGTCGAGGACTTCCACAACCGCGCGGTGCCGTCGCGGCTGGCGGTGACCAGCACCTCACCGTCGGGCGAGAAGGCGAGCTCGTCGACCAGGTCGAGGTGGCCCTCCATGGAGGCCAGCATGCGTCCCTTGTCGCTCTGCCAGACGCGGATACGCGGATCGCTGCCCGAGGTGGCGATCCGCTTGCCCGCGGCGTCGAACGCCACCGCGGTGACCTCGCCCGGGTGGGGCAAGGACAGACGGAGAGCGCCATCCTTGGCGTCCCACAGCTTGGCCGACTGATCGCGTCCGGCGGTCGCCAGCGTGCGGTTGTCGGGGCTGAACTGGGCATCGAACACGCCGACCGCGTGCCCGCGCAGGCTCGCCACCCGCCGCCCGGTCCTCGCGTCCCAGAGCTCGGGGGTGAGATGCGACCGGCTGTAGGTGACGACCCGCGACCCGTCGGGGCTGAGGCGCGCCCGGGTGGTCGGCCGCGGCTCTCCCAGGGTGAACTCCAGGCGTCCGCTCCGCGCATCCCAGATCCGCGCCTGGGTGCTCGAGGTGAGGATGGTGCGGCTGTCGGGGCCAAGCTGGCAGGCGTGGATCATCCCGTCGGGGACCTTCATCTCGATCGCCAGCGCCGGTGGCCTGACCGTGTACAGGCGCGCCTGTCCCCCCAGGCTACCGGCCAGGAGGTGAGCTCCATCGGGCGACAGATCGACGCACTCGACCCGACCGTCGAGGCCCTCGAAGCGGGCGACGCGCTCGCCGTCGGCGGTCCGCCAGACCGCGACCTTGCCGTCGGTGGAGCCGGCAGCAGCCAGCGCGCCGTCGGCGCTGACGTCGACCGCCAGCGCGTCCTCGAGTCCGTCGAGCCTGCGGACCAGCCGGCCGCTGGCGGCCTCCCAGATCGCCGGCGGGCCTTCGTGGCCGCCGGTCACGACCAGGCGGCCGTCCTGCGCGAAACGGACCGACGACACCATCCCGGCGTCCGGGCGCAGCACATGAAGCTCCGAGTCGAGCGCCCGCATCGCGGCGGCGGCCAGGTAGCGCATCGACAGATCGGGCGCCGCTCGGCTGGAGAACGCCTCGCGCAGGTAGGCCAGCGCCTCGAGCGAGCTGCCGCCCAGGTGGGTCTGGCGCGCCTGCTCGAAGCGGAGCTCGATGAGCCGCGCCCGCGCCTGGTCGGCGCTGGTCTGGGCGGCGCGGCGCTGCGACTCGGCGACCCGCCGCTGCGCCTCGGTCCGCCGGTTGGCCCAGAGCAGGGCGAGGGATCCAGCCACCACCAGGAGCGTGGCGCTGACCGCGATGGCGCGCCGGAAGCGCCGCGCCCGCGCCTCGTCGTTGAGTCCCTCGTCGAGGAACTCGGCTTCGAGCTCGCTCAGCCGCCCGGCGTAGCGCTTGCGCCAGAGGGCGTACTCGGTGAGGACGTCGCCGCGCCACAGGAGCTCCCGCCTTCGCCCGCGATCGCGCCATTGCCGGGCGGCCGCCTGCAGCTGCTCGCGCCGGCGGGTGCCCTCGAGGTCGGCGCGCCGCCAGTCGGCCAGCCGCGGCCAGGCGTGGAGCAGCGCCTCGTGCGCCACCTCGATGTAGGCCTTGCCGTCCTCGCCTTCCGACGTTACCACCAGCCTCGCCTCGATCAACCGGTCGAGCACGCGCTCCCCCTCGGCGCCGCGCCCCAGGCTCTCGACCAGCTCCGGTCGTGAGCGAACCGAGCGGGTGCCCTCGGCGGTGAAGAGCTGCTGGAAGAGCTCGCGGACCGCGGGCCGCTCCTCGGCGGCCATCTCCTCGACCACCTGGTCGGCGTGCTGGGCGAGCGCGCCGGCCACTCCACCGATGGCAGCGTGGACCTCGCGGGTCAAGAGGCCCTTCTCGCGGTCCCGCCGCTCCCACAGCTGCGAGGCGGCGAACGACAGGAGAGGCAGGGCGCCGGGTCGGCGAGCCACCTCGCGCACCATCTCGCGGGGCAGCTCGGCGTCCTCGAACGCGTAGCCGACCTGCCGCGCCGGCTCCTCGAGGATGCGCACCAGGTCCTCCTCGTGCGGGATGGTGAGCAGCTGGAGGCCGCGGGTGATCAGGCCGGCGAAACCCGGCTGCTGCTGCGCGGCGACCAGGAAGTCGTCGCGCAGGGTGACCACCACGCGGACCGGGTCCTGCGCCGACGGGACCGCGTGGACCAGGGCCGACGCGAAGAGCTCTCGCTCGCTCTCGTCGCCGCACAGGGTGAACATCTCCTCGAGCTGATCGACGATGAGGAGCACTCCGGCTCCGCCGCCGAGATCGCGCAGGTGGCTGGCCAGGAAGTCGGGCCGCGCGGCCAGCTCCGCGCCGAGATCCTCGACCGCCGCGCCGGCGCGATCGAGCGCCCCTTCGAGGGCCGTGATCGGATGCGGGCCGGGCCTGACCGTGAGCACCCGCCATTCGGCTCCCAGCACCGGGACGACGCCGGCCTGGAGGAACGAGGTCTTGCCGACCCCGGAGGTCCCGACCACGGCGACCAGCGGCTGGAACCGCAGCCGGTTGACGAAGGCGTCGACCTCGCGCTCGCGGCCGAAGAAGAACTCGGCGTCCTCGCGGGTGAGCGAGAAGAGGGCGCGGTACGGGTGACGGTGGCCGCCCAGCGTGGCGGAGCGGGACATCTCGTCGCCGAGGCGGTGCTCGGCGAACCAGGCCCACACCGATTCGTCGCGGCGCTCGAAGCCGTGCGACTCGGAGATCAGGCGGGCCCCGTGGGTGCCACCGCCGGCCAGGAGGAACATCTCCTGCGGGCGATCGGGCGTCGGCGCGGCGATCTGCGCGGCGGGCCAGAGGGAGACGATCGGGTTGCCGTCGGCGTCGATCAGCACCACCTCGTCCGGCCTGAGCGGTTGCCGCCGGACGATCGAGACCGGCCGGTGGAAGCGGTGCACTCCCATCCACGACTGGGCGCCGCCCGAGCGCCACGCGATGAGCCGGTACTCGAGGAGCGGCTCGCAGGCGGCCAGCAGGCGCTCCACCGGCTGGCGACAGGCCGCGATCGCCGCCTCGTCGGGCCTGCCCTGGGAGGCGGCCAGTCCCGCCAGGACCTCGCCGAACGGGTCGCCCGCGCTCGAGGGATGACAGAGCGCGATCAGCTCGGGCACCGGATAGGAGTCGGGCCGGTCGAGGAACGGCGCGGTGAGCACGCGAACCAGGTCGATCCACTCGCCCGGCTCGAGCGTTCCTCGCCGGAGCGCCGCGACCAGGTGCACGACCCGGGGCGGATCGCGCACATCGCGGGCGAACCGGTTGCGGCAGGCGAGCGCGACGATGCCGACGTAGCGGGCGAGGGCGCGAACCAGCGAGAGCACCGCCTCGCGCAGCTGACCGGTCGTGCCGCCCGCCAGGCGCGGAAAGATCTCGGCCAGCGGCGCCGGGCCGCGGGCGGTCCACAGCTCACGCAGGGCGCCGTCGATGGCCTCGGGCGGCGCCGAGCTCGGTTCCGCGCGGGTGGCGACGCCCGATGCGAGGGCGAACTCCTTCGCCAGATCGAGGACGCTCTTCTGGCGCAGCGTCGGAGCCTTTGCCATCGCGCGGCGCAGGACGTCGTCGAGGCCCGGCGGGAAGTCGCCGCCGAGCATGGGGATCGGAGCTCTCGTGTGCGCCGCGGCCATGTCCTCGAGGCTCTTCGCGGCGAACGGGGGGCTGCCGGTCAGGCACTCGTAGGCCAGCGCGCCGAGCGCGTAGATGTCGGCCGGGATGCCCGCCTCGGCCGCCTCGTACCACAGCTCCGGCGCCATGTAGGCCGGCGATCCGAGCAGCACGCCCTCGGCCGTGAGCTCGCTCGATATCTGGCCGCGGTCGCCGAGCGGCGTCGCCGAGCGCGCAGCCGACCGCGGGACTGCGATGGTCTGATCCGACTGCACGGGCGGCAGAGCCGGCAGGGTCGCGTCGCCCTCCGCGCTGGCGGCCGACAGGTGGATCCTGGCGCCGGCTGCGGCGCTCCGGTCGCCCCGCGCCAGGACCGGCGCCACGGTCGGCGCCGTCGCCTTGGCGATGCCGAAGTCGAGCAGCTTGGGCAGCAGGCGGCCGGCGCGCGACACCACCATGACGTTGCCCGGCTTCAGATCGCGGTGGATGATGCCCTGCTCGTGAGCGGTCTGGACCACCTCGCAGATGCGCTCGAGGAGGGGGACGAACCGCTCGAGGGGAACCCGCCCCTCGGTCTCGAGCCAGCGGGCCAGCGAGACGCCGCGCACCAGCTCCATGGCGATCCACAGGAGGCCGTCCGGCTCGGCGCCGAAGGCGTAGACGTGGGCGGCGTACGGGTGGTCCAGGCGCGAGGCGAGGCGCGCCTCGCGGAGGAACCGCTCGGCACCGATATCGGGCCCGCCGGCGAGTGTCTTGATGACCGCCTCGCGCTCGAGCGCCGGCTGCTCGGCCCGGTAGACCTCGCCCTGACCGCCGGCGCCGAGGAGCTCGCGGACGACGAAGTCCCCCAATCGACGGCCGGTGATCGGCTGCCCGTTCGCTTTGGCGCCCTGCATGCCCGCCCCGCGGGGCGATTGTAGCTCAGGTCAGAAGGGCCAAAGCGACCAGGTGTGAAAGGCCCCGGCGAGCACCACGGCGGTCAGGGCCCAGGCACCGACAATGCGGAGCGCGCGCGGCGCGACCGGGCGGCGGATGGCGCGCGCCGCGGCGAAGCCGAGCAGGCCGCCGACCAGCGCCCCGCCGGCGCCCCAGGCGACCATCCCGAGGTAACCGACCTCGTTGCGGCCGATCGGCGGGCGCTCCAGCCGGACGGCGCCCTCGAGCGGAACGTAGACGGCGCGCGACCAGCCGGCGTAGTCGCACAGCGCGTAGGCGAGCGCGAAGCCGATGACCGCCGAGCACGCGACGAGGTAGGTGCGCTGCCAGGGCGGCATGGTGACAATCATCCTCGCAACCACGCTATCACGGGGCGGGCGGCCCCTCGAGCGCGAGGTCGGCGACTCGCGCGCGCACCTTGTCGAGGAAGCCGCGCCCGGGGTCCGACTTCGAGTTGCGGTAGGAGGCGTCGAGCTCGCGCCAGTAGCGGTGTCGCCGCATCGCGTTCGATTCGCTGTGGCCGATGAGGTGCGTGATCGCGTGGCGTCCGACCAGGCGGCGGACCAGCGCCGCGTTGGCCTCGACCTGCGCGGCGGTGAGCGGCCAGCGAGCGCCGTCCCCCACGTTCTCGATGCCGATCGCCACGTGGTTGAGCCCGATGCAGTGGCGCGCCATGGTGGTCTCGGGCAGGAGCTGGTAGATGGTCCCGTCGCGGTCGACCAGGAAGTGGGCCGACACGTTCACCTCGCCCCCCTTGCGCAGCTTCTCGCGCCCGCGCTCCAGGCGGGTCCGGTCGAAGTAGCGCCAGGTCGCCTTCCAGCTCGAGCCTCCGGTGTAGTGGAGGACGATGACGTGCGGCTCGATGCGGCTGTCCGCCGCCGCCGGATCCTGGTGGGCGCGCCGGTAGGCGACGGTCAGCGCCTCGCGTTCGCCGCTCCAGGAGATCGGCCGGTCGACGATGTCCGGCTCGGCCCGCGCGACCGGCGCCGCGACCGCGGAGAGGACGACCAGCGCACCGAGCAACAGCCGGACCACGCCTCAGTATGGATCGACTGGCCCTCGATGGCCCGCCATCCAGAACCAGCAGATTGCACAGGGAGGGGGCGAG
>Ga0111538_10010266_pt1 | contig 12463 bp, 12 predicted proteins | sample SoiMethybrSBSTD1_FD_79669 | JGI IMG/M metagenome (GOLD analysis project Ga0111538, IMG submission 79669) | Bulk soil microbial communities from a Populus tree surrounding site in Tennessee, USA - Soil MetaG P. TD hybrid SBSTD1 (version 2)... | ecosystem: Environmental > Terrestrial > Soil >...
CGGACGTCTGTCGCGAGCGCACCCTGCGAGCAGCTGTTGAGGTACGTGAGGCGAGAGAGGATCGGGAAGCGCTCGCGCATTCAGGCGAGCGGCTCGGCGCGGTCGCCGACGCGCACGGTGCCGGGCGTGACGACCTCGCCGTAGACGCCGAAGTCGAGGTGCTTCGTGCCGCGCACTCCCCGGTACGTCCTGATGATCTGGAGCGTGTCGAGGTCGCGCTCGCCGGTGTCGGGGTTCTTCGTCGTGATCGCGCAGCGCGCGACCTGCTCGTGCACGCGCACGACCGCCTCGCCGATCGCGACGTCGCGACCCACCCACGTGTCCTCCTCGTGCGGCGCTCCTCCCGAGACGCCGACGAGCATGCGAAAGCGCCGCGCGTCGGCCGATGCGACGCCCGCGTTGCGCGCGAGCTCGTCCACCGACTCGTCGGAGACGACCGAGACCGAACCGTCCGGACGGTCGACCGCGCGGCCGGGCTCGTCCGTGCGCGCGAGCCGCAGCCCGCGGCCGGCGTACTCGCTGAGCGCCTGCGCCCACGGGCCGTCGACGATCCGCCCCGGCTCGGCGCGGTTGTAGAACCACGTCGAGACGGGCGCGCCGAGCGAGACCGCCTCCTCGACGACGCTCCCGTCGGGGAACGCCAGCCTGAGCGAGTCGGCCGAGGCGTCCCACTCCGGCACGACCGCGAACAGCGAGCGCTCGAGGCGCGTCAGCCCGTTGACGAACCGGTCGCGCTCGTCGAGCACGTAGAAGCGCCGGTTCTCGAGCACGCCGAACGGCTCGAGCGCCACCTCGTCCCGGCGCACGAGCGCGAGCCCCTTGACGGGCGCAACCGAGAGCCAGGAGACCGCAGGCACGGCCGAACGTTACGTGCCTGCCAGGCCCTCCACCTCGACCTCCGTGTGCCCGCGGGTGACGACCTCGAGGTCGAAGACGTAGAAGTCGCTCTTCGTCACGTGGACGGCGACGTTGTAGACGGGCACGTCGCCGATTCGCCCCTGGAAGCTGCCGGCGTGGGCGTGACCATGGAGGACGACGTCCGGGCGGTACTCCTGGATCGGGTTCGCGAGCCGCGAGCTGCCGAGGAACGCGTGGATCCCCGGCGGCTCACCGGCGAGCGTGTCCTCGATCGGCGAGTAGTGAAGCAGCACGACGCGGAGCGCGCAGTGCGTGATCCGCCGAAGCCCGCGCCCGATCGCGCGCGCCTCCTCGGTCGTCTCGGCGTAGACATCGCGGAGCAGCCGCTCGCCGAAGTCGGGGAGCGACGAGCCGCTGAAGCCGCCGACGAAGCCCTTCGTTCCGACAATCCCAATCTCAACACCATGTACCTCGCAGATCGCGGACTCGCGCACGAGCACGCGGACACCGGAGCGCCGGAGCGTCTCGGCGATCTCGTCCTCATGGCCAAGGTGGTAGTCGTGGTTGCCGAGCACCGCGAAGACCGGGACGTCGAGCGGGCGGCAGACCTCGGCGAGCACCTCCGCCTCCTCGGCTTCGCCGTCGGCCGTCAGGTCGCCCGCGAGCATGATCACGTCGGCCTCGACGGCCGCCTGCTCGAACGCGTCACGGAGCTGCGGCCCGTGATCGACCGTCGCGTGGATGTCTCCGGCTGCTGCGATCTTCAGCGACTGCACGCCTTCTACGTACCACCTGGCGGGTTTGCGGCAAACGAGCGACCGGGTACCGGACCGGACGGATGCCCAGGAGAAACGTCCAGATCGAGCCGCTCATCGAGGCGATGAAGGTCGCCGCCGCCGCTCTGCGCGACGCGGAGATCAAGTTCGCGCTCGCGGGCGGCCTCGCGATCTGGGCGCGCGGCGGGCCGGTCACCGACCACGACGTCGACATCCTCGTGAAGCCCGAGGACGCCGAGCGCGCCCAGCAGGCGCTGACCGAGGCGGGGCTGCGGCCGGAGCGCCCGCCGGAGGACTGGCTCCTCAAGTCGCACCACGACGACACGGTCGTCGACCTGATCTTCTCGCCGTCGGGCGGACCGGTCACCGACGAGCTGCTCGACCGTGCGGACGACCGCGAGGTGATGGCGATGCGGCTCCCGGTCTCGTCGATGGAGGACGTGCTGACGACGAAGCTGCTCGCGCTGACCGAGCAGGAGCCGGACTACAGCTCGGTGCTCGAGGTCGCGCGCACGCTTCGCGAGCAGATCCTCTGGGACGAGGTGCGCGAGCGCACGGAGAGCTCACCGTTCGCGAAGGCGTTCTTCACCCTGATCGAAGAGCTCGGCATCTTGCATGGGGGAACCCAGGGTTCCCCCATGAAGCCCCCTCCTTCTTCGCAGTCTCTGTCGCACGCGCGGTAACGCTCCCGCCGGGCGAAGCCCGGCTCCGCGTGCGACCGTGTTCTCGCCATCACCGGTTCGCCCGCGCTCCCTGCGCGATGGACAAAGAGCGGTCTGCGCGCGGAGCCGGGCTCTGCCCGGCGGGAGCGCTCACCTGCGCGGGCATCTCCTCGAACAAGAAGGAGAGGGCTCACGGGGGAACCATGGGTTCCCCCGTGCTACTAGAAGTAGAACTGGCGCCACGCCGTCCACCAGTCGTCGGCGCGCGAGACGATCGTTCGCGGCTCGACGATCTCGACGCCCCGGCGGTAGCGGAGCTTTTGCACGTCGCGCGGCTGCGCGTACTGCACCTTGATCTCGGCCGGGCGGCCCGGGTCCCACGGCGCGACGGCCTTCAGGTTCGAGAGCGCGTTCTTCGCGCCGTCCTCGATCAGCGCGCGCGCCTTCACGGGCGGGATGTTCCGCGCGGAGAAACGTCCGAGGCCGCGCTTCACCTCCACCGTCGTCAGCCCGTCGCCGAGCAGGTCGACCGCCTCCGCGCAGACAGCCTGGTCGCCGGTCACGAGCAGGACGGGACAGCCGAACTGCCCACAGAGCGCTGCGTTGATCCCCGTCTCGCCGACGAGCGTGTCGTTGAACCAGAGGTTCTGCCAGTTCGTGCCCGAGACGGTGTGGCTGAGGACGCCGAGCTCGGTTCCCGCGCGCGCGTGCATCCCGACGAAGAGGGCGGCGTCGCATCCTTGCTCGAGGAACTCCGTGTACTCGGTCCACTCGTCCTGCACGACCCACTCGCAGTCGGGGTCGAGCTCGTCGGGGATCAGCGAGTTGAAGGTCCACCCCTTGCCCGCGCCATGGCAGTCCATGACGACGATCTCCGTCGCACCGGCGGCCTTCGCGCCGCGGACGGCGGCGTTGATCTCCTCGGTGTAGAGCTTGCGCCCCTCTTCGTAGAGCGCCTCGCCTCCGGACACCTGCTCCCACTTGACGATCCCGGAGACGCCTTCCATGTCGCTGATGATGTGAACGCGCACGGGTGGGTAGCGTAGACCGCGTGGAGACGGGACTCGCCGGGAAGCGCGTGCTCGTGACTGGCGGCTCCGGCGGGATCGGCGCAGCGTGCGTGCGCGGATTCGCCGCGGAGGGCGCGCGCGTCGCGGTGCACTACCACCGTGGGCGCGATCGGGCGGAGGCCGCGGGTGGCGACGTCGTCCTCGGCGCCGACCTCACCGACGAAGCCGAGGTCGACCGACTGTTCGACGAGGCGCGCGGCGCACTCGGCGGGCTCGACGCGTGCGTCGCGGTCGCCGGCGTCTGGCCGAGCGACGACGTGACCGTGTGGGACATGCCGCTCGAGCGGTGGGAGCGAACGCTCCGCCAGAACCTCACGTCGACGTTCCTCACCGCGCGCGCGTACCTGCGCGAGCTCGAGCGCGAGGGCCATGGCTCGCTGGTGATGATCGCGTCGACCGCGGGGCTCGTCGGCGAGGCGGGCCACGCCGACTACGCGGCCGCGAAGTCGGCCGTTGCGCACGGGCTGCTGCTCTCGCTGAAGAACGAGGTCGTACGGGTCGCGCCGAACGCGCGCGTGAACGTCGTCGCACCCGGCTGGACGGAGTCGCCGATGACGCGCGGGAAGGTCGACGCCGAGCAGGTGCGCCAGATCTCGCGGACGATGGCGCTCCGCAAGGTGGCGCAGCCCGACGACATCGCGGCGGCCGTCGTCTACCTCACGTCCGACGTGCTCGCCGGGCACGTGACGGGCCAGGTGATCACGGTCGCCGGCGGCATGGAAGGCCGCACGATCCACCCCGATTGACTCGAAGAAACGGAAAGCGGCGAGTCGCCTCGCCGCCTCCGAGCTCATCCGGCCGCGGATGATTGCCGTCAGTCCCCGACCAGGAAGAGTCTCAGTGTCCCCATCGGCAGCCCGGGTCGCGACCTTGAGCCACGGAAGAAGGCGACCCGCCGCCCGAGTCGCCTCCTTCGCTCCCGGAGGAGCCTTTCCAGAGGCCCCCGCCGCATCGGGGCCGCCGGTCTGAGTGGGGAGCGCCCCCGCCGCATCGGGGCGCATCACCGTTGTTGCTTGCCGAGTATCGCCCAGCCGGCGGCGGTTGATCCATCACCCTTTCGCGGTTGACTGGGGCGCTTCACTAACTTCCGCGCGCGGTAGAGTGAGCGCCGGAGCCGGGTGCAGCACTCCCGCTCCGCATCGAGAGAGGCTGAGGGAACCGGCCCTGAGACGCCTCGGCAACCTGCCCGAGAGGCAAGGTGCCAAGCCCGGCCGGGCCGCAGGCCCGGGAGGATGTCGAGCGAGACCGAGGAGACCGAGTGGCCGCACCCAACCGATTCGTGGAACGTCTTCGCACCGGGCCGCCGATCGTCGGCGACGGAGGCATGGGCGTGCTCGTCTCGAGCGCCGTCCCCCGTCTGCGCGCGCCGGAGGAGGCCAACATCCGAGCGCCCGAGGCCGTTGTGTCGCTCCATGTCGGCTTCATCCGCGCAGGCGCCGAGCTGATCGAGACGAACACCTTCGGCGCAAACCGGCGCAAGCTCGCGCGCCATCTGCTCGAGGACGAGTTCGAGCGGATCAACTCCGCGGCCGTCCGGCTCGCACGGGAGGCGCGCGAGGTGACCGGCTCGAACGTCTTCATCGCCGGCTCGATCGGGCCGCTCGGCGACCTCGGCGACGTCTGGCCGGAGGAGCGCTCGAGCCTCTTCGCGGAGCAGGCCCAGATCCTCGAGGGCCGCGGCGCCGACCTCTTCATGATCGAGACGTTCTTCGACCTCGACGAGCTCGTCGTGGCGGTCGAGGCGGTGCGCGGCGTGTCGAGCCTGCCGATCGTGGCCCTCCTCACCTTCGAGAACGTGGCAGAGACGCTCGCCGGCGTGTCGGCGCAGGCGGCGGCCGAGAAGCTGCGCGAGCTCGAGGTGAGCGCGCTCGGGGCGAACCACGGGGCCGGGCTCCAGGCAGCCCTGCGCGCGATCGAGCAGATGGGCGGCGACGGTGTCCCGCTCGCGGCGCTGCCGAACATCGGGCTCGCGAGCATGGCAGGAGGCCGCGTCATCTATCCGCACGCGACGCCCGAGTACTTCGCCGAGTTCGCCGCGCACGCACGCCGACTCGGGGCGAAGATCATCGGCGGCTGCTGCGGCACGACGCCGGCCGAGATCGCGGCGATCCGCCGCGCCGTCGACGAGGCTCGCGAGCCGCGGGCGCCGCTCGTCTTCACGCAGCGCGAGGCGCCGGCGCTCGTCGCCGAGACGCCGGAGGACACGCAGCTCGCGCGCATGCTCCGCGAGGGCGAGTGGGTCGTCTCGGTGCAGCTCGATCCGCCGCTCGGCGGCTCGAATGCCGGGATGCTCGAGGTCGCGCAGGCGCTGAAAGACGCCGGAGCCGCGCAGTTCGTCGACATCAACGACAACCCACGCGCGCGGGCGCGAATGAGCGGGATCATGACCGCGGTCGCGATCGAGCGGCAGGTCGGGCTCGAGACGATCCCGCACCAGACGCCGCGCGACACGACGATCTCCGGGCTCGAGTCGCTCCTGCTCGGCGCTCACGCCGAGGGCGTCCGCAACATCCTCGCCGTCACGGGCGACCCGCCGGAGGAGGGCGACTACCCTGGCGCGGGCGGCGTCTACCACGTCGACGCGATCGGCCTCGCGCAGATCATCGAGCGGCTGAACGCGGGCGAGGACTACCACGGCCGCGCGATCGACGCCCCGACGCACTTCTTCACGGGCGTCGCCGTGAACCCGACCGCCGACGACCTCGACCTCGAGCTCCGACGCTTCGAGGAGAAGCTCGAGGCGGGCGCCAAGTACGCAATGACGCAGATCCTCTTCGACCTCTCCTACTTGGACGCGTTCTTCGAGCGGTTCGGCGGCCCCTCGCCGATCCCGCTGCTCGTCGGGATCTGGCCGCTGCGGAGCCACCAGCTCGCGCTCCGCCTCCACAACGAGGTGCCGGGGATCGTCGTGCCCGACCACGTGCAGCAGGCGCTCCTCGACGCAGGCCCGAACGCACCCGAGGTCGGCTCGAAGCTCGCGCACGAGCTCGTCGCGCAGGCGCGCGAGGTCGCGGCCGGCATCTACGTCGTCGCGCCGTTCCGCCAGCCGCTCGGCGTGCTCGACTTCCTCACGTAGCCCCTCGAACGAGGGATTCAGCGCCGACGCGGGGCCCGTCACCCGAGCGGGGGATTGCCGCGGCTCGATCCCTGAGGAGAGTGAGAACCTCTGCGGCGAGAGGAAGGGGCGTCTGTGAAACGAGTGCTTGTACTGGCGACGGCGGTGGCGGCTCTGCTCGTGCCGGCGGCACCCGCGAGCGCGGGTCTCTTGGACGGTTGCGGTGACCGCGCGCTCGAGCGTCCCTTCCTCAGATTTCTCGATCCGCTCGCGTACACGCTCGTGCCCGGCGGCGACTTCGAGAGCACGGCCGGCTGGACACTCACCGGCGGCGCGCGCATCGTCGACGGCAACGAGCCGTGGAAGGTGCACGGCGCGTCCGACTCGCGCTCGCTGTCGCTTCCGAGCGGCTCGTCCGCGACGAGCCCGCCGGTCTGCATCCACCTGCTCGATCCGACCGTGCGGTTCTTCGGGGTCAACAACGGCTCGCTGCTCTCGCTCATGCGGGTCGACGTCCTCTACAACGACGCGGGCGGGCGTCAGCGCACGCTCCTCGCCGGCCTTGCGCCCGGCACGGGCACGTGGCTCCCGACGCTTCCCTACCTCTTCCTCGAGAACGCGCTCCAGGTGTTGAGCCTCGACGGGCTCACGACCCAGGTGCGTTTCCGCTTCACGCCGACGAACATCTTGCTCGGAAGCGGGAAGTGGCGGATCGACGACGTGTACGTCGACCCGCTGAAGATCTGGTGACGTGACCACGCCGACGATCGACGTCCGCGCGGTCGAGGCGACCGGCTTCGCCCGCGCGGCACGGCTGGGACGGCTGGCGCGGCTCGATCGGATCGCGACGTTCGCACTCGCGTCGTCGTTCGTCGCCGGTTGTCTCGTCTTCGCGGCGGTCTTCGACTCGGCGCGGCACGCGTCGCCGCTGCTCGTCGCGGCGTTCGTCGCCGCGTACGCGCTCTATTCGCGGGTCGAGTTCCAGATCGGGCCGGGCGCGGCTGTGCCGACACAGCTCGCGTTCGTGCCGATGCTGTTCACGCTGCCGCTCGATCTCGTCGCTCCCGCGGTCGCCGCCGGCTTCCTGCTCGGCGCGGCGCCCGACCACCTCCGCCGGAGGATCCCGTTCGAGCGGTCGCTGCACTACCTCGCGAACTCCTGGCACGCGCTCGGGGCCGCGATCGTGCTCGCGCTCCTGGGGGAGCCTTCGGCCGGGCCGGTGCTCGCCGTCGCGCTCCTCGCGCAGTTCGGCGTCGAGTTCGTGACGGCGGGAGCGCTCATCCGCGCGGCCCACCCGATCCGCCTGCGCGACTTGGCGTCGCTCATGTCGTGGGTCTTTCTCGTGGACGCAGCGCTCGCGCCCGTCGGGCTGGCGCTCGCCGCGGTCGGTGACTACGGCTTCGCGCTCGCGGTACCGCTCGTGGGGCTGCTCTCGTTCTTCGCGCGCGAGCGACGGGTGCGGATCGACCATGCGCTCGAGCTCTCGAGTGCGTATCGGGGGACGGCGCTCCTGCTCGGCGACGTCGTCGAGGCGGACGACGCGTACACGGGGAGCCACAGCCGGCACGTCGTCGACCTGGTCCTGGCGACGTGCGACCGGCTGCGTCTGTCGCCACAGGACCGGCGGGACGCCGAGTTCGTCGCGCTGCTGCACGACGTCGGCAAGATCCGGATCCCGACGGAGATCATCAACAAGCCCGGCGCGCTCGACGAGCACGAGCGGGCGATCATCGAGACGCACACGATCGAGGGCGAGCAGATGCTCGAGCGCGTCGGCGGCGTGCTCGGCGACGTCGGTCGGCTCGTGCGCTCATGTCACGAGCGCTGGGACGGCGCCGGCTACCCGGACCGGCTTGCGGGCGAGGAGATCCCGCTCGTCGCGCGGATCGTCTGCGCCTGCGACGCATTCAGCGCGATGACGACCGACCGGCCGTACCGCAAGGCACGCTCGCACGACGAGGCGCTCGCCGAGCTGCAGCGGTGCAGCGGGACGCAGTTCGACCCGGCCGTGGTCGAAGCGCTCGCCGCGGTCGTCTAGCGCGCGCAGTCGCCGGTCGACACCGGCCCGCGGGCGCGGGCGAGTGCGCGGCGGACGATCGACGCGGGCACTCCGTAGCCGACCTCGCCGCCCGGGCGCGCGGCGAAGATCGTCGCCTGCACGCGTCCCTCGGCGTCGACCGCAGGCCCGCCGGAGTTCCCGTGCCGAATTCGCCCGCGCAGGCTCGTGATCGTGCGCGAGACCGGGCCGTGGCCGTAGCTGTCGCGCGCGAGCACGACGGCGGTGCGGCCGATCCGGCCGGCGGTCGACGCGAACGGCCCGCTCTGCGGGAAGCCGAGAATCGCGACCGAGCTGCCCTGGGTCGCGTCGACGAACGGCAGCGGCGTGGCCTCGAGGCCGCGAACGCGCAGCACGGCGACGTCGTTTCGGTGGTCGACGTAGACCGCCCGCGCGCGGAGCCGCGGCACGCCGCCGACCGGCTCGACCGTCGTGTCGTCCTGCCCCGCGACGACGTGCGCCGCCGTCACGACGAGCTCGTGTGCGGCGACCCACCCGGTGCCGGAGACGCCCAAGCCGCACGCCGTGCCGAGCACGTGGACGACCGAGGGCGATGCCTGCCGCACGCCCGGTTGGCCGAGCACGCGCGGATCAGGCGCGGCGACCGGCGCGTCGGGGCCGGTGATCGTCGGGAACGGGTCGACGCGCGCGAGCGCGCGCATCAGCCGCGCGGGCGGCACGACGTCGTTCAGCTTCTGGAGGAAGATCGACTTCTGGACGCTCTGCCTCAGCCCCGGCTGTCCCGGCAGCTGCAGGGCGACGGAGCCGAGCACCCAAACGACTGCGATCCCCGCCGCTGCACCGAGGACGAGCCCGCCCGCCGTGTCGAACTGACGGGCGGTACCGACGCCGACGCGGCTCCGCAGCAGGCTCCCGGCGACCGTCCCGAGCGTCTCGAGCAGCACTGCGCCGACGGCCGCACCGGCGAGCCCGACGAGCGGCGTGTACGGCGACTCCGCGCCCTCGGCGAGCAGGTGCGGCGCGAGCCGTGCGCCGAGCACCGCGCCGATCACGATCCCCGCGACCGAGAAGGCGCTCGAGATGAGCCCCTTTCGATACCCGATGAACGCCGAGACCGCGACGAAGGCGAGCGCGAGCCAGTCGACCTTGGTCACCGACCCAGCGTACCCGGGCTCCGTGACGGGACCCGGCCTTGCCCTCGAGCGCCGTCGTCCCCATACTTCAGAGGTCACGCGAGCGAGTGGAAGGAGGCGATGGGAACGATGACCGAGCTGACCCGCACCTCCTTCGGCTGCCGCTAGCGCGCGAGACGCACCCCTTCGAGCGTTCCTGACGGCAGCCGCCGTCCCGTTTCTGCAACGACTCGGAGGCTCTCACGTTGGACGCACGACCCCGGGCCGCGATGCGGCTCGACACGATGGACGCACAGGTCGATGACGCGTCGGTGCTCGCCGACTGCGCCGGCCTGCGCGACACGCTGTACGCCGCCGCCGGCGCCGGCGGCGTGCGCGTCATCGGCGAGGCGTTCCACGTCTTCCCGAACGGAGGCGTCACCGGCGTGCTGTTGCTCGCGCAGTCGCACCTGAGCATCCACACGTGGCCGGAGCTCGCGTCGGCGAACGTCGATCTGCTCTCGTACGGCGACGTCGACGCACGCCGGGTGCTCGACGTCGTCTACGCGCGGCTCGGTGCGCACAGCGCGTGCCGTTCGCGCGTCACGAGGACCGTCGGATGACCGAGGAGCGGATCGTCTGCGACGTCGCCTCGGTCGTCGGGCTCGCCGAGGGCGAGGCGGGAGTGCGCGACGTGATCCGCACGGTCGCGCGGCTCGAGCCGGTCGCGGTGCGCGCGGTGTCGCGCGCGACCGAGCTGCCGGTCCCGTTCGTGGCTGCGATCTGCAACGAGCTGCGGAAGCGCGGGATCGTGAGCGCGCAGCGGCCCGTGCAGCTGACTGCCCGCGGGCGGGATCTCTTCGCCGGACGCTCGCTTCGCCTGCCGCTCGAGGCGTCCTGCGAGACATGCGCCCGTCGCGAGATTGTCGTCTCGCCCTCGCTCGAGCCGCTCGCGCGCGAGCTCGCCGCGTTCGCGGACGCCGCGCCGGCGCCACGGTTCGAGATCGACCAGACGCACTGCACCGTCGAGACGAAGCTTCGGCGCGTGCTCGCCCTGTACGAGTCGGGCGCGCTCGAGGACCGGCGCATTCTCCTGCTCGGCGACGACGACCTGACCTCGCTCGCGATCTCGCTCGTCGTGCAGCAGCTGGGCTCGCGCGCGACGGTGCGCGGCGTCGCGGTCGTCGACGTCGATCCCGCGCTGCTCGAGTTCCTCCGCCGCGTGCTCGCCGACGCGCCGTTCCCGGTCGAGCTGGTCCGCCACGACCTGCGCGGGCCGCTGCCGGACTCGCTCGTCGGCTGGGCCGACACGGTCTTCACCGATCCGCCGTACACGAACGCGGGTGCCTCGCTCTTCCTCTCGCGCGCGGCGGCAGCGACTGCGGGACGCGGGCGCGCCGACGTGTTCCTCTCGTTTGGCCCGCGCAAGCCCGAGGAGACGCTCGAGCTCCAGCGCGCGATCGCGGAGATGGGCTTCGTCGTCCGCTCGTTGATCCGGAACTTCAACGACTACGTCGGCGCGGGCTCGATCGGCGCGACGAGCCACCTGTACCACCTCGCGACGACCGCGGACGTGCGGCCGCTCGTGGACGAGAGGTTCGACGGCCCGATCTATACGGGCGAGATGCGAGACCCGGGCCGGAGCTATCGCTGCAAGGGCTGCGGCGCGTCGAAGCGCGTCGGCCCCGGCCGACGCTGGCCGACGGTGCAGGCGCTGAAAGCGGACGGCTGCCCGCAATGCCAAGGTCACTCCTTCGCCCCGCTCCCCCGGACCCGCCGCTAGACCCCGCTACACTTGTCGTCCGCTCGCGGGGGCGTAGTTCAGTTGGTTAGAACGCCGGCCTGTCACGCCGGAGGTCGCGGGTTCGAGTCCCGTCGCTCCCGCTCCGTTTCCCCCTGCAAGCGCAGGGTTTCAGCGTCGCCCGGAGCTAGTCCTCGCCTTCCCAGAACTCGGCGTTTGGCCCCGGCCGGGCGAACATGATGTCTTCGTCCTCGGCGCCCTTGGCGAGCACCTTTCCCGTGTCGAGGTACTCGATGATCTCGCCGCCGATCATCGAGGAGAGCATGAGCACGCGAATGGGCGAGTCCGTTCGGTTGATGATCTGATGCGCACCGCCCTTGCCCCGCGGAAAGCAGACGACGTCACCCTCCTTCAACACATGCTCGCCTTCGGGCGTGCGCAGCGTCGGCTCGCCGCGGACCACGAGCACCCACTCCTCGTTCAGGTAGTGCGTGTGGTAGGGCCAGAGCTTGTCGCCAGGCTCGACCTCGGACATCGTCGCGCCGATCAGCTCACCGCCGATGCGTTGGCCGACAAGCACGCCCCTCACGCGCCAGCCCTCGCGGTCCCTCGTCCCGTCCCACTCGTCGCTGTTGAGGTTAAAACTCTTCACTCGGTGAACGTATCCAATCTGTATCCGTCGAGGAGCGGATGCTTCGGACGACCGCGGCGCTCTGTCGGCTGACCCTGCGGCTAGCCGAGCGTGTGGTCGACGACCGCGTGGACGATGGTTCGCCAATCGTGGCGCTCGACTCCGTGGCCGGCGCCCTCGAGGAGCAGCAGCCTGGCGCCCGGAATCTCTGCGGCGAGCGCGCGGCCGTGCTCGGGAGGGAACATCGGATCGGCCGTGCCGTGGATCACCAGCGTCGGTGCGGCGATCGTCGACACGGGCTCCCGAGGTGCGTCACCCTCGGCGACGAGTCCGTGGTTCTCCGAGGCCGCGATGTCGTGAGCACGTGCGACGTCGCGTCGGACGAGGTCGCGTGTGGCCGCTTCGTCGAACCGGCCCGCGAGCATACGCGCGTATCCCACCAGGTAGTCGACGACGGACTGCTCGTCCGCCCAGTCGACTTCCGCGCTCGCGACGAACTCCCGATAGCGCTCGGTCGCCGCGGGCAGCTCGACGGCGACCG
>Ga0111538_10010268_pt1 | contig 12462 bp, 8 predicted proteins | sample SoiMethybrSBSTD1_FD_79669 | JGI IMG/M metagenome (GOLD analysis project Ga0111538, IMG submission 79669) | Bulk soil microbial communities from a Populus tree surrounding site in Tennessee, USA - Soil MetaG P. TD hybrid SBSTD1 (version 2)... | ecosystem: Environmental > Terrestrial > Soil > Tree...
CCCGGCCTGCGAGGCGGACGTCCCGAGGCGGCCGGGCGGTCCCGGGGCGCGGCGATCGCATGGGGGGCCGCACGTCCTCAGGCGAGACGCACGATCGGAACCCATCGCCTCGGGGCCACGTCTCGTTGGAGCGGCTGACGTGCGGGCGCGTCCGGCCGGACGCGGTGGCCGGCGAGGCACACGGTTCCACATGCGGAACCCACCCCTCGGGCACCAGCGCACGGAACCCAGCGCCTCGGGTCGCCTCCTCGTCGACAGGGTGACCGGCGCCGTCCGGCGGCAAGCGGCCGCACGGGCGAGGCACACGGTTCCACATGCGGAACCCATCGCCTCGGGTCCCCTCGTGCCAGCGGGCTGACGGGCGCCGACCGGTGGCAAGCGGCAGCACGGGCGAGGCACACGGTTCCGCATGCGGAACCCACCCCTCGAGCTCGGCCCCACGGAACCCATCGCCTCAGCGCCGACGACCAGCCCACGGAACCCACCGCCTCGGACCCACGACCACCGCGCTGGCCGGCGGTCAGGTGAACGCCCGGCGCGCCAGCGCGCCGCGGGAGCCACGACCCGCCCTTACCACCGCACCGGCGGAGCGACGCCCGCTCAGCCCGACACGGCGATGACGACGGCCTCGGCCATCGTCGTGGTGTGGGTGAGGCTGACGTGCCAGCGGGCGACGCCGTGTTCGGCCGCCAGCGCCGCCGCGGTGGCGTGCAGCAGCAGCGCGGGCGCGCCCGACTCGGCCCGCACGACCTCGATGTCGCGCATCCGGCACGCCCCCAACCCCGCACCGACCGCCTTGAGCGTCGCCTCCTTGGCGGCGAAGCGGACCGCGAACCGTTCGGCGGGATCGGCGGCGCGCCGGCAGTACTCCTGCTCGTCGGGGGTGAAGACCCGGTCGGCGAATCCGGACGTCCGCGCCAGAGACCGCCGCATGCGCTCGACCTCGCACAGGTCGACCCCGATCCCGACGACCTCACCCACGGTCTGTCCACAGGATTTCCCCGTCGAGTTCGGGGGTCATGGCAACCGAAGCTGACGGGGAAACACGTTCACGGGGGTCACGGGGAAACACGTTCACGGGGGCGACGGGGGCGACGGGGGCGACGGGTCACGTGCGCCAGCGGTCGGCGAGCTGGTTGATCGGCTCGGTGAGCAGCACGTCGACCGGGATGTCGGCCAGCAGGTCCTCGCGGAACGTCGCCTCGGTCTCGAGCACCGCGTCGCGCAGCACCGCGTACCGGTTGCGGTAGCCCTGCAGCATCCCCCGGGCGGTCGCCACCGGCAGGCGGTCGGCGAAGCGCACGTGCAGCAGCGAGATGCCGATGGCCTCGCCGTCCTTGACCTCGGGCACGATCACGATCGGCCGGCCGTCGCGCCGGCCCCGCGCCACCAGCAGCTCGCGCTCGCTCGCCACCCGGTGCTTGGTGCCCCGCAGCTCGGGACTGCGGTCGGTGCGGCTGATCAGGTCGCGGGCGATGCCGCCACGGTCGACGACCGTCGCCGTGGCCGTGCCCTCGATGCCCACCCGGCCCTCGATGCGGTAGCGCGTGTAGCCGACGACGGCGTCGACGGCGGGGCTGATGTCGGCCAGCGTGCGCAGCGTGCGGTAGGTGAGCTGGTCGCGGTGGGCTCCGGTGGCCATGACCTCGCGCACGAGGGGCACCTCGAGCAGGGTCTCGTCGCTGCGCGAGATGCCGACGGTGACGGTCTTCGCCTGGTGCTTGATGGCGTCGACCGGGCGGGTCAGCTCCTCGATGGCCTGGGTGAGCGCGGTGGTGAGGTCGTCGATCACCACCGCCGGCGTGCCGACCTTGCCCTGGTCGATCTGGTAGGCGTCGAGCGGCACCACCCCCAGGACGTAGCGCAGCAGGGAGGCGAGCCGCACCGCGGTCGACGCCTCGAGCTGGCCGTCGTAGCTGCCGACCCGCAGGCCGTCGAAGTACCGGCGCGCCGCGCGCTCGACGTCGGGACGCAGGCGTCGCAGCAGCGCCTCGCCGTCGAACGACAGCACCAGCGTGTCGTCGCTGCCGCCCGAGCCGGAACCGGGGAGGCCGTTGCCGGCGATCAGGCCCTCGATGGCGGCCCGCGCCTCGCGCAGCGGGCGGGCGAGGGCGTCGATGGCGAGGGCCGCCTCGTAGCCGAACACGTGACCGGCCATCGCCGACAGCACGAACGCCAGGTCGGGGTGCGTCTCGGGCACCGGGATGACGTGCAGCGCCGAGGCGAACCGCGACTGCCCGTCGGTGGCGATCACGACCGGCGACGCCTTGTGCGCCCGGTAGATCGCCACCTCCTTGGCCACGTCGTCGGCCGTCGACCCCTGGAGCCCGGCCGCGCACACCACGATGAGCGGCTCGGACGACAGGTCGATGTGCTTCTTGTCCTCGGTCGAGTCGCTGGCGATCGACTTGTAGCAGAGCTCGGACAGCTTGATGCGCACCTCGGCGGCGGCGATGCGGTTGACGCCGTTGCCGACGACGGCCCAGTAGCGCTTCGCCGGGGCGAGCCGGTGCGCCGCCTCGGCGATGGTGGGCCGGCGGGCCAGCACCTCGCCCATCGCGGCCGGCAACCCGCGCAGGGCCGCGAGCAGCGACTGGTCGACGGTGCCGCCGACCTCGTCGCTGACGGCGACCGCCAGCAGCAGGCCGGCGGCGATCTGGCTGTAGAACGCCTTGGTCGACGCCACCGACATCTCGACGTCGCGGCCGTCGGACGTGTACAGCACGCCGTCGGCCTTGTCGGTCAGGTCGCTGCCCCGCCGGTTGACGATGGCGACCACCCGGGCGCCCCGGGACCGCACCAGGTCGACCGTGCGGTTGGTGTCGGTGGTGGTGCCCGACTGGCTGATGGCGACGACGAGGGTGTCGGCCATCGACGACCGCAGCCCGAACCCCGACAGCTCGGTGGCCGGCAGGGCGTCGACCCGGAGGGCCGTCTCGGCGGTGCAGCGGGCCAGACCCGCGGCCAGCGCCTGCCCGGCCACCGCGGCCGTGCCCTGCCCGATGACGAGCACCCGGTCGATGGCGCCCGAGCGCAGGTCGGCACGGACGTCGTCGGGCAGGGTCTCGGGGCCGAGCGCCACCTCGAGCCGGTCGTCGCGCTCGACGAGCTTGCCCCGCAGCGTCTTGCGGAAGCTGCCGGGCGACTCGGTGATCTCCTTGAGCAGGAAGTGCGGGAAGTCGCCGCGGTCGATGTCGCGGGTGGTGATCTGCGCCCCCGCGACGTCGTCGTCGGTGACCGGCAGGGGCGTGCCGTCGTAGGCCAGCCGCTCGATGCCCTCGAGGGTGCCGGCGCGGGCGCCGTCGAGCACGACGATCTGGCCCCGGCTGGCGGTGGGGTTGTCCGGGTTGGCGGGCGTCTCGCCGTCCATGCGCAGGTAGCGCGGCGTGAGCTCGATGACCCCGTACGGCTCGCTGGCGACGATGTACGCCCCGTCGGCGACGCCGACGTAGAGGGCCTGGCCGCTGCCGCGCAGGGCGAGCAGCAGCTTGTCGGGCTCGGCGCTGGCCGAGGCGGCGATGGCGACCGAGCCCTCGAAGCTGGCCACCGTGTTGCGGAACGCCGTGGTGAGGTCGGCGCCCTCGGCCACGCGGCGGGCGACGAGCGTGGGGATGACCTTGGCGTCGGTGGTGATCTCGGGGGCGATGCGCAGGCCGTCGAGCGCCTTGAGGTCGGCGAAGTTGTCGACGTCGCCGTTGAGCGAGGCGACCACGAACGGGCCCTCGGCGTCGCCCTCCTCGGCGCTGTCGACGGGGTGGGCGTTGGGCTGGCTGATGATGCCGACCGATGCCCAGCGCGTGTGGCCCAGCACGACCGCCACCGCTTCGTCAGACGCCACCGCCAGGCGCAGGAGGTCGTCGGCCCGCAGGGCGTCGCGCAGGGCGCGGGTGTTGTCGCCGAGCTCGCCGATCTCGGCCGCCGCCTTGTAGACGAACGACAGGCAGCCGTCGACGACGCGCACGGTGCCGGACCGGAACAGCGGATCGGACGCCCGCCCGAGCAGCAGACCGGCGACCGCGGGGCTGTCGAGGTCGAGCCCGTGGTCGCGCACGAGCACGTGGAGGCCCGCCGAGTCGCGGCCCCGCACCTCGAGGCGGTCGATGGCGGACAGCGCCTGCTGGATCGACGTGTAGGCCTCGGTCGCGCCCCACCCCGGTTCGCTGCCGACGAGATCGGCGACGGCCCGGGCGGTGCGGACGCGGTCCTTCTCGACGGCCCACACGGCGTCCTTCAGCCGGATCACCGCGGCGTTGACCGCCTCGACCTCGCGGAGGTCGGCCCCGGCGAGCCCGGCGCCGCGGTCGCCTGCGGCGCCGTCGGTGCCGGCGTCGAGCTGGGCCTCGACCGCGGCGACGGTGGCGGTGAGGGTGGCGCACAGTCCCTCGACCTCGGCCAGCAGCCGCCGGTCGTGCACGAGCAGCCACACGCCCTCGGCGCCCCGCAGCCGGGTGTCGGTCTCGTCGACCCGGTCGGCCGCCTTGGCGCACGCCTCGGCGAGCGGCATGCCGCCCGCCAGGGCGGACACCGCGTCGTGGAGCGGCTCGGCCACCTGCTGGGCCGTGGGCGCCACGCGCGCGCCAGGTCGCCGGACGACCGCGATGATCCCGCACATGGCCGACCAGTCTACGGGGACGGGCCTGCGCCCCCGCTTCCGGGGGCCGGCGGGAGACGAGACGGGGGACGGCGTCGAGCGAGCTTCTGGCGTCTCTCACCGCGCGATGACGCGGTGAGAGACGCCAGAAACCTCGTCAGTCCCTGGTCAGGCGCTCCACCGCGCGCACGAGGTCGTCGACCGCGGCGTCGGCCTCGGCGGCCGTCGGCGCCTCGGCCATGACCCGCACCAGCGGTTCGGTGCCGCTCGGCCGCACGAGGACCCGGCCCGTGTCGCCCAGCCGCTGCTCGACGGCGGCGATGTCGGCCGCGAGGTGCTCGACGATGGCCGGGTCGCGATGGGCGACCCGCACGTTGCGCAGCACCTGGGGCAGGCGCGCCATGACGCCCGCCAGGTCGGCCAGGGGCCGTCCCGACCGCACGACCACGTCGAGCGCCTGCACGGCCGTGAGCAGGCCGTCGCCGGTGGTGGCCAGGTCGCGGAAGATCACGTGGCCGCTCTGCTCACCGCCCAGGCCGAGGTGCCGCGCCTCGAGCGCCTCGAGCACGTAGCGGTCGCCGACCGCGGTCTCGACCACCTCGATGCCGTGCTTCTCCATCGCCAGGCGGAAGCCCAGGTTGGTCATCACGGTGACCACGACGGCGTCGCCCGGCAGCGCCCCGCGGTCGTGGCGGTCGACCGCGCACAGCGCGATGACCTGGTCTCCGTCGACCAGCTCGCCGGCGGCGTCGACGAGCAGGGCCCGGTCGGCGTCGCCGTCGAACGCCACCCCGAGGTCGGCGCCGCGTTCGACCACCGTGCGGGCCAGCCCGTCGACGTGGGTGGAGCCGCAGCCGTCGTTGATGTTGGTGCCGTCGGGCGCGGCGTGGACGACGTGGACGTCGACCCCCAGCGCGCGCAGGACCTGCGGGGCGACGACCGACGCGGACCCGTTGGCGCAGTCGACCACCGCGGTCAGGCCGTCGAGGCGCCGCCCCTCGATCGAGGCGGTGACGGCCGCCGCGTAGCCCTCGTGGGTGCCCCCGGCCGCACCCACGGACCCGACCCCGGCGCCCGTCGGCGCGGTCCATCGGTCACCGGCGCCCGTCGGGGCACCGGCGGGCGTCGGGGCACCGGCGGGCGTCGGGACAGCGGGCGTCGCCGCGCCGCCGCCGTCGCCGCTCCCGGCCTCGACCCGGGCCCCGTCGCCGCTCCCGGTCCCGACCCCGTCGACCCTCCCGGCGCCGGCCCCGAGCACGCGCTGCAGCTCGGCCTCGAGGCGCTGCTCGACGTCGTCGGCCAGCTTCCGGCCGCCGGCCGCGAACAGCTTGATGCCGTTGTCGGCGAACGGGTTGTGCGACGCCGACACCATGGCCGCCGGAGCCCCCCGGGTGGCGGACCACCACGCCACCTCGGGCGTGGGCACGACGCCCAGCAGCGTGACGTCGGCGCCCTCGGCCGCCAGACCGGCGGCGAGCGCGGCCTCGAGCAGCGGTCCCGAGCGCCGCGTGTCGCGTCCCACGGCGTAGCGGTCGCCGCCGAGGACCCGCACCGCGGCGCGCCCGAGCGCCAGCGCCAGCTCGGGGGTCAGCTCCGCGTTGGCGACCCCTCGCACCCCATCGGTCCCGAACTTCAGCACGACGTGCTCCTCGACGTGGGCTCGACCGGCGAGCCGGCCCGACAACGACGTCGGCCGGCCCCGCAGGAGCCGGCCAACGCAACGAACAGGCGACCGGGCGGACCGGCCGCAGATCAGCGCTTGCTGTACTGGGGCGCCTTGCGGGCCTTCTTGAGGCCGTACTTCTTCGACTCCTTCTCGCGCTGGTCGCGCGACAGGAAGCCGGCCCGCTTCAGGGTGGTGCGCATCTCGGGGTCGAGCTCGACGAGGGCCCGGGCGATGCCGAGGCGCAGGGCGCCGGCCTGGCCCGACACGCCGCCGCCGTGCAGCGTGGCGTCGACGTCGTAGGACTCGTCGGTGCTGGTGAGGCGCAGCGGCTCGGTGAGGATCATCTGGTGCGTCTTCGACGGGAAGTACGCGGCCATCTCGCGGTCGTTGATCTTGATCGTGCCGGTGCCGGGGCGGATGCGCACCCGGGCGACGGCGCCCTTGCGGCGGCCGGTGGTCTGCGTGAGCGGAGTGGGCATCGAAGCGTGTCCTAGGCGGTGCGGCGACGGGCGTGGGCCACGTCGAGGGGCTGCGGCTGCTGGGCGGCGTGCGGGTGGGTGGGGCCGGCGTAGACCTTCAGCTTGGTGAGCTGCTGACGGCCGAGCCGGGTCTTGGGGAGCATGCCCCGGATGCTGCGCCGCACGGCCTCTTCGGGCTTGCGGGCGTGGAGGTGGGCGAACGTCTCGGCCTTGATGCCGCCCGGGTAGCCCGAGTGGCGGTAGATGACCTTGCGCTCGGCCTTGTCGGACGTGAGCACGACCTTGTCGGCGTTCACGACGATGACGTGGTCGCCCGTGTCGAGGTGCGGGGCGAACGTCGGCTTGTGCTTGCCGCGCAGGACGCGGGCGACCTCGGTGGCCACCCGGCCGAGGACCATGCCCTCGGCGTCGACGACGTACCAGGCACGCTGGATCTCTGAGGCTTTCGGGGAGTACGTGGGCACGCGTGCCACCTTCATCGGAGTGTTGCGAGGTCGGAGTCGGACCACGGCCTGGGTGTTGCGAGGCCGGACCGGGCGCGAGCGCGCTCCGGGTCCAGAGCGACGAACAAGCCTACGGGGCCGACCCGCCGAACGGCAAACACGAGGGCCGACCGCCCGTGGGCCCGGCCGCGGAGCCGAGGGCGAGCCGCCCACCCGGCCCCCCGCAAGAGCCGCGATCGACCGCCAGGTTCCCACACGTGGGCCGCCCCGGCCCACCCGCCGGCGCCGGCGGCCTCGGCGCTCCACGGATGGTGACGGCGCCAGCCGGTACCGTGGCGCCGCACCGCAGGACGCTCGGCCGGTCCCCGCCGCGCCGGCACGGCGACGGGAGCGTGGATGGGCCAGACAGCGCGCACGGCAGGGCGGCGACCGTGCTGACGCCGCCGCTGGTGGACTGGGTGGCGAACGCGGCGCTGGCCGTGGGGCTCGGCATCGTGACCACCTGGCTGTCGCTGCGGCTGCTGGGCGTGCGGCGTGGCTGGGCCAAGGCCGCCGTGGCCGGGATCGCCGGGTGGACGATCGGCACCCTCCTCACCCTGGGCCTCAACGGATGGGACTGGGGGTCCGAGGACCTGATCCTGGAGACGCTGGCCATCGCCGTGCCCGCCACCATGGCGGTGGCGGTGGGCTTCGACCTGCTGGCGCGGCCCGGCACCCTGGCGCGCGCCGAGCAGGCCGGCATGATCACCGCGCCCCGCCTGGTCTCCGACGCCCGGCGCCGCATCGACGTCCTGCGCCGGTACCGCGAGCTGCTCCGGCTGCTGCGGGCCCAGGGCCTCGGTCCGCTGCTGGGCGCCGGTGGGCGCGCCGCCCAGCAGGCCGAGCCGCTGGGCGTCCGGCTGCGGCGCGTGCTGGAGCAGGCCGGCGGGGTGTACGTGAAGCTCGGTCAGATCGCCGCCACGCGGGTCGACATGCTGCCGCCCGCCGTCTGCGAGGAGCTGGCCGAGCTGCAGAGCCGGGCGCCGCAGGAGGACCCCGAGCGCATCCGCGCCGTCCTCGAGGCCGAGCTCGGCCCCGTCCAGGACACGTTCGCCGAGTTCGACTGGGAGCCGCTGGCGGCGGCCTCGATCGGCCAGACCCACGTCGCCCGCCTCCACTCGGGCGAGGCCGTGGTGGTCAAGGTCCAGCGCCCCGACATCGCCGACGTCATGGAGCGGGACCTGGCCGCCCTGGCCCTCGTCGCCGGCCTGGCCGAGCGCCGCACGTCGGTGGGGCGCAGCGTGCACATCGGCGAGATCCTCGGGGCCTTCGCCGCCAGCCTCCGCGCCGAGCTCGACTTGCGGGGCGAGGCCCGGGCGACCGCGGACATGGCCCGGCTGGTGGCCGCCGACCGGGCGACGGCGTCGACGGCCGGCGAGCGCCGGCGGGTACGGGTCCCGCGCGTGTACCCCGACCTGTGCACGGCCCGCGTCCTGGTCCAGGAGCGCCTCGAGGGGTTCAGCGCCGACGACGCCGACCGGCTCGCGGCGATGGGGGCCGACGACCGGCGGGCGCTGGCCGAGGGCCTGCTCGCCACGGTCATGCGGGAGGTGATCGAGTACGGCTTCTTCCACGCCGACCCGCATCCCGGGAACGTGTTCGTGCTCGACGACGGGTCGCTCGGGCTCATCGACTTCGGGGCGGTGGGCCGCCTCGACGCCCTCCAGCGGACGGCCACCGTCGAGATCCTGGGCGGCCTCGTGCGCAACGACGTCGGCCTGCTGCGCGACGGCATCGAGCAGGTGTCCGACGTCGGTGACGTGTCGGGCGACCGGCTCGACCGCACGATCGCCCGGCTGGTGGCCGACAACGTGCGGCCCGGCGGGGGCGTCGAGCCCACGGCGCTGCAGGACATGGTGCCGGCGCTGGCCGCGCTGGGCATCGTGCTGCCCGCCGACCTCGTGCTGCTGGCCCGGTCGCTGGTCACGCTCGACGGCACGGTGCAGGTGCTGTCGCCGGGTGTGTCGGTGGTGTCGGCGGCGATGCGGCTCGCCGGGCCCACCGCCGGCGACGAGGCCGGTCCCGTCGACCCCCGGCAGCTGGCGAAGGACGAGCTGACGGCCGCGGCCCTGCGGCTCCGCCGCCTGCCCGATCGCATCGACCGCATCGCCGCGCTGACGTCGCGCGGCGACCTCCGGCTCCGCACGGTCGTCAGCGAGGACGAGACGCGCGTGCTGCGGACGCTGGTCAACCGGGCGCTGCTCGCGCTGGTGGGCAGCGCCCTGCTGGTGGCGGCCGCCCTCCTGTTCACCGCGCTCGACGCCAGCCCCACCGTCGTCGGCGACACCAGCCTGCTGACGATCCTCGGCTACGGCGGGCTGTTGACGGGCACGGTGCTGGTCCTGCGCGTGGTGGCGGCGGTCGCCCGCGACGGCACCGTGTGACCGGCCGCCGGGTCAGCCGGCACCGTGCGACCGCCGGGTCAGCCGGCCGCCACGGCCGCGGGGCCGGGGTCGTCGACGGCGATCGGGGCGAGCGACTCGGGCATCGGCGGGGCCGAGCCGCGCCACGACCTGTTGCGCCGCCAGAACAGGTAGGTGAACCCGCCCAGCACGATCGGCAGGACGTAGGTGAACAGGCGGAAGATCAGCACCGCCGCCACGACCTCGGGCCGGTCGCCGCCGAAGCCCGTGAGGCTGCCGATGAGCGCCAGCTCGACCACGCCGACGCCCCCGGGGGTGAGCGGGATGGCGGTCACGAGCCGGGCGAACGAGAACGACACCAGCACCTCGGCCCAGCTGACCTCCGAGTCGGGCACCCCGACGCAGCGCAGGCAGGTCAGCAGCACGACGTACAGCGCCAGGTGCGACAGGAGCGTGACGGCGGTGAGCGCCAGCCACCGGTGGCGGACGAGACCGACCACCCGCGACCGGAACTTGACCACGGCGTGGTCCCAACCCGTGGCCGGGCCCTTGTGGAACACGGCCATCACCGGGGTGGCGAGCCGCTGCGTCGTGAGCCCGGCACGGCGGGCGAAGTCCTCGCTCCGCAGGATCAGGGCGAAGACGACGACCGCCGTCACCAGCCCCACGAGCCCGACCAGCGCCGCCACCAGGCGCCCGCCCCCGGGCTGCCCCTGGAGGGCGAGGATGGCCAGGGCCACGATCGGCGTGCCCAGCTTCACGAAGTTGTTCCAGATGCCGGTCACCAGCACCGACAGCGTCGACCGGGTCTTCGAGAAGCCCCACGAGCCGAGCATCGTGTAGGTGAGGCCGACCCCGATGGCCCCGCCGGCGGGCAGGGCGTTGCTCACGGCCGTGGTCGTCTCGGTGAGCACGAACGCCTGGCGACCCCTCAGGCCCGGCGTGGCCAGCACCATCACCGGGACGTAGGTGGCCAGGTTGACCACGGCCACGGCCACGATGAGGGCGACCTGGGCGCTGCTCAGCCCGCGGATCGAGCGCCACACCGAGGACAGGTCCGAGAACTGCCCGAGCACGAACCAGAAGATCCCCCCGACGATCAGGACCGACACCAGCGCCGACAGCGCCCGCCGGACCCGAGGGTTGCGCCAGCCCGTGGGCGGTGGACCGTCCGCCTCGACCGCGCCCTCGGCGGCGTCGTGGTCACCGTCGCGAGCGGCCGGTGCGGCCCCTGTCTCCTCGTCGGTGCTCATGTCGTCCATCACCTCGCCCCCCGGTGGGGGCAGTCTCCACCCGTGGTGGTCGCGTGACAACCACCGGTCGTTTCCCCCGGCGACGGGCTGTGGGAAGCTGACCGCGACACGACGCCGCCGTGTCGACACCAATCGTGTCATCGGGACAGGGGGGTCTCCCGTGAGGACCCGGAGGCCAGCCGCACTGCTCTCCCTGGCTGTGGCTCTCGCGCTCACGGCAGCGTGCGCGGCCGACCCCGCCCCGCCCGACGAGGCGGTCGCCACCGCCCTCGACGACGACGCCGTCACCGTCGCCTCGTTCGACTTCCCCGAGAGCGAGCTGCTCGGCGAGGTGTACGGCCAGGCCCTGGCGGCGGCGGGGTACGACGTGCGGTTCGAGCTCGGGCTCGGTCCCCGCGAGTTCGTCCAGCCCGCGCTGGCAGGGGGCCTCGTCGAGCTGGTGCCCGAGTACGCGGGCACGGCCCTGCAGTTCCTGAGCCTGGGCGAGACCACCCCGACCGACGACCTCGCCGCGACCCGGCAGGCGTTGGACCGCGCGCTCGGGAGCCGGCACCTGGTGGCGCTGGCCTCGTCCGCCGCCCAGGACGCCAACGCGATCGTGGTGACGCGCACGACCGCCCAGCGCTACGCGCTGTCCGACATCAGCGACCTGGCCTCGATCGACGATCGCCTCACGTTCGGCGGCCCTCCGGGCTGCACCGAGCGCCCGTTCTGCCTGGCCGGACTCGAGGAGACCTACGGCCTCGAGTTCGCCGGGTTCCTCCCCCTCGACGTGGGCGGGCCGCTGACCCACCAGGCCCTCTCCGAGGGCCTCGTCGACGTGGCCCTCCTGTTCACCACCGATCCGCGGATCACGCAGGACCGGCTGGTCGTGCTGTCCGACGACCTCGGCCTCCAACCGGCCGAGAACGTCGTGCCCGTGGTGCGCGAAGAGGTGGTCGACCGCTGGGGCGACGACTTCGTCGCCGCCGTGGATGCGGTGTCGGCACGCCTCGACAGCGACGTGCTGCAGGCGCTCAACGGCGAGGTCCTCGCCGGCAGGGAAGCCGCGGACGTGGCGGCGGACTGGCTCGCCTCGGAGGGACGGGGATGACGTCGACGGGGGAACGCCGATGACCGCGCCCGGCGAGCTCGGCGCCCCCGACGCCGGTCCGGTGGGCGGGTCCGCTCCGGCGGGCGCGCCCCGCGAGGGCGTGACCGCGCCCGACCCCACCAGAGGCGGCGCGCCCACGACCGCCGAGGCGTCGGCGGCGCCGGGCGCCCTGCGATCGCGCCGGCGCCGCCGCCCGACCGGCGCGGCGCCACCGCTCCCCCGGCACCTGGGGACGACGGGCAAGATCTGGCTGGTGGTGCTGGTCGCCACGGTGGGCTGGATCCTGATCGCCCTGGCGTCGGCCGCGGCGCGGCGCACCACCGACCGCCTGGACGCCGCGGTGCTGCGCCCGATCGCCCGGCTGCGCACACCGTGGTTCACCCACGTGGCGACCGGCTACGACCGGGTGGCCACCGGCTGGGCCATCCTCGTCGTCGCCGTCGTGCTGATGATCCTGCTGATGGTGTTCCGCCGCTGGCGGCACCTGTTCACCTTCCTGGCCGCCATCCTGCTGATGGAGCTCGTCGGCATCGCC
>Ga0111538_10010269_pt1 | contig 12461 bp, 9 predicted proteins | sample SoiMethybrSBSTD1_FD_79669 | JGI IMG/M metagenome (GOLD analysis project Ga0111538, IMG submission 79669) | Bulk soil microbial communities from a Populus tree surrounding site in Tennessee, USA - Soil MetaG P. TD hybrid SBSTD1 (version 2)... | ecosystem: Environmental > Terrestrial > Soil > Tree...
CGGCTGCGTGTCGCTTTCGCTGCGCGTTCGGAGAGGAGGAGCCGCTCGGGTGGAGTCCGGATCGAGCGCGTCCCGGAATGCCGAGGCCAGCGCTGCACCGTCGTCGTAGCGGTCGCTCGGATCCTTGGCCATCGCCGTGGCGATGACTGCATCCAGGTCTCGAGGAAGCTCGGGGCCGACGGCGGCGAGCGAAGGCGGTGGCTCGCGCAGATGCGCCTCGAGCACCGCGAAGTCGTTTGCGCGTTCGTACGGCGCGCGGGCGGTCAGGCAGTTGAAGAGAACGCAGCCGAGCGAGTAGAGGTCGCTACGGCCGTCGAGCGGCCGGCCCTCGATCTGCTCGGGCGAGCAGTAGTCGACGGTGCCGAGGAACGAACCTGTGCGCGTCACGCCTTTCGAGCTCGTCCGTTTGGCGAGCCCGAAGTCGCAGAGGTACGCGTGGTCGCCCGGCTCGGCGACGAGGATGTTGGCCGGCTTGACGTCTCGGTGCACGAGGCCCGCTTCGTGCGCCGCGTCGAGCGCGCCGCCGATCTGCTCGGCGATCCGCTGCGTCTCCGCGGGTGACAGCGGCCCCCGCTCCCTGACGAGCACCTGCAGGCTCGGCCCGTTCACGTAGCGCATCGCGAGATAGAGCACCCCGTCGACCTCGTCGGCGTCGTAGATCGGGATCACGTTCGGGTGGTCGAGCGAGGCCGCAAGCTGCGACTCGCCGAGGAACCGCGCTCGAAAGGTCTCGTCGTCCGCGAGGGCGGGGGCGATCACCTTGAGGGCCGCCCTGCGGTCGAGCCGCTCGTGCCTCGCGAGGTACACGGTGCCCATGCCACCGCGGCCGAGCAGGGCCTCTATCCGGTAGCCGCCGAACGATTCGCCGAGTCCGGGGGCCTGCTGCTCAGTCACGAGCCGGCCGACAGGTCCGCAGCCGGTAGCCGAGCCGGCGCTCGTTCTCGATCAGGTGCTCGGCGCCGTAGGGCTCGAGCTTCTTCCGCAGCTCCCAGACGAGCCTCGCGAGCTCGACCCGGCTGTGCATCGGCTCGTCCGCCCAGACGGCGTGCATCAGCTCCTCGTGAGTGCAGAGCGTCGGCTCCCCGCCGATCTCCGCGTTTCGCTCGGCCATGAAGCGCACGAGGCGGTGCGCCTGCGCGCGGATCTGAAGCTCGTGTCGTTCGTTGCCGCGGACGAGCACGAGCCGGGCGGCGTCCCTGTCGTAGCGGAGGCACTCGGACGAGCCCACCGCCAGGGGCGCCGCTTCGGGCACCGGCCGCGTCGCCTGGGAATCCACGGCGGTCCGGAACGCGAGCTCGAAGAAGCAGCGCTCGTCGGCCTCTTCGATCGAGGCGACGATGCAGACGACGTCCCCGTCGCGGAGGGTCGTACGCTCGACCACGCGCCGAAGGTCGCCGCCGCGCCGGACGAACGTGCCGTTGACGCTGCCTCCGTCGACGACGACCCACCGTGTTCCCTCCCGCTCGAGCGTGCAGTGAGCGGAGCGCGTGACCAGGCGTTCCGGGTCGGGCTGAAGCGCGATGTCGTTGACCTCGGCCAGCCGGCCGACGGTTACACGCGTGCCCGAGAGCTCGAGTTCGGCGAGCTCCTCGCCGCCCGGGCCGACCACGCGGACCACCGTTCCACCCGAGCTACCCACGAGCGGAATTCCATCGATCGCCTATCTCGTGTCCATGGATCAGCGGCGTTCTCACGCTCACACTCGGTGGCGATTCAAGGCTACACCTCGACGTAGGGAGGAACCATGTTCAGGCACGGAAGAAAAGGCAGGCGGATGGTCATCCTCGCCTTCGCACTCGCCGTCGCGGCTGCTGCCGTTCTGGTCGGTTCAGGGTCGCTGTTCGGATCGAGCACGCGCCCGGCCGCGGCCTCGTGGCGGCGTCTGCCCGAGGCGCCGTTGACGTTCGAGGCGGGGCGGACGAGCGTGTGGACCGGAAAGGAGCTGATCGTCTCAGGGCTCACCGGCGCCGCGCCGGACGGCAACGTCCTCGACGCCGTCGACGCCGCGGTCGCGTACAACCCCGCGACCCGGCACTGGCGCCGGCTCGCCTCCCCGCCCAAGACAGCCACGTACTGCCATCGCAACGCCGTCTGGACCGGCAAGGAGATGCTGGTCTGGGGTTGCTCGCTCCTCTCCTACGACCCCGCTTCCGACCAGTGGCGTCGGCTGCCGAGCGCGCCTTCGGGCGCGGGCATCGTCGTGTGGACGGGCCGGGAGATGATCGGTTGGGGCGGCGGCTGTTGCGGCGACGCGATCGCCACCGGAGAGGCGTTCAACCCGGAGACGGACACGTGGCGGACGATCGCGGCGTCGCCGCTCGCGCCGGAGCAGCAGGCCCTTGGAGCCTGGACGGGCCGTGAGCTGGTGCTGTTCGTCAGCGGGATCTCACCGGCGGACGGGAAGCCGTTCCCCGACAGCCTGGCTCGCGCTGCGGCCTACAACCCCGTGACGGACACCTGGCGGCAGATCGCGCCGCTCCCCGAGCGCCGTGCCGGCGCGACGGCGGTGTGGGACGGCCACGAGCTCCTCGTCGTCGGGGGGCGGGATGGTGCCGGGACCGCCACGGGCGTAGGGTTGGCCTTCGACCCTGCGACGAACGGCTGGAGGCGACTTCGTGCCATGGACACGGGCCGGATGCAAGCGGCCGCTGCCTGGACGGGAAGCCGCGTGCTCGTCTGGGGCGGTGAGCTCGGTCGGCAGGCGCTCGTCGCCGCCCGAACCGGGCTCTCGTACGACCCGGGCGCAAACCGCTGGTCACGGCTTCCGCAGGCGCCGCTTCAGGGTCGTTTCGACCCTGTGGCTGCCTGGACCGGACGCGAGCTGATCGTCTGGGGCGGCCTCGGCGTCGGCAACGGGCGCGGGGCCCGGTACTTCGCGGACGGCGCGGCCTATACGCCGGCTTCGCCATGACCGCCGCGATCACAGTCGCCGTGGGTCTCCTTGCCCTCGTCGCCGGCGCCGCGGGCGGGCGGAAAGCCGACCCGTCGTTCGCCGCGAATGCCGCAGTTCCCGCAGGGCGTGTTCCGTGCGCCGCCGCCACGGCCGACGTCAATGCCGACGGGCACAACGACCTCGCCGTCGCCGACTGCCGAGCGGACAGCGTGGGCGTCCTCCTTGGCACGGATGCAGGTGGATTCCGCTCGACGCCTGTACCTCGTCTCGCCGTCGGCAAGGGGATCGTTTCCGTCCTCTCGGCGGACTTCAACGGCGACAGGGCCCCAGATCTCGCCGTCCTGAGCGCAAGCGAGCTTGCTGTGCTCCTCGGCGACGGAACGGGCCGCTTCACCGCTGCGCCCGGCTCCCCGTTGAAGCTGTCCGGGACAGCCGCGGCGATCACTACCGACGACGTGAACGGGGACGGCAGGATCGACCTCGTTTGCACCCGTGATCAGGACGAGCGAAAGCTGCTGGTGGTCCTGCTCGGCGCCGGATCGGGCCGGTTCACGCGGGTGCCGGACCGCCGCGTCCGCATCGGCCACGGCTGGCCGGCTCCCCTGCTGACCTCCGACTTCAACGGTGACGGGCATCAGGACGTCGCCCTGGGCCACGGCGAGGGCGAGGCAAAGACGACCATCCTGTTCGGGAATGGCGCCGGCGGCTTCCGGGCCTCCTCCGACGTAGTGCGCGGCGCGCTGCTCGCAGTGGGAAACCTCGACGGGGACGGAAAGACAGACCTGGCCGTCGCAACGGTGGGGCGGGACGGCGTAACGCTGATGGCCCGAGCGCTACTCGGGACGGGCGCCGGGCGCTTCCGTCCGGCTCGCGCCCCGGGAATTCCGGTCGGGCCGGGCGGCGGTGCCGGCGTGGCCGCCGACCTCGACGGCGACGACCGCCTCGATCTCGCGGTCGCCAACTACTGGACCGGGCTCTCGGTTCTCCTGGGCACGGGGTCGGGCCGCCTTCGCCCGGCCGAGGACTCGCCGTTTCCCTTGTCGGTCCCGTCCTTCATTCCACAGGCGGGGGCCGGTCAGCTCGTCGCCGCAGACCTGAACGGTGACAACCGCGTCGACATCGCCGCCCCGGGCAGATCGTTGCCCGACGGCGGTCTGAGGGTGCTCTGGCAGGCACCGCCCGGGCCTGCGGTGGCAGGCGGCGGGACACTTCCCGGCCCGCGCGCTTTCGTCTTCGCCACCCCTCGTCCGATCAGCTTGCTCGCGGCCGACGGTGGCCGCGTCGCGGCGATGACGAGTCCTGTCAAGCGCAAATGCGGGCGAATCGTCGTGTGGACGCCCCCGCGCCGCCGGACTCAGACGTTCAAGACCGAAGAAGGGTGCTACGACGCGACGATTCCGCCTCACGTGACGGGACTCGCGCTCGGCGGCGGCCAGCTTGCCTGGATCGTCGAGAGCGGGGGCAACAGCCTCGAGCTGACCCTCTACGCCACGAAGCTCGCGGGCGGCCGGGCGAGGCAGATCGACTACGCGAACAACAGCAACGGAGCGTCCGGCGACCCGGCCGGCTCGTGGGTCGGTTACCTCCAGGGCGAAGGACCGCTACTCGTCTACAACAGCTGGACGCTTACCTGCACAGTTCCGCCGGATTATGGGTGCAGCTGGAACGAGCCCACGCTCCGGCCGATCCGACAGCGCCTCCTCAGAATCGGCTCCGGCCGGCGGATGGTCGTGAACCGCGGCGCGGCCTCGTTCCCCGTGAGCGCCGTCGGCGGCGGCCGGATGGCCGTGCGGGCAGGCGGCGTCGTCACCGTGCTCGGGGCGGGCGGCAGCCGCGGTGCGGTCGTTCCGGCCATCCAAGGCGATCCGCCGCGGACGGTAGCGCTGAGTCGGACGAGGCTCGCCGTAGAGCGCACCTTCGAACTCGACCTCTACGATCCGGCGACCGGGAGGAAGGTGAAGTCGATGCCGCTCGGATCGGCGGCCGGTCTCCCGTTGGTCGGTGTCAACTCCCGCTTCGCGATGCTTCGTGGATCGCGTCGGGTCGTGCTGGTGCGCCTCAGTGACGGCAAGCTGATCTCGCTCGCACACCGTAAACCGCTCGTGGCGGTCAGGCTGAGCGACAAGGGCCTCTTTTACGCCTACAACGTCCAGAGCGCGACGAAGAAGGGCCGGATCGCCTTCGAGCCGACGGCCAGACTCATGGCTCGCTTCTGATTCACGAGCCGGGCCCCCCATGGAAGCTAGCCGACGGCGAGCTCCGGCTCGAGCGCGTCGATCGGAGCCCGCCCGGCGATCAGGTCCGTCGCCAGCGTCTCGAACGCCTTGCTCTTGCCGACTGTGAGCGCGCCGACCAGTCGACCCGCGCTCCCGTAGGCGGCGACGAAGGCGTCGGTCAAGGATCCCTCCGCCGAGAGCCTGTCGAAGCTGCTGACATCGCCGAACACTCTGATCGTCGTGCCGAAGACCTCGCTGAAGAAGGACGAGACATGGTCGAAACCGCCGTCCTCACCAGCCAGGACCTTGCCGGCCTCGGCGCCCTGGTAGCTGGCGTTCGACCAGTGCTCGATGCGTCGTCGCCGGCCGTACAACGGGTCGAAGACGTTGGCCACGTCCCCCGCCGCGAAGACTCCGGGCGCGTTGGTCGCGAACCTATCGTCGACGAGGACGCCGTTCTCGACCGCAAGGCCGCTGTTCGCCAGGAAGTCGACGTTCGGTGCGACGCCGACGCCCACGACCGCGATGTCGGCCGGGATGCGCAGCCCGTTCGTCGTCTCCACGAACTCGAGCCGGCGCTCGCCGCCGAAGCCTGCCACCTGATGCTCGAGCAGCAGCTCGACGTCATGCGCGCGGTACAGCGCAGCCAGCTCGTCGCTGAGCGCGGTCGACCGGAGCTGGTCGAAGAGCCCGGCCCCGAGATGGATCAAGGTCACGTCGAGGCCGAGCAGCCGCAGGGACGCAGCCGCCTCCATGCCGATGAAGCCGCCTCCTACGACGACCGCGCGCCGCGCCGAGCCTGCCGCGTCGCGGATCGCAGCGGAGTCGTCGACCGTGCGCAGGGCGAAGACGCCTTCGAGGTCGCCGCCGGGCACCCGCAGCCGGTGCGGCCTCGCGCCGGTGGCCAGCAGGAGCTGCTCGTAGCGGAGGCGGCGACCGTCGTCGAGCGTGATCATCGACGAGCCGGGATCGACGGCGACGGCGCCCACCCCGAGCTCGAGAGAGACGTCGTGGTCGGGATAGAAAGCTACGTCCTCGACGTGCGGGATCTCGGTGGCCTCTCCGCGGAGGAACCGCTTCGAGAGCGGTGGGCGGTGGTACGGCAGCGTCTCCTCGTGGCTCACGAGGCTGATCCCACCGGCGCCTCCCGCCTCCCGGTACGACCTGATCGCGCGGGCGGCCGTCAGCCCGCCTCCGACGATCACGAGCTCTGTCTTCATCGTTCCTCCCTCGTCCCGTTCACACCTCACTGGGTGTCGGGAAGGCGGGAGGTTCTTACGTGAGACCGGCCCCGCGCCGGAGCGCGAGGCCGGTCTCGAGGACTTACGGTGTCGTCGCCTCGCAGTTGAAGATGGCGTCTTCCCCCGGTCCGCCGGTGCAGTCGTCGTTGTTCCCGCCGACCGGGAACGGAGGCCCTCCGGGAGGCGGCGGGGACGGATTGTCGCCGTCGATGAAGTCGTCGCCGGCTCCGCCGAAGATGACGTCGCTGCCGAAGTTTCCGAACAGCGTGTCGTTGCCCGGGTCGCCGGACATCGTGTCGACGCCTGGACCGCCGAAGCCCGTGTCGTCACCCGGCCCGGCTGTGAGCTCGTCATCACCACCGAAACCGATCAGCGTGTCGTCACCCGGCCCGGCATCGAGCGTGTCGTTGCCGCCGACGCCGGCGAGCGTGTCGTTGCCCGGGCCGCCGCTCAGGTGGTCGTCGTTGTGGCCGTTCGAGGGGATGAAGGGCGGCAGGTCGGCCTCGTCGCCGATCAGCTCGTCGTCGCCGGGCCCGCCGTTCGCGTCGTCGTTGCCCCCTTCCGCGCAGATGATGTCGTCGCCGTCGCCGCCGTTGATCCTGTCCACACCAGGGCTGCCGACGATCACGTCGTCTCCCGGAGTGCCGTTGATGTTGCCGGCGCCGACGATCGTCGCCGGAACCTCCTCGCCGGGAGGCCCGCACACGGGCGTCTCCTGCGCCGACGCGCTCGTCAGCAGCGCGACGGTGAACAGGAGCACGAACGCGCCGAGCGCAAAGATAGATCGTTTCATCGATGTTCCTCTCCGCGGGCCCGGCGCCGCTCGCCGGGCGGACACCTTGATCCTTAGCAGGCTCGTGAAAGGCGTACAAGATCCCGTCTTGGCGCACCTCTGAAACCGGGTTCCGATCTACGAGGCCGGTGCGACGGCCGACGCCCTGTTCATCGCGATGCGCTACGTCGAGGGCCGCGACCTCAAGGAAAGCCTTCGTCACGGCCGGCTTGAACCGGGCGACGCCGTCTCCATCGTCGCGCAGCTGGCGGACTTCGGGATCACGAAGCGCGTCTCCGACGAGGGGGACGACGGCCACCTGCTCGGCACGATCGACTACGTCGCACCGGAGCAGATCGCAGGTGACGCGATCGACGGCCGCGCGGACATTTGCTCGCTCGGCTGCGTGCTCTACGAATGCCTTGTCGGGCAGCCGCCGATCCGGCGCGACTCGGAGCACGCGCTCGTGTTCGCCCACCTCGAGGAAGAGCCGCCGGTCGCGAGCGCGGCTCGACCCGAGCTGGCCACCGCTTCGCGCCTACGGTCGTCCTCGCACTCATCGTGCTCGCTGCGCTCGGCGCCGGAGCCGCCAGTGCGCAGGTCGAACCGTACGTCGGTGTCACGGACTTCCCCAGCGAGCGGCCGAAGCGCGGCTCGCGCAGACACCGCAGGGGCCGTCGATCACCGTCGCCGAGGGTGGATTCGACTGGCGTGCCGGGGTGACCGGCGCGATGGCGGCGACGTTCTTGCTCCTCGGCGCGGCGCTTGCGGTTCGAACGGCGAAGCGCGGCCGGGTCGCGCTCGGCTGAGAGGCGGTCGGGGTCAGGTCTTGTGCTGCCCTGCAAGATCTGACCCCGACCCCGTCCTAGAACGCGAAGGGCTCGCGGCCGAGCGAGACCCACAGGAAGCCCCGTCCGTAGGCGACGTAGTACGGGTAGTAGTGCGTCGCAATCGAGTCGACCACCTGGTTGGTAGCCGGGTCGATCTCCGAAATTGTCTTCCCGCCGCCGTTCGCCACCCACACCGAGCCCCCGCCAGTGGCTATCCCGGAGGGCCGTGCTCCGACCGGGATCACGTCCTCGAGCCGCCCCGTCATCGGATCGAGCCGGATGACCTGCCCGGGCTCTGCGGGCTGGCCGCTGACCGCTGCTTCGACGAGATCGGTCAGCCAGACGGCGTCGAACCCGACCGCAACGGCGAACGGGACCTCTCCGACCGGCACGGCGTTCGACCCGCCGCCTACGCTATCGATGCGCGTCACACCCAGTCGGCCGAGGCCGTTGACCGCCGTCCAGGCTGCGCCGCCGCCGAACGCGACGTCGGCCGAGAACTGCTGCCCGTTCGAGAGCTCATGCAACGTCAGTTGCTCGAGCTCGCCGGTCGCCTCGTTGAAACGCGAGACGCCCGCGGGGTAGTTGTGAGAGGCCCAGACAGAGCCCCCTCCAACAGCCACTCGCCAGGGCCCGCTGCCCTGGCGAAGCTCGACCACGCTGCGAAGCTGCCAGCTGTCGGCGTCCAGCTGACGCAGCCGCTTCCCGCCGTCGCTGCCGACCCAGACGGTTCCGTCGGCGCCGGCGGCGACACCGGCCGGCTCGGTGATCTGTCCGCGCGTGTCGACCTCGCCGGAGTTGATGTCGATGCGCGACAGGACGCCGTTCTCCTTGCTCGCCACGAAGACGTAGTCACCGACGACTGCCGGCTTGTCTGGCTTGCCGCCAACTCGGAAGACGCCGACGATCTTGCCGCTCTTCGGGTCGATCTTGATCAGCGAATCAGGAACGACTCCTGCAGCGGGGCTCTCGTCGTCGCGTACCAGCAGGAATGCGCCCACCAGCGCAACGGCTGCGACGGCGATCGCGGCGAGAGCGACGGCAAGCCGGCCGCGCGGACGAACAGTCGTGCTCGCCGGAACAGGACGGCGCTCCTGCCGGCACCGCGGCACAAGAGGCGGGGCGTCCAGCGCGGGATCCCGCGTAAGGATTTGCCTTTCGAGCTCCTGGAGCGCGGCCCCCGGCTCGAGGCCGAGCTCCTCTGCGAGCAGCCGTCGCCCGTCCTGGTACTCCTGCAGAGCTTCGGCCTGCCTCCCCGAGCGGTAGAGGGCGAGCATCAGCTGCCCACGGGGCCGCTCGGCCAGCGGGTGCTCGGCGACGAGCCGCTCGAGCTCGCCGACGAGGTCCGCATGGCGCCCGAGCGCGAGCTCGGCCTCGATTCGCCCCTCGAACGCGCGTAGCCGGAGCTCGTCCAACCGGCTCGCTTCGGCCTGGGCGAAGGGCTCGTAGGCGAACTCGTCCAACGCGGGGCCGCGCCAGAGAGCGAGCGCTTCGCTCAGGATGTTGGCGGCCTCAATTGCCCGGCCGGCCGCCAGCGATGCCCTGCCCTCCTCAAGGAGCGACGCGAACCTCCCGGCGTCGATGGCATTCGGCGCGACCTTGAGGACGTAGCCGGGCGCGCGCGTGACGATCAGGTCGTCGCCCAGCGAGCGACGCAGCTGCGAGACCGCATTCTGGAGGACCTTCGCCGCGGAGGCGGGCGGCTGCTCACCCCAGAGGCCGTCGATAAGGCGGTCGGTCGAAACCACCTCGGACGCGTGTACGAGCAGGAGTGCGAGGAGCTTCCGCTGGCGCCCGCCGGCCAGCTCGACCTGCCGGCCGTTCTCAGCCAGCTCCAACGGGCCCAGGATCCTGAACTCCACTCTTGCCTCCTGCCGGGCGACGTCTTCCCAAAGATTGTCCGATACCGGGGCGATACCGGCAACGACCGGATCGGGACCGGTTCGAGAGCGGCCCCGTGCAGCGTCGTCGGCGAGAGGTCGCGACAGGCGGCCTACGGAGAACCGAAGGAGGCAGCCATGTCCACGATCTCGATTCGCCGGCTCGCTTGCGTCGCCGGTCTCGCGCTCACCGCGTTCGGCGTGCTCGGCGGCGGCGTGGCCGCGGGCTCGGGTGCCCAGGGCGACAAGGCGCTCGTCTGCACCGCGCGGGCGCAGGAGTGCATGACCGCAGCGGAGTTCCGGGCGCTGATGATCCGCAGTCTCGCGCTCAACCACAAGTACGGCCTCGGCGAGTAGTTCGGGCGGTCGCCGGGCTGACCGGACCTGAAACCCGGCCACCCGCCGAAGCGACAAGCGATCACAAGGGGTCGGAAAGGGGCGCGATGAACGACCGCAGCGATGTCCGACCTTGGACATCTCTATCCAGGAGGTTCCCCATGATTCGCAGCACTCCGCGCACGCTCGTTGCGTGCGCAGCCATCGCAACGATGCTCTTCGTCCCGTCGGTCGCCCGGGCCGACGTGATCCAGGACTGGAACGTCATCGCTCAGAACGAGACGGTTCTTCTCAGACCGACGGCTCACGGCCAGGCGCGGGGGACCGCAATGGTCGAAGGCGCCGTCTACGACGCCGTGAATGCGATCGACCGCGGCCACCAGCCGTACCTGCTCGACGTCGACGAGGTCGGGGCGCAGCCGTGGGTGTCGCAGGATGCCGCCGCTGCGGCGGCGGCGTACCGCGTGCTCAACGCGATCACCCCGGTCGCGCGGCATGCGGGTCTTGATACCGCCTACGCGGCGACGCTCGGCGGGATCCCCGACGGGCCGATCGAGGCCGGCGGCGTCGCCGCCGGCGAGGCCGCCGCTGCCGCGATGCTCGACTTCCGCAAGGACGACGGGTTCATGGCCGCGTTCAATCCGACGATCGGCACGGGCGCGGGCGACTGGCGTCCGATCGGCTGGCCGGACACTCCGGTGTTCGATCCGGACGGCTGGGTCAGCAAGGAGAAGCCGTTCCTGATCGACGACCCATCGCGGTTCCGCTCGAAGGGGCCGAATGCCCTGACGAGCAAGGCGTACACCCGCGACTTCAACGAGGTGAAGGAGCTCGGAGCTCTGAACAGCACGACGCGCACGGCCGACCAGACGGCGGCGGCGGTCTTCTGGCAGGCTGCCCCCGCGCCGCTCTGGAACACGATCCTTCGGAGCCTGGCCGATCGATACCAGCTCGACACGGCCGACCAGGCTCGCCTGTACGGGAGCGTCAACATGGCCGGGGCGGACGCAGCGATCGCCTGCTGGACAGACAAGTACTACTGGCACTTCTGGCGGCCGAGGGCCGCGATCCGGGAGGCGGACACGGACGGCAACCCTGCGACCGTCGCCGACCCGAACTGGGAGTCGCTCTTCGCGCCGGCAACCCAGACGACCCCGCCGCTCACCACGCCGCCGTTCCCGGACCACCCGTCGGGTCACGGCTGCTTTAGCGGGGCAGTGCTGAGCACGATCCGGAACTTCTTCGGCACCGACAAGGTGGAGATCACCGTGATCTCGCCGCGCTCGCTCAACGGCGTTCCGATCCCGCCGCGGCACTTCGACCGGCTCTCGGCCGCCCTGGACGAGGTGATCGAGGCGCGGATCTGGGGCGGTATCCACTTCCGCACAGCCGACGTGCAGGGCACCGTGATCGGCAAGAAGGTCGCGAAGTACATCCGCAAGCACTACTTCCGGCCTCTGCACTGTCGCTGAGAGAGCCCGGACCGATCGAGGGAAGGCCTGCAAATGCGGGCCTTCCTTCACATTGGCACCTGCAACGCGAGTCGCCCGCGGCGGAACGTTGACCTCCTGCCGGCATCCGTACTACGCTCGTTGTCTGCGGCCCAAGGCGCCGAACAGGCGCCGCTACTGAAAGGACGAAGAAACATGCGGCGGATGAACTCCCGCTTCGCGGTTGGCTGTTGTGCAGTCGCGCTCGCGGCTCTCAGTGCTGGTCCGGCTCTCGCCGGTGAGGTCACCGGAAGTGGAAAGAAGCAGAATCAAAATCAAGGGCGGTCGTGGTGCTCCTTCTCCGGGCTGAATGACGACCCCGGCGCTCCTCTGGACGGCACCGGCCCGAACGGCCCCGGCGGTAAGTCACAGTCGTTCGGCCAGGAGAACAAGCTCGGTCTCGCGGATCCGCACGAGCTCAATCCCGGCGTCGCCTGCAACCCGAACAAGACCTTCCTTCCTCCGAACCCGAACAGGAACAAGTAGGCAGAGGAAAAGGACGGACAGCACCCGTGAGGGCCGGCGACGCCGGCCCTCCGCGCTTTTGGACGTGTACTTACTGCTCGTCGACGGTCGCCGTCGAGCCGAACACCTGGAGCTCGCTGGCGTGCACCTCCGTCGCACGTGAGATCCCGGTGCCGGTCCGACAGTCCGCGTCGACCGCCGGATCGGAGTCCTGGTCCCCCTGATAGGAGGTCTGGCCGGTGCATTGGTTCGTGGCGACCACGATCTTCACGTGCGTCGCCGGCGGTTGTGGCGACGCGTCGAAGTAGCGCAGCGTCATGTCCGGCGCGACCGGACGC
>Ga0111538_10010270_pt1 | contig 12461 bp, 5 predicted proteins | sample SoiMethybrSBSTD1_FD_79669 | JGI IMG/M metagenome (GOLD analysis project Ga0111538, IMG submission 79669) | Bulk soil microbial communities from a Populus tree surrounding site in Tennessee, USA - Soil MetaG P. TD hybrid SBSTD1 (version 2)... | ecosystem: Environmental > Terrestrial > Soil > Tree...
CGATCGCGCAGACCGTCTCCATCTCCGCGACGCGTGCGGGGGGCGGAGTCGGCAGCGCGGGGCCGATCGCGATCCGCCCGGCCGCGCCGTCCGGCACGATCGCCGTGACCGCGACGCGGGACACGCTCACCGCCGATGGCCGGAGCACCGCCACGGTCACGCTAGGGCCTTTGGCCGACGCGTTCGGCAATCTGGTTCCGGCGGGAACGCTCGTCGGCGTGACCGCGGGTGCGGCGCTCCTCGGGCCCGACGCGTCGGGCGCCCCTGGGCTCCAGCTGGCCACCGCTCTGGACGGCCGCGCGTCCGCGATCCTGACCGCGCCGAACGCGCCGGGGATCGACACGCTCCGCGCCGCATCGGTCGCGGGCAGCGCCGCGGGCTCGCGCGGGTTCACATACCTCCCGAAGCCCAGCGTCAGCTACGCGGCCGGATCGCTCGCGCCTTCGGTGGTCACGCCGGGATCCGCATGGACGCCCGTCCTCCGCCTCACCCACGGAGGCACGGGCACGGTGACGCTCGGCGCCGGCACGACGCTCTCCTTCGGGACCGGACCGACCGCCGTGAGCGTCGCGATCGCGACGCCACACTCTCTCGGCCCAGGCGCGACGGACACGCTTCGCTTTGCGACGACGTCGATCCCCGCGGCGCTTCTGCCCGGCACCTATGCGCCCGCGCTCCGGCTCCTCGGCACGGACGCGACGGGAGAGCCGCTCGACTTCTACCCCAGTCTCGCCGGCGCGCAGGTCCACGTCGCCGGCGTCGACGTGGCCGCGGTGGGCGCGGTTCCCGCGTCCGTGCCGCTCGGCTACACCGATCTCGGCCTCGTGTTCGACGTGCACAATCCGACCGCGCTGGCCGCGTCTCTCGACGGCGTGGCCGTGGGCTTTTCCGTGGGCGCGTTTCAGACCGGCGCCACCACGCCCGCGCTCCCGACGCCGCTCCCCGCGGGGGGCACGGTCCGGATCCGCGTGTCCGTGCAGGTGCCCGCGAGCGGCATCGCCGCGGGAACGCCGGTGACCGCCACGCTCACGGCGACCGCGGGATTCCCGGGCGCTTCCGTGACGGCGCCGAGCGCGACCCCTGTTTCGTTCACGGTCGAGTCCGCGGCGCAGGTGATCGCGGTGACGAGCGGTCTCGCGCCCTCGCATCTCCTCCGCGGACGGACGGCGGGACCGACCGTGCGCGTGCGGAACATGGGGACGACAGGCGTGACGCTCGACCGCGCGCTCACCCGCCTCGAGCTCGACCATCCCGGCGGGGGATCGCTGGCGACGGGGCTCTCCGCGGTCACCGCCTTGGCCGCGGGGGATACGGCCACGCTCGCGTTCGACTCCCTCACGGTGGCGTCCTCCGACCCGCGCGGTCCGTACGCCGCGCGTCTCGTACTCGCGGGCTCAGAGTCGGGCCAGGCGTTCGCCGACACGATCGCGCTCGACCCCGACAGCGTGGCCGTGCTCGATCCGGCGATCCTCTCGGTGACCGCGATGGCGCCCGACACGGTGAGCGCGGGACAGTCGCGCCCGGTCACGCTCAGGGTCGCCAATACGGGCGACGTGGCGTTCCAGGCTGATGCGCAGACCACGCTCCGCATCGGCTCGCCGCTCTCCACGACGCTCGCGATCTCGGGCGCGGCGACGATCGCGCCGGGAGCGACCTCGAGCCTCGTCTTCTCCGCCGCGCCGCTGGGCGCCGCTCCGGGCGCCGCCTCCGCGACGCTCGAGGCGCGGGGTCTCGAGGACGGACGTGCGCGCGACGAGTCGATCGCCGCGGGCACGCTGGTGGCCTTGCCCAAGGCGCAGCTCCGCTACGTAGCCGGCTCGACGAATCCCGATACCGTACGCGCGGGGGACACGCACGACCTCACGCTGTCGCTCGCGAACGACGGCGGCTCGCCCCTCCTCGTGAATCCCGCGGCGTCGCGACTCTTGGTATCCGACGGGGTCGAGAGTGCGATCGCGCTCGGAGCGGGCGCGCCGTTCACGCTCGGGCCAGGCACGACGGCGGTCCTGTCGTTCCCGGGCACCGCCTTCCCGCTCGCTCTCGCGAGCCAGCCGTACCCGGTCAGTCTCGTCGTCAAGGGCAGCGAGTGGGGACTGGCCGACAGCGCGACGGTCGCCTCGCCCATGGGCGAGGTCGTGGTCGCCGAGCCGGCCGCTGCCGTCCAGGTGCGCGGCCTCGATGCCGGAGCGCCCGTCCAGGCGGCTCCCGGCGTCCAGGACGTGCGGCTCCTGGGCCTCGAGATGACGCCGCTCGTGGGCGGAGCGGGGGGTGTCGCCTCGGCCCACCTGACCACGCTCCGGGTTCGCGTGCTCACCGACGGGAGCGAAGCCGAGTCTCCGTCGACGTCGGTCTCGTCGATCGTGCTCCGCGGCGCGGCAGGCGCGCTCCTCGCCCAGGCGACGCCGGGCAGCGCCAACCCGGTCGTGCTCGCGCTCAATCCGCCGCTCCCGCTGGGTCAGGGAGCGGAGTCGCTCTACGTGGAGATCTCGGTTCCCCAGGGAACCGGCGCGCACAGCGTGGCGCTCCGCGTCGCGGTGCCGCCGGACATCGTCGTGCTCGACGATCTGACCGGGACGACATCCCCCATCCGCGGAGGCGGCGGGCTCGCGTTTCAGCCGATCGCGTCGCCGGCGCTCACGCTCTTCGTCGCGGCGCATGGCTATCCGAATCCGTTCCACGCGGGGCGCGAGAACGTGAAGCTCTCCTACAAGCTCGCGGACGACGCCTCCGTGAAGGTCACGATCTACACGCTCCTCGGCGCGCGCGTGCGCGATCTCACGCTTGCGGCAGGCACTCCGGGAGGGACCCGCGGGTTGAACGAAGTGGCGTGGGACGGGCGGAACGGAAACGGCGATCTCGTGCTTCCGGGCGTGTACGTCGCGCGCATCGAGGGGGGCGGCGCGGCGGAGCAGATCAAGGTGGGGGTGCTGCGATGAGGCGCCGCGCGATCCTCCACGCGGGCGCGGCCGGCGCGCTCCTCTTCCTCGCGGTCGCGCGCATGGCCGGCGCGCAGGAGGCGGGGACGCTCAATCTCCTCGCGGCTCCCGGCATGTGGCCCACGACGGGCGCTACGAGCACCAGCACGGCGCTCGCCCTGGATCCGTCCGCGGTCTACCTCAATCCGGCGGGGCTCGCGACGCAGGACGAGCGGTCGCTCCTCGTGCACCACGGGCTCCTCCAGTTCGATACGAGCTGGGATCTGGCCGCGGTGGCCTACCCGCTGCCGGGCCTCGGCGCGGTCGGGATCGGGCTCGCGCGCGTCGGCACGTCGGGCATCGACGCGTACGACTCGAACAACCAGCCGCTCGGATCGATCGGCTACTCGGAGACGGCGCTCGCGGCGAGCGTGTCGCGGCAGGTCTACGGCCCGGTGACGGCGGGGCTCACGTTCAAGGTGTTGAGCCAGTCGCTCGGCCAGGCGTCGGCCGCGGCGTCGGCGGTCGATGTCGGCGCGCTCTTCCGGCCGGCGATGCTCCGGGGCGGACAGGTCGGGCTCGCTGTCCAGAACGCCTTCGGCGGATCGCTCGATCTGGGAGGCTCGGCGCCATCCCTCGGCCGCTCGCTCCGCGTCGGTCTCGCGAGCCCCGAGTGGCGCTTTGGGTCGCGCAACGCGCTCCGCGGCATCCTCGATCTCGGGAAGCAGGGGGCCGAGCCCCTGACCTCGCGCGCGGGCGTGGAGATGACGCGCGTGGGCTGGGGATCGCTCCGGGCCGGGCTCAACGCGGGGCACCCGATTCTCGGAGCAGGGGTGACCTGGCGGCGCTACGGCCTCGACGTCGCGATCGCGCAGGGCGAAGTCGAGACCACGCATCAGATCGCGCTCCACGTCGCGTGGGGTGAGCCGGTCAGCCAGTACGAGGAGCGGCGCCGCGCCCAGTATCAGAAAGCGGCCGAGGAGTCGCTCCTCGCGCGAAGCGCCGCCCGCCACGCGGCCGATCGCGCCAAGGCCGAAGCGTCCGAGCAGAGCGGCGACTGGGAGGTGGCGCTCGTCCTCTGGGAAGTGATCGCGCGCGAGCGTCCCGACGACGCCGCCGTGGCGCGCCGCGCCGCGAAGGCGCGCGACGAGGTCGCGGCGCGCGCGCGCCGGGCGGTCGAGGAGGAGAGTGCGCGCCGGCTCGTGTCGGCGCTCGCCGGCCTGACGCGCGACGCGCTCGGCCGCGGCGACCTGGAGGAAGCCGAAGGGCTCCGCCGCGGTCTCGATCTCCACGCCGCCGGAACCTCGTACGCGGACAGCCTCGCCCAGCTCGAGACGGCTCTCGATACGGCCCGCGCGCGGGAAGCCTCGCGCGCCGCGGCGCGTGCGGACTCGCTGCATCGTGAGGGGCGCGTTCTCGAGTCGGCCGAGGCTGCCGCGCTCGCGCTCCGCCTCGACCCGAACCAGACGCAGGCGAAGGACGTGTGGTCGGCGCTCGAGGGCTCGGTCGGGAAGAGCGCGAACGACGCGGCCGCGCTCGCGCGGAAGCTCGACACGCTCACCGCCGTGCACGCCGCATCCCAGGCGTTCAACGAGGGACGCTACGGCGACGCGCAGACCGCGGTCCGGAAGGCGATCGCGCTCGATCCCGGGAGCAAGGAGGCGAAGGCCTGGAAGGAGCGGATCCAGCGCCGCCTCTCGACGCCACGTCCCGAGCTCGACGCGCGCGTCAAGCAGCTCTACATCCGCGGGATGGAGTCGTTCTCGTCCGGCGACTACAAGGAAGCGCTCAAGAGCTGGGAGCAGATCCTCGTGCTCGATCCCTTGAACGAGAGCGCGCGGCGGAACGTGCTCGAGGCGCGGGAGCGCATGAAGGCGGAGGCGAGCCGATGAGCCGCGGTCGGAGGAGCACCGGGAGGGCGCGATGCTGAGCCTCGTCCCCAGGCCGATGGCGCCCCGGCGCTTCAATCTCCGCGTGGCCGCGGAGGAGCGCCACCTGGTCGAGATCCGCGACTTCGTCCAGGACGCGGGGGAGAAGCTCCTCATCCCGCAGAAGACGCTCGTGCAGACCAAGCTCGCGGTGGACGAGGCGTGCACCAACGTCGTGCGCCACGGCTACAAGGGCGCGTCCGGCTTCATCGAGATCGTGATCACCGGAAACGGCCGCGACTTCTCGATCGCGATCCACGACACCGGCAAGGGCTTCGACATCCGAAACGTGAAGAGCCCGGATCTCAAGATGTACGTCGAGACCCGGAAGCGGGGCGGTCTCGGCGTCTTCCTGATGAACCAGCTCATGGACGAAGTACGCTACCGCGCCAGCTCGGACGGGAACGTCCTCACCATGACGAAGAGGCTCGGCCGCTCGCGCCGGCGGAAGGGGAAAGGAAAGCAGCGCAAGAGCCTCCGCTTCCAGTACACGATCCAAGCCTTCGGCGCGATCACGCTCCTCGTGGCGCTCGCCTTCTCCGCGATCCATTGGCGCCAGGCCCGCGTGATCGAGCGTGACGCCATCAACCAGGCCAAGAGCACCGCCACGAGCCTCGGCCAGGGCGCGATCGACGCGCTCCAGTCGGCCGAGCCCATGTCCCCCGACCAGACGCACCTGGGCGAGAGCGTGCGCGCGCTCCTGAAGGCGCATCCCGAGTACGCGTCGGCGCGCGTCTTCGACGCGAGGGGGCGCATCTGGGCGTCCGACAAGTTCGAGGAGCTGTTCACGGTGCGCTCGCTCCCGAAGGGCGTGCACGCGGTCGCGAGCGGCCCGGGAGCGAAGCCCGCGCCCCCTCAGGCGCTCGTCGAGCCTTCGGACGGCCAGAAGCGCGAGGTCTACCAGCCGATCCTCCAACCCGGGGCCAAGGATCCGCGTGCCCTCGGGTGGGTGTCGATCGCGGTGCGCGAGTCGGCCATCGCCGAGGAAGTGAGCGCCGCCCGCATCGAGCTCGCGACGATCGCACTCTTCACGCTCCTTCTCGGGTGCGCGCTCTCGGCGGTCCTGATCACGATCTTCGTTCAGCCGATCCAGGCTCTCTCCGACAGCGTGCGCGCGATCGGCGAGGGAACGATGGTCGCCGACATCGGCACCTCGGGAAACGAGGAGATCGACGAGATCGCCCGCGCGTTCAACGAGGTCACCGCCAAGTTCCGATCGGCGCAGAGCCATCTCATGGAGCAGGAGCGGATGCAGCAGGAAATGCAGGTGGCGCAGGAGATCCAGCAAATGCTCCTGCCGCGCAAGGTGCCGGAGCTGGAGGGCTTCGAGCTCGGCTACCTCTATCAGGCGGCGAAGGAGGTTGGCGGCGACTACTACGACTTCCTCACGGTCGACGAGCGGACCGTGGGCGTCGTCGTGGCGGACGTGTCGGGCAAGGGCGTACCCGGTTCGCTCGTCATGACCATGATCCGGACCGCGCTCCGCATGGAGGCGCGCGGCAACCGTTCTGCTTCCGACGTGATGGCCAAGATGAATTCCTTCGTCACCGAGGACATGAAGAAGGGGATGTTCGTCACGATGTTCTACGTCGTGCTCGATTCCGTGAACCGTGTCGTGACCTACGCGAGCGCGGGGCACAACCCGATGATCCTCTACCGCGGCGAATCGGATGCCACCTACTTCCTGAAGCCGAAGGGTATCCCGGTGGGCATCAACGTCCCCGACGAACAGCTCTTCAGGAAGACGATCAGCGTGGAGAAGCTCACGCTCCGCCAGGACGACATGCTCGTGATCTACACCGACGGGATCACCGAGGCGATGAACGAGGAGCGCGAGCAGTTCGGCGAGGCGCGGCTCTTGACGGCGATCAAGAAGCACGGCCACGGAACGGCACAGGAATTCGTGGACGCGCTCACCCAGGAGATCCGGGAGTTCACGGGAGGCGCAGAGCAGAACGACGACATCACCCTGGTCGCGATCAAGGAGAAGGTGGTCGGGGAGGTGCGGCTCGAAGCCAACCGCCGCGAGCTCTTCCGTCTGATCGACGTGGAGGGCGTCCCGATCGCGGAGGCGTGCGAGCGGTTCCAGGTGGCTTCCTCCACCTACTACCGCTACCGCCGCCGCGTGTCGGAGCTAGGGGACGAAGCGGGGCTCAAGCCGAGCCGCCCGGCCCAGCCGCTCGCCCGCGCGAGCCTCGAAGAGGAGGCTGCGATCCTGGACATCGTCCGCGTCGAGCCGCTCTTCGGCGCGAAGCGGATCCACGAAGTACTGCAAGCCGCAAAACGTTGCAGGGATGACCTTTCCGAGCGCGCCGTCTACGCCACGCTGAAGCGTCACGGCCTCAACCGAAAAGAGAAAAGGCTGGAGTTCGCCCAGACCGGAACCGATACACGGATGGCGAGGCTCGCTCAGGCGATCAGGTCCGATGAGCCGGGCCCCACGGAATCAGGAGGAGGGGACGCATGAAGGGGATCGACGTTTACGTCGAGGAAGCGGCGCAGAATCCGGCGGTCTCGATCCTGCGCGTGTCGGGGTACGTGGACACGACCACGAGCCCCGACCTCGAGCGCCGCCTGCAGGCGCTGCTCAAGGAGAAGCGCTTCCACATCGTGGTCGATCTCGCCAGCGTCGAGTACATCTCGAGCGCGGGCTGGGGCATCTTCATCAGCGAGATCCGCGAGATCCGCGAGAACGGCGGCGACCTCAAGCTCGCCGGCATGATCGCCGATGTGCGCGAGGTGTTCGACCTCCTCGAATTCGAGAACATCCTCAAGGCCTACGCCGACTCCGAGCAGGCGGTCGTCTCGTTCGGCCCGGTGGCCGGCGCGTCGAAGTCGTCGACGCCCGCGGCCTCGAGCTCGTCGGGCGCGCAGCCGGATGGACCGCAGCGGTCCGAGGTGATCCTCTCCGACGAGGATCTGATCCGCGAGATCGCGCGCCAGCACCCCGAGTTCGGCTTGATGCGCATCCAGCGCGAGCTGCGCCGTCCCGAGCGCGGGAGCCGCGATCTCAATCCGGTGCAGATCTACGTCCTCCTCCGGAAGCTCGATCTCGACACGAAAGAGCGTCGCGAAGCCTTCGCGCGGAGCGCGCAGCCGACCAGCCGCTAGTCCAAGTTCCCGCTTGACCCTTCGGGGGGCCGTTGCCTATCGTTTTCGGCACGGCCCCCCGAACTGTTGCCCGCCTTGGTGTGTTCGTCCCGAATGATCGACATCGTCCAGCTGCGTCACCCATGACGCCGGGAGCGTTCTCTGCGTGAAGATCGAACTGCAAGCAACGCCTGAGGCGGTCGCGCTCGCCTTGATCGGCGCGGCGATCGCGATCGGGCTCTGGGCGTACCTCACGCGCTATCCGGCCGTCCCGGCGAAGCGGCGCGGCATCCTCCTCGCGACGCGCCTCCTGGCGCTTCTCGCGCTCCTCGTGGCTTCGGTCGCGCCCGTGCTCCGCTATCCGGAGACGTCGCGCGCGCGGAACCGGCTCCTCGTCCTGGTCGACCATTCGGGAAGCATGGATCTGCGCGACTTGGCGGGCGGACGGAGCCGCCGCGCCGCCGCGGACAGCGCCGCCCTGGCCGTGGCGCACGAGCTCGGCGGCCGCTACGAGGTCCGGACCGCGTCCTTCGACGCGGCGCTCGGTCCCTACGACAAGGACGCGTCGAAGGCGCTCGCCTACCAGGGTGGGGGCGAGACCGCGCTCGGCGACGCCATCCGGTTCTCCTTCAACCGCGTCGATCCGGACTCGGTCGCGGCGATGCTCGTGCTGAGCGACGGCGTCGTGAATCGGGGCGAGGATCCCGAGCAGGCGCTCGGCGCCGCCGTCCCGCTCTTCGGCCTCACCGTCGGACGTCACACGGATCCTCCCACGGTCGGGATCGCGGGCGTCGAAACGCCGCCCGAGATCATCCTCGGCCGCCCGACGCCGCTCGTCGTCAGCGTGCGCCAGGGATCGCGGCAGGAATCGCACGGCACGATCCGCGTGAGCGAGGAAGGGCGCGTGCTCGGGCGCACCGAATTCGCGCTCCACGGCGTCGGCGGCTCCGTGCGCGTCTCCGTTCCGGTCACGCTGCTCGAGCGCGGGAAGCGATTCCTCACGGTCGACCTGGTCGACGTCCCCGACGATCCGATGCGCGAGAACAAGCAGCGCCTCGTCGCCGTCCTCGCGCGCCCGGCCAAGCGCACGATTCCGGTCCTCGCGTCGAGCTGGGACTGGGACCTCCGCTCCCTCGCTCGGGGCATCGAGGAGGACACGACCCGCGCGGTGGTCCGCCTCACGCCGTCGGGATCCGCGCAGGCGATCGCGCCCGGAGGCGCGCCGCGGCCGTTCTCGAGCTGGCTGGAGGACGCGGAGGCGGTGGCGGTGCGCTACGACTCGGGCACGATGACCCCGGAGCGCGCGGACGCGCTGATGCGCTTCCTCGCGCGCGGCGGCGGCGTGCTCCTCTGGATCGATCCCACGCCGCGGCCGCCGGTCGAGTCCGCGCTCACGCGCGCGCTCAGCATCCAGTGGCGGCTCTTCGGACAGCCGCTGGGCCCGATCGCGAGCACGGAGCTCGCCCCCGCCGGGCGCACGCAGGACGTGGCGCTTCTCTCCGGCGACGCCGCGAGTGCGGCGTCGATCTGGAAGGATCTTCCTCCGATCGAGCCGATTCTGTCCCTGGGAACCGCCGGGAGTCCGCTCCAGCCCATCGTGATCGGCCGCGTCGGCAACGAAGCGATTCCCATCGTTCTCGCCGGCCAGGTGGGGAAGGGGCGCGTCGTGCTCCTGAATGCCGCCGGCGTGTACCGCTGGGGCATCACCGCCGCGGGACTCACCGGAAAGCCTGGGATCGAGGGATCGTTCTTCGGCGGCGCCGAGCGATGGCTCGCGGGTGGATGGGAGGATCGCCCGGTGCAGATCACCGCGCCCGACATCACGCCCGAGGGCCGGCCGATCGCAATCCGCGTCGCCACGACGCCCCCCGCGCTCGGCACGGGCGCGGAAGCCACGGTGACCGCGCACCCGCAGGGCGCCGCGAAAGGCGCGAAGACCGAGACAAAGACGCTCACGCCGGGCGGGCCGGCGGGGGAATTCTCAGGCGCGCTCGGCCTTCCTCCGGGGACGTACATGCTTCGCGGCCGCGTCGCCCGCGCCGGACGGCTCGTCGGGACCGACAGCGTTCGCGTCGCGGTCGGCACGCAGGGGATCGAGTACGAGGAGCTGGCAGCCGACCCGACGCCCCTCGCCCGCCTCGCGGAGCGATCCGGCGGCACCGCCGCGCCGCTCGACAGCGCGGGGCGCGTGCTCGACCGCCTCCGCTCTCCCGACCTCGTGCGCGTGCGTCTCGCGGAGATGGATCTCTTCCACAACCCGCTCCTCTTCCTGGTGCTGATCGCCGCGCTCACGCTGGAGTGGTCGCTCCGGAGGAAGTTTCATCTGATGTAACGGGGCCGCCCGACCCTGCCCGCCTCGTAACACCCACCATCCCCCGCGCCTCCTCCGAAAGGAGGAAGCCATGCTCAAGCTCGCGGTCGTTGGCGCGTGCGTGCTCGCCGTTGCGTCCGCCGCGCGCGGGGACATCGTCCTCAACGAAGTCCTCTACGATCCGGACGGCGCCGACGAAGGGTACGAATTCGTCGAGATCTGGAACCCCGATTCGGTCGTAGCGCAGCTCGACGGCATGGAGCTCGAGACGTCGGACGGCGCGCGCCCCGGAGCGTGGACCGTCGTGTGGCGCGCGAACGCGGGCGATGTCGCGTTGCCGCACGCCCCCTTCCTCATCGGCGCCGATCGGCTCCTCGCGGTACTCCAGAACGGTCCCGATGCGATCCGGCTCACGCGAGCCGGCGCGGTCCTCGATCTCCTCGGCTACGGCGAGCCCAGCGACCCGGGCCAGTTCGAGGGGGCACCCGCTCCCGACGCGCCGTCGGGAGCGAGCGTGGCGCGCGTCCGGGACGGCGTGGACACCGGGATGAACCGGGACGACTGGGGGGTGACCGCGGAGCCCACGCCGGGCGTCGCCAACCATCCCGACACGCGGCTTCGCTTCGGCCGCTCGAAGGCTGCGCTGTCGCCCCCCGTGTGCTGGCCGGGCGAGCCCTTCACGGCACGCGCGAGCGTGCGGAACTCGGGGCGGCTTCCGCTCGCCGGCAGCGGATGGCGGATCGCGGGAGATCTCGAGGCCTCGGGATCGTGGGTGTCGGGCGCGTCGGCGCCAGGCGTGGACCTCACTCCTGGTGAAAGCGCGTCGGTCTCGCTCTCGCTCGCGGGCCCTGGGCCGGGGGCGCGCCGGGTACGACTGCGGCTCGAAGGCGCGACGCGCGAGGATGCGGCCCTGAGCGACACGGTGACCGCGTGGCTCCGCTCGATCGCGTCCCCCGTCGTGCTGAGCGAGATCGCCTTTCGCAACACGGGCTCCGGGGAATGGATCGAGATCTGGGCGCGCGAGCCGGTCGAAGACATCGGCGGGCTCACGGTGGCCGACGCGGTGTCCAGTCCGCGTCCGATCGATCGCGGCTCGGCTCGGGGGGCGCTCTCGGCGGGCTCCTATCTCGTCATCGCTCAGGATCCCGCGGCCGTGCGGAGCCGGTACGGGCTTCCCGACAGCATCGTGGTCGGCGTGATCGGCGGGTGGCCCTCGCTCAACGACGGCGCGGAGCCAGGCAACGCCGCGGATCTCGTCCTTCTCGCGCTCGCGGATGGCGTCCCGGTCGACGCCATGACCTACACGGGCGAAGCCACCGTGCGTGGCGGTAGTCTGGAGCGCCTCTCGTTCGATCTCCCGAGCGGCGATACCGGATCCTGGTCGGAGTGCGTCGACCCGGACGGCGCGACGCCTGGACGCGCGAACTCGCTCCATGCGCCGGGAGGTCCTTCGCCGGGAGGGCGCGCGCTCCTCGTCGCGGGCACGCGCGTGCTCTCGGTTCACGCCCGGGAGTCCGTGCCGATCGTGTTCCGCGCGACCGAAGCGGCGCGCGGCCGGCGGCTCACCGTGCGCGTGCACGATCTCCTCGGCCGGCCGGTGCGCACGCTGACGGAAGGGCAGCGGCTCGCGACGGATGCGGCGTTCGTGTGGGACGGAAACGACGACGCGGGAGTGCCGGCGCCCGCGGGGTTCTACGTCGTCCAAGCGGAAGCGCTGCCCGAAGACGGCGTGGCGCCGCTTCGCTCCTCGCTGTCGATCGCCGTCGCCGGAGGCCGGCCGTGAGCGCCGCGGCGATTCGTTCGGTCGCTCTCGCGGCGATCCTCGCCGCTGCGTCGCCCGCGCGCGCGGCCTTCGAGGTGCGGGACGCAACCCCCGCGGCGCTCGGCGCGGCGTCGCTCGATCTCGCATCCGTCCCGTTCTTCGAGCCCGCGGGATTCGCCGCGTCCGCATCGCACACGGCGCTCTACCAGTCCGACGGACTCACCTCCGAGCGCGCCGCGATCGCGTTCGGCGGGCGCGCCGCGTGCGTGAGCGCGTCATGGAACCAGCTTGGATTCCCTGGCGCGCGCGAGCACGTCCTTCGCCTCGAGGTGGAGGAGGTGGGCCGGCGCGCCGTCCTTCTCTCCGTGGTCGCGGAGCGCCTGACGCTCGTCGTGGACGGCGAGCCCTCTCAGGGCGGGTTCGCCGCGGGCGTCTCCGCTCTCGCCAAGGTGGCG
>Ga0111538_10010273_pt1 | contig 12458 bp, 10 predicted proteins | sample SoiMethybrSBSTD1_FD_79669 | JGI IMG/M metagenome (GOLD analysis project Ga0111538, IMG submission 79669) | Bulk soil microbial communities from a Populus tree surrounding site in Tennessee, USA - Soil MetaG P. TD hybrid SBSTD1 (version 2)... | ecosystem: Environmental > Terrestrial > Soil >...
GATGCCGTTCTTCATGTTCAGGACCGAGTTGCGCGCCGCCCCGCCCTCCTTGCTCACGACCGACGACACCGGATAACCGTTCCACGCTTTGCCATTGAAGAAGATGTGGGCGAACGAATCGATGTGCGTCGCCCCGGCGCCGTGGATGCACGGATAACCGATCCGGTCGGTCGCGCCGGTCTGGCTGGCGGTGACCATCGACCACTCGGCCGGGCAGGGCACGTCCACGTCCTTCGCCGTGGCGGCGTTCGACGACAGCGACACGGTGATGCCGTCCTTGACGAGCGCGATCGCCGCTTTGCGCTTGGCGGGCGTGATGAGGTTCAGTGCCCCCATCTCGTCGTCTTTGCCCCAGCGGCCCCAGTTCGAAAGGTCTGTCTGCCAGCGCTCGTACTCGGCGGCCGTCACGAGCGGGCGCGCGGCATCCGGAGCCGCCCCGCTCTGCGTGAAGACGATGCCGCCGGCCGACGCGAGGACCACGACGAGGACGCTGGCTGCCGTGACGCGAGCGGATCTCATGATCGCCCTCCCCGGCCCGAGGCCATCAGGTTGCCCGGGCCGCCGAATGGCGAATTGTAGAGCGAGACGCGATCAATTGGCGTCGCCGAACAGCGCCGCGCGCATGATTTGCGCCTCTTTCTTCCCGAACTGCCAGTCGCGCAGGGCAGTTCCTACCTCCAGAAATCCGCCTTGTTGGGCCGGCGCGTCAGTGACTGCCGCTCGACTGTTGCCAGCGTGTAATGAATCGAACCGGCGGAATCGCGTTGACGCAAGAGGTGTCCGGCTCACGGAACGGTTCCGCCAAAAACTGAAACACTACTTGGCCGTGGCAAGGCGACTTCGGCGCGCCGTGCGCCTCGTTAGGGAATTCGTACAGATACGCTCGCGTCAATGTTGAAGCAGTACGTTTGGCGAGTTCAGTCGGAGCCCGGTCGTCGTATCTGCCGGTCACGATCAGTGTCGGTATGTCACTCTGCACCGGCGCCCACTCCGACGGGTCGGCAAACCGCTTCTGCCAAAGCTTACACTCCTCCATCAAGTCCCGCCGAAACGGGAGACGCACCTTGGCATTAATCTCTCGTCGCTTCGCTCGGAGCCGTTCGCCGTACACATCATTACAATTCACCAGTGAGATGAGCACGGACTCGCCGGAGATCTCGGCCCGAGGGTTATAACCCACGAGTGTGTGAGCCGCGCGGGTTCTATCGCCGCGCCGGAACTCGTTGATGATCAGCGGCAGCTGGGCGAGCCGGTCTGGATCGCCGATGGAGAAAACGTCATTACGAATGCGATCCACGAACCGTTTGCCATCGAGGATTACCAACCCCTCATTCAGAGTTTGGTCGAGTCGAACCGAAAGCGGGGACCGGTTGAGTTTGTCGTAAACGTCGTAAAAATCGTTTTCGAGTGTCGGGAAGGCGTCGTGACAATCCGGCTGCGCACGGCAGTCGGCGAAGATACGCTCAAACGCTCGCTGGTTCGAAAGCGCTACCTCCGCCTCCCTGGCCGGCCCGCGCGTCGACGGCTTGTCGAACACCACGGCACGGATCCCTTCAGGGTCGCGTCGCATCGCCTCCAGCGCAAGGCGGGAGCCGTAGGATTCACTGAAAATATCCCACGCAGAATACTCGAGGGCCTGACGGAGGTCGATCAAGTCCGCGGCGCTCTCGCCGGTGTTGTATGCCGACCGCTCGATGCGTGCGTCGAGTGAGGTAATACATTTGCGGGTCGCGGCTTTCGCCGATTCTTCCACGTCTTTTCGAGTGTTCAGCCTCTGTGATTCTCCCCTGACGTCCTGATATTCGGGGCACAGCGTAGGCTCCGAGAACCCGGCGCCTCGCTGGTCGTAGATGACGACGTCACGCCGTCGATCGAGTCCGGCTCCCGCCGCCACCCGCGTGAACTGTCGAATGCCGCTGCCGCCGGGACCGCCGTGCAAGAAGACCACCGGCGGAGACCCGTCAGGCTCCTTTGCTCTGAAAATCACAACTGCGAGTTTGATCGTGCGACTCTTCGGATTTCCGCGGGCTTCGGAAACGACCAGCAATCGGCAATCGATCTTAACGTCGCGGGCCCAGTCGCCCCGCTCGAAAGGACATTCGGCTGGCTCCAAGCGAGGTATGCGATCTTGAGCAGGAGTCGGCGAGGTTGCCAGTATTGCGACAATCAACGCGAACGAAGGAGCGGCACGGTCAGCAGGTCGATTTCTGATGAATTGCATGTGCCTTTCCGTCCTACCGCGGCCCAAATCGACGGTAGGCCGACCAGGATATCCCGACCGACTCTGCGAAGCCGCAGCATAACGCGAAACTGGCGGAAGGGCGGCGCGCGTCTGTGGGGATTACTCTTCATAAGCCACCTTCTGGCGACGCCTCAGCCGTGGGCCGGATCCGTCGCGCGCTACAATCGCGCGCACAGTTGGTTCGCGGATGTTCGACATTCGAGATCCGATTCACTGCGAAAGCGCAATCATAGGGCAGTCACGTGAAGTCGAAGGCGCGACGCCTTACCGCGCGACGCCCCTGACCGTGTGGTCGCGGCGATCCCTGATCAAGGCTGGCATCAGCGCGGGGGCGTGCGTGTTGATGAGCAGCGGCAGACTCCTAGGAGACACCACCGCCAATCAACTGACTCGGCCCGGTCGAGACCAGGAACGAGACCTTACGGCGCTCAATATCAGGGAAGCCGCTGATTTAGTGCGCAGACGGAGGCTCTCGCCCTTGGACCTCACCCAGGCATGCCTCGATCGAATCAACCGCGTTGATCCTCTGCTTAATACCTTCATCACTGTCACCGCCAAGGCACGAGGTTGCCTTCGGCACCACCGCGGCCGTCAGCCACTTCGGTCCGGTCCATAACCCGTGGCAGCGCGATCGAATTGCCGGCGGTTCTTCCGGTGGATCGGCTGCTGCTGTCGCCGCCGGCCTCTGTTTCGGAGCAGTCGGCACGGACGCCGGCGGGTCGATACGCGTGCCCTCCGCGTATTGCGGAATCGTCGGCCTCAGCCGACCTTTGGGCTGGTCGGCATGCGGGGCGGCGGGGACGCGGGCTCGTGGTCGATGAACCACGTCGGGCCGATCTGCCGTCGCGTGGCGGATGCCGCGCTCCTGCTCGCGACCATCGTCGGCTACGACCCGCGCGAAAGCACGAGCGTAGAGGCGCCGAGAACTGATTACAGCGCGGCGCTGCGCGCCAAAGTCTCGGCACTGCGGCTGGGGGTACCGCGCGCGGTCTTCTACAGCGAACTCGACCCGGAGATCGAAGCGGCGTTAAGTACCGCGCTCGGAGCGCTTGGCCATCTGACAGCTGGTGTCCGAGACGTCAGTTTGCCGCCGATCTCAAACACGATTGCCCCGAACATCGTCCTCGCCGAGAATTACGCCTTCCACGCACCGCACTTCGCGAAGACGCCACACCTCTATCACGCCGCCATAAGCCGGAATCTGCGCCAGGGCTCGGAAGTGACGAAGGCAGCTGACATCCAGTCCCGCCGTGAATTGGACGATGCGCGCCGGGCGATTGGGGCCGTATTCTCAAACGTGGACCTACTGATCACCCCGACGACGGCCGTGCCGCCACCCACCATCGAAGAAGCTGTGCGTCTCGGGATTGAAGTGGAACTGAATCGAAACGCCGCACCTTTCAACGTCTACGGTCTCCCCACCATCGCGCTCCCGTGCGGATTCACAAGTTCGGGGCTACCTATTGGTATGCAGATTAGCGGGCCGCGCTTTGGCGAGGCGAAGGTGCTGGCGTTGGCGCACGCGAGGCGGCCTGACGTGGTCTAGACTCCACGTGCTAGCGCTCGAGCGGTTCGAAGTAGTCGGGCAATCCTGCTTTGGTCTCACGCAGGATCTCGACAATCGCTGTGCGATCGTTCCGGGTCAGCCGCCGATATCGGGGATCCGCAGCCTGTCCGGAGAGCACCTGCCACATCCGGCGATAGATGGCCGCCTTCGCCTCTGACGGGAGCGCCTCGAACACATCCGAGTAGATGAGATAGCTACAGGGGTACAAAAACAAGCGACCTTCGAGATTCAGCTGGCGGAACGATCGGCCCTTCCGATCGAGCGGACCCCGCGCCGCGAACTGCTCGGCGAATCCGGATGTGCCGGTTATTGCCGAAGGCAAAGGCGCCTCGTCCACGAAGAGCATGTAGTCGACGACTTCACGGGCCGAGGCATCAGCAACCGCTTCCACCGAGGCGGGCCGGTCCGCGCTTGCGAGCCGGACCTCCCAGCCGATTCGAGTCAGGAGATTCATCATCCAGGTCTGGTGCTGAAACACCAACAGCGCGACCACGTCGCTGTACGGCGACAGGTACGCATCAGCATCGATGTGTGAGGCGAGCGATTCTGGCGTGTCGAAGCCCGTTCGAGTCTCGGCGTCGGGATTGGCGACCGTCGCCCTGACAAACGTGTTGCCGAGATGCGTTGTCCCTCCCGCACGGCCGGTCACATACCAGCCGCCCCACCGTTCGTCCAACGGACTGCGGTGATCGGACGTGCTGTTGCCTAGCCACGGTAATGTCGTCCCGTCAGGCCCGGTGACAATGCTGCGGGTGAAGAGGCCCGGCACGCCCGCGGCGATAGAGGAATGGTGACAGACGAGGCAGCGGGTTGACGGGGTGAGCCGTGGCGGGTTGTCGGGGCGCTGCTCGAGGAGAAAGAATCGCATACCCTGCCGCGGATCCTGCGCCGCGATCTCGATCGATCCGCCGCGCGGCCATGCGACCGTGACGGCATCGCTGAAGAAGATCGTCCGATGGCGGGATGATCGAGCGCGTCGAAAAATGCGTCGGACGTCTGCGCGGCCCGCAGGCCGGCGACGCATGCAACGCCCAGCGCACAGACTGCTGTCGCTCGGGTAAAGTTCCTTACGTCACCCGTAGAATTCACCGAACAAATGCCCGCCTCTCGCGCCGCGCCATTCCTTCCTATTGGATGAGCGTAGCCTGCGACCAAACAGCCTGCCACCGGCCGTTGCGTTTCTCATAGACGTCTGTGTGCCAAAAACGAAGCAGCGGTGTCTTTCGTCCCGCAGCTACAGCTTGTGCCTGTGCTCGGTAGCGGATGACAGCCGCTTCGCGATACGCACGAACTTCAATCGTTTCCGGTTCCCAAATGAGGTAATCGAGCTTCCCCGAAGCGATTTCTCCAAGATATTCCTCTCTCGATTGTGTGGCTCCAGCCGGAGTGACGAGCTGGAAATCGTCGGCATGCAACCGGCGCGCAGTTTCGAGGTCCCCCTCCACTAGGGATCGAATGCGCTCTCGCTCAATCGCCCCAAGGTCACTTGCTCCATCCTGCGCGTGTCCAGAGCACGTCAGCACGGCTGCAATCGACAACATCGTGACGATTCGGCTGGTAGGCATCTTGTGTCCACTGGGCAAACGCTGTTTCCCTTGACCGAGAAGTAGGCCGAGTCCGGCTTGTCGCGTTGCGGCGACCATCGTGCAGATTAATCGTCATTGCGGCATTTATCGGGACTGAACCATTCTGAAAGTCCCGTGTGACGGCAAGCGGAAGCGTCGATCACCGCGCGGGAGGAGTCATTGCCTGCCGCGGGATGTGCCGCCAGTTCAGTACGGCTTCCAGAGATGTTTGGTTGATGGCTGACACATTGATCAGAAATTGCTGACCATTCGGGCTAACCGCCAAGTGGCTAGCATGTGTCGAACCGAGCGACGTATCCACTGAAACTTCGAACACCTTGGTTGGCTTTCCGGCGTGGAGTGTGGTGCCTTTGGGTCAGAGGCACGACATAGACGACCAGAAGGGGTACCAGGGGGGAAGCTGAAGACGGTTTCACTGAGTGGTGGTGGCCCGCTCGATGAGGCGCTACATCGGATCGGTGCCGACTCCGCGGCCCTGGACCACTCGCAAGAGGAAGATCCGCGAAAGGAAGATCTCCGACGGTCGATTCTCGACGACGAAAATCCCCGTCTGCACACCATCGACCCGATGAGATTCCAAGATGTCGGATTGAACGATTCATCCAAGCGCCGCCGCTGAACGTCAGACTCCAGCGGTCCGGACCGCCATCCGGATGCCGATTTCTCGCGGTCCGTCTGCTCACCGCAAACGCGACGAGACCGTAGAGGCCAACGATACCGTAGAGGCCAACGATCCAGAGGCCGAGTCCCATCAATCCCATGCCGCCGGTCACCGTTGTCAGCACTCTGAAACGCGGACCGCACGCATCTCGTACAGCACATCCATGGTGCGCACGGCGGAGATCGGTAGATTGCCGTCGAGTTGGCGGACGATTTCACGCGTCATGAAGCGGCCTGAACGGTTTCTTCACCACAGTCATATGGAGGTTGCGATGCGAACACTCTTCCTAATTGGCGGCGCGCTTCTCTGCCTGGTTGGCGGCTTGACCGCACGTCCGTCCCACACCAGCCCGCTACCGGCGGGCCGACCCGCTGAGGAGTCATCGTCTGTGCCGGCACAGCTGGACCTGCATAAGTTGCCCCTGCACTTCATCGAGAATGGCGGTCAGAGCGATTCGCGTATTGCGTACTCCGTGCGGTCGCCGGAAGCGACCGCCTACTTCACCCAGTCCGGCGTGACGTTTGCCCTATCCGAGCGGCGCGCGACGCGGGCGGCCGGCACGCCGGGACTGCCCGGACGCGTGCGGCCGGCCGCGTTCATCTCGTCCCGCGACGACACCCGCCAGAACTGGATCCTCAAGCTCGACTTCGTGAACGCCAATCCCGCTTCCGCGCCGCGAGGCCGGGACCGGGCAGCCGGCGTCGTGAACTATTTGATCGGCTCCCGCCCGGAGTGGCACTCCGGGGTTCGGACGTACTCCACCATCGCCTACTCGCAGGTCTGGCCGGGGATTGACCTTGTCTATGCCGGCGCCGACAGACGGTTGAAGTACACGCTCGTCGTTGAGCCGGGCGCCGATCCCGCTCCGATCCGCTTCAGCTACAGCGGAGCGACCTCAATTGAGCACCTGACCGACGGCCGCCTCGCCGTGCACACGCCGGTCCGGACGCTGTACGAAGAGAAGCCGTACGTCTACCAAGAGATCGACGGCCAACAGGTTGTGATCGACGCTGCCTACGACCTCGAACCGGCGCATGCGGACCACCAGACCTACGGCTTCAGCCTGGGCGAGTACAACCGCGATCATCCGCTTATCGTGGATCCGACCTTCCACTACGCGGGCTACATCGGAGGCGACGATACCGACACCGCGTATGGGGTTGCCGTGGACAGCTCGCGCAGCGCCTACGTCGTCGGCATGACGACGGCCGCGTCAGACACGACGTTCCCAGAGAGCGCCGGGCCGGGGCCGAACGTTCTCTCGATGGACGCGTTCGTCGCCAAGGTCGACCCGACTGGCTCTTCGTTCACCTACATCAGTTACATCGGCGGCCTCAACCACGATGTCGGCTACGCCATTGATGTGGACGGTGCCGGCAGCGCCTACATCACCGGCTACACCGCGTCGTCCGACACCTTTCCCCACGGGACCGGCTTCGCGGGGATCACCAGCTTCGACTCGACGTACAACGGCGGCTTCGGCGATGCGTTTGCGGCCAAGTTGAGTCCAGACGGGGCGGCGATCGTCTACGCCGGTTTTCTCGGCGGCAGCGATGACGAGGCCGGTTACGGCATCGCGGTGGACAGCAGTCATCGCGCGTATGTGACCGGAGGGACATGCTCGAGCCAGGCCACGTTCCCGGATGGCGACGGCATCGGTGCGCTGCCCGGGCCAGATCTCACATACAACGCCGGCAACGGCGGCGCCGAGTTCTACTGCGACGCCTTCGTCGCGAAAATCAACGCCGACGGCGACGAGCTGGTCTACGCCGGCTACATCGGCGGCGCCGGATACGACGAAGGGCACGGCATTGCCGTGGACGGGTTCGGCCACGCGTACGTGATCGGGTCGACCAACTCCAGCCAGGCGACCTTCCCCGACGTCCTCGGGCCAGACACGACCTATAACGGCAATGGCGACGCCTTCGTCGCGAAGGTCAGGAGCGACGGGTCCGGCTTGAGCTACGCCGGCTATCTGGGCGGCGGCGGACGGGATGACGGATACGGCATTGCGCTCAGAAGGGATCTGATCGCATCGGGCAATTTCATCTCGATCGTCTACACGCCCCTCGTGACCGGCCGGACCGAGTCCAACGCCACGCAATTTCCCACCAGCGTGGGACCCGACACCACGCACAACGGCTGGTACGATGCGTTCGTCGCCCGCGTGAACAGCGACGGCACCGGACTCGTGTTCTCCGGGTTCATCGGCGGCTCGTCGTACGACGTCGGCAACGGCATTGCGGTGGACTCGAGTGACTATGCGTACGTCACCGGCGCCACGTCCTCCAGCCAGGCGACGTTCCCAGTGAAGATCGGTCCGGATCTGACCTACAACGGCAACGGCGACGCGTTCGTGGCGCGGGTCAACAAGGACGGAAGCAACCTGCTCTACGCCGGGTACATCGGCGGGAACGGCCTGAATAATCCAAACGTTCTGGACGACTTCGGAAGCGGGATTGCGGTGGATTCGGCGGGCAACGCGTACGTAGCAGGATCGACCTTCGCGGACGAGACGCAGTTCCCGGACGGTAATGGCTTCGGCTCGGTGGGCGGACCGGATACCAGCTACAAGGACTACTCCGATGCGTTCATCGTCAAGATCGGAAACTTGGCGCTGTTGCCTTTTTAGCCGCCAGTCGTCACGCGCAATCGAGGTGAAGACGTTAGGCAATCAGCGGGCCGTGCTGGTCGACCACCGAGGATTTGACATCGGATCGCGGTCGCCATGCACGATGAGCACAGGCTTCGGAAGCGTCAGCAGGAGATCATCGTTGTCGAACGAGCGCGAGAGGAGCGCTTGGCGCACAGAGGTGATTTGTGCAAGCGTTCTTAGCCCACCGGTTCTGCCGCCGGACCAGCTGAGCCGCGATGCGGACTGGTCGACACCTGCGACGCCGACGAGCGACCAGGGTACGTGGCCAGTCTCGCGTCGGTGACCGAGCACGGCGAACCGTGTACGTGTTGTGCTTCAGTGACGAGGGTGCCGATATCGGCCGCATCCCGTCAGTCAGAGCGATCTAGGCCCGTCACACCAGGTGCCGCCCAGCTGGACCTCGTCGGTTTGACCTGTGCCGCTTGCTCCGCAGTGTCGAAAAGCACGAGGCCTAACCCCTCCCCGTCAGCGGGGTCCAACCAATACGCACCGACGAACCCGGAGTTAGCTTTGACGCGGGCAGAATGTCATTCGCGAAAGCTGCGGCAGCGGCCGGCGCTTGTTCAGGATCAATCGTGAGCTTCACCACTGCTGCGTACATGCTGGTCTCCTTACCCGTAGGATTCGCGCGTGATCTGATCCTTCTTCACGCCGAGCGTCGTGAGTGACGCGAGCACCGACTCCATGAAACGCGGCACGGGCGCGACGCCCTTCTCACGGGCGGCAAGACGGTCCCACTCTGACGTCGCGGGGCCGCACACATAGAAGCGGCATTCAGACGGGTCTGGCACGAACTCCCTGATGAGGGCCTCGGTGACGCGGCCCGACCGGATCGTTTGGCCGCTCGCGGCGTGTTTGGTCTCCCGCGTGAGCGTGTGTATCACTCTCAGTCGATCCGGATTGGCGGCCGCCAGCTGCTCCAACGGATCGCGGAAGATCACGTCCCCCCACGTTCGGTTCGAGTAGATGAGCGTGTGGCGGAGGGTCGGGTGGTGGATCAGCGAGTGCTTCAGAATCGAGAAGTTCGGCACGCTTCCCGATCCGGCGCAGATGTGTACGAGATGAGGCGTCCTGGACTCGATATCGTCCGGAATGGTATAGGGCCCGGTGAAGCCGGTGATGATGAGACGTGTGCCCCGCACCGTCCGCTTGACCAGAAGCGGCGAGAGCAACGGCGGGTACTTGGAGACCCCGGAGGTGTAGCGCTCCTCCTTCACCGTGACCGCCAGGTAGTGCTCGTGCGGCGCGGACGACATCGAATACGCCCGGGCGGGCTCTTTCTTGCCTTTCAGATCCTCGAGGAATGCCACGAACCGCTCGAGGCCGTCGAACTGGTGCGGATCGATGGTGAGGAAGTGACCGGGGCGATAGTCGAGACGCTCGTTTCCGGTGAACAGGATGAGGGTCACGGTGTCGGAAGTCTCGGACACGACCTCCGCCACCATCGATTCCATCTCGCGGATTCTGCGCCGGTCGGTCGGTGCGCTCGCGGCTGTCAGATGCGTCTCGTCCTTGCCTGGATTGGCGACCGCATACCTTACTACAACCGGTGCGCTGGACGGGGGCATCCGGTCTTAGAATCGGTCCATCATGTGCGAATTCACGCATCGACATGGACCGGGGTTCGGTTACCTGGTGGACGTGCCCGAGATCCGCACGCTCGTCGAGACCACGAGGCGGTTGACGGCGGACATCGCCGACACGGCGCGGCGGGTCGAGGCGCTGAAGCCGGCGTTCTCCGAGCTGCTTGCCGCCGACGGCTGGCTGCCGCGCGAGTACGCATCACCTGACGTCACCAGCGGGATGGGCGGCGGCATCGGCCAGTACGCCCTCTACCGGGCGGAGGACGGATCGCTCACGCTGTTCTCGCTGGTCATTCCGGCCGGCGCCGAAACTCCGGTTCACGACCATCTGGCCTGGGGACTCATCGGCGTGTACCGCGGCCGGCAGCACGAGACCGTCTACCGCCGCCTCGATGACGGTCGCGACGAGACCAAGGCGGTGCTGGAGGTGTCGCGTCAGCACACGATGGACACCGGCGAGTTCTACGCGCTACTGCCGCCGCGCGACGACATCCACTTCGTCCGCACGGTTTCCGACGAGCCGTCGGTGTCGATTCACCTGCTGGCCAACGACACCGCGTGCATCTGGCGGCATCGGTTCGAGCCGGCGACCGGCGACGTGAAGGCCTTCCGGTCTGGCTACAGCAACGCGCCCTGTCCGCCCGACGCGGCGACTTGAGAGTTGCAACCTGGTGCAGCTCAGTGTATTTTGGCTGACGCTTCTCCAAGCACCCGCTTCGCACGTTCGACTACACGCCTTTTGACCGACTGACCTTCCGACGCGGCACGCACATGCGCGGGTTGGCGTCTTCGTCGGAGCTCTGTACGCACCTGGGGATGGTGTGCGTGGACCTCTACTATTCGTGGTCAAACGGCGGACCGAAAGACAGGGTAAGGACTCTTCCATCTGGTGGTGATGCCGTGAGCAGTCATTTGAAGCGTGCCCTACTCGCGTTGCTGTGCTCGTGCTGGGCGAGCACGGCCTTCGCACAACGCGACATGGTCGACATATCGAACGCCGTCGTCCACAACTCGCCGACCGATATCGCCAGCTGGGCCCGCACGACGAGGATCACCCAGCTCACCATGCGTCCGCCGAACGATCCCTACGAAGGGATCTCGATGCGATTTTCGGCCAACGCCACCTGGCCTGACTACACGCCGCCGGGATGGGACGGACCCATTCAGTACACGGTGTGGGCAGGTATCAACCTGAATGGCACCTGGCACATCTCCGGCATCATCCAGATGTGGCGCGACCGTCCGTCGACTGGTGCGCCCATCCTCAGCTACGGCCCGGGGTGTGCCGTCAACAACTTCGCCTGCAACTGGGCCTACGACGGACGATGGGGCGCGATGGCCGGCTATCAGCCGCACGTCGGCGAGGCGATGATCTTCTTCGTCAGCGCCGGCAATGCCCGCGGCGTCGGGACGGTGACGTCGGTCCGCGAGCGCTCGAACGTCGTCCTCGTCAACCTGCCGGCCGGCGACAACGGCGTCTTCAATTTCCCGGGCACCGATCCCACGCCGGACTTCAACGGCGACGGCTACGCCGACCTCGCGTTCCGCAACACGGTGACCGGCGACGCCCAGGTCTGGTACATGAACAACAGCGGATCGATGATCGGGTCGCTGACGCTGCCTCGCGTCTCGGACGTGGCGTGGCGGATGGCGGCGACGGCCGATTTCAACGGTGACGGCAAGCCCGACATCCTGTGGCGCCGCAGCACCGGCGAGAACCTCATCTGGTTCATGGACCTCAATTCGATCGGCGCGTCTGCGAACCTCCCGACCGTTGGTCGCGACTGGCAACTGGCCGTGGTGGGCGACACGAACGGAGACGGCTTCGCAGACATCGTTTGGCGCCATGTGAAGCTCGGATACAACTTGATCTGGTTCATCGGCTCTGGCGGTGCCGTCATCTCTTCGGGCCTGCTGCCGAACCAGACCGACCCGAACTGGCAGCTGCAGGCCGCCGGTGACTTCAGCGGCGACGGCAAGGCCGACGTGGTCTGGCGGAATCTTGCTACCGGCGCCGTGCTGCTGTGGTACGTCTCGGGCGCGACGGTCTACAACAGCGTCGCCCTCCCGATGACGAGCGACCAGACCTGGCAGATCGCGCAGGCGACCGACTTCAACAACGATGGGTTCGCCGACCTGCTCTGGCGCAACACGCTGAGCGGC
>Ga0111538_10010274_pt1 | contig 12458 bp, 14 predicted proteins | sample SoiMethybrSBSTD1_FD_79669 | JGI IMG/M metagenome (GOLD analysis project Ga0111538, IMG submission 79669) | Bulk soil microbial communities from a Populus tree surrounding site in Tennessee, USA - Soil MetaG P. TD hybrid SBSTD1 (version 2)... | ecosystem: Environmental > Terrestrial > Soil >...
AACTGGAACGATCCTGTCGGACTGGGCGGCTGGAGGACATCGAGGTGCTCGATGCGCAAGTCCGCGCCCATCTTCATGCTATGACGACCGCGGAGCCATGACAGGTTGTCCACGAACTGAGTGACCGACGTCGTGAAATCCGCATTACCGTTTGCCGTGGGACCCAATTGCTGAAAGCCGACCACATCAAATGTTGGGAAGGTGTCCGAAAAGGAGGACGTGGGTATGTTGGGAATGCCCGACGCCTGCGACGCAGGCTGGCCGGTACGCATCGCATCCCGATGAAAGCCACGCCGCGTATAGCCGAATCGGAATTGATTCACCCTGTTCGACGACAACGTCCAGCTGTGCTCTGCCGCAAAACTGTCTGCGCGGGTCAGCGTATTTCCGATGAACCCGGTCGTGATGAGTCCGCTGCCGTCAGGCAGGGGAGTGCTGGGGCGGGAGTCGTCTCGGAGAAACTCATAACGCCCGAAAATGCGCTGGTTGGATCTCAGGTTGTGGTCCACGCGTAGACCGAACTGTTGCTGGTCCGTGGTTTCATTCGCCACGCGACCGTATACTTCTTGCCCGTTGGGCAGGACCATGTTTGGTGCGGGATAACGGCTCAGCAGGGTTTGTACTACCGGGTCAATTCGATTCAGCGGAATCGTATTATTAAGGAACTGGTCGCGAACCAGACCGGAACTTGTCTGTCGAGTCGTCGTGGGATCGAAGATAGGGACGGAGAAGACGCCTTGTTTCTGCAACGTTGTCGGGACCGTGCTCGTTCGAAGAGTTCCAACTTGTAGATTTGTGCCCTGGTAGTTTGAAAAAAAGAACGTTTTGTTCTTCTGAATAGGCCCACCGAAAACGAAACCATACTGGTTGCGCCGGAAGCGGGGCTTGGGCCCGGTCGTCGCAAAGAGGTTGCGGGCGTTTAACGCTTCGTTACGGAAGAACTCAAACAGACTACCGTGAAATTCATTCGAGCCGGATTTGTGATTGACCATGATCACCCCGCCATTCGATCGGCCATACTCGGCGGAGTAGCTGTTGGTTTCCACGCGGAACTCTTCAATGGCATCAACGACGGGAAAGTACGCCACCTGACCGGGTTCCGGCTGAAGCACACTGATGCCGTCGTAGATGTATTCGCTCACACGAGGCCGGCTCCCGTTGATGCGCGGAAGCGTCGAAGCCGGAGGGAGCATGACTCCTGGAGAAAGAGCGACAAGAGGGACGAAGTTCCGTCCGTCCAGTGGCAGTGTGACGACTTTCCTTTCCTCCACGACGAAACTTACCGTTCCTCGCGTTGCCTGTATCAGGGGAGCGTCGGCGGTGACATTCACAGACTCGGTGACATTGCCGATCATCATCGAGAGATCCAGGGATATTTGGTCCCCCACCCTCAAGATCACGCCCTCACGACGCAACACAGAAAACCCGTTCTTCATTGCGGTTATCGTGTACGTCCCGGGCTGAAGGGCCAGGAAATGATAACGACCATCGGTTCCCGTCGTCGCTGATTGCTCCAATTGCGTATTGGTATTAACCAGCCGAATTTCCGCCCCAGGAACAGCCAGGCCCGATGGATCGCTCACATTCCCGGCAAGTTCGACTTTCGTCGACTGTGCGTGGAGTGTGCACGACAACAATGCGATAAGAACGACTGACTTTAACTGTCGCATTCGGTATTTGTCGTGTTACCACGACAACGTCGTGCTAGAGTAGCACAACCGGAGAAGTAATGGGACGCGTTCAGAGCAAACTCGCAACGATTCGGAAAGCGCGTGGTGTCGGCGCTTCTGAGTTGGCTAAGAAGGTCAATGTAACACGCCAGACGATCTATGCAATCGAAGCCGGCAGCTATGTTCCGAACACCGAGGTGACACTCCGATTGGCGCGGGAACTGGAAGTTACAGTGGAGGAATTGTTTTTCCTTCCGGGCGACCGGGCCCAAGAGACGACTGGGGTTACCGCTGAATACCTGGGTAACAGCGCTCCGGAGAATGGACAAGCTGTGCGCGTCTGCAGGGTAGGCACGAAGTGGGTGAGTGTTCCAGTCGACGCCCGTCCGTACCATCTTCCTGAAGCGGATGCGGTGATTGCGGGGTCGGCTGCGCGATCCCAGCGTGCGAAGCTTCGCCTCCTGTCCGAAGAGGACTCGATGTCCAACAAGATCGTCGTAGCGGGCTGTGATCCGGCAACCAGTCTTCTTTCACGGATGGTTGAGAGACTCAGCGGAGTCGAGATGGTGCACGCGCCTTCATCGAGTCAACTGGCATTGGATTGGTTGAAGGAAGGCAAGGTTCACATCGCAGGTTCACACTTGCAGGATCAGCACACGGCGGAGTTCAACCTGCCCGTGATCCGAAGGCTGTTTCCTAACCGCGATATGGCTGTCGTAACTTTCGCGCGATGGGAGGAGGGCCTCGTTGTTGCGCCGGGCAATCCTAAGAACATTCGCACGGTTGAAGACCTGCAGCGGAAGAACGTGACAATCATGAACCGGGAGACGGGATCGGGCAGCCGTGCTCTGTTGGACGGGCTGATAAGCAGTGTCGGTATCCCGGCAAAAGGGATTCGGGGGTACGACCGCTCGGCCTTCGGCCATTTGTCTGCAGCCTATGCGGTTCTGACCGGAGAAGTCGATTGCTGCATCGCGACGCGATCTGCGGCGCGCACGTTTGGTCTCGACTTCGTGCCGCTGCGGAGCGAGCAATACGATTTCGTGCTCCATCGAGAGACACTGCAGCTTGCCCCTGTTCAGGCAATGTTCGACGCACTGCAAAGAGCGACGTTGCGTCGAAAGCTGGAAGTCCTGGCGGGTTACGATACGTCGCAGACGGGCGTGATTCGAGCTTGATCGGGGGACCAAGCTCGGCGCGAATTATGGATTCTTTCAGGCGTCTCCGCCGATTGTGCCGGATAGCGTTGTTGGTTTGTGGCATTACCGTGACGGTTTCCTGCGGAACAGTGAAGGACAACTCCGTCAACGTGGCCGTTGCCGCGAACTTTACCGAAGCGGCACAGGAGATTGCGCAACTCTTTGAACGAACCCACGGCGAGAAGGCGGTCCTGAGTTTTGGATCGACCGGTCAACTGTTCACACAGATCACGCAGGATGCTCCTTTTGAAGTGTTTCTTGCAGCCGATCAGGAAACTCCCATGAAGATCATTGAGCAGGGCTTTGGCCGCCAGGACACGCTTTTCACGTACGCAGTTGGGAAGCTGGCTCTGTTCAGCACGACGCTTGACCTTTCGCAGGGTGAGGTGGCACTTCGCAGTGGGAAATTTCACAAGATTGCCATCGCGAATCCGGCCACCGCGCCTTATGGCGCAGCCGCTGTCGACGCAATGAAGGCGCTTGGACTATACGATGCGCTGATGGGAAAAATTGTTCAGGGAAACAACGTTTCCCAGACATTCCAATTTGTCGACAGCAGCAGTGCGGAGCTGGGTTTTGTGGCGCTTTCTCAGGTGGTAGGGAGAGAGCAGAAGACAGTGTGGATAGTCCCGGACAATCTATATTCTCCTATCCGCCAGGACGCTGTGCTTCTGAACCAAGGCGCGGATAATGATGCCGCACGAACTTTTATGACTTTTCTGAAGAGCCCGGAGGCGGTGAAGGTGATTGAAAAATACGGATACAAGGCGGCGCCATAGCGCTTCAAAGCATGTTTGAATCCGGAGAACTCTGGCCGCCGATCCGGCTCACACTCCTGCTGGCATCCACAACGACAATCCTGCTGCTTATTATTGGGACCCCGATCGCGTGGTGGCTCGCACGCTCGCGATCGCGTGGGAAGGAAGTGGTTGCGGCGATTGTCGCGCTTCCGCTTGTTCTGCCTCCCACGGTTCTGGGATTCTACCTTTTGTTGGCGCTGGGCCCGAACGGTCCCGGAGGATGGATCGCCCGGTTGTTCGGAGGACGATCTCTGGCGTTTACGTTTGAAGGCCTGGTCATCGGGTCACTCCTATATTCGATGCCATTTGTCATCCAACCCATTCGCAATGCCTTTGAGGCGTTCGGCGAACGCCCTCTTGAGGTCGCTGCGACACTCCGGGCCCGGCCTTTTGATGCATTCTGGACGGTCGCACTCCCGCTTGCCAGGCCCGGCTTTATCACAGGCGCGGTGTTGGCGTTTGCCCACACGGTGGGAGAGTTTGGCGTTGTTCTGATGCTGGGAGGGAACATCCCGAACCAGACGAAGGTCTTATCCATCGCTATCTACGACTATGTGGAAACATCCCAGAACGCTCAAGCCCACGTGCTCGCTGCAGGAATGCTTCTGTTCTCTTTCACGGTGATCCTTTTGATGATGCTGCTTGAGAAGCGAATGGGACGCCGCGCATGAAGGAGAATGAGCCGGTCCTTCGCGCCCAGTTCAAGGGCCGCCTCGGCAGATTCGAACTGGACGTGAAGTTTCACGCGCCCATGCACGGGATAACGGCGCTGCTCGGACCGTCAGGATGCGGCAAAACGACGATTCTGCGCTGCGTTGCCGGCCTCAACCGAATCCCGGGGGTACTCGCCATCGGAGATGAAATATGGCAAGACCTGAATGGAACTTTCCTGCCGACCCACAGCCGATCCATAGGATACATTTTTCAGGAGCCCAGTCTTTTCCCGCACCTTTCAGTTCGCAGGAATCTGCTCTACGGAAATGATCGCGCCGTAAAGGCTGGACTCTCGGGTGGCATCCGGCTGGCGGACGTTGTGGACCTTATGGGGATTTCGAACCTGCTGGATCGCGGTACCAGTGATTTGTCCGGGGGTGAACGCCAGCGGGTCGCCATCGGCAGGGCCCTTCTTGCTCAGCCTCAATTGCTTCTGATGGATGAACCGCTTTCGGCTCTGGATCGGGACACCAAGGAAGAAATTCTGCCTTACTTCGAGACGCTTCACGAAAAGTTGTCCGTGCCGATTCTTTACGTCACGCATGACATTTCAGAGGTGGAACGTCTCGCAGACATGCTGGTACTGCTTGAAGAAGGACGCGTCGTCGCTGCCGGACCGCTAACGGAACTGCTCTCGGATAGTCGCCTTCCTATCGCTGCGCGACCCGATGCGGCGGCGATTGTCGATGCCCGAATCGCGGGATACGACATTCACTACAGTTTGACGGAGATGGTTGTTGACGGCGAAAAGCTCCTGGTTCCAGGAAATGTAGGCGAGGCTGGCAGCAATCGGAGAGTTCGAATCGCGGCTGCGGATGTCAGTCTGGCGCCGGACAGACCGTCTCAAACCAGCATCCTGAACATTCTTTCGGTGCGCGTGCACGACATCGTTGGCGTCGGAGATGCTCAGGTGACTGTCGTCGTGACCTTAGGTCATCGCGAGGGCGGTTCGAAGGTTCTGGCGCGCATCTCCAGGCGCGCTCTTGAAACGTTAAGATTTGCTGTGGGTCAGGACATCTATGCGCAAGTTAAAGCCGTTTCGCTGATTACGTAGTTGCCAAGATAAAAGGTGTTTGTCGTTTAAAAGTGTCATCAATCTTTGGACCTTCTACCTCTTGCTTGGATAGAATCTCAACATACCGTTCGTTCCGGCCAGCCTGTGCTGGCCCTTTTTTCGTGGGGACGGCACTGACATTACATTCGTGTTTCAAATGCTACACAAAAGTCACTTGAACGAGCCACTCCGATGCCGGTAACCTTGCGCCCCTGGAGTATTCACCGTGCAATGCCTGACGTTTTGTAAATGCAACGGCTGCGGTCAACGTCTGAAGATCCTCACTGAGATCGACGGCAACGAAACCACTCATCCTTGCGAGTGCGGACACCCGATTGAGTGCAAAGGAACTGTGCGAGAGGTATTCATCGACCGGAAGGGAACTGTCTTCATCAACAGCTGGATCAGGCTGCCCGACGCGGTTCACGATACCTCTGTACACTTCCCGTCACACGGAATGCCGGACGCGACACGGTAGGCTATCGGTCGCCGTCATTAGAAACGAAAGCCGATCCCGAGGCTCCCTTGCCAGTTATGGGTGGTGAACCCGCCGGCTTCGGATGCAGGCACGAACTCGGACGTCCGGACTGTGCGCCGCGCATAGCGGATCAAGCTGTCGCCGAGATCGAATCGGAGTATGAGACCCCGCGACGTGTAGTATTCAATGACGCCGCCAAGGTCGAGATCAGGTTCGGTACTGGAAGCCCGTTCGTGCGAGAAGATGCTGCTGCCTGGTTTTTGAACGCCGAATGGATCACGTCGAAAGTGAATGAAGCCTGGCCGAGCCTTCAGGAAGACCCCTCCCTTTTTCCAGCGCTTTCCCGCCTTGATGCCAAAGAACCCCTGGAGATGATTGCCGCTCGTCGCCGAGTTTCCGGGCAAGTAATTGATTTCACTTTCGAGGTCCAACACAGGCAGTGCGTGATACACGAACCTGCCGCCTAAGCCTCCGGCCTCCGTCCCGACTTCAGAATCCGTGCTCCCGATCTCTCTCAGGAACGTATAGGTGATCAGTCCTCCAAGCTCGTAACGCTGTTGCGCGTCCTGTGCCCCCGCTATATTCGGAACCAACAGGAGCAGGATCACGCCAATGGATGTGTTCCAACTTGCCATGAGAACTTCCTCATAGAGGTAATGCGGGATTCGCATCGAAAAATTGGCAAGGTGGAACTCTCGGAATACAACTGACAGGTTTGAGCATCCTTGGCGGACCGGGCCGCCAAGAATGCATTGCCTGCTCAGGCGCCGCCGCTTCCGGGGCGGTCTATAAAACCTCCCTCCTTTGCCTCGTGCGGAATCGACCATCCGAAATAGACCTCGACCTCTACGAGTTGGTCATCGCGGAAAGTGAGGATCTCGGTGTTCCGAAACTCTCGGCCCGTAACCGCACGTCCCTCGTAGGTCACGAAAACACGATCGCCATCGGGCACCATGTGGATGAAACGGAACCCTTCTATCCTCTCGCTGTTCGGCCAGCACCGTTCGAAATAGGTCGCCCGGCTAATTCGATGATCCAGCGGGCTCGTAAAGTGGAAGTCGGCAGCGATCAGCGCTTCGATCGCCGAGCGATCCTTGGTCACGTACGCCTCATAACAGGCGCGCGCAAGAGCAACGTTTCTTTCTTTATTCATGTTGGCATCAACAAGTTGGCATCGCGCGAAACTACCCAATGACCGTCCTTTTTCCGAAGGACTGTGAGCGTATATCCTGAATGCTGCTTCGGCTCACCCTTCGGTGGCGTCATGGTCATGCGAAGCCGGTTGCATCCAGGCCCAGTCGCCTAACACTTGTAGTTCCTGGATGTCGCTGGTCCCTTCGATCGACACACCCTTCATATCTTTGAAGGCCCTCACGAATGCTTCTTTCCCAAATGGCTCGTGGCCCGGCACCATGAAGATCACGTCGTCAGACATCAAACGAAGAAGTGTTGCGGTATCGCCTGTCTTGCTCGCAGCCATCCAATTGTTAACCAGCTCATGAATCTCTTTTTCATCGCTTGTCATAGCTGCTCCTCTCTACGCCGCTTGTCGCTCTCGCCGGTATAACTTGCGCAGTTCATCCTTGGCCGTTTCAAGACGGGCACGACGCGTCTTTGAAAGGTTCTTACCTGCGCGGTTGATGTAGAAATTGAGCATCGACATTGCCGAACGAAATGGATTGCTCTTGCGACGTCGACTGCGTTCCGCGGAGCGTTTCAAAGAGCGCGCGATACTGCGTGGATCAGCGCGCGAGAAGACACCCGCATCCAGGTCCAGCGCATGGCTCGTTTCTGTTACATGGTGAGACCACTGTTTGCTTTTTCGACTGGTCATATCATTGGGCATGCAAGCCGGCTGCCGCGAGCGTGCTGATGTCGGCTTTATCCACTCATTTGGGCTGATCTTTATAAAATGGTCGCTGTCTAAAATGGAGTCAGGTGAGACAGGAGACTGGATGAGTACCTCGCAGTCACTCACCGTTCATCTTTCATACGGTTCATTTGTCCTTGGAGCAGATCGTGCCTGCTCGTCCAAGGACTGTCGATAAGCCACGCATCCTCTGATGAATTCCGGCCACTCCGGGACCACCGGTATTGGATCTGTTTTTTCCGGCAACAAACCCCACAGCAAAGGATGATGCCAACAGAGTTCGTGGCGAGTACTGTCGCGATGCTGACGAATACCCTCACGGAGCCTTTTGACTTCCTCAATCAGCTCCTCTCGCCTCATGTGAACAAGATCTTCGTCCATACACGTCCCCCTGAATCTGCGACGGATAGCACTTCAATTGTGCTCCACTTTCAATGTTAAATGATGCCTATGAACGATCCGGTTCGTGAACAGATCATCAAGCTTCTGCAGGGTGGCCAGGCGCACCTCACATTGGACGACGTCCTCAAGAGCTTTCCTCCGAGGCTCCGCGGTCTTAAGCCGGCAGGCGCACCGCACAGCGCCTGGCAACTTCTCGAGCATCTGAGGATTGCGCAATGGGACATTCTGGAATTCAGCCGAAACGCAAAACACGTTTCACCGAAATGGCCTGAGGGTTACTGGCCATCGAGCGACAGGCCGCCCACGGATGCAGCCTGGAAGAAATGCATCTCGGCGATCAAGCGAGACTGTCGCGCGATGCAAAAACTCGTCGAAATTCCCAGGACGGACCTGTATTCAAAGATTCCTCACGGCACCGGTCAAAACATACTCCGTGAAGCGTTGCTGATCGCAGACCACAATGCGTATCACATCGGGCAACTGCTGCTTGTCCGTCAGTTGTTGGGGGCGTGGAAGGAAGATTGATATCCAGCAGGGCATCCACGTACGCTGTTTGCAATGCGCGAAGAGCCAGCACCGGTGATCGAACTTCGGCGGACGGGCTTTCGCCTGTCCGGCGGGAGGGCTCTTCTTTCGGAAATCAATCTGAGCGTTGGTCGTGGTGAAACGCTCGTGCTGCTTGGCCGGAGCGGCTCCGGAAAAACCACGCTTCTGAAATTGATCAACCGGCTGCTCGATCCGACGGACGGTGAGGTGTTAGTCGAAGGGCGCGCGACAGCAGAGTGGGACGCGATTCAGTTGCGACGGCGTATTGGTTACGTCATTCAGGAAACGGGACTGTTTCCGCATTTCACCATCGAGCGCAATGTCGCCGTCGTTCCCCGACTCGAAGGTTGGCCCGACGACCGGATTCGCTCCAGGGTGGTCGAAATGATGCGGCTCGTCGGTCTCCCGCCGGAGGAATTTGCCCATCGACGTCCGCATGAGCTTTCCGGCGGTCAAAGGCAAAGGGCTGGAGTGGCGCGGGCTTTGGCGGCGGACCCGCCTGTGCTGCTGATGGACGAGCCTTTCGGTGCGCTGGATCCTGAAACGCGTCTGGAATTACAGCGCGAATTTCGAAGCCTGTCGAGGTCGCTCGGCAAGACCATCGTGTTCGTCACGCACGATGTGCGAGAGGCCTTGCGGGTTGGCAGCCGCATCGCGCTACTGGAAGAAGGCAGGCTGGTGGCAGTCTATTCAGCCCGAGAATTCAAGAATGCCTCCGAGCCCCAGATTCAACGATTCATCGCAGCAGGTAGTGATGGCGACGGCGGCTTTTTCACCGATTCTTTCGAAGGAGAGTGATAATGGAATTCCTCACCTACATCTTGCACAACAGCGACCGGGTATTTCGTCTGACCATCGAACACCTTGAACTGGTCGGCATCTCGATCTTTGCTGCAACGGTGATCGGCATTCCACTTGGCGTTGCAGCTTCGCGGAACACAACCCTGAAGCGCTGGTCCCTTGCATTTGCCAATGTGGCGCAAACCGTTCCAAGCCTGGCCCTGTTTGGTTTCCTGATTCCGGCAACGGGAATCGGCGCTCGCACGGCCGTTATCGCACTCGCCCTGTACGCGTTGCTACCCATTCTTCAAAATACATGCGTGGGCATCGCCGGGGTGGATCGTTCTGTGATCGAAGCGGCGCGCGGCATGGGGATGACAGCCCGCCAGATGCTCTGGCAGGTGGAACTGCCGCTGGCTACCGGTGTGATCCTGGCGGGTCTGCGTGTGGCGGCGGTCACTTCAGTGGGAGTGGCGACGATCGCGGCTGCCGTCGGCGCCGGCGGACTGGGGACATTTATCTTTCAGGGCCTGACCATGGTGAACAACAATGTGATTCTTGCCGGTGCCGTTCCGGCGGCAATCCTCGCTATCCTGGCCGACGCAGGATTCGGATGGATCGAGCGACGGCTAACCGCTGCATTTGGAATTGTATGAAAACTCTTTCGCCTCTTCTCCTGCTGGTGATTCTCGTATTCACGGGTTGTGGCGGTGCGAGTAGCCCCCGACTCGTGATCGGGTCGAAGAATTTCACCGAACAAACAGTCCTGGCGGAACTGCTGGCACAACACCTCGAGTCGAAACTTGCCATCGAAGTCGAGCGCCGTGTGAATCTGGGCGGCACACTGATCTGCCATGAGGCGGTGAAATCCGGTCAGATTGACCTCTACGTCGAGTACACCGGCACCGCGCTGACCACCGTGCTGAATGAAGAATCGTCTGGCGATCCTGTGGAAGTGCGACGCCGCGTCAAAGACGGCTATGCAAAACAGTTCGGACTCGAAGTTACAGAGCCCCTGGGATTCGACAATTCCTTCGCCATCGTGATGCGGGGAGATGACGCGCGGAAGCTGAAGGTCCGCACGCTCAGCGAGGCTGCCGGGCCGGCAGTACAGTGGACCGCCGGATTCGGCTATGAGTTCATGGAACGGCCTGATGGCTTTCCGGGCCTTGCCCGCACCTACGGGTTGAAGTTCGCGCAACCACCGCTTCTGATGGATCTCGGACTTCTCTATCGCGCTCTCGAGGACAAGCAAGTCGACGTTGTGGCGGGTAGCGCGACCGACGGCGTTATCGCAGCCCGCGGATTTGTCGTTCTCGAAGACGACAAACATTACTTTCCACCTTATGAAGCTGTTCCTATCGTGAATCGCGCCGCTTTCGAGCGGCATCCGGCGTTGCGGGAAATCCTGAGTGCGCTTGGCGGCAAGATTACCGCAGAAGAAATGCGGCGGCTGAACTACGCTGTGGATGGCGATCATCGCGACGTGAAAGACGTGGTCCACGAGTTTCTTGTGGCGCGCAAACTATGATCGAGAGACGCAAACGGCTCCTCTCCTCAGCAGGAGGAGGGGTGGCCGCGACACCAAGAAGAAGCAGCGAAGCCTCCTTTAATGGAGCGGACGGGGCGGTGTGGTCAGGAAATTTCTGGACCACACCACCCCGTCTGCACGAACTAATGAGGCTTCGCGACTTTTCTTTGTCGTGCAGCCAGCCCTCCTCCTGCTGAGGAGGGGACGTCCAGCATGTACCCCTGCGACGAGGGCGTCATTGCTTCTTCGCCCGACCTGGCTCCCTGCTCCCCCCGGGCGGCTCCGTGGGTTCTGGCCGCAACGATTCTTGGTTCGAGCCTCGCTTTTATTGATGGTACGGTCGTCAATGTTGCACTACCCGCTCTGCAGGCCAATCTGAATGCCACCGTTGTCGATGTGCAATGGGTTGTCGAGGCTTACGCTCTGTTTCTTGCAGCTTTGCTGTTGGTCGGAGGATCACTCGGCGACATCTACGGGCGAAGGCGAATCTACGTGATGGGCGTCATCGTTTTTACGATAGCGTCGGCCGGCTGCGGTCTCGCGGCTAATGTGAATCAATTGATCTTCGCGCGGGCGGTGCAGGGAATTGGCGCCGCACTACTTGTCCCGGGGAGTCTCGCTATTATCAGCGCCTCATTTGCGGAGCGCGATCGAGGCCGGGCTATCGGCACCTGGTCGGGTTTCACGGCAATGACGACGGCCGTTGGGCCTGTCCTCGGCGGATGGTTGATTGAACATGGGACATGGCGGTGGGTTTTCTTCATCAACGTACCTCTCGCAGCTATCGTCATCTTCCTTACGTTGTGGCGTGTGCCTGAGAGCCGGAATCCCCAGGCGAGCAGAACGCCGGACTGGCCAGGAGCTGTTTTGACGGTTGCGGGACTCGGGGGGATCGTTTTTGCACTCATCGAATCATCGAAAAGAAGCATGAAGGATCCCGTTCTGATTGCGGCGCTGCTCGTGGGCGTGTCTGCGCTGATCGCATTTGCCGTCGTTGAGAGCCGGACGAAGGCGCCACTGCTTCCCATCACTTTGTTTCGCGCACGGAATTTTGCGGGGGCCAATCTCCTCACCCTGTTTCTTTACAGCGCGCTCAGCGGCATGTTTTTCTTTTTTCCGATGAACCTCATACAAGTACAGGGCTACACACCAACTGCCGCCGGTGCGGCCTCGTTACCGTTAATCGCCTTGATATTTCTATTATCACGGTGGTCCGGCGGCCTGATGGGGCGGTACGGGAGCCGCAGGCCCCTCGTTTTCGGACCCATCGTTGCGGCAATTGGGTTCGCGCTGTTCGCGGTGCCCTCGATCGGTGGCGGCTATTGGACGACGTTCTTTCCAGCCGTCATGACACTTGGACTGGGAATGGCGATAAGTGTGGCGCCGCTTACAACTACCGTCATGAATTCAGTCA
>Ga0111538_10010275_pt1 | contig 12458 bp, 10 predicted proteins | sample SoiMethybrSBSTD1_FD_79669 | JGI IMG/M metagenome (GOLD analysis project Ga0111538, IMG submission 79669) | Bulk soil microbial communities from a Populus tree surrounding site in Tennessee, USA - Soil MetaG P. TD hybrid SBSTD1 (version 2)... | ecosystem: Environmental > Terrestrial > Soil >...
AGGGCTTGACGAGCCTGTGCGCCTGCGCGGGCGACGCGCAGACGACCTACAACTCCCAGCACCCGTGCGTCCAGCGCGCGTACATGAACGGGAGCGTCGCTCCCGGCCGGTGCCACCGCGGTGTCTGCACGCTGGAGGCGAAGCCGTGCAAGGCCACGCTGCACTGGGACGTGGACGCGAAGCCCGGCTGCGTGCCCACGTTCGAATGGAGGGTCGACGGCGTGACCCAGCCGGGCGGCAAGATCGACGTGCACTTCGAGTGCTCGCTCGTCGACGAAGAGCTGCCCTGCGGCACGGGGAAGCTCGTCCAGATCTTCGCCAACGGCGTCGAGGTGCTGAACACGATCATCACCTGCACGGACTGCATGCAGTAGCGCTTCACCGCACGCACGATCGCGTAGGATGAACCGCGGTCGGCGAAGCCGCTCGCGGCTCGCCCGGAGGAGGAAACGTTCATGCCGCGCATCACGTGGAGCCTCGTGTGCGTCGCGAGCCTCGTCCTGTCCTGCGGGGGCGGCGAGACGAGCGTCGATGGCCAGCGCCCCTACACGCTCGACATGCTCGATCAGCAGGTGGTCATCAACGGGGTCGAGCTCGACCAGCGCCAGCTCGCGGAGTTCCAGCAGCGCTACGGTCAGGGACCGCGTCCCGGCCGCTACTGGTACGACACGAAGAGCGGCCTGTTCGGCAGCGAGGGCGGGCCCGCGCTGGGATGGATCCATCCGGGTCACTCGTTCGGGACGCTCTCGCCCGACGCGTCGCGCGGCTCGAGCGGCGTGTTCGTGAACGGCCGTCAGCTCGACGCGAGCGATTGCGCGGCGCTGGCGACGATCTTCGGCGGCGTGGTCGTGCCCGGACGCTACTGGCTCGACGGCATGGGCAACTACGGCTACGAGGGCTATCAGATCCCCGCGGGCAACCTCTACCTGTTGATGCAGGCGCAGGCCGGAGCACGGCGCGGCAGCGGCGGCGACAACGCCTGGAGCACGCGCTTCTCGGCCGGCAACTACACCGACGACAACAGCGCCGGGTACGTGCAGTGCCCGGACGGCACGTTCGTCACGTACGGGATGTAGGCGACGCGCTCGCTCACCGGAGCCGGGAGAAGCGCTCGGCCTCCGTGATCAGCGCGCTACGGATGCCGGGCTCGCTCATCGAGTGCCCGGCGTCGGGCACGACGACGAGCTTCGCCTTCGGCCACGCGCGCGAGAGGTCCCAGGCCGAGCGCATCGGGCAGACGACGTCGTAGCGCCCCTGCACGATGACTCCGGGTAGATGGCGGATGCGCTTCACGTCGCGCAGGAGCTGGTCGTCGCGCTCGAGGAAGCCCTTGTTCACGAAGTAGTGCGCCTCGATGCGCGCGAACGCGTCCGCGAACTTCGCGCCGGAGAACTTCTTCACGAGCTTCGGGTCCGCGCGCAGCTTGCTGGTCGTGCCCTCCCACACGGACCACGCGCGCGCCGCTTCACGCCGCACGGCGCGATCGCCGCTCGTCAGCCGGCGGTAGTACGCGCGCATCATGTCGCCGCGCTCCTTCGGCGGGATCGGCGCGAGGTAGGTCTCCCAGGCGTCGGGGAAGAGCTGGCTCGCGCCCTGCTGGTAGAACCACTCGAGCTCGCTGCGCCGCAGGAGGAAGATCCCGCGCAGGACCAGCGCCTTGCAGCGCTCGGGGTGCGTCTCGGCATACGCCAGCGAGAGCGTGGAACCCCAGCTCCCGCCGAAGACGACCCAGCGCTCGACGCCCACGTGCTCGCGCAGCTTCTCGATGTCCGCGACGAGGTCCCAGGTCGTGTTCTCGCGCAGCTCCGCGTGCGGAGTGCTCTTGCCGCACCCGCGCTGGTCGTGCAGCACGACGCGCCACTTCTTCGGATCGAAGTAGCGCCGGTAGTCCGCGTCGATGCCTCCGCCAGGACCGCCGTGCAGGAAGACGAGCGGCGCGCCCTTCGGGTTGCCGCACTCCTCGAAGTGCACGCTGTGCAGCTTCGAGACCTTCAGCTTGCCCGTGCGATAGGGCTGGATCTCGGGGAAGAGCTCGCGCAGTCGCGGCTCGCGGGGCTTGGCGCGCTTCATGGCGTCACGGTAGCGCCGAAGGCACTTGCTGTCGCGCGCTCGTCTTGCCTGAACGAGCGCTGGTCCCGCCGACCCACCGAAATGGCCGAACGCCCTCGGTGTGCCGACCCGCTCGCGGCGAGTCGGCACACCTCGAGATCTCTCGTCCTATTCCACGTAGATCTCGAATGGCGGAGCGAGGTCGAATCTGGTTCCAGCGGAGCTGACGTCGATCGTCACGCTCTGCCCGTAGATGGTCCGCCCGATGAGGGTGGGATCGTCGGGAATCTGGAGCGGAGTCCCTGCCGGGAACACTCCGAGCAGCGTGCGCGGATCGATACTGACCGGCCCAGCGGCATCGAACGCGCGAGCCGCACCTGCCAGGACGAAGAACGAGGCTGGGTCCGTTCCGGCCTGCGTCGTGTGGTCGTCCTCGCCGTCATCGACGACGATGGGAACCGGGACGATCACGTCCCGGAGTCGAGCACCGAAGCGGCGCATGTCGAGGCGGAAGATGAGGAACTCATTGTGATTGAACCCCGGAAAGAACGGGGCGTCCGGTGCGATCTGATTGCCGCTGTCGTACCAGGTCCAGTGAGTCGAGAGGCTGACGGTGGGCCAGTGTCCCCAGATGCCGTAGCAGTTGTTGCCGACGGTGGGATTCGCGCAACCGATCGAAGGGGATACCCACCCGCCGGGCGGCGCCAGGATCGTCGCTATCATCGTTCCCGTGAGCGTGACGGGTGCGCCCAGACAAGAGCTCTGGTTCGAGTTCGTATACGTCACTTTCCAGCGTGGGCTGTCGCTGAAAACGGGCGCCCCGTTGACGGTGATATCATGCAGAAGCCCTTGTCCGACACTGTCATCACTCCAGCATGCGATGTATAGATATCGATCTGACGTGTTGATCGAGACGGGAAACGCGCCGGGATAGCAGTGCGTGATCCCCGTATACGTCAGCGTCATTCCGGGTTTTTCTTTGTTGGCCGTGAAGATCGCGAACTCATTGTCGCAGACCACGTCTCCCTGGATTAGGAAACGCGGACGGTGTGGGTGTGCTCGCTGAGGTGCTGCCCAGGACGGACAGAGCGAAGCGGCCACGGCGAGCAAGGCGAATACGCGGAATCCTCGTGTGAGTGCACTGGCGATTGTCATCTCATCCTCCTCGTGAAACGTGATGCATTGCGCGGAAACGCCACGACCGCACCAGGGCCCGTCAGCCTCGACTCGAGAAGTGTCCATCGATCGAACCAGCGGCTGGTTGCGTGTCGAACTCCACCGCGGTGGTCGTCGTTCCTGCCCAAGGAGGAACAAGCGCGGGCGTTCGATCGGAGGAACTTCCTGACGAAAACGTCGCCTTTGCCATGAATTCCCGGCTCCGGTACTCGCCTCCTCGAAAAAGAGTGGTCCGCACAACGCAGGAGGATGCCAGCCTAGTCGAGCGCAGATGACGAGCCCCCACCGCTGAGGAGCTCGCCGATCCGAAAGACCAGCGCTCGCGTCGAGCGTTCCGTGAGCGCGCTCTTGCTCGGCGCGTAGCTGTGGGCATCCACGAGGAATCGCCCCAGGCGAACGCCACCTTCTCGGGCCGGCCGCCGCCACTTCTTGTCGGAGCAGCGTAGCCAGCCCGGGCGCTGAGATTTCGCTGAGGAGATGTGCCGCGCGCGAGTGCGGCGAGGGAGCGAGACCCGTTTTAGCGGCGCCTTAGCGACGCGGGAGCTAGTCTCCGGACGAAGAGCAGCTGGAGCAGCCGACAGCGGCTGCGCACGACCATGCAGGACATCGTCTTCATCGCGCTAGGCCTGGGCTCCTTCGTGCTCTTCCTGACGATGCTCGCTCTGTTCGACGAGCAAGTGCTCGATCGCAGGAGATGACTCCATGACGGTCCTGGAGTGGGTGGCCCTCGCCCTGTGCGTGGGACTCTTCGTGTATCTCCTCGCAGCCCTCCTGCGGCCCGAGCTCTTCGACTGAGGTCGCCATGGGCTGGCTGCAGATCGCCGTCTACGTCGTGCTGCTCGTGCTGCTCGCCAAGCCGCTGGGCGAGTACATGGCGCGCGTCTACGCGGGCGAGCGCACGTTCCTGACGCCGGTGCTCGGCGGGCTCGAGCGCATGCTGTTGCGCCTCCTGGGCGTCCGTCCCGACGACGAGGCGCACTGGAAGCGGTACGGCGCCGGCCTCCTCGCGTTCAACGCGCTCGGCTTCCTCGCCGTGTACGCGCTGCAGCGCGCGCAGCACGTGCTGCCGCTGAACCCCGCCGAACTGGGTCCGGTCTCGCCGCACTCCTCGTTCAACACCGCCGTCAGCTTCGCCACGAACACGAACTGGCAGGACTACGCGGGCGAGACCACGCTCTCGTACCTCGTGCAGATGCTGGGCCTGACGGTCCAGAACTTCGTCTCGGCCGCGACCGGGATGGCGGTGCTCGTGGCGCTGATCCGCGGCTTCGCGCGCCGTACGAGCGCGACGATCGGCAGCTTCTGGGTCGACCTCGTGCGCTCGACCGTGCACGTGCTCCTGCCGCTGTCGGTCATGCTGGCGCTCGCGCTGGTCTCGCGCGGTGTCGTCCAGACGCTCGACGGGCCGGCGAGCGTGCAGCTCCTCGATCCGATCACGGCCGACGGCGAGGGTGTAGCCACGACCGAGCAGGTCGTGCCGCTCGGTCCGGCCGCGTCGCAGATCGCGATCAAGCAGCTCGGCACGAACGGCGGCGGCTTCTTCAACGCGAACTCGGCGCACCCGCTCGAGAATCCGGACCCGTTCACGAACCTGCTCGAGTCGCTCGCGATCCTCGTGATCCCGGCGGCGCTGTGCTTCACGTTCGGGGCGATGGTGCGCGACCGGCGGCAAGGGATCGCGCTGCTCGCGGCGATGCTGATCCTGCTCGTGCCGAGCATCACCGCGGTCTACGCGCTCGAGCGCGCGGGCACGCCCGCGCTCGCAGCCGCGGGCGTCCGTTTGGACGCGAGCGACGACTCCGGCGGAAACCTGGAGGGCAAGGAGGTGCGCTTCGGCCAGGCGCAGACGGCGATCTGGGTCGCAGCGACGACGGCCGCGTCGAATGGAAGCGTGAACGCGATGCACGACTCGCTCACACCGCTCGGCGGGCTCGTCCCCATGGTGCTCATGCAGCTGGGCGAGGTCGTGTTCGGCGGCGCCGGCTCCGGGCTCTACGGCATGCTGGCCTTCGCGATCGTCGCCGTGTTCGTGGCCGGGCTCATGGTCGGACGTACGCCCGAGTACCTCGGCAAGAAGATCGGCGCCTACGAGATGAAGATGGCCGCGCTCGCCATCCTCGCGCCGTGCATCGCCGTCCTCGTCGGCACGGCGGTGGCCTGCGTCACCGGCGCGGGACGCGCGGGAGCGCTGAATCCCGGCGTGCACGGCTTCAGCGAGATCCTGTACGCGTTCTCCTCCGCCGCGAACAACAACGGCAGCGCGTTCGCCGGTCTCACGGCGAACACGCCCTTCTACGACACGGCGCTCGGGCTGGCGATGCTCGCCGCACGCTACGTGCCGATCGTCGTCGTGCTGGGTCTCGCCGGCGCGCTCGCGGAGAAGAAGATCGTCCCCGCCGGGGCCGGGACGCTGCCCACGCACGGACCGCTGTTCGTCGTGCTTCTACTGGGAACGGTGCTCCTCGTCGGCGCGCTCACGTTCCTGCCCGCGCTGGCGCTCGGGCCGATCGTCGAGCACCTGCAGATGATCGCGGGAGCGGGGTGACGGTCATGGACGGCAAGAGACACGCTCGCTCGCAACCGCTGCTCGACGCGCCGCTCGTGCGGCGGGCCCTCCTCGACGCGCTGCGCAAGCTCGAGCCGCAGGTCCAGATCCGGAACCCGGTGATGTTCGTGGTCTGGATCGGCGCGATCCTCACCAGCGTGCTCGCGGTCGAGTGCGCGCTCGGCCGCGGCGAGGCGCCGGTCGGCTTCGTGCTCGCGATCGCGGTCTGGCTGTGGATCACGGTGCTGTTCGCCAACTTCGCGGAGGCCGTGGCCGAGGGCCGCGGCAAGGCGCAGGCGCAGGCCCTGCGCGCCGCTCGGCGCGACGTGATCGCGAAACGGCTCGTCGATCCCCGCGAGCGCGAGCTCTTCACGCGCCAGCGCGCGCCCGAGCTGCGCAAGGGCGACCTCGTGCTGGTCGAGGCGGGCCACACGATCCCTTGCGACGGCGAGGTGGTCGAGGGCATCGCCACGGTCGACGAGAGCGCGATCACGGGCGAGAGCGCGCCGGTCGTGCGCGAGAGTGGCGGCGACCGCAGCGCGGTGACGGGCGGGACGCGCGTTCTCTCCGACTGGATCGTCGTGCGCGCGACCGCCGAGCCGGGCGACACCTTCCTCGACCGCATGATCGCGCTCGTCGAGGGCGCGAAGCGCGGGCGCACGCCCAACGAGATCGCGCTCGCGATCCTGCTCGCCGCGCTCACGATCGTGTTCCTGTTCGCGACCGCGACGCTGCGCCCGTTCTCGGCCTATGCGGCCTGGGCCAGCGGCCAGGGCGAGACCGTGGCGCTCACGGTCCTCGTGGCGCTGCTCGTGTGCCTGATCCCGACGACGATCGGCGGCCTGCTCTCGGCCATCGGCATCGCGGGCATGGACCGCATGATCCGCGCGAACGTGATCGCGCGCTCGGGCCGCGCGGTCGAGGCCGCGGGCGACGTGGACGTGCTGCTGCTCGACAAGACCGGCACGATCACGCTCGGGAACCGGCAGGCGACGGCGCTCCTGCCCGCGTCCGGCGTGCGCGTCGAGGTACTGGCCGACGCCGCGCAGCTCTCGTCGCTCGCCGACGAGACCCCGGAGGGACGCAGCATCGTCGTGCTGGCGAAGGAGCGCCACGGGCTGCGCGAGCGCAACGTGCGCGAGCTCGGCGCGCACTTCGTCCCCTTCACGGCGCAGACGCAGATGAGCGGCGTCGACCTCGACGGCCGCGAGATCCGCAAGGGTGCCGCGGAGAGCATGGAGCGGTACGTGCGGCGCCACGGTGGAGCGCTGACGGCCGACGTGCACGCCGCGGTGCGCCAGGTCTCGCAGGCGGGCGGGACGCCGCTCGTCGTCGCCGAGCGCGCGAAGGTCCTGGGCGTCGTGCAGCTGAAGGACGTGGTCAAGGGCGGGATCCGCGAGCGTTTCGGCGAGCTCCGCCGCATGGGCATCCGCACCGTGATGATCACGGGCGACAACGCGCTCACCGCGGCGGCGATCGCGGCCGAGGCGGGCGTGGACGACTTCCTGGCCCAGGCGACGCCCGAGACGAAGCTCGCGCTGATCCGCGACCTGCAGGCGAAGGGCCACATGGTCGCGATGGCCGGTGACGGCACGAACGACGCTCCCGCGCTCGCGCAGGCCGACGTCGCCGTGGCGATGAACACGGGCACGCAGGCCGCGCGCGAGGCCGGCAACCTCGTCGACCTCGACTCGAACCCGACGAAGCTCATCGAGATCGTCGAGATCGGGAAGCAGATGCTGATGACGCGCGGCTCGCTGACGACCTTCAGCCTCGCCAACGACGTCGCCAAGTACTTCGCGATCCTGCCGGCAGCGTTCTCGGCCACCTATCCGGCGCTGGGAGCGCTGAACGTCATGCACCTGGCGACGCCGGCGTCGGCCGTGCTGTCTGCGGTGATCTTCAACGCACTGACCATCGTCGCGCTCGTGCCGCTCGCGCTGCGCGGCGTCTCGTACCGACCGCTGGGCGCGGCAGCGCTCCTGCGGCGCAACCTGTGGCTGTACGGAGCGGGCGGCCTCGTCGTCCCGTTCGTCGGCATCAAGGCGATCGACCTCCTCCTCGTGGCCTTCGGGCTGGTCTGACCATGCTGCGCGAGATCAAGATCTCCATCGTCGCGCTGCTCGCGCTGAGCGCGCTCACCGGCGTCCTCTATCCCGTCACGATCACCGCCGTCGCGCGACTCGCGTTCCCCGGACGCTCGCGCGGCAGCCTGGTCGAGGTGAACGGCGTCGTGCGCGGCTCGGAGCTCCTCGGCCAGGACTGGCGCGGCGAGCGCTGGTTCCACGGCCGTCCGTCGGCGACCGCTCCGGTGCCGTACACGCCGCTGCCCTCGGTCGGCTCGAACCTCGGGCCGACGAACCCTGCGCTCGCGCAGGCGTTCGTCGAACGGGCCGCCGCGCTGCGCGCGGAGAACGCGCACGATCCGCTTCCCGTCGACCTCCTGACGAGCTCGGCGAGCGGGCTCGATCCGCACATCACGCCCACGGCCGCGCACTTCCAGGTCGAGCGCGTCGCGCGCGCGCGCGGTCTCGATCCGGCGCGGCTGCATGCGCTCGTGGACGAGCACGTCGAGGGCCGCTGGCTCGGTCTCTTCGGCGAGCCGCGCGTCAACGTGCTCGCGCTCGATCTGGCGCTCGAGGCGCTGCAGTAGACTCGCTCTCCGGTGGACGAGGGCCGCCCGACTCCCGAAGCGATGCTCGCGCGCGCCGCCGTCGAGGCGGAGAGCGAGCGGCGCGGCAGGCTGAAGGTCTTCTTCGGCATGGCGCCGGGCGTGGGCAAGACCTTCGCGCTGCTGCAGAGCGCGCAGGAGAAGAAGCGCACCGGCGTCGACGTGGTGCTGGGCTGGGTCGAGACGCACGGCCGGCCCGAGACGGAAGTGCTCACCGCGGGGTTCGAGCGCTTGCCGCCGCGGCGCGTCGACTACCGCGGGCTCGAGCTCCTCGAGTTCGACCTCGACGGCGCGCTCGCGCGCAGGCCGGCGCTGATCCTGCTCGACGAGCTCGCGCACACGAACGCCGCCGGCTCGCGCCACGCGCGGCGCTGGCAGGACGCCGACGAGCTCCTCGCGGCGGGCATCGACGTGTACACGACGCTCAACGTGCAGCACGTCGAGAGCCTGAACGACGTCGTGGCCTCGATCACGGGCGTCGTCGTGCGCGAGACCGTGCCCGACTCCATCGTCGACCGCGCCGACGAGATCGAGCTCGTCGACCTCTCGCCCGACGACCTCCTGCGGCGCCTCGAGGAGGGCAAGGTCTACGTCCCCGCACAGGCCGAGCGCGCGGTGCAGAACTTCTTCCGCAAGGGCAACCTGCTCGCGCTGCGCGAGCTCGCGCTGCGCCGCACGGCCGAGCGCGTCGATGCGCAGGGCCTCGAGTGGCGTCGTCAACAGGGCGTGGCCGAGCCGTGGAGCACGCGCGAGCGCGTGCTCGTCGCCGTGGGCCCGGCGCCGAGCTCCGCGGACGTGATCCGCGCCGCGTACCGGCTCGCGACGCGCCTGCGCGCACCGTGGCTCGCCGTCTCGGTCGAGACGCCGGCCTTCGGGCGTCTGGGCGAGGAGGAGCGCGAGCGCGTGACCGCCAACCTCGCGCTGGCACAGCGGCTCGGCGCGGAGACGATCGTCGTGCGCGGGCTGCGCGCGAGCGACGAGCTCCTGGCGCTGGCGCGCGAGCGCAACGCGACGAAGGTGCTCGTGGGCAAGCCGCGCGGCCTGCGCTGGCCATGGCAGCACCTGCGCGGGCTCGTGCCCGAGCTCGTCGCGCGCTCCGGGCCGATCGACGTGCTCGTGACCTCCGGCGAGCAGGAAGCCGAGGAGCGTCTCGCGTCCGCCCACGGCAGGACGCCGCACCGGCTGCGCGACTACGGCTGGGGGCTCTTCGCCGTCGTGCTGAGCACGCTCGCGTGCCTCGCTGGCGCGTCGCTGCTCTCGCTCGCGGACCAGGCCATGGTGTTCCTGCTCGGCGTCCTCGTGGTGGCGAGCCGTCTGCCGCGGCGGCCATCGCTCTTCACGGCCATCGCCAGCGTGGCCGCGTTCGACTTCTTCTGCGTGCCGCCACCGTTCTCGTTCGCGATCAGCGACCTGCGCTACATCGTCACCTTTGCGGTCATGCTGGCCGTCGCGCTGCTGGTGAGCACGTTCACGGTGCGCCTGCGCGAGCAGGCCGAGGAGGCGCGCGAACGCGAGCGTCGCACCGCCGCGCTCTATGCCATGGGCCGCCAGTTCGTGATCGAGACCGGCGTGGCCGAGATCGCGCGCACGGCCGTGCGGCACGTGCGCGACCTGCTCGGCGTCGAGACGATCGTCTTGCTCGCCGATCGCGCGGGCAACCTGACGCCCTGCGGCGGCGCCGAGTTCGCGCTGGCGAAGGACGAGCAGGCACTGGCGGTCGCGCGCTGGGCCTTCCAGCACGGACGCCTCGCGGGTCACGGCACCGACACCCTGCCGGGCTCGCAAGCGCTCTTCATCCCGCTCGTCGGGAGCGCGGGGCACCTGGGTGCCTTCGGGATCGCGCTCGGACGGAGAGCGGAGCCGCCCACGCCCTCGCAGTGGCAGATCGCGGAGACGTTCGTGGCGCAGACCGCGCTGGCGCTCGAGCGAGCGCTGCTCGTCGAGCGCGCGTCGAGCGCGCGTGTCGCGGCCGAGACCGAGCGCACGCGCAGCGCGCTGCTCTCGGCCGTCTCGCACGACCTGCGCACGCCCCTCGCGTCGATCTCGGGCGCGGCCAGCGCACTCGACGCCGGCCGTGATCTCGACGACGCCGCGCGCGCGGAGCTCCTGGCGACGATCCGCGAGGAGTCGGAGCGCCTGACGCACCTCATCGGCGACCTCCTCGACCTCACGCGCCTCGAGTCCGGCGACCTCGTGGTGAAGAAGGAGTCCTATCCGCTCGAGGAGATCGTCGACTCGGCCGTGCAGCGCCTGCAGCGCGAGCTCGCCGGGCGCGCGATCCAGCGCGTGCAGCCCGAGGACGTGCTGGTCGCGCCCGTGGATCCGGTGCTCCTCGAGCAGGTGCTCATCAACCTGCTCGAGAACGCGGCCAAGTACACGCCCGCTGACAGTCCCATCGAGGTGCGGCTCGCGGCGCAGGACGGCCAGGCGCGGATCGAGGTCGCGGACCGCGGGCCGGGGCTGCCGCCCGGCGAGGAAGGACGCGTGTTCGAGCGCTTCTACCGCGCTGCCGACAGCCACCGGTCGCGTGGCACCGGCCTGGGACTGACGGTGTGCGAGGCGATCGTGCGCGCGCACCAGGGGCGCATCACGGCCGAGAACCGCAGCGGCGGCGGGGCGCTCTTCCGGGTGACGCTGCCGCTCGCCGAGCACACGGACACGGAGGACGCCGCGTGAGCTCGCCCGAAGCGACGCCCGGGCCGCTCGTTCTCATCGTCGACGACGAGCCCCAGGTGCGCCGCTTCCTGCGCACGAGCCTGCCGGCGGCGGGATTCCGCTGGATCGAGGCCTCCACGGGCGCGGAGGCCCTGCGCATGGCGACGCAATACGTGCCGGACGTGGTGCTGCTCGACCTGGGGTTGCCCGACATGGAAGGCCGCGACGTCGCGAAGGCGCTGCGCGTCTGGAGCGCGGCGCCGATCCTCGTCCTGTCCGCGCGCGGGCAGGAGCGCGAGAAGGTCGAGCTCCTCGACGTCGGCGCCGACGACTACCTCACGAAGCCCTTCGGCTTCGAGGAGCTCGTCGCCCGCATACGCGCCGCGCTGCGGCGCGTGGCGCGCGCGGCCTCGGACAGCACCACGGGCACCTTCGAGTGCGGTCCCCTGCGCATCGACCACGGTGCGCGGCGCGTCTCCGTCGACGGCGCCGAGGTGCACCTGACGCCGATCGAGTACAAGCTGCTCGGCGTGCTCGCGGCGCACGCGGGCCGCATCGTCACGAAGAAGCAGCTCCTGCTCGAGGTCTGGGGCCCGCACAACGTGAGCGAGACGCGCTACCTGCGCGTCTACATGACGCATCTGCGGCGCAAGCTCGAGCACGACGGCCGGCGTATCTTCCGCACGGAGGCGGGCGTCGGGTACGGGCTCGAGTGTCCGTGAGAGCGTCGTGCGCTCACGCGGCAAGCCGCCGAGCACCGCCTTGATCCTGCCTTGATCCCCGCGAACCGTCGGGCCGGAGTACGGTCGTGGAAAACGACCATCCCTGGAGCCCTCCATGAGATCCGCCTTCTCCCTCCTCGTCGTCCTCTCGGCCGCCGTGTCGCTCGCACCGGCCGCTCCGCCTCCGGCGCGCTCGCCGATCCTCGTGGAGCCGACGCACGTGCGCTTCGGCCGCCAGCCCTTCGAATCGAACACGCTGCGCAGCTTCCACATCGAGAACCGCAGCTCCGGGGCCCTGCTGATCACGATCGAGCAGGTGCGCGTCGGCGACGACTTCTCGCCCGGTCAGACTTCGTCCACGTGTCCGCTGGGCGAGTCGTTGCTCCCTGCCGGTGAAGAGTGCGAGCAGGTGATCGGCTTCCGCCCCTCCGAGTTCTTCGGCGGGCACGAGACCGCGGAGATGCGCGTCGTCGCGCGCGATCTCCAGGGAACGGAACTGGCCAGCCAGCGCGTGCGCCTCAGAGCCTGTGAAAGAATCCCCCGGCGCCTGCGAGGCAGCCAGATGCGCCCTGGCTGCGTTGCAGCTCCTCCGAGTGTTTCTCCGTTAACACGCGTCGTCGCTGCGCCTTGCCAGGCCGCA
>Ga0111538_10010276_pt1 | contig 12457 bp, 11 predicted proteins | sample SoiMethybrSBSTD1_FD_79669 | JGI IMG/M metagenome (GOLD analysis project Ga0111538, IMG submission 79669) | Bulk soil microbial communities from a Populus tree surrounding site in Tennessee, USA - Soil MetaG P. TD hybrid SBSTD1 (version 2)... | ecosystem: Environmental > Terrestrial > Soil >...
CATGCGCCCGATCCGGGTGGAAGGCGGCGGCATGGAGGACGGCGGCGACGAGGAATCGCCCGGCCAGCGCGCCGGCGGTTCCGTGATGGCCGAGGTCCCGCAAGAGTGAGACGCACGGCCGGCGGGGGCGTCGGCCAGGTCCCCTGTCGCCGGCGGTGAGGGCGCGCCCGCGGCGCGTCCCATCGAACGCGCGCTCGACACGCGACGAGAACAACCACCCAAAGCCATGGAAATCACCTCGAAGATGGTGCGCGACCTGCGCGATGCGACCGGCGCGGGGATGATGGACTGCAAGAAGGCGCTGGACGCCACGAAGGGCGACATGCGCGAGGCCGAGGACTACCTGCGCAAGCAGGGCCTCAAGAAGGCCGAGAAGAAGGCCGAGCGCGCGACCGCCGAGGGCCGCGTGTTCGCGGTGGTCGCGGACGATTCGCGCCGCGCGCACATGGTCGGTCTGGCGTGCGAGACGGACTTCCTCGCGAGCTCCGAGAAGTTCCTGGCGTTCGCGCGCCAGCTCGAGAATCACGTGCGCGAGCTCGATCCGACCGGGCTCGAGGACGGCGAGCGCCCGATGCTCGACCAGCGTCTCGAGGGCGAGGGCCCGCCCGTGCGCGAGGCGCTGCAGTCGGCGATCGGCTCCTTCGGCGAGAACGTGCGTCTCACGCACGTCGTGCGCCTCGAGAACAAGCAGGGCCTCGTGGGCACCTACGTGCACCACGACAACAAGCAGGGCGCGATCGTGTCGCTGACGACGGGCGCGGCCGCGTCGAAGGCGGCGGACGTGCTGAAGGGCCTGTGCCAGCACATCGTCGTGTTCCGTCCGACGTACGCGAACCGCACGGACGTCCCGGCCAGCGAGGTCGAGCGCGAGCGCGCCGTGATCCTCGCGGCCGAGGACATGCGTTCGAAGCCGGAGCAGGTGCGCGAGAAGATGCTCGTGGGCCGCCTGAACTCGTTCTACGCGGGCTGCGTGCTCGCCGAGCAGCCCTGGATCCACGACGACAAGCAGTCGGTCCAGAAGGCGCTCGAGGCGGCGCTCGGCGGGGGGACGCGCATCGAGTCCTACCGCCGCGTGCACCTCGGCGTGTGAGCGGAACGCGCGCCGCGGCGAGCGCGGCGCGTTCCCGGTGGGCCAAGAGGCCCGGCAGAGGCCGGCCTTGCATCCCCCGGCCGCCCTTTGCACCTTGGCGCCGATGAGCTACCAGCGAGTGCTGCTCAAGCTCTCCGGCGAGGCGCTGGGCGACCCCGAGACCGGGCAGGGCATCCATCCCGGATCGGTCGGCACGATCGCGCGCCAGGTGGTGCGCGTGGTGCGCATGGGGGTCGAGACCGCACTCGTCGTCGGCGGCGGCAACCTGCTGCGCGGCGCGAGCTTCTCGGCCAGCGGCACGCACCGCGCCAGCGCCGACTACATGGGCATGCTGGGCACGGTGATCAACGCGCTCGCGCTCTCCAACGCGATCGAGGAGCTGGGCGTAGAGACGCGCGTTCTCACGGCACTCGAGATCCGGCAGGTGGCCGAGCCCTTCGTGCGGCGGCGCGCGCTCGCGCACCTCGAGAAGGGGCGCGTCGTCTTGCTCGCGGGCGGGACGGGCAATCCGTTCTTCACGACGGACACCGCCGCTGCGCTGCGCGCCGCCGAGCTGGGCTGCGAGGTGCTGCTCAAGGCCACCAAGGTCGACGGCGTGTACTCCTCGGATCCGCGCAAGGACGCGCGTGCGCAGCGCTACACCGAGCTCAGCTACATGCAGGTCCTCGAGCAGCAGCTCAAGGTCATGGACGGAACCGCGATCACGCTGTGCATGGAGAACCAGCTGCCCGTGGTCGTGTTCGATTTCTTCGAGGAAGGCAACATCGAGCGAGTCGTCCGGGGCGAGCCCCTGGGCACGACCATCCGGAGCCAGTCATGAGCTACAAGGCAGTCCTGGACGACGGGCGCGGTCGCTTCGAGAAGACGCTGGTGCACCTCAAGGACCAGCTCAAGCGCATCCGCACGGGCCGCGCGTCGACGGCGCTGGTCGACGGCATCAAGGTCGACTACTACGGGACGATGACGCCCATCGCGCAGATGGCCTCGGTGTCGATCCCCGAACCGCGCCAGATCCTGATCAAGCCCTTCGACGCCTCGGCGCTCAAGGAGCTGATGAAGGCGGTCCAGCAGAGCGACCTCGGCAGCGCGCCGCAGAGCGACGGCAAGGTGCTGCGCATCACGCTACCGCCCTTGTCGGGGGAGCAGCGCCAGAAGTACTCGGGCAAGGTCAAGGAGATGTGCGAGGAGACGCGCGTGGCGATGCGCAACACGCGGCGCGAAATGAACAAGCACGTCGACCAGCTCCTGAAGGACGGCGGCCTGACCGAGGACGAGCACAAGAAGCTCCAGACGCAGGTCCAGGACCTGCTGAAGGAGTACGAGAAGAAGATCGACGAGACCCAGAAGGCCAAGGTCACGGAGATCGAGCAGGTGTGAGCGTCCGCTGCGATGTCGCGCTGCGGCATCTCAGGACGGAACGCGAGCGCTCTGTCTGCGCCGGCGCTCGCGCAACATCCTTGGCGCGCCCCGTTCGCCCCGCTATCTTGTGCGCCCCGTTCGCGGGCGTGTGGGCGCATAGCTCAGCCGGTAGAGCAACTGGCTTTTAACCAGTAGGTCCCAGGTTCGATCCCTGGTGCGCTCACCATCTCCTGCGCGAGGCTTCCTGCGGGGCCGTCGGCGAGGCCTGGGAGTGCCTTCGAGTTCACGAGCTCGTGAGACACGCAACTAGTAGATCCGTGCAGGATCGGACCCGCTCCACTCCTCGAAGGACCACCACGAGCTCACGTTCCAGCCGTAGGGCGTGAAGTGCCCGTCGGCGCCGCTGAAGTCCAGAGCCTCGTGACCGCCGGGTGTTGCGCGCCCGCCCAGGAACTCGAGCACCCGGCCGACGTCCACGCGCGCGACGTGCTTCCGGATCGGATCGATCCCGCACCAGTGATGCACGTCGATCAGGCCGAACGCGCGTCCCGCGGGATCCACCTCGATTCCGTGGACGGTGAGCGCAGGGATCGCGACGAGGTCCAGCGGGACGGGCTCGTCCGCTCCCCAGCCCTGGAAGCGCCCGTCAGCGAGCGTCATTCCGTGCGCGGAGACGTCGGCGACCGACACGGGACCATGGAGTTCTTCGACGACGGACCGCGGCATGCACGCGAGTGACGCGCACGTCCAGCCTGCGCCGATCGTCATACCGGCCAGCGCGAGTCCAAGGCCGACCGCGATCACGCGCCCACGGTTGCTCTGTCGTCGTTCCCCGTCCATGCTCACGGTGCGTTGTCCTTGCGACGAGCACGACGACCTGGGCTTCCGGTGCGCCGCTCGTTTTCTGGCTGATCACAGCCCCGGCACACCGTCCGCCGGGCTGAGACCACCGAGCGCCCGATACGCTCGCGCCCAGTAGCCGGCACGCGCGACGCCGACGAAGCCGTAGAGCGCGAGCGCGAGCAAGTCCTGCAACACCGCCGGCAACGCCACGCCGGCGACGCGGCCCACGACGATCACCGTCAGGAACAGGACGAAGTCCACGATGCTCGCGCGCAGCGCGCCCATCGGGTCCGCGCGCACGAGACGCCAGGCGTGCGTGAGCGCCGAGGCCGCTCCGCGCTGGTTGTGCGCCAGGCTGTGCAACGCGAGCTGGTTCAGCACCATGAGCACGGCCGCGTAGGCGAGGATCAGGAGCAGCACCGGCAAGAGCAGCCCCGCGAACACCGGCGCGACGTCGCCCAGCCCGGGCATCTTCATCAGCGCCACCACCGGCCCGATGAGCACCAGCATCGCCGCGAGCAGGAGCGCGAGCAGCATCGCCCACAGGCCGAACGCCACGAGCGCCTGGCCCTTGCCCTCGCGCCACACCGCGCGCAGCGTCGGTGATCGTTCGCGCGCCGTGCTGCCGCGCGTCGGATCGGAGAGTCGCGCGAGCCCGACCACCGGGCGGTAGACGATCAGGAAGAAGAGGATGGCGACCGGGCCGATGGAGGCCACGCTCGAGCCCGCCGGCGTCACGAGCTGCAGGTTGGGCGCGAACAGGGTCACGATCGGTCCGACGTCGCCCGCGCCGGGAATGTGGAGGCCGCTGAACTCCTGCACGAGCGCCAGCACCGTGCGCACGAGATCGACGTTGAGGTTCAGGCCCGGATAGAGCACGCCCACGAGCCACACGGGCGCGGGTCGCCCGGCTCGACGCGCCGCATCGGCCAGGGCGTCGACGGCGCGCGCCAGCGAGAGCCGGTCCTGGGGGCTTCCGACGAGCGAGGACACCGCGCTCCACTGCGCGCTGTCGCGCGCTCCTTTTCAAGGGCAAGCCCCTTCGACGGAGAGTCGGGGGGGCGCGCGGCGGATCCTCAGGAGCGTGCGCTGCGCTCGAGCGCGCGGCCAGAGGCCGCTTCGACGTCGTCCACCTCGCGTGGCACGTCGGCCGTCAGGACCTCGTGTCCGGACGCGGTGACGAGCACGTCGTCCTCGATGCGGATGCCGATGCCGCGCCAGCGCGCCTCGACGGTGTCGTCGTCCTCGGCCACGTACACGCCCGGCTCGACCGTCGTCACCATGCCGGGCACGAAGGGGCGCGGCTTGCCATCGGCGGAGTACGCGCCGACGTCGTGCACGTCGAGCCCGAGCCAGTGGCCGGTACGGTGCATGTAGAAGCGCTTGTAGGTCTCGGCCTCGAGCGCCTTCTCGCGCGGGCCCGCGAGCAGGCCGAGCTCGATCAGCCCGTCGACGAGCACGCCCAGCGCCGTCTCGTGCACCTCGGTCTGCGTCGCGCCCGGGCGGATGCACTCCAGCGCGCGCCTCTCGGAAGCGAGCACGAGCTCGTACAGCGCGCGCTGCTCGCCCGAGAAGCGTCCGTTCACGGGGAACGTGCGCGTCACGTCCGAGGCGTAGAAGTCCCACTCGCAGCCGGCGTCGACGAGGCACAGCTCGCCGTCCACGAGCCGGCGGTCGTTCTCGCGGTAGTGCAGGATGCACGCGTTCGCGCCGCCGGCGACGATGTTGCCGTACGCCGAGCCCGTGCCGCCGCGGCGGCGGAAGGTGTAGTCGAGCAGCGCGTCGAGCTCGGCCTCCGTCGCGTTCGGACGACCGGCGCGCATCACCGCGCGGTGCGCCTCGGAGCTGACGGCCGCCGCGCGGCGCATGCAGGCGAGCTCGGCCGCGTCCTTCACGAGACGCAGCTCGTGCAGCCAGAGCGCCGGATCGACCCACTGGCGCGGCACGGTCCGACCGCGGCGCTCGCGAGCGGCGATGCCGGTCACGATCTCGGCCAGGCGCCGGTCGCGCTCCGGATCGTCGCCGAAGCGGTGCACGATGCGCTCGTGCCCGGGAAGGAGCTCGGGCAGTCGCTGCCACAGCTCGCTCGCCGGGTAGGCGCGGTCGATGCCCAGCGCAGCGGGCGCGGCCTCGACGCCGAGGCGCCTCCCGGTCCACGTCTCCGCCGCGCGGTCGCGGTCGTTCAGGAACAGCACGCTGCGCGCGTCCGTCGCGCGCGGCGCGAGCACGAGCACGGCGTCGGGCTCGCGGAAGCCCGTCAGGTACCAGAAGTCGCTGTGCGGCCGGAAGCGGTACTCCGAGTCGTGGTTGCGGATCTTGAGCGCGCCCGTCGGCACGATCGCCGCCGCGCCCTCGCGCTCCAGGACCTCCAGGAACCGTTCGCGGTGCTCGCGGAACATGCGCATCAAGCTAACGGCCGCCGGCGGCGCGGTCGCGGGCATTCCGCAGCGCGAAGGCCTCGGCCAGGCCGAGCACGGTGACGAGCTTCTCCTCCGCTCGCGGTCCGTCGAGGTCGACGACCAGGGGCTCGAGACCGTCGGGTTCGACGGGGACGGCGCGCTCGACGCGGGCCGGCACGCCGAGCAGCGCGCCCAGGGCTTCCGCGCAGTGCTCGAGACGCGCGTCAGCGTGGCTCGACACGAGGACGAGCGCGCGCCCGGCGTCGAGCGGCGGCAGGGTCTCGACGGGGGGCGCGGGCCAGCGGGTCTCCGGAGGGCGGAACGAGACCCAGAGCGAGTGCTCGGGTGCTTCGGCCGAGACCTGGAAGCGCGCCATGCGCTCGGTCGTCGCGAGTCGCTCCCAGTCGGCGAAGAGCTGTCCCGTCTCCACGCCCTCGAGCACCGGAGGCGCGACGCCGACCTCGATCGCGTCGCCCTCGAGGTGGTGCAACGTGACGCCGAGTCCGTCGCGGTCCACGTCGACGCGCAGCGAGAGACGCGCGCCGCCGATGCGGACGTCGCCGTGCTCGAGCGCGAGGCCGGCGAGGTGTCGCAGCGTGGTGCGCTCGTCGTCGAGCGGCGGGAGCGCGGGCGCGAGCAGGACACCCGAAGGCCAGGGCGTCGCACGACCGGCGAGCTCCGCGGGGACGCCGGGCAGGAACAGGGGGAAGAGCGCCGCGACCGTCGGTGGATCGGCCGCACAGGCGACGAGGTGTTTCCAGCCGTCCTGATCACGGCCTTGCGCGCGCGCCAGCGCGGCGAGCGGCGCCCTGCGCGCGGGATCGGGTGTCGGCGCGTGCGCTTCTGCGCCCACGAGCTCGACCCAGCGACGCCAGGGATCCGCGTGGCTCCAGCCCGATTCGCCCGTCTCGGACGCTCGCCACGGTGGCCAGGCCAGATCGAGCCCCGCGCGCGGCGCGGCGAGATCGACGCGCGCGAGCAGCTCCGCGACCGCGCCGGCGGGGAGCAGGACCTCGCCGTCGCGCGGGCGGACGAGCCGGTCGTCTTGAACCGGTCCCGCTGAACCCGGCATCGCGCCGGCGCTCGCTGCGACCAGCGCCACCAGGCTCCCCGCAACGAGGCAACGCGCGCCGCGCTCCACGGAGAGGAGTGTACCGGCGCGCTCGCGCGGAATGGACGTCGGCGAGGCTACACTCTCCGCCCCTCGCCATGGTCGACCAAGAGCTGCTGAAGATCCTCGTCTGCCCGCAGTCCCGCCAGCCCCTGAGCGAAGCGTCGGCCGAGCTGCTCGCGCGCGTGAACGCGCGCATCACGGGCGGCGCGCAGCGCAACCAGGGTGGCGAGGCCGTGCAGGAGCCGCTGACGGAGGGCCTGGTGCGCGAGGACGGGCGCATCGTCTACCCCGTGCGCGACGGCATCCCGCTCTTGCTCGTCGACGAAGGGCTTCCGGTCGGCGACGAGGTCGCCGCCAGGAAGCCCTGACGCATGCGCTTCGAGCACCCGGACCATCCCGAGCTCGGGGTGCGGCTGGGGTACGGCCTGAACCTCGTGCCCACGGAGAACCTCGCGGGCGTGCTCGCGGGCCTCGAGCAGGTCGCGATCCCGCTGCGCGAGCGCCTCGCGCCGGCCGAGCGCGCATTCGGGATCGGCGCCTGGTTGCCCGCCGACGTCGCGGCGACGTTCGTCGAGAACGAGGCGGATCGAGAGGCCTGGCTCACCGCGCTCGCCGACGGCGGGCTCGATCCCTTCACCTTCAATGCTTTCCCCGCCGGCGACTTCCATCGCCGCGGCCTCAAGGCTGGCGTGTTCCGGCCGACGTGGGGCGAGCCCGAGCGCCTCGCGTTCACGCTCGCTGTCGCGCGCCTGGCGACGTGCGCGCGCGCCGCACGCGGCGGATCGCGCGAGGGCCAGCACCTCTCGATCAGCACGCACGCCGGCCGCTTCGGCGCCTGGCGCGACGAGGGCGAGCGCGAGCGCTGCGCCGAGGACCTCGTACGCGCCGCGCTGGAGCTCGCGCGGCTCGAGGCCGAGCACGGCGAGCGCGTCGTGCTCGCGCTCGAGCCCGAGCCGCGCTCGAGCGCGAACGACACGCGCGAGCTCGAGCAGCTCTTCACCGCCATCGCTCGCACGGCGGCGGCGCGCAAGGCCGAGGCGGCGGCGGCGCGTCACCTCGGCGCGTGCCTCGACACGTGCCATGCCGCCGTCGAGTTCGAGCGTCCCGCCGAGGCACTCGAGCGCGCTACGGCGCACGGCGTCCCGCTCGGCAAGCTCCAGTTCTCGAGCGCGCTGGCGCTCTGCGACCCGCGCGATGCGCTCGGCCGCGAACAGCTGCTCGCGATGGACGAGCCCACGTACCTGCACCAGGTCACGGCGCGCCGCGGTGCCGCGCTCGCGCGCGTGGCGGACCTGCCCGAGCTGCGCGCGCGCTGCACGGCGCGCGATCCCGGATGGATCGACGCGGACGAGTGGCGCTGTCACTTCCACGTTCCCGTGGACCTCGCGGTGCTCGGCGAAGGCGACACCCGGCTGCGAACGACGCGCAGCGACGCCGATGAGCTCCTCGCGGAGGTGCTCGCCCACCCGGAGCGCTGGGGGTCGCGCGAGCTCCACGTCGAGGTCGAGACCTACACCTGGAGCGTCCTGCGCCGCCACCGTGCGCTCGCCGGAGAGCTCGTGGAGGGTCTCGAGCGCGAATGGCGGCACGCGGCCGGCCGCCTCGCCGCGGCGGGCTGGCGCGCGGGTGCTTCCGAGGCACCCGGCGCAGCCGGAGGCGCGCGTTGACACGTGCCGGGGGCGGCCGTATGGTTCTCCGCCCCCGTGGCCCCATCGTCTAGTCCGGCCTAGGACACCAGGTTTTCATCCTGGCGACAGGGGTTCAAATCCCCTTGGGGTCACCATCCTCCCGCCTCGCGCGTTTCTCCAGCGGAAACGCAACGGGAGCCAGGATCGCGGCGTGCAGAGCTCGACGCTCCGAGTCGTCGCGGTGGGTCTCGAGCTCTCGAGGGAGGCGCTCTCGGGTCTCACGTCCACTCGAACCACTGCGCCGCGACCGATCGGCACAGCGCATCGTCCACGTGGCGCTGCCGGTACAGCGCCTCGACGAGCTTGATCGTGTGCACCGAGCGGCTACCCGCGGCCCGGCGCAAGAGCTCGGGCCAGGGCGTCGCGTCGCGCAGGTGGGCGAGCGGAATGCACGGCGCACCGAAGGCGACGTACAGGGCGACCACGGCCTGGCGGCAGTAGGCCGCGAGGGTTCGCGCGTCTCGCGCCTCGAGCTCCGGGACCAGCAGGGCCGCGGCCGCGGGGCCGGTCACGGTGTGCAGGAGCCAGATGCGCTGGCGCTCCTGCACCAGCATCTCGAGGAAGACTGCGGCTGACTCGCGTACGAGCTCGTCGAGCTCGTCCGTCGCGGAAGGCCCGCCGTCCGCGAGCTTCACGCGGGGAGCGATCGGTGCGCGAACGATGTACGAGGAAGCGGCGTCGAAGGACACTTCCTCGTCCTCGTTCACCCGCGGATGCGACAGCGTCGCGAGCGGCGCGCCGAGCTCGAGATCGTCGGCGACCGGCAGCTCGGCGTAGCGCGCAGCCCAGTACGCGAGCCCGACGGCGAGCTCGCCTGTTCGAGCAGGCGCGTGGCTCCGCCGCAGCCCGCGAACGGCGTGAGCCGTGCGGATGAGGCCGTGGAAGACCGCGGCCGAGACGCCGGGCGCGAGAAGCGGAGTCCAGCGTGCGACGACCGTGTTCCAGGGCTCGCGCGCGAGCTCGCCGCGGAAGAGGTCCAGCCAGTCGCCGTAGCGTCGCCAGTCGCCGAGCGCCTCGGCGGGCTCGGTGATCCGAGCGACTCCGGGCGTCGAGGCCGCGTACCTCGCGGCACCGCTCCGCCACGCGTCCTCGATGGACCCTGGATGACCCAGCGCTTCGAGCGCTTCCGCGGCCATCGGGTAGTGGTTCGCGCCCGAGCCGGCGGCCTCCGGCAGGACGTCGGCGTTCGCTTCGAGCAGCGCGTCCATGGACGCCGCACCCTCGGGGACGCGCGAGCCCGCGCCGCTCGCGCACGATGCGACCAGCGCGCCGCCGCCGGCGAGCAGCTCGCGTCGGTCGAGGCTCACGGCGAGCTCCTCCGGAGGGAACGGCGACGCTGCACGCTCCGGAGTCTCGCACCCTCGTCGCGACGCGAGCAAGCGGCGACGCCGCGGCGGGAAAGCCGTGCCGAGGTTCCGGGAACGGAGGGTGGAACGCCTCCGGAGGGCCTCGACGGCGCTTGGCAAGGCGAGGCCGAAGCCCCTGGGCTCCACGCGGTTACAGCGCCGAATCGCGCTTTCCGGCCCCGGACTTCCGTGCGGCTCGCGTTTAAGCTCTGCGGAATGCTGGCCTCGCTTCTCCTCCTGTCGCTCGGCCTCGTGCAAGAGCCGCCCTCGCCGGGGGAAGAGTTCCGGCGCTACGCCGAGAAGACCTATGCCGGTGACAACGTGTACCTCGGGCGCAAGCCGCGCCAGGACATCGAGGCGCAGCTCGAGGCCAAGGATCTGGACGCCGCGAAGCGCGTCGAGCTCGAGACGAGCCTGGGCAAGGAGCTGATCCAGGCCAACGACCTGGCGCGCGCGGTCGAGCTGCTCGAAGGGACGCTGGCGCGCGCGATCGAGCTCGGCATCGACAGCCGTCCGACGCGGCGCGTGCTCGCTCTGGCCTTCCTGCGCGACGCCGAGAACCAGAACTGCATCGACCGGCACAACTCCGAGTGCTGCATCTTCCCGCTGAAGGGCGGCGCGCTGCACACGCAGCGCTCGCCGGCCGAGGAGGCGCGCAAGCACTACATCGCGCTGCTCGAGGCGGATCCGAACGACCTGGACGCGCTCTGGCTGCTCAACATCCTCGCGATGGCCCTCGGCGAGTATCCCGACGGCGTGGACGAGCGCTTCCGGATCCCGCCGTCGGCCTTTGCCTCGGAGGGGCCGATGCGCGCGTTCCGCGACGTGGGCGAGAAGCTCGGCGTCGATCGGCTGAGCCTCGCCGGCGGCGCCAGCGTGGACGACTACGACGGCGACGGCTGGCTCGACATCATGATCTCGACGTCGGACCCCGAGGGGCACGTCGTCCTGTACCACAACGGCGGCGACGGCACGTTCGAGGATCGCTCCGAGGCCGCGGGCCTGCTCGACCAGTTCGGCGGGCTGAACATGATCAGCGGCGACTACGACAACGACGGCGACCAGGACGCCATGGTGCTGCGCGGCGGCTGGCAGGCCGCGGACGGCTGCATCCGCCGGAGCCTGCTGGCGAACGACGGTCACGCCGTGTTCCGCGACGTCACCTACGCGGCGGGGCTCGCCGTGCCGCCGTATCCGAGCCAGAGCGCGCTGTGGGCCGATCTCGACTCGGACGGCTGGCTCGACTTCTACTCCGGCAACGAGTCGCGCGGACCAGAGGGCGCACAGGACTATCCCTCGCAGCTCTTCCACGCGAAGGGCGACGGCACGTTCGTCGACGTCGCGCGCGAGACCGGCACCGCGAACGATCGCTTCGCCAAGGGTGTCGGCGTGGGGGACTACGACAACGACGGCGACCTCGACCTGTACGTCTCGAACATCGGGCCGAACCGGCTCTATCGCAACGACGGACAGCTGCGCTTCGTCGACGTCGCTCCCGAGCTCGGCGTGGTCGAGCCCAGCGGACGCAGCTTCTCGACGTGGTTCTTCGACTACGACAACGACGGCTGGCTCGACCTCATGGTGTGGGGCTACTCGGCGCGCAACGCGGACCTCGCGGCGGCGGCCCTCGGCCGCCCGCACCAGGCGATCCTGCCGTGCCTGTACCGCAACCGCGGCGGCACGTTCCGCAACGTCGCGCAGCGCATGGGGCTCGCGCGGCCCTTCCTGCCGATGGGCGCGAACTTCGGAGACGTGGACAACGACGGCTGGCTCGACATCTACCTCGGAACGGGCGAGCCGCCGCTGCAGTCGCTCATGCCGAACGTGATGCTGCACAACGCGGCCGGACAGCGCTTCCTCGACGTCACGACGGTCAGCGGCACGGGGCACCTGCAGAAGGGCCACGGCGTCGCGTTCGCGGACCTCGACCACGACGGCGACCAGGACCTCTTCCACGAGCTCGGAGGGTTCTTCCCGGTCGATCGTTTCCGCAGCGCGCTGTTCGAGAACCCCGGTCCCGTGGGTCACTGGTTATCGATGGAGCTGATCGGCACGCAGACGAATCGCGACGCCGCGGGGGCGCGTGTGAAGGTGGTGCTCGCCACGCCGAACGGATTGCGCGAGCTCCACCGCGCGCCCGGCTGCGTGTCGAGCTTCGGCGGCTCGCCCCACCGGCAGGAGATCGGTCTCGGCGACGCCACCTCGATCCAGCGCGTGGAGATCCGCTGGCCGCGCTCGAAGGAGCTCCAGGTGCTGGAGGGCGTTCCCATGGACGTTCGCATCCGCGTCAAGGAAGGCAAGGCAGGGTTCGAGCGGCTCGAGACGCACGCGGTCCACTTCTGAGCGACCGGACGGCGGAGACGAGCTTTTTCCTCGGGTCCGGGCGGCGGGAATCCGTTCTTCCTCTCGCCATGCTCTCTCCCTCTCTCCTCTTGCTGTTCACCGCATTGCTCCCGCAGGGTCACGCCAAGCAGAAGGAGACGCCGGCGGAAGAATTCCGCCGCCTGGGAGAGGCGCTGTACCGCGGGGACTGCCCGATCATGGGCACCGCGCTCACGCGGGCCGTGCGCGCGGAGCTCGCCAAGCCGGACCTCCCCGAGCGCCAGCGCGTCCAGGCG
>Ga0111538_10010278_pt1 | contig 12457 bp, 10 predicted proteins | sample SoiMethybrSBSTD1_FD_79669 | JGI IMG/M metagenome (GOLD analysis project Ga0111538, IMG submission 79669) | Bulk soil microbial communities from a Populus tree surrounding site in Tennessee, USA - Soil MetaG P. TD hybrid SBSTD1 (version 2)... | ecosystem: Environmental > Terrestrial > Soil >...
CGGAACAGGTTGCCGAAGTCTCCGCCGGCCCCGCCGGTCCCGAGGTTGCCGCTGAAGCCCCAGTAGGCCGTGGGCTTCGGGGGCTCGTCCGCTCGCGCCCCGGAAGCGACGAGCATGATCAGCAGCGCCGCATGGACCGACCTGGCGAGAAGCGTCTTCAATTACAGATCCTCCTGGGATCGTGGACCGACAGTCGTTCGGGATGCGTCGTCACGGCTGCGCGATGCCCTTGTTCACCAGCACCTTGGCCACGACGCGGCGGTTCTGCGCCCGCCCTTGCGCCGTCTCGTTCGAAGCCGCGGGCTCCGCCGTGCTCATCGCTCCCGGCGCGAGCATGCGCACGAAGGGGATGCCGCCCTGCTGCGCGAGCCAGTTCACGACCGCCTGGCTGCGCTCCAGGCTCAGCTTCTGGTTGACGGCAACGTTGCCGGACGAGTCCGCGAAGCCCTCGACCTCGATCAGGTAGCCCTCGAGAGGCTTGGCGGTTTCGGCGAGCTTCGCGAGGTCGCGCTGGCCGTCCGCGGAGACTGCCGCGCTTCCGACCGCGAAGTAGACGGTGGCCTCTCCCTTGGTGTCGTACTCGCCCAGCTCGCCGAAGCGGCGCGCCATGTCCGCCTGGTCGGTCTTCAGCTGTCCGATCTGTTGCTGGTTCGCCGCCACGCCCTGCTGGTTCGCCTGGACCTGCTGCTCGGTCGACTGCAGCTGGCTGTTCACCGGTGCGAGCCCGGCCTGGATCGCCTGGGCTTCCTTGAGGTCGCCGCCTGTGAAATGGATCTTGGTGGCGATCAGCCGGCCCTTTTCGTCGCCGACTCCCTCTACTCCGACCTTCAGCCCCGGCACGAGCGCCGTGGCCGCGAGCTGCTTCTTGACCAGGCCCAGTCTTCCTTTGCTGGCGCTCACGTCCGTGTTGTCGGTCAGCAGGACGGCGACGTCGCCGTCCTTGCTGCGGAGCGTGAGGCCCGCGCCGTTGCGGGACGTGATCAGCCCCTCGAGCTTCAGCTTCTGTCCGAGCGTCACCGTCTCGGCGAACCCGATCTCGGCCGCGCCCGCGAGGCCCGCCAGGATTCCTGCACCGATGCACAGCACTTTGAGCTTCATCGCTTTCCTCCGATCCGACCTTTTCACTTCTTTCGCGGCAGCAGGATCACGATCGCGCCGCGGATCTTCCACGTGGGTCCGGTGTCCGGGTGCGCCGCGAACACGCCGAAGCCGAACTGGTAGCTGGCCGGGAACGGGCCGAACGACGACAGCTTCGCGAACAGCAGGTTCACCGGCACCGTCCACTTGTCGTCCTCGGCTTCCCAGTTGGCCGTGGTCTCGGACTGGAGCGTGATCGTCCACAGGCTCTTCGTGTTGTAGGCGGCGAACGGCTGCAGGAACATCTGGTTGACGTCCTGGCGCTCGTCGCTCCCGGCGACCGACCAGATCTGGTTGATGAGAGCGCCCACGGTCCATGGCCCCTTCTGCTTGAGCACCACGAGAGTCGGCCCCACGCTCCACTTCCCGGTCCCGAGCGTCGGCTCCGAGGTGGACGGGAAGCTGATCACCGGCCCGACGCCCCACGTGAACGAGCTCTCCTTGGGGGAGAAGAAGAAGGACGTCAGGATGTCGCTCACGCCGAAGGTCGGCGCCCCGCTCTCCGAGAGCGCCGGCTGGCTGACGAGCGGCATGATCACGCGCGCGATCAGGTTCAGCTTCTCGGTCAGGCTGAACGGCATCACCGGCTGGACGTTCAGGATGAAGCGCGTGTCCTCGTGGGGGCCGACGTTCTGCTCCCAGTTGAACTGGAACGGCACGCTGACCAGGTCCGAGACCGGGTTCGCGAGCTTCTTGGCGAGATCGGCGCCCTCGTGTGTCGCGGGCGGAGCGGCGGCGGGCTCCTGCGCCAGGCTCGGGACAGCTCCGACGAACGCGACGAGCCCGATGACGACCAGCCGGCGGACGCCGGCGCTCATGGCGCCACTCTCTGGTAGTTCGACTTCGTGATCTGGACCTGGAGGTGGCTCGCTGGAATCGCCAGTGTGATGGAGCCCGGGTACCTTGCGTCCGGCAGCGAGGCCATCTGCACCTGCAAAGTCACCGGGCTCGCCGGATCATCCAGATAGGTCGCGACGTCGATGGCGCTCAGGGCTTTCACGTTCGTGTCGAACGTGAGCGTCAGCGCGTCGCCGGCTTTCTGGTAGTCGGGAAACTTGAGCGCGACCGAGCCCGCTCCCTGCTGGGCGAGCGAGGCCTTGCCCGCGCCGATCACGACTTGCATCAGGTCGGGATCAGGCGGCACGTATTTGTGGGCGAGCGCCGCGGCCGACTCGAGCTCTTTCTTCATCTCGCCGGTCTTCTTCTCGACGATCCTGCCCCGCAGGCCGCGCTTCTTCTCCGCGGGCGGCGGCGGGTCGCTGAGCAGCGTCTTCTGGACCTTGCCGTCCGGCCCGAAGCGGCAGGACTCGAGCTTGGTGTTCTTGACCTCGCCCTTGAAGCTGAGCTCGGTCTTCTCGATCCAGCTGTAGGCGCGCAGCACCTGCTGGTTGTGGGCCGCCGACTGCTTCGCGGCCGCGAGCTTCTCCTGCAGGCCCGCCGGCGCCTGGGCCACGACGGGCTGCGAAAGCGCGAGCGTGGCGACGAGCGCCAGCCCCGGAGCCACGGTCGATCTCGTGAGCATCTGGACCACCCTCCTGCGTCGCGGCCTCAATTGACCGCGACCTGCGTCGAAACCTGAACCTCGAACGGCGCCGCCAGCGTGAACGACTGGAGCGACTGCGCCGCCAGGTCGGCCGCGGCCTGCGACGAGGCGGCCGTTGCCAGACCGCCCGTGGCCGCGCCGATCCCGGCCCCGATCGCGGCGCCCTCGCCGCCGCCGGCGAGGGCACCGATTCCGGCTCCGAGCGCGGCCCCGCCGAGGAGTCTTCGTCTGCCCTTCCCCTTCTCGCCCTTCGCGACGACCGGCTGGGTCTGGATCGCGACCACGTGGCCGCCGAGCTCGATGTCGTTGAGCGCGACGCCCAGCGACGGCTGGCCCTTCCGCTTGTCGCCCTTGTCGACGCTCACGACCTGGCCGAAGACGCGGCTGCCGTGCGGGGCGATCAGCCGACCCTCGGCGGCGAGGTCCTGGTCGAGGAATCCCTGGAAGCGGTCGCCGACGTTCGCGGTCTCCGAGCTCACATCGGACGCCAGGCGCACCAGCAGCAACGTGCCCGCGGGCACGCTCATCGCTCGAGTCACGGTGCGCTCGGCAGGGGGGGGTGCAGCGGCGGCTGCGGCCGCGGGCTGCGGCGGCGGATCGACCGCCACGTACAGCTCCTTGCCGTCGGGCGAGAGGTACGGCACGTAGAAGCGCCCGCCGGCCTCGAAGTAGAGCGTGTTGAGCTCGACCACCTTGAAGTCCGCCGGGAGCGCCGCCACGATCGCGACACCCGCGGGAGCCGTCACCACCTCGTACTGCTCCTGCCCGCCTTCCACGACGCGGCGATAGAACGCGTTCTTCCAGAGGTAGTAGGTCGTTCCCGAGACGGTCACCAGCACGCGATCGATCCCGGGCACCACCTTCGCGCCGACGGGCGCCGGGACCGCCTGGTAGACGGTCTGTCCCTGGCTGTTGGTCGTCTGCTTCGAGTAGCTGCCCTGCGCCATCAGGTAGCTGACGCCGGCGACCGCCACGATGACCGCACCGACCGGCGGGTTGTCGTAGTAGGCGTAGTACGGCATCGGGACGGGGTAGTAGTGCGCGACCCCGCCGTACATGTACGGCCGGTAGTAGGCGCCCCCGTAGCTGTAATAGGGACGGCCGTAATAAGTAGAGGTTCGGTACCCGGACGGGAGGGTCGTGGTGACCTTGGCGCCGTAAGGGCTCACGGTCGCCGAGGACCAGCCGCCGTACGGGTTGCGCGCTGCGGCGCCGGCGTAATAGCCGTTGTGCTTCGTGTCGACCGAGCCCGCGACCGCGGGCTGGCCATAGATGTTCCGGCCCGCGACCGCGTCACTGGAGTACTTTCGGCCCGTGCTCGTGCTGCCGCTGCCCTCGATCGAGGCGTAGCCGCCCTGGTTCTCGACGCTGCGGTTGCGCTCCGCGGACTGCCCGAACTGGTTCGTGGCCGTCGAGGAGCGGTCGACGCTCTGCACGCGGCCGTCGTCCACGTCCACGTCACGCGAGGTGCTATGCGATGCGCCGGACTGCGTCTGCGCCTGGCGGTTGATCTGGTAGTCGTCGCCGCTCTTCGACACCGATCGCGATCCCCAAGCCCGGCCGCCGGCGCTCTCCCAGGAGGTGTTGCCACCGCCCGACCGGCTGTAGGAGCTTCCGCGAGAGCCCTGGTAGACCGAGCCGCCGCCCCCGCGAAACCCGCGCGCCTCGAGCGGCGGGACCGAGACGAGCACGGCGAGGAGCAGGCTGAGGTTCGCGGACACTCGTCGCCTCATGGCTTCACCTCTTCCTTGCGGCTCGCGGGCACGGGCGCGCCCTCGCTTTTGGCGGGCGCCTCGGGGGCCGGCAGGAACGCCGGCGGGTCCACGCGAACGGCCTTCTCGGGCGCTTCGAACTTGAAGAGCGCGTCCGGGACGCTCGCGGCGAGGTTCCACTTGCGGATCGTGACCGAGTACTGCGGCACGCCTTCTTCGGACTTGTAGGCGATCACGAGCTTGCGGGGCAGGGGCTTGGCCCCCGCCTCGACCCAGAGCTGCCAGTCGATGAGCGGCGCCTCGAAGGCGACGTGGTGGCAGGGCACGCCCGCCGCCTCGTGGATTCCGAGGTAGACGCCGCGCTCGGCGCTCTCGGTGAGCCGCGCGTACGGGTCCGCGTAGAGGAAGTCCGCGAGTGCAACCGAGAAGCCGGCGCGGTCGAAGATGGTGTCCAGCGCCCCGTCGATCGTCCCCTCGAGCTCCATCGAGGCGTAGACGTTGCGCTCCTCGTCGAGCGCCGTGAAGGTCTTCCCGTCGAACCAGACGCTGCGGTGCAGCGCGTCGCCCGCGACGGTGCTCGCGAGATGGTCGGGACGCCGCAGCGCGATGTGCCGCCGGCCGGCCAGCTGTCGCCGCGGCTGGTGCTCGGGCACGTCGTCGAAAGCCTCCTCCGCCTCGAGCGCGAACGCTTTCGTGTGCTGGAGGAGCGCGCTCATCTTCCGCACCACCTCGTCCGCGCGCGGCTCGATCAGGCGGTACTCCGGCGAGGGCGGAGCCTCGACGGGAGGCGGGGGCGGTTCCTGCGCGAGCGCCAAAGCTCCCACGAGAACCAGTGCGACCGACAGCAAGCGGGGTCTCATGACGGGCTCATCTCTTCGAACAGTCAAGGTCCGCTACCACGAGTAGGCCGCCCAGATGCGCGGGCCGTCGTAGGCGATGTCGATGCGCTCCCGTACGGCGCTGTCGCTCTTGTCGTACTCGATGTCCAGGTGCTTCCAGCCCGCGCCCACGAGCCAGCGCTCGCCGAGCCGCGCCGCGAGGTCGCCCTCGAGGCTCCAGGCGAACTCCGAGCCGAAGCCGGCGATGTCGCCGCGCCCCAGCAGGCTGAAGCGCGCGCCGAGCGGCGCGTGGAAGCGCACGCCGGCGACCGCGTCCATCCAGTTGATCGTTTTCGCGTCGCTGTCCCCGAGCGAGCTCTGCAGACGCGTCCGCGTTCCGTAGTAGCGCGCACCGGCCAGCACGTCGACGAACGCCGGGTTGTCGGCGCGTCCGCCGTGGTAGGCCCGGTAGAACGCGGCGCCTTCCAGGATGGCCTGGCGGAAGTCCACGTTGGCATCGAGCGCTCCGGCCACGGTTCCCTTCACCGGCGCTCCGAGGTTGACGTAGAGCAGGTCGGTGCTGAAGCCGAAGCGGCCCTTGCGGCCCTCGAAGCGTGCCTGCAGGCCGAAGTCGAAGTCCTTGATGATGTCCGAGAACGACGCGTCGATCGGAACCGTGACGACGTCTCCGACCGACACGTCGCCGCTGATGCCGGAGGCCCAGAAGTAGGGCGCCACGACGAAGTGCCAGCGATCGTCCATGGCCAGGGCCGGCGGCGGCGCGCCCTGGGCGCGAGCTGGAATCGCACCGGCGCACGTGAGCAGCAGGCCCAGGATCCCCGCGGCCTCCGCGCGGTACCGAAGAGTTGTCATCTCGAGCCTCCTTCTTCGTCGAACGACCGTTCAGTGGCCTTCGCTGCTTTCTTCACTGCTTGGGCCCTCGCAAGTGGACCTTCTGCCCGGGACCCAGATGCCAGCTGAAGATCGGGCTGAACTCGAACCCGAGGATCCAGCCGGGGTCGGCCGTGCCGGCGGGTCTCGCCACTGAACGTCCGAATTCGACCGAGATGTTGACGGGCTGGTGGCCGAGCCTCAGGATCTTGCCGACCTGGATCCCCAGTGGAATCGTGGCCGCGCCGCCGTCTTCCCAGTCGAAGGTCCAGTTGAAGTCGGCGAGGCCCGCGAACCAGCCCTTCTTCAGGCTGTAGGTCAAGGTCGGCGTGACGATCAGGCTGTTCACCTTCGCGCGGTCGGCGCTCCCCGCAACCGACACCGGATTCTGGAGGACCGCACCGGCCGCCAGGTTGTGGATGCCGGTGTAGATCACGGCCACGGCCGGGCCCACCTGCCACTTGCCCGCACCCAGGTCGCTCGACGACGCGGTCGGAAAGACGAGCGCGGGCCCGAAGCCCCACCGGCCCCAGGACTCCTTGATCGAGACGAGGTCGAAGACGGAGAGGTCGCCGAAGCCGGTCTCGCTCACGGGCGCCGGCAGCGTCGGCACCTGCAGGCTGATCTTCATCAGCTGGACGAAGGGGAACCAGCCGAACGGGCCCATGGGAAGGACGGGCTGGACCTGGAACAGGTTCGCGGCGCCATCCGGCCCGCCCACGTTCGGCAGCAGGACGTCGCGGATCTGGATCAGCGTGAGCGGCGCCGCCGGGTTGTTGGCCTCGTTCGCCAGCGCTCGGGGGTCGGCGGTGCCCCCGTGCGTGATCCCGGGCGGCGCCTGGGGAGCGGTTGGTTGCGCTGGAGCTTGTGCCACTGTCGGTTCGAATGCGGTGTCCTCGGGGGATTGGGCGCGCAGCTGTGGTGCCCAAAGCTGCACGAAGAGCCCCCATGCCAGACACGAGGGCCAGGCAACGAATCTCGACAGCCGCCGGGTGCGAAGCCTCACGCTGGGCCCTCGGTTCGACGTGGACGGGGCTACTGCTTCAGCGCCGCTTCGTGCGCCTTCTTGATGTCGTCCCACTTCTTGCGCAGGACCTTTTCGTCTTCCTTGCTGAGCGTCCGGAAGGGCACCTGCAGCTCGCTGTTGGCGAACTTGATGTTCAGGAAGTGCTGGCCGAGCTGGATGCCGCCCGGCACGTTGAAGTACAAGCGGCCGAGGCAGACCCGCTGCCAGCTCAGCTCGGTCTGGTCGTAGGCGAGCGGAAAGGCCGAGTCGAGGTTGGCGAAGAACTTGATCGCGCAGGGCTGGCTCGCGTCCGGCGGGAAGTAGTTGATCGAGTCGTTCATCACCTGCGCGCGCATGTTGAGAGCCCGCAGGTTGGCCCCCTGGTACTGCTGCTGTGTCGGCAGCGGCAGCCGCTTGCCGTCCGGCGTCGTGAGCGACAAGCTCGCGCGCTTCATCGTGAAGTCCTTCGTGGGCTTGCGCAGCGTGATGCCCACCGCGAGCAGCACCCAGTCCTTGCCGACTTCTTCTTGCGCCATGCGGTACCCGAGCGTGGCGAAGCCCTCGTTGTTGTAGGCGATCCTCACGAACTCGCCCTCGAGCGTGAAGATCTCGGGGACCGTCGGCTTCGGCATCTGCACCTGCGGCGCCTGGGCGGCGGCCATTTCGCCTCCGCCTCCCATGGCAGCCACCAACAGCAGCGCGACGGCAGACGTGAGGCCCGGCCGGCTTCGATGTCTCATGATCCCTTCCCCCATTCCTTCGAGCGTCGTACGTCATCGTCAGTGGTAGTACTTCACCACCAGCCCCAGTACGTTCGTGTGTCGCGGCTCGGACTGCTGGTCTTCCTTGCGCTGGTAGTAGGGCTCGAGGCGCCAGTGCGCGTCGAGAACGATCTCGAGTCCCGCCTGGTAGCGCTGCTCGCTCCAGGAGTCGTAGCGCGTGTCGTAGAGGACCTCCGCGCTCGCGTAAGGCACCGTCTCCAGGCCGAAGATCGGGGTCTCGCGCTCGAGCGTGATCCGCTCGCGGTAGCGCGTCGAGTACTTGCCGTTCTTGTCGCGGAAGTCCACGCGAGCCCGGTTGACGGCGAAGACTTCGCCGCCCAGGTGGGCTCGACCCGTGAGCTCCACGATCCCGCGGTTCTCGTGGCTCGGCTCCGCCGGATCGAAGGCGGCCCACAAGTAGTCGTAGCCGACGCGCGCCCACAAGTAGCGCTCGCGCTCCCAGTTCCGCGTGCGGGTCCGCGGCCGGAGCATCGGCTTCAGCGTCAGGTCCAGGTGGGCGCCCGTCTCCGCCTCCGAATCGCTCGCCGTCTCGTCCGGCGTCCAGGACCGCGGCGCATACGTGAGGTCCGCCAGGAGGTGGAGCCGGACCCGCTCACCGAGCTTGAAGAAGGCCTGTGCCTCCGGCCACACCTCCGTCTGCGTGTCCTGCGCGCGGCTCGAGGGCGCGAGCAGGACGAGCGCGGCGGCAAGAGGCACGAGAGTCTCCTTCAATGCAGGCATTGGCGTCCTCGCGTGTCGAGCCACGAGGACTTTCACTCCTGGAGTCGATGCGAAGGTAGGCGGGGACGGCCTCGGGGGGTATCGGGAAAGGGCGCAGGCAGGGTCAGGAAAACTACGGAGTCGCGAGGAATCCCTGCAAGCGCCGTACTTGGCGGGCCTTGCCGCAGGCGGCGAGGGCCGCAGGAAACTGGACTGGACCGGTCGTTTGGCAGCAGACTCTTCGCGTTCTCGAGCATCCCCGGTACAGACGCGAGGTGTGTAAATGGCTGAGCTGCACTGTCCTCTGGCGGAGAGCTTCTCGCTGACCCGCGGCGGCCCGTTTCATCGGCTGCTGGTCCGCCTGGGTCACGGGGAGGAGGGCGAACGCGACCGGGTCGTCCGCCGAGCCGTGTTCGGCACGGCGGTGACCTGGCTTCCGCTCCTGGCTCTCTCGCTCGCGCAGGGTGTCGCGTTCGGTGACAAGGTCGAGCTCACGCTGCTTGGCGACTTCTCCGTGAACCTTCGCTTTCTCGTGGCGCTCCCGATCCTGATCCTGGCCGAGTCGAGGATCGATCGCCGATGGAACCAGCTGGTTCGCGAGTTCCTGAGGTCCAGGCTGGTCGGCGCGTCGGAGCTGCCCGCTTTCGAGGCGGTGATCGAGAGAGTCACCCGCCTGCGGGACCGGGTGCTCCCCGAGGCCGTGCTGGCCATCGTCGCGTGGCTGCCGTCCATCTTCGTCGACAAGATCGAGCTCCTCAGTGCTTCCAGCTGGCACAACCTCGGCGCGGGCGGCTCCGAGGTGAGCCTGGCCGGCTGGTGGTTCGTGCTCGTGGGCGCGCCGATCGTCCGCTTCCTGCTCGTGCGCTGGCTGTGGAGGATGCTGCTGTGGACGCTCTTCCTGTGGCGCGTTTCCCGGCTCGAGCTCCACCTCGTGGCGACGCACACCGACATGGCGGCGGGCCTGGGGTTCCTCTCGGAAGGCCAGAAGACGTTCGCGCCGATCGTCTTCGCGGGAGGAACGGTGATCGCGGGCCAGGTTGGAAACGCGATCGCCTACGAGGGAGCCGCGCTCTCGGCGGTCCGTCCCCACATGATCGCCTATGCCGTCATGGCGCTCGTGGCCCTGGTGGTTCCGCTGCTCGCCGTCACTCCGACGCTCATGGAGGTCAAGCAGCGGGCGCTCTTCGACTTCGGGGCGCTGGTGACGCACCACGCCCAGGCGTTCGAGGCCAAGTGGGTTCGCGGGGAGCACGCGCCCGACGAGACGATCCTGGGGAATCCCGACGCGTCGTCCCTCGCGGACCTCGGCGGCAGCTTCACGGTGGTGCGCGGGATGAGGCTGGTTCCGATCGACAGGCCCACTCTCATCAGCCTCGCCCTGGCCGCGGCGTTGCCGATGCTGCCGATCGTGCTCACGGCCACCCCGGCCAACGAGCTCATCGGTACCGTGATCACGATGCTGGGATGACTCCGTAGGCGACCCACAGGTAGTACGCATTCCGCGGGTCGTGCTCCAGGACCTCCCGTAACGCCGCCCCGGCTTCGGACCGCGCGCCGGCCATGGCGTGGAGCGAGAAGCGGTAGAAGCCCAGGAGCTCGAGGCGCTCCGCCTCGACGGCAGGGCGCAACGGATCGCCGGAAGGGAGCGGCACGTCGGTCGCGAGGGCGAGCAGCCGTGGCAGCACGCGCTCGAGCTCGCCGCGGCGCACCCACGCCGCGTGTTCGATGAGCGGGCGGTCGTCCGTCACGGGCGGGGCGTCCGCAGCGAAGCGCTCGAGCCCGGCCCGATCGGTCACCCAGGTGGCCAGGAGCGCCTCCGGCGACTCGATCCCGACCTCCGCGAGGACGGTGCGCACCGCGGGGTCCGCGTAGCGTGCCGCCACTCGCGGGCCGGCGAGCTCGATCGGGCTCGGCGAGCCGACGAGCAGCACCTCGTGCAGCTCCGTGCTCCAGGCCGTCGCGAACGGGAACACGTCGAGGAAGCTCCTGACGAGCGAGCGCGAGTCCTCGTCGTTCTGCGCCGGCAAGGGCCACCACTGCGCCATGAGACCGTCGGGCTTCAGCCGCGTCCGGACGAGCTCGTAGAAGTCCCGCGAGTAGAGGTTCGCGACGCCGGCGGCGGAGGGCGGCGGCGGCTCGAGCGTCACGAGGTCGTAGCGCTCCTCTCGGCGCAGCAGCTCCTGGCGGCCGTCGCCGATACGGATCTCGAGCCGGGGATCGGTCGCGGCGCCCAGGTTGCCCGTGAAGAAGGCCGCGGCGCGCACGACCGAAGGCAAGAGCTCGGCCACGACTCGCGTCTGGAGCGCGGGATCGGCGAGGAGCGCGCCCGCCGTGATGCCGGTGCCGAAGCCCACGACGAGGACGCTCCGCGGCTCGCCCTTGTGTATGAGCAGCGGCAAGAGCGCCTGGAGGCGCATGTAGCGGAGCGACGTCAGCGCGTCGCCGGAGTTCGAGACACCCTGGATGTAGAGCCGACGGAAGCTCTCGCGAGGCTTGCCCTGCTCGAGGATGGCCACCGTCCCACCCGTGTCCTCCGAGTAGAAGACGAGCCTCCCGTCCCGCTTTTCGGCCAGGAGCGTCGCCAGCTTGTCGCGCGGGGTCATGAGCCCCAGGACGGCCGCGGCGAGCACCATCGCCGCGGCGCCGAGCCAGGCACCGGTCCGCTCGCGCCCGCCGCGGAGGACCGCGAGCGCACCGAGCAGCGCCCCCGCGACGGCCAGGGTTGCGAGCGTGCGCACGAGCCCCAGCCACGGGACGAGAACGAAGCCGGTGACGAGCGTGCCCACGATCCCGCCCGCGGTGTTGAGCGCGAGCGTCGTCCCGACGTCGCGGCCGACGCGGTCGGCGCTCGCGACGAGCCGGGCGGCGGCGGGGAAGGCGGCGCCGAGGAACGTCGTGGGAAGCAGCAGCACCACGGCGGCGGCCACCACGAATCGCGCCCCGACCTCGACCGTCTCGCGTCCCGTCGCGCGCATCGCCCACATGCCTGCGAACGTCTGCGCGTCGGGCAGCCAGGGGCCGACGAGCGCGACGATCCCGAGGGCGCTCGTGCCCGCGGCGGCCAGGAGAACGCCGAGCGTTGTCCAGGGATCGCGGCGGCTCCCGCCGAGGCGCGCGAACAGGAAGCTGCCGACTGCGAGGCCCGAGAGGTAGGTGGCCAGCATCACCGCGAACGCGAAGGCTCGCGTGCTCAGGAACTGAACCAGGAGCTCGGACCAGACGACCTCATAGCCGAGGGCGACTCCGCCCGCGGCGGCGTACAGGACCAGGGCGAAGCGCGCGTCGCGAAGGGCATCGGGCGCCGCGGCATCCGCCGGCGCGGTCGTGACGGCGCTACGGCTCGGGTCGCGGCGGTCCACGACGAGGGCCGCTCCTGCCGCGGCGAGGCCGAGGGCCGCCGCGAAGAAGCCCGTCCCCTGGATGCCGAAGGCGGGCACGAGCAGGAACGGCGTCGCGAGCGTGCCGAAAACGGCGCCGGCCGTGTTCGCCGCGTAGAGGACGCCCGTGGCAGGGGCCACGGCGTCGGCCCCTGGGTGCAACGAGCGAAGCAGGGCCGGGAGCGTGCCGCCCATCAGGATGGCCGGCACGCCCACGAGGCCGAAGGGGAGCGCCCAGGCGAGCGGGCCGACGGCGCCCTGGAGCTCCACGAAGGGCCGAGCCGAGCGCGCGAGCGCCAGCGTCGAGAGGACGCCGAGCACGGCGGCGCCCGCCTCGAGCTGCGCATACAGCTTGACAGGGCGAGGGACGCGATCGGCGAGGCGGCCGAGCCAGGCATTGCCCAGGGCGAGGCCCGCGAAGAAGGCGCTGAGCGCGATCGAGACGGCGTGGACCTCGACCCCGACCACGCGCCCGAGCTGCCGGACCCACAG
>Ga0111538_10010279_pt1 | contig 12455 bp, 14 predicted proteins | sample SoiMethybrSBSTD1_FD_79669 | JGI IMG/M metagenome (GOLD analysis project Ga0111538, IMG submission 79669) | Bulk soil microbial communities from a Populus tree surrounding site in Tennessee, USA - Soil MetaG P. TD hybrid SBSTD1 (version 2)... | ecosystem: Environmental > Terrestrial > Soil >...
CGACCCGGCAGCAAGACATGGCCTGTCTTGCGGCGAAAGAACGTGACGGTCCGTGTTGCATTCACGGCGGTGCCCATAACCGCACCGCTCGTTCCGTTGACCCCACTTGGCAGATCAACCGCAACGATTGGGATATCGCTGGCATTCATTGCATCAATCATCCCACGCGGCAGTCCTTCGACATTGCGATGGAGGCCCGCGCCGAAGAGGGCGTCTATAATCACATCGCTGCCAGCCAAAACCGCCGGCGATGCTTCTTCAACCGCGCCACGCCAGCGCGCCGCCGCAACCGCAGCATCCCCCTTCAGCGCCTTCGGCTCACCAATGACGCAGAGCCGCACAAGAAAGCCATCGTCGGAGAGACAACGGGCAGCGACAAAACCGTCACCACCATTATTGCCCGGACCTGCCACGACCATGACGCGTCGCCGCTGCATCCCGGCCGTCGTATCGGCGACCGCACGACCGGCACGCTCCATGAGGTCGATGCCCGGAATTCCACCGGCCATAGTAAGGCGGTCTGCTTCCGCCATCTCATCGGTCGTAAGCAATTCAAACATCGGTCGTGAACCTACTGGCCGGCTGCCACAATTTGTAATCGTTTGCGCAGCAACAAGTCCTCGCCGCTGGCTAAAATGTAGTCACTTTGCTTAACTTGTAGGCGCCGAAGATTAGGCAGTCTGCTACTCCGACCGTGCCTCTATACCAAGTCATTGATCTTATTTGATTTCTTTGGTGGGCGGTGCTTGGCACGGGACCTGCAAACCGGTAGCGGTTCTCCGCTCCATTCCGGCGAACTTGGGGGGAAGGAAAGGCGATGAAAAAAATCGAAGCCATCATCAAACCCTTCAAACTCGACGAGGTGAAGGAAGCGCTGCAGGAGGTCGGCTTACAGGGGATAACAGTCACCGAGGCGAAGGGCTTTGGACGACAGAAGGGACATACCGAGCTATACCGCGGCGCCGAATACGTCGTCGATTTTCTTCCCAAGGTGAAGATCGAGATCGTGCTCGGCGATGACATGGTGGAAAAAGCGATTGATGCGATCCGGCGCGCTGCCCAGACTGGCCGGATTGGCGACGGGAAGATATTCGTTTCCAACATCGAAGAAGCCATTCGGATCAGGACCGGGGAATCCGGAATTGATGCAATCTAACCCGCAGGCAAAAGTCCTCGCGGGCAATTTCATGAAAACAAGGGGGAATGCAAACCGATGACGACAGCCAAAGATGTGATGAAGCTGATCAAGGACAATGACGTCAAATATGCCGATTTCCGGTTCACCGATCCGCGCGGCAAGTGGCAGCATGTCACCTTCGATATCAGCATCATTGAAGAAGAGACCTTCGCCGAAGGCCAGATGTTCGACGGCTCCTCGATCGCCGGCTGGAAGGCGATTCACGAGTCCGACATGAACTTGATGCCAGACCCGGCTTCGGCCTGTATCGATCCATTCTTCGCCGAAACCACGGTATCGCTGGTTTGTGACGTGCTCGAGCCGACCACCGGCGAGCCCTACAACCGCGACCCGCGCAGCATCGCGAAAAAGGCCGAAGGCATGGTGAAGGCGCAGGGCGTCGGCGACACCATTTATTTCGGTCCGGAAGCCGAGTTCTTTGTGTTCGACGACGTGAAATACTCGGCCACGCCTTACAACACCGGCTTCAAGCTGGACTCGATCGAGTTTCCGACCAATTCGGATACCGAATACGAAGGCGGAAATCTTGGCCACCACATCGGCACGAAGAAAGGTTATTTCCCGGTTCCGCCGCAGGACACCGCCCAGGACATGCGCAGCGAAATGCTGGCGGCCATGGCGAAAATGGGCGTCAAGGTCGAGAAGCATCATCACGAGGTGGGCTCCGCGCAGCACGAACTCGGCATGAAATTCTCGCCGCTGACGCAGATGGCCGACCAGTTGATGATCTACAAGTATTGCATCCAGCAAGTGGCCCAGATCTACGGCAAGACCGCGACGTTTATGCCGAAACCGATCTACGGCGATAACGGCTCGGGCATGCACTGTCACCAGTCGATCTGGAAAGGCGGCAAGCCCTCTTTCGCCGGAAACAAGTATGCGGATCTTTCGGAGATGTGCCTGTCGTACATTGCCGGCATTCTCAAGCACGCACGGGCAATGAATGCGTTCACCAACCCGACGACAAATTCGTATAAGCGGCTGGTGCCAGGCTTCGAGGCGCCGGTGCTGCTCGCCTATTCGCAGCGCAACCGCTCGGCCTCCTGCCGTATTCCATATACGGCCAATCCGAAGGCCAAGCGCGTTGAAGTCCGCTTCCCCGACCCGCTGGCCAATCCATATCTCGCCTTCGCGGCGATGACGATGGCCGGCCTGGACGGCATCAAGAACAAGCTCGATCCGGGCAATGCCGTCGACAAAGACCTCTATGATCTGCCGCCGGCCGAGCTCAAGGAAATCCCGACGGTCTGCGGAAGTCTGCGCGAGGCACTTGGTTACCTCGACAAGGACCGGGCGTTTCTAAAGGCCGGTGGGGTGTTCGACGATGACTTCATCGATTCGTATATCGACCTGAAGATGACCGAAATCATCAGGTTCGAGCACACGCCGCATCCGGTTGAATTTGAAATGTACTACTCGGGTTAGCGTTCCTCCCAAACATCGCGCGAGCGATGCAACTTTCGGGCGCTCCGCAAGGGGCGCTCTTTTTCTTTTTTGAGGCCGATCAGCCGATCAAAAACGCCAGCAGGACAAGTCCGGCTGCGATCGCGGCAGCGGTTGCAATCATTTGGCGTCGGCGCCGCTTGGGGCCATAGACGCCGGCGGCGCGTCGAGCGGCAATCAGGGCCGCGTCGAATTCAGCCGAGTTGGAATAGGCGCAAGCCAGAGCGGCGCCGGCCCGCGCGGCATCGAATTCAAGCGAAAGCGTCTCCGAATGACTTTCCGTACCCCGCATGCCCGTATCGTACCGCGAACAGGGTAAATGAGACGTTGCGGCAGGGAGGTAAGTGGCTATCCAAAATCGCCGTCAGAAAGCTTCTCGGCGTCGCGACCATCGAGCAAAAGGCCCGGCGCTTGCCGTCTTTGCCCGCCGGGCCGCGGCGATGAGACGAACTCGCTCGTTCGCCATTTCTTCTTCGGCCACATGGAGGCGGTTTCTGCCCGCGTATTTCGCACGGTAAAGCGCCGCATCCGCGCGCGCGATCAGAGAATCGAGTGATGTGACGGGCTCATAAGCTGTAGCCGCCCCAATGCTGACAGTCGCGCCAATAGAGTGGGCAGCGACGGTTGCCCCCGCAAACTCGAAGCTCGATCGCACGCGATCGCCGATTTTGCTGGCGCTCTCGAGGCCTCCCGGAACGATCGCGATAAACTCTTCACCCCCGAACCTGGCGATGATGTCGTCGGCACGCGTGCTCGCGCGCACCACCCGTCCAAACACGCGCAAGACCTCGTCGCCCACGGCGTGCCCGAAACGGTCATTGATCGATTTGAAATGATCAAGATCGAACATCAGCATGGCCACGGGCTCCCCGCGTCGTGCCTGCCGTGCGCACAGGGTGAGCGCGCTCTCCATAAAGGCCTGGCGGCTAAGCAGGCCCGTCAGATGGTCGGTGCTTGCGGCGGTGCGATAGACGTGCACGTGATGATCCTTGACCATCAGCATCACGATGAATGCGGTGCCAACCGCGTAGATGATCGTTTCAAGCGTAAATACCGTCAGCCATGCGCCGTTGTGTCCCTCGGGCAGAACCGCGTGCATCGCGAGCGGCATCAAAAAGATGCCGGCGTGCAGGCATGGCACGACAATGGCGGCAGCGCGGGAATAGCGCGTCCTGCGTCGCTCTCGCCAAAGCTCGATCGCGATGAAAAACGTATAAACCGGGACGATCATGGCACCGAGAATCTGGCCATTTTCATTGTCGAGTGCGCCCGGAATCTGGCCGATCCCCAGCCAGAGAACCGCGCCAATGAAGGTTGCAAAGGGCAACAGGCGCCTGCCCTGGAACAAACGCACTCCATTCCAGATCATGCCGCAGGCGAGGAAGGTCAATGCACCGGGCACCACAGCGGGCAATGTGATGACCGGATCTGGCATGCCTGCCAGCGCCATCGCCGCAGCGCCGATCAGGTAGGCGGAGCCCCACCATGCCAGCGCGCGCACATTGCGCTGCTGCAGCCAGTCAATGATCAAAAAGACGCCGAGAAGGCCTGCAATGCACACGGCCACCAACGACAGCGTCGGCAGATCCAGGCTCGATTGCAGATTAACCGTCTAAAAAGACCCCTTTTCAGAAGTGCCCGCCACGGACGCACTTCCTGCCCTCGGTGTGCAAAAGCGCCTGTGGCTCAACTGCTTTCCGTTGACGTTTGCTGACTGTCGGCGCACCCTCGCGGCACGTCACTGCATCTCGCACCACGGACGTATCAAGGACGTGGAAATTGCGGACTGCAGTCTGCAATCAGGGGGATCACCGTGCCATCACGCTTGGACAACGCCACCGTACGCGCGTTCGCACCTGGCAAGTATTTCGACAACGACCCCAAGGCGACCGGATTCGGGTGCCGGGTTTATCCGAGCGGCGCGCGCAGTTTCTTTGTCAATTACTGGATCAATGGCGTTGAGAAACGTCACACCATTGGCCCCTTCCCGCGCTGGTCAACAACGGCGGCACGCGAGGCCGCGATTGCATTCCGGCGGCGGATTGATGCCGGACACGACCCGGCAGGCGACAAGCGGGCGCGACGGGAAGCGCCGACCGTTCAAGACCTGGTCGAGCGGTACACGATCGAGCACATGCCGCGGAAGAAATTAGAAAACAAATTCCGCCGCCGCGATGAAGAACGGGTGCTCGCGCTGATCGCCGATCATTTGGGAAAACATACCAAGGTCGCCGACGTTCACGGCGGCGATATCCGCGACATGCATCACAAGTTGACCGAGGCGCGCGGATCGGTGCGGGCCAACCGGATACTGGCCTGCGCTTCGAAAATGTTCTCGCTGTCGCTGGTGCCGATGGCGGGAGAAACCTTGCCCTGGCGCAATGCGGTGTTGGGCAATCCCTGCAGGGGCATCGAGCGCAATCGCGAGGAAGGCCGCGAACGATATTTCAACAAATTGGAATTGGATCAGATCGCCGATGCACTGAGCGAATACGAAGCGCAGAAGCCAAGCGGCAGGCTCGCTGCCGATTGTATCCGGCTGATTATGTTGACCGGATGCAGACCAGCCGAAGCGATGCAGACGCAATGGTCCGAATTCGACAAAGAGCCGGGCCTATGGGTCAAGCCATCGCATCACACCAAGCAACAAAAGATTCACCGCCTGCCGTTGTCGCCGCCCGCACTGCAATTGATCGAACGCTTGCGTCGCGAGCGCGACGGCAAAGATGGTTTTGTGTTTCCCGGCAAGTCGGGCGCGCCGCTGCCGCCTTTGCTGCATATTTGGAATTTCGTCCGGGCGCAGGCGCAGCTCGCACCGGATGAGAAAGGCAGGCCGGCGCGGCTTTACGATTTGCGGCATTCGTTTGCCAGCTTGGGCGTGACGCAGAAATTAGGCTTGCCTTTGGTTGGTCGATTGCTTGGACATACGCGACCGCAAACCACGGCAAAATATGCCCACATCGCCGACGATCCGTTGAAAGAGGCTGCCGATAAGATCGGCAATGCGATTGTCGGCACAGGAGCCGGCGGTGCCGTCGTCAAAATTCACGGGCGTGGCGTGTCATGAGAGCTGTCATCAGGTTCACATACGGCGACGACAAAACCTTTGCGTGCATCAATACGAGTCAGGAAATGGCTCAAGCATTTGCGGCCACTATCACTCTGGAAAAAGCGCGCGCCGGCGATATGTCTGAAATCACCGAGCGACTGCGTCAGAACATGTTGACGGACCGCGAACGCAAGTGGCTCGTCGAGTATCTCGAGGGGAAGGTCAAAACACGCAAGCGAAAAGGCCTGTCTGTCGTCGAGAGGTCCATGCTGCGCTGGGGACTCATGGCTCGCATAGCCCATGGCTGGAAACGAGAGGCCGCCGTTCAGGAGGCCTGTGACGTGTTTGGCGTCAAGCGTAGCTATGTTTACCAACTACTGAAAGACAAGGCGCGGATCGCCCGCATAAAGCAACACGCCGATAATCTCGTAAGCAAACGCGCTGTTGATTCGACTCAACAATCTGATTTTTGAGTCCACGAAACAGACCAAATTCGTGGACCGCAATTTTGTAGATGTAATTCCCTGACGGCCCTAGGTTGACACTCGCGTCATTTCAGAGACGGGAGAGGCCAACCATGCCATCGCCGACGCTCGCAGATCACACCGAAGAGTCGGACTTCGCCAAAGAACTGGGAGTGGCACTCGCCACTATGCGCAAGCGGCGGAAGAAAGCCGTGCGCACCGGCAAGCCACTGGTACCACCGTTCGTCGAGGTCGCGCGGAAGGTTTTTTATTCCAACACCGCGAAAGCCGAGTGGCTCAAGGCAATCCAACAAAATCCAGTACGTCGCCGCGCATAGCAAAAGCAAAACCCGCCAAGGTTTGGTTGGTGCCTTGGCGGGGAATTAACACAGGAGTCTTGCTCGAACAGCAGGCTCCTAATACCCCGCGCGCGGACGGCGCGCAAGGAAGGAGCCAACAATGCATGCTCCCGGAAAATTCCCCAAAACGTCTGGAGCACCCGTTTTTGGCCGAATACGGGGCAAGGAATCGAACGCCCACCCCACCGCTGTTTGCCGCCTAATTCATAGCGACTCCATAAGTGTACCCGGGGAACACTTATGAGCCGGGGACTGGGAAAGCTGCAACGGCAGATCAAGGCGCTGATCGAGGCGCAGAACGAACGCTTTCATCGGGAGTGCGACGCCGATCCGGAAGGCGACGGTCCCGATTGTCATTTCGGGCTGTATTGGTCCGACATCAGAAGGTCTCTCTTCGAGGTTGCGGGACCAGCATTCCTCATCATCAAAAAACCAAGTCCGGCGCTTGAACGCGCCGCCAAGCGCGCACTCCATACGCTGTGGAAGCGGAAGGAGATCGGTCGCATAAGAATCGCTGGCCGCTATTGCTACGTACCAATCGAAACTTGGAACGAAAGTTTTTCACCAGAATCAGAAAAGCAACTGAAAGCGGCGCTTGAGCGAATGGAAATCGCGGAGGCCGCGAATGACCGCAACGATTATTCCGTTCCCGCCAGTCGCGCCGTTTTCCACCTATGTCGAACCTGACCGCGAGGGTGGCGGCTGGCTCACAATTTGCCGCAGCCATGGCTGGCTTCATGCGGACCGCGAGGCCGCCAACCGTGAGGCGATCGAAATCGCGCGCGGGTTTGGCGTTCCGGCCAGGACGGCTGCGCCGTGAAACGGAGGAAAAATTGTCGTGATGTTACGAACAGCACTGGCGCTCGCCGAAAAAGGGTTTGCCGTTTTCCCCTGTAAGCCGCGTGAAAAAGTGCCGGCAACGCCGCGCGGCGTTTTGGATGCCAGCAAAGACCGGGCCATGCTTGAGCATTGGTGGGGACTTAATCCGCACTACAACCTGGCGATCGCTACCGGCACCACATCCGGAATTTTTGTTGTCGACATCGACGGGACCGATGGCGAGCGCGAGCTGCGCCGGCTCGAGGCGGAGTATGGCGCCCTACCGAGCACGGTTGAAAGCATCACGCCTCGCGGCCGGCATTTATATTTCCGCATGCCGGATACTCCGGTACGCAATTCGGCCGGCAAGGTTGCACCGGGTATCGACGTACGTGGCGACGGCGGTTACGTGCTGGCGCCAGCCAGCGTGCATCCCAGTGGTCGCTTCTATGCGTGGTCGGTCGATTGTGCTGGTGCCATCGCGCAAGCCCCGGACTGGCTGCTTGAGAAAATTACCGAGCGCACGCACGGCAGCGGCGAGGCAATCCCGCCGGCGGAGTGGCGCGAGCTGGTCGCGAACGGCGTCAACGAGGGTGCCCGCGACTGCACCGTCGCGAAACTGAGCGGCCATCTGCTGCGGCGCTTTCTCGATCCGTTCGTCGTGCTGGAACTGATGCGCTGCTGGAACGCAGTGCGCTGCCGGCCACCACTTCCCGAAGAAGATATTGCGCGCATCGTTGATTCGATCTGCGCCAAGGAACTGCGCAGGCGCGGCCATGCGGGATAAGAGCAATATCGAAATGCTGGCGGAGGCGGCCAGCAAGGACGGCGTCGCGGTCGACGACTTCTATGCTTACATGCCAACCCACAGCTACATCTACGCCCCGTCGCGCGAGATGTGGCCGGCGAGCAGTGTCAATTCCCGCGTGCCGCCGATCCCCGGCCCCGATAACAAAAGCATCCCCGCGAGCAAATGGCTCGACCGGCACAGGCCCGTTGAGCAGATGACCTGGTGCCCGGGACTGCCAATGCTGGTGCGCAATCAGCTGATCGCGGATGGCGGCTGGATCGCGCGCAGCGGGGTAAGCTGTTTTAATTTGTACCGGGCGCCCACGGTTAAGCCGGCCAATGCTGCCGGGGCTGGCCCGTGGCTGCTGCACCTCCGCCGCGTGTTCGGCGCCGATGCGGATCACATCACGCTGTGGCTCGCACACCGTGTGCAGCGACCGGAAGAGAAAATCAACCACGCGCTGGTGCTCGGCGGCAACCAAGGGATTGGCAAGGACACGGCGCTTGAGCCGATCAAGCATGCCGTCGGCCCGTGGAATTTCCTCGAAGTGTCGCCGCAGCACTTGCTCGGCCGCTTCAATGGCTTTCTCAAATCCACGGTTCTGCGCGTCAACGAGGCGCGCGATCTTGGCGACATCAACCGCTTTCAATTTTACGATCACATGAAGGCATACACCGCAGCGCCGCCGGACGTGTTGCGCGTCGACGAGAAGAACCTGCGCGAGCATAACGTCTTCAACTGCACCGGCGTCATCATCACCACCAACCACAAGGCGGACGGCATCTATCTGCCGGCCGACGACCGGCGCCATTTCGTGGCGTGGTCCGGGCTATCGAAAGACAGCTTCGAAGCCGACTACTGGACGAAGCTGTGGCGCTGGTATCGCAAAGGTGGGGTCGAGGACGTTGCCGCTTATCTTGCTGAGCTGAGCCTTGGCGCTTTCGATCCGAAAGCACCACCACCGAAAACGCCGGCATTCTGGGACATTGTCGATGCCAATCGGGCACCGGAAGACGCCGAGCTTGCCGACATCCTCGACAGCCTGGGCCTGCCTGACGCCACCACGCTGATCCGCATCAGCAACGAAGCCCACGGCGACTTCGAGACCTGGATCAAGGACCGCAAGAACCGGCGCGCCATTCCGCTCCGACTGGAGAGATGCGGTTACGTGCCGGTGCGCAACGACGACGCCGACGACGGACTATGGAAAGTCAGCGGCAAGCGGCAGGTCATCTACGCCAAGAGCACCCTGTCGCTTGCTGCGCAGCTGCAGGCGGCACGAACCCTAATTGGAGGCTAACCAATGACCCAGAGAAAATGCGCTGGCTGTGGTTAGCGTGGCCTGACTTGGTCGGAGGAGCGGTCTGCATACGGAGTCCTGATCCGCAGCGGTCTGACGCCAGAAGAGATAAAAAAGCTAAGGCCGTGCTGCCGCAAGTGCGCGGTCATCGTGGCTCGCCGACCAGTGCAGTCAGTACAGTCAGTGAAGTCAGTGGTCCAAGAGACTCTATCCACTACCAATACTAACCAATAAAAGTATTAGCTTACCAATCAAGAAGCGCACGCGCGCGTGAATGGAGTCTTAAAAACCACTGACTACACTGACCACACTGACCGGTGGTGACGCATGAAACGGAACCGACGATATCGGGTACGGAGCAAGCGGGCAGTTGGCAATGTGCTGCCGGTTAAGGGTGTGGTGCGCTGGCGATCAGCCAAAGTGCGAAGCGGGAAAGGCATTTCGGGTGAAAGGAAAAGACCGCGTTTCAAGGCTGTAATGCAACCTTGATCCAATGACGGCGGGGGCCAAAAAGTGTTTGAAATGGTCTCGATCAGAAACCGGCGCACAGTTTTTGACAGAATTAGTTTATAGAAATTAGTCGACACGTTTCATAACGGAGGCCAGTTTTGGGTCTGAGAGGACCACACGCTTTTCCGATGGTGTCCTACTGGCGGCCACCCCCCAAACCGCCGCGTAAGCGCCGTTGTGCCCGGTGCAACGAGTTGTTTTCCCCCCGGCGTCATGACGCCAAGTTCTGCTCCAACAAATGCAAGACGGCGATTTACAGAATGCGGGTCCTCGACGACGGCAAAGTGGATGACCGTCCGGTATTTGCGGTGCGTTTCCGTCCGGAGAAGAACATCGATGGCGAGCGATCACTTAGAGCGTTATTAAAATTCGCCCTGCAAAAATATGGTTTGCGTGTTGTTTCGAAGGAGCAGTCGAACGACGCCGCCTAAGCGCTCGGTTTCGTAACGTGACGAAACCGCCCAGATAATAGGCATCCTGAAATGACTGAAACCGCACTGCCGAATAATTATGCCAGCGCATACCCATTGCAGCGCGGGCATTGTACGTCGCGGAGCGCCACACGAATGGAAGCCTCAGGGTCACGTGGCTTCATGGACAAATCGAGGTCAGTAACCGTGCCGCAGCTTTCGCAGTTGATGACCAGCCAATGATGTTTGGATACCAGCGCAGCGGCAATCTTGGGCCAGAACCAAACCCTGCCCTTGGCTGACAGCGTGGCGTTGAAACGCCGCACGGTGGCCAACGCTTCGCGCAGCGCCTGCCAGTCGCGCCGCATGCGCGTGACGTTGTCGCGGATTTCATCATTGCGTGCGTTGTAGCCCATGCCCGTCAGCCTGTTGCATCGAAAAATTTAAAGTCAATAAATTTTCTGTCAGGATAGATTTTCTTCAAAGTTAAACGCAAATCCATAATTGCTGCCTTCAACGAAGCCACGTTTTCATCGGAATTCTTCATAATGTTATCACTGGTTTGCTGAAGTCTCTGCCCTGCACCGGCTCCAAGAACCTGCATTAACTCGCCTATGGATAGTGCCTGGCCAAGCTTGACGCCGGCGGCCTCCAATCGGGGCCAAATAACTGTAAAAATCAGCGACCTGTGATCCTCAATCAGAAAACCAAGCAATTTGAAGCGACTTTCCTCTAGCAGCACTTGGTGAAAAACCTTTGGGTAACTCTGCAACAGAAACGTCAACTCTTGCATGTCAAATGACAGATTTCGGCTCAATGGCAAACCAGCTGGCAAATAGAACCAGGCAGCTGGATTTCCCCGAAACGGGTCGACGGCATTTTTTTGTTGCTGAACCGTTTGATTGTACATCTCCGTCAGTATGAACAGCGCACGGTTTCCAGCCGCTACTTCTTTTTCAACCCTTTCTCTATTTTCTTTTCTGAGCGTAAATTTAAATGCAAGCCACGCGCCGATAAACGTCGCGAACAAAGTCCCGACCCCTGTAAGGATTTCTTTTACGCCAATCAAATTACGAGCGTTGATTGCCAATACGGTTAGTGGCGGAATGAAGAAAAAGAGGTTGACCGCGAAGAAGGCCAACGCGACTACAACCAATATCCTGAGCCAGAGCGGATAATCCGCTGGTCTTAAAACCAAACGCATGGAAAGCCCCCACTCCATAGTAGCGGCTTGTGTGGGTGTCTCAAGGTGGCTTTTGATGTTGCCAGCCCTAGTGCCGGGGTTTTTATTTTTGCTGCCGCTCGTGTAACGTCCTGACTTCCCGGCTGGAGGCTGGGCGCAAATGAATTTAACCGAATTTGTTGAGGAAACACTAAGCGAAATTCTGGCGGGCATAAGGACAGCGCAGGCCAAAGAAGGCGGTGGAAATGTTGGCGCAGGAATGACGGCAAATCCAACGCACAGCAATTTGCTACACGGAGACACGGGGATTTTCACAATTGTGGAATTTGACGTTTGTGTCGCTGCGGAAACCTCTGGGGGTGCCAAAGGCGGCATCAAGGTTTTGACGTTTGGCGGCATTGAAGGCGGCGGCGGCCACAAGGCAGCAAAAACTAGTCGCGTCAAATTTGCCGTTCAGTTGCGTATACCGCAAGGCGACAAGGCGCAAAGGCCGAAAGGTTTCGGGTCCGATACTTGATTTATGCGGCTGTAGATATCGACCAGCGCCAAGGATGCAGGAACCCCCGGAGTTGATCCGGGGGTTTTGTTTCTCAGTGCTGCATGAATTGCTTTTGGTCTTCTGATTGAACTTGTACGAAGCGCTCCTCGGTCTGCGACCAGAATGCAGCACGTCCGCGTTGCGCGCTGCGTTGGCGGCGTGCGAAGTTGTCCAAGGCGAAATGTGATCTAGCTAGCAGCAGCTAGATGGCCCCGCCGCCAGCCGGAATGTGTAGCCGTTAAGACTAGCGACGGGGTTTGTGCGCCGACAGGGCAACAGAAGCAAACCGTTCGGCGCAGCAAATTTAGTCACCAACAAGGCGACGGCGATGTTCCGCTCTAACCCCGAAAGCGTACATATGCAGTGCACAGGCGCATGCCGCTTTGGGCCAA
>Ga0111538_10010280_pt1 | contig 12454 bp, 11 predicted proteins | sample SoiMethybrSBSTD1_FD_79669 | JGI IMG/M metagenome (GOLD analysis project Ga0111538, IMG submission 79669) | Bulk soil microbial communities from a Populus tree surrounding site in Tennessee, USA - Soil MetaG P. TD hybrid SBSTD1 (version 2)... | ecosystem: Environmental > Terrestrial > Soil >...
AGCTTTCAACGCGTCCGAGTTATTCGAACAGCCCCGTTGTAACCTCTTGGCTCGATCAGCCAGTTGTTTGGATTGACATGCCTCTGGGAAGAAGATAGAGCGGGCTGGTCTGGGAGCGGCTGACGGGGGCGGCGACCAAGAAATCCAGCCAAGGCGGTTTCTGTGCGCGGCTGAAACAGCCCGCAGAGTGGACTAAACGTGCTGCCCGACTAGGTGGGGACGGAAGAGTTGGGTGAGCGGGAGCGCGATGGAGCATTGCGGAGTCCTCGCTGTTCAGCCGCTTGGAAATCTCGGCGACCAGGGCTTCCACGTCTGGGTGATCATGCGGAGCCCAGCCCTCAAGCAATTCATTCAGGCCCTCCTCCTGCGCGGCCTCCAATGACGCGGCCACCTGCCGTCCGGATTCTGTGGCGATGACCGTCTGAGCCTCGATCGTGACGTAGCCGCGTTGAGCCAGCGCCGCCGCTACATGCCTGACCCGCTCTGTGGGCGTCTTCGATGCCTCGGCCATCGCAACAATCGGACGGGAGGTCTCCTGGGAGACGCGACTGAGCATCCAGGTCTCGCCCGGCTCAAGATCAACATTCGCCCGTCGAGCCAGCCGCTCATAGGCGCGCAGTCGGTTTTCGCGGCTGAGGTGTCGAGATAGCGCAACTTATAGCTCCTGGAGCGAGGTGCGCTCACTAGGCATGCCGAACGCTTCGCCGGTGTCTGCCGTACGAGTCGCTGTCCGCAGTCGAACCTCGGGCAAGAAGAATGCCAAGGCAAATGCAACGGCCCCCACCGGGACGGCCGACAAAAACACCACATGAATCGCGGTTGCATACGCGCCGACGAACCACGCCTCCACCTCCGCCGGGCACTGCGCCAGCGTTCCCGATGGGCCACTCAACACCGCCGCTGAGCACCTTCCGGTGGCCGTCGGCGGTACTCCAATCGCAAGATGCGTGGTGAGCTGCGCTGTGAAGACGGCGCCGAACACTGCCACGCCGATGCTGCTACCGATGGTTCGGAAGAATGTGGCGGCGCTCGTCGCTGTGCCCAGGTCGCGGTACTCCACCGCATTCTGCACAGTTAGAACTAGAACCTGCATCACCATGCCGAGCCCCTGCCCGACCCATCCACACCGGCCACCCTCGGCCAGGTGCGACCGCGGCGCTCTCTATCCCGCGCACAGGTATACAAATGAGCCGGTGATTGATCAGCTTCGGCCTTCAAGCATGTCGGCGAGCTGAACAGCGACCTGAACGGGGTCGTGATCGACCTCGACGCATACCGACAGATGCCCTTCGTGCGTCTCGAGGATGACCTGGTTGAAGTTGCCGTAACCGACGATCACGTGTCTCAACCCGCCGCAGTCGAGATTGCCGCGTTGTCGAGCAATCGTTAGCAGAGTTGGGTTGACGAGCAGTTCTTCGAAGAAGTCTGAGGACGCAGCCGAAGCGTGCAACACGCCCTCACGTTGCGACAGCTCGACGCTCTGTCCGCGGCCGTACGCGACGTAGCGAATATGCGGACCCAGAGCGAAAACCGCGTCCTTGAGTTCGTCCATAGACAAGAGGTTATTGCGAGACAAGACGAGACTCGTGGCATCCATGTCTCCGCTGTCTCACGCTTCCCACTGACAAGTTGGTCCATCGATGTCTAGTCACCTGTCGCCATGGCGCGGATGCGCTCATAGCGGTCAATTGCCTCGTCAACCCTGATCCTGAGCTCGGGCAGCACTTCCAGCCATCGAGCTACGTAGCTGGCTTCGACATCCCAAGCCTCGAAGTCCTCCAAGAACGGATCCGGTGTCGTCTCGACGAGGTTTCGAAGCAGCGCTTCCATGCGGTCGACGATTGCGGGAACCGATGGCGCGTGCCAGGTGTGCTTCCCGTCGCCAACCGTCACATACACAGGAGCCGAGTGCGCGACGGTCCTGTTCGAGCCAACCGCCCGAGCAGCGACCCAACAACCCGCCTCCGGGATGAGCCGATGCTCAACCTCGACACGACCGGGACCATCGGCGGCCGCGGCGACCTCACCGTGAACGACCAACTCCAAACGCTCCAGCTCATCGAGATCCGGATTGACGTCCGCCTGCGCATGCAATAGCAGGGACTCATCGGGCTCGACCTCGACAGCGTCCCCCATCGTGGCCGCGCCGACTTGAAAGGACAGCACCGGCCCGTTCGAGACAAAGGTTCGCCCGGCGCGGATCGCGTCGAACCACGCGTCCGGGGTGAGAGGGCCATCGACCCCCGCGAAGAACCGGACGGCGCCAGCCGGATCTACGTATGGATAGTCCGAACCGGCGATCGGGGTAAGGCGGAACCCAAGATTCAAAAAGTCGTACCACGGATAGATGCGAAGTCGATACGCCTGAAGCACCTCCAGAACATCCACGATGCCGAACGGCACATCGAGTGCGAGCCCGACGCTCTCGCCGAACCAGTCGCTGCCGACGTGCGCGTAACCACTCACCGAGCCGCCGGCGCGTAGCCGTGCGAACAACTCGTGGTACAGGAAATAGCGGTCCACGTCGCGCGCGCGTTCGGCGATATTGAGATGCACCGTATGACCCCGCCGACCTGTACGAGGGTCCTCTTGACCGCTAACCAGGTTGTAATCGTCCCGCCTCACGCGACCATCTGGCCCGTAGCCAGGCTGCGCGAAATACTGTGCGCCGAGATTGCCCATCGCAAGCAGGTTCGCGACATGGAGGTCCTCCGCCCGCGCAATGGAAAGCGCTGCATCGTCGCCAACCTCACCTCGGGCGATGTGGATATGCGCGTCACCGGACCACCAGCCCTCCGCGGGAAGATCGCGCCAACGCTCGAAAGGCAGCTCCAGGTGTGCAACGTCGGACTCGGCAACCTCGATCCGTCGTCTCAGGTGGCGATACTCAGGACCACGCGTGGCTATGACCTCGTAGTTGCCCGGTGGAACAGATACGCCATAGCGTCCGCTCGCGTAGACCATCCAACGACTGGGTGGGAGCGACCGCCGATCTTCCGACCCGCGGTCTCGTACGCGAGCCGCGAGGCGTCGGCCAGCCGCCCCCAGACTGGGAGGAGGCCAGGCGGTCTCGCGACCGGGCATTTCGTGTACGAGCCGCGCCGCCGCGGAGACCAGCTTGACCGGCCGACGTGGTAGACGTGCTGCAGCGAGGCGAGCAGCGTGCTTGGCTAGCGCTTTCCCCGATGTCGGGACCGCGACGTCCCGGACCTCTTCGAGGTAGCGAAGGATCGGCACCGCGTCGGCGCTCGCCAGGACCTCACGGCCGGATGCGACGTCGTAGATGCCAACCCGAGCTGTCGTGGGAGCGCCGTGCTCGTCGAGAACTGTGAGTTCAAGGCGAGCCGTGCGGTTTTCTGCTGCCTCCCGAGGAACCCGGCGTTTCACAATCACGTCACGGATCCGCATCATGTCGGGGCCGGTAGCCCCCTCCGCGTACTCGCATCCTGGAGCTGCCACGACGACGTCGGTTCCGCGCGGACCCCGCCCCGCAAATCTTGCCCGTTCCAGTGGGATCTCGACGGTCACCCATGGCTCGTCGTCGGCCGGGACTTTGACGCTGATCGCATTCTCGGCCGAGACGTTCGCATCCCATCCGACCAGCAGCCGCCCCACCGCCGGGTCGACGACAAGGGCTAACTCGACGGACTCGTCCAAGTCGCTTCCGACTTCCTCACCGATATCGAACGCGAAGGCGCCTCCCTCCACGACCATCATGCCGTCGGCCTCGACCACCCGACCCGCCCGACGCAAGGCCACCGCGCGCAGGCCAAACGCATGGAGGTAGCGGGGCGCGAAAGTACGCCGTACAGAATCACTTCGCCATGGAAGCTCTTGGATCGCTTGAGGATCGTTGGGATTGATTCCCAGAGGCGCAGTCACCAGAGCAGACAATACGCAAAATCTTGGAGAGCCGGCAAGATCAAGCGCTGGCCCATTAACAGTGGCCCCTTTGCGGACTGATCGCGAAGAGCACCTCTGGGCGTATTCCGGTCAGGATTCACTCTGGCTGCGCGTCACCCCTGCGACTGGTCCCGGAGCCGGCGGATCGACTGCGGCGCCGGCGTCGGGATCCGCGCCGCGGCGCCAGTTGCCGACATTGCCTTCGGCGGCACTTGCGGGTCTACCTAGTGGGGACTCCGAATGGGATGCGGCCATCCCACGGTCGGCCAACGCGCCTTCGTCGGCTCACCCGACCGGGGTGATGCCGACCGCCGCGACGGCCGGGAGCATGGGTGTGAAGCCCTACGCCGACCGGGAGGGGTCGAATGATGGCGGTCAGACTTCCCGCCTTCACACAGCTTGAGGACAGCTTGTTCCTGACGTTGTACGCCAGGGCCCTCGACAGCCGACGCCCGCGCCCCATCCTCGGCGACGCCACGGCCGACCAAGTCGTCCGCACCATCGACTACCAGTACGACAAGCTGGACATCAAGACCAACCTGATCCTCAACGTCTCTCTCCGGGCCAAGAAGCTGGACCAGGTGGCCTCCGACTTCCTAACCCGCCACCCCGACGCGGTCGGTCTCAATCTAGGCGCCGGGGCTCGACACCCGATTCGAGCGTCTGGCACCCCCGGCCACCGTGGGCTGGTACGACGTCGACTTCCCCGCTGTTGCCACCGCTCGCCAGCGCCTGATCCCCGAGCACCCCAACGCCCATGTCATCGGCGCCGACGTGCGGGACCAGGACTGGCTGGACGCCCTCCTGACCGGCCCGCCCGCCATCATTGTTGCCGACGGCATGTTGGGGTTCCTCTCTCAAGATGAGCTGGTGTCGCTGTGAGACCGGCTCATCAACCACTTCCCCAGCGGCGAGATCGCCTTCAACAGCTACACCGGCCTCACCATCTGGATCGCTCAGCAGGCAACCGGCACCAAGACAGTCGCCAACCAGGTCAAGTTCCCCGGTATGGACGACCCCCATGCACCTGAATGGAACCCCAAGATCAAACTGGTCAAGGAAATCCTACTCAGCCGCCAACCCGAAGTCGCCGAGTTCCCAACGGCCTTACGCCGCTAGCACCAGCTGGCGGCACGCAGCACCGCCTGGTCGCGAACAGGAACCATCGTCGTGCACTACCGCTTCTAACGAGCCTCGAGGGCTAGCTGCAAGCAGCTCTCGCGGGGGAGCTCCCATTGCGTCCAGGGTGGACGTATCGGTGATATCGGCCGTCGACGAGTTCGAGAGTCCCTGACCGACAGCGAATGGAGACTGCCATGGCCAACATTGAAGGAACCTGCCGGGAGGAGTTTCAGGCCGTCCGGGAGGTATTCGAGTATCACCTCGACAGCGGCATCGACACCGGAGCATCGGTCGCGGTATTCATCGACGGCGAGCCTGTCGTCGACCTGTGGGGTGGCTATTTCGACGCCACCTACACCCGACCCTGGGAACGCGACACCATCGTGCAGACGTTTTCGACCACCAAGACGATGACGGCGCTCGTCGCGCTGGTGTTGGCCGACAACGGTGTCCTGGACCTCGATGCGCCGGTGGTGAAGTACTGGTCGGAGTTCGGCGCCGAGGGCAAATCGGAAATCTTGGTGCGGCAGATCCTCGACTACACCTCAGGCGTCGCCGGCTTCAGTGAGCCGGTGTCGCTGTATGACGTCTACGACCACGAAAAGTCCACATCGATGCTGGCCCAACAGGCGCCGTGGTGGGAACCGGGCACAGCCGCCGGTTACCACAACATCCCCATCGGCCATCTTGTGAGCGAGCTTGTCCGCCGCACCACTGGCCGGACCCTCGGGCAGTTCTTTGCCGAGGAGATCGCGGACCCGCTCGGCGCCGAGTTCCACATCGGCACCGGCCCCGAATACGACAGACGGGTCTCGCTGCTGATTCAGGGATCGCCCGACGACCCCATCGGCAACGAGTTCTTCGTGCGGGCACTGCTTAACCCGCGGGTCACCCCGCAGACCACCTGGAGCATCCCGTGGCGCCGGGCCGAGGTGGGCGGCATGAACGGGCACGGCAATGCGCGCGGGATCGCTGCCGCACAGTCGGTACTTGCCAACGGCGGCGCATACGGCAAAAAGCTGCTCTCCGACGCCGGGCGAGAGCAGGTGCTGCGGAACGAGATCGACGGCGTCGATGTGGTGCTGGGCACACCGATGCGCTGGGGGCTGGGCTACGCGCTGTCCTCACCGACGGCGATGAACTTCGCACCCCGTAGCGCCTACTGGGCCGGTAACGGCGGATCCCTGTCTTACGTAGACCTCGACGCGCGCATGTCGGTCGGCTTTGCGATGAACCGGTGGGTCCGCGGCGAGCACGAGAACGACCGCTCGTTTCGGATCATGGCCGCGGTCTACGAATCACTGCAGGCGAAGTGACCCCAGTGAGCGAAACGACGGACTCAGGGCGGACCGGGTTCGGTCACTTCCAGTTCCCTAGCCCATCCGTGACGAAGAGGCGGCCCAGCGATCTAGAGACACATTGGCGCTTAAGCTCTCGCTCTTCACCGATGCGGTGTTTGAAACGCCACCAGGGACGCGTAATCCGGCATGAGCCCGAGGGTGCGTGCCCGATATCAGAAAGGAGCAACCATGACTAATACCGATCGACCCCTTCGGTCCCCTTCACCGCCAAAGATCGCGGAAACGAGCGCGGAGCCGCTTGCGGCCGACCCGGCGATGCTCGCTCGGCACCAACCCGACGTGGAAATCCACGGCACCTGCGCGGAGCAATTCAGCCGGGTGCGCGACGCGTTCATCGACCTCGTGACGAACGGGCAGGACATCGGCGCATCGGTTGCTGTCCTGATTGAGGGCGAGCCGGTCATCGACCTGTGGGGTGGCTACTTCGACGAGACCTACACCCGCCCTTGGTCGGGCGACACGATTGCGAATGGCTTTTCGTCAACCAAGACGATGACAGCGCTGTGCGCGCTCCTCCTGGCTGATCGCGGTCAGCTGGACTTGGATGCGCCGGTGGCCGAGTACTGGCCCGAGTTCGCCGCAGCCGGCAAGGCGGGCGTCCTGGTGCAGCAGCTGCTGGGTCACACCTCCGGTCTAGCGGGCTGGACTGAGCACATGACCCTCGACGACATCTACGACATGGAACTATCCACTCAGTTGCTCGCGGAGCAGGAACCCTGGTGGGAGCCAGGCACCGCCGCCGGCTACCACGCATTCACCCAGGGCCACCTGGTCGGCGAGGTCATTCGTCGGGTCACCGGCAAGCCGCTCGGGACGTTCCTCACCGACGAGGTCACCGCGCCGCTCGGTGTCGCGCAGGATTACTACATCGGGACACCGGAAGAGGCCGACCCCCGGGTGTCCTTGCTTATCCCCGGATTCCCGATTCAGCCCCGCGGGAACCGGTTCTTCGCACGTGCGCTACTGAATCCGCCGGCGACCCCGCGGGACTCGTGGACCATCCCTTGGCGTCGCGCCGGCATGGGTGCGCTCAACGGGCTCGGCAACGCGCGCGGGATCGCCACGGCGCAGTCGGTGCTCGCCAGCGGCGGCGTCGGCGATGTGCGGCTGATGAGCGATGCTGGCCGTCAGCGCGTGCTCGACCACGAGACGGCGGGCCTCGACCTGGTCTTGGATATCCCGCTGCGCTGGGGCATGGGGTACTGCCTGAACGATGAAATTGTGCCCGCGTCCGGGGGTGCTCGGGTCGCCCATTGGGGTGGCGGGGGTGGCTCCATGTCGTTTGTTGATCTGGACCACCGCTTCAGCTTCGGCTACGTCCCCAACCGCTGGATCACAGGCGTACACGAACAGGACCGCAGCCTCCGCCTGCTGAACGAGCTCTACCTCGCCCTCTGATCGATCAGCTGGATCACCCGATGGACTTCTACCGTCAGCAATCCGCATCAGGCAGGAGTTTTAACAGTTCGCACTGAAGACGAGCTGAAATGATGTCCAAAGCCATGGGACAGACCAACGAAGTCCAAGAACATTGACCTTGCGTAATTACTAGACTCCAGCGCCGGACTTCGTCGCCCAGCGGCCGTACGCGGGCAACGAGATCGCGCGAAAGCGACGGCGAGATAGTTGTCTACTTGTCTTCGGCGATTACGTCGTCAGCTTCGGAAAGTCATCGCGGCGGGCCTGGAGTCACTTCCGGGTAGGAAGGGCCGGGCTGGCCGAGCAGATCTGACACAACGCCGCGGAGATGTCGCGCGAGGAACGCCAACACGAGGTCACCAACCATCCGCCACATGCGTTCCGGCTCGATGTCGGTAGCACCACGACCAGACTTCTCTTCGCAGCTGAAGTGTCTGGCAGGTTGCGGGTTCCCAGGGCCGCTGCAGGTTTGCCAGATCGTGGAGAGGCAGAAGGTGATCTTGTTGCCGGCTCATCGCAAGATCAAGTTGTCGATAGCCCAATTGCACCAGTCCGCCCGGTTGAGGGAGGGTTGGAGGAGAGACATTGAGTCGACACCAGGGCCTACTGTGCCCGTCATAGGTAGGACTTCTGATCAGCCGCAATCCCGCGGTGTTGCGCAGGGGACGGGGAGGCAGGGTGCGGAAACGTCCTTAGTAACGCAACTCACCCTGCATGTCCGGAAGACCAAGGGCGCTCATCCACGCGCCAGAATCCGTGCTCATTAGGACCGTGCAAGCGGGGATTACGGTTCGAGTCCCGTGCAGTCAGCATGGGGATTGCAGCCGACCCAAGTGCTGCCCTGACACCGAAGCAGTCATCGCCTCAATTACCGTCACTGACGAGTAGACGATCGGAACCACTCACCCCGCACTTTTCCCACGCTTTCGGGCCTGGCGATCGCTAGGTGATCGAAGACGATTGGTGTCCATGCGCGGTCCCACCAGGCCAGACGCCTGACGATGCCACCCAACCGAAGCGGTCCGATACGACCCGAAGAAAAAACAGCAGCTATGTTTCGGGCGGGTCCTCGTCGAGCCGACCGGTCCGATGCCCTCGGCTTTCTTGCACCGTATCCGAGGACACATGTCTTGCGGAGGCCTGAATGCCGACGTTGGTCTTCTCTGGCTCTAGCTGCTCCTCACTGGGTTTGTGCTCGAACAGCAGCCACACCGCTGCCAACGGTGGGATGGTGACTGCTGCCGATGCGGGATACGCGTTGGAGGGCACCGGTTTCGCTACCACTTCACCTAGGTTCCCGAACTCTCCGCTGCCGTCATAGGAGGAAATGTCGGTGTTGAGGATCTCCCTCCAAATGCCATCTGTCGGAAGCCCGATCCGATAGTCAGGGCGGGACTCGGCCGAGAAGTTGGTCAAACAGGCAATCATCTGGCCCTGGCCGTCATACCGGAGGTAGGAAAAGACATTGCCCCCATGGTCGTCAGCGTCAATCCAGGAGAAACCGGCGGGGTCGGTGTCCCGTCGATAGAGGGCTGGGTGTTCCCGATAAATCTTATTCAAATCCTTGACCAGCGTTTGAACACCACGATGGCCCCACTTGCTGCATTCCTCCCAGTCGAGGCCACGCTGATCACTGAACTCTCGACGCTGGCCGAAATCCGTTCCCATAAACAACAATTGTTTACCTGGGTGAGACCACATGAACGCGTAGAAAGCCCGCATGGTAGCGAATTTGCGCCACTCATCGCCCGGGGCTCGCTCAAACATCGAACCCTTGCCATGCACCACCTCGTCATGGCTGATTGGCAAAATATAGTTTTCCGAGTACGCATACGACATCGCGAACGTCATCTCATCGTGGTGATACGTGCGGTAGATAGGGTCCTGCGCGTAGTAGCGCAGGGAATCGTTCATCCACCCCATGTTCCATTTGAAACCGAAGCCCAGCCCGCCCTTTGTTACGTCCTTCGTAATGCCCGGCCATGAGGTTGACTCCTCGGCGATGAGCATGGTGCCAGGTTCACGCCGATAGTTGTGGGAGTTGACCTCACGCAACAGCTCGATCGCATCAAGGTTCTCGTTTCCACCGTACTTGTTAGGGATCCATTCACCGGGTTCCCGCGAATAGTCGAGGTAGAGCATGGAAGCCACGGCGTCTATGCGCAGACCATCAATGTGGAACTCGTGCAGCCAGTAATAGGAGTTGGAGAGCAGGAAGCTCTTGACCTCGTTGCGGCCAAAATTGAAGATGTAGGACCCCCAGTCGGGGTGCCAACCTAGCCGCGGGTCCTCGTGCTCGTACAACGCCGTACCGTCGAAGCGCTCCAGGGCCCAAGGATCTGTTGCGAAGTGGCCCGGAACCCAATCCATGATCACGCCGATGCCAGCTTGGTGGAGAGCATCGACTAACCGAGAGAATTCATCAGGGGACCCAAGGCGTGACGTGGGGGCGAAATATCCGGTGACGTGGTAGCCCCAGGAGCCCTCGTACGGGTGCTCAGCGACGGGCAGGAACTCGACATGGGTATAGCCCAGCCCGCTCACATACTCCACAAGCTCTTCGGCCAGTTCCAGATAAGTCAGCCCCTTGCGCCATGAGCCCAGATGGACCTCGTAAATACTGAGTGGCTCGCGGTACGGCTTCTTCTCCCCGCGATACCACATCCACTGCTGGTCGCCCCACACGTATTTGCTCTGATGGACAATCGAGGCGTTGTTCGGCGCGGCCTCGCACCAGCGGGCCATGGGGTCCGCCTTGAGCCGCCAGACGCCATCTACCCCCATGACCTCGAACTTGTACAAGTCACCATTCTCGACACCCTCAACAAAGAGCGCCCACACCCCGGTACTCGGGATGAGCTGCATGGCGTCCTGTTCCCCATTCCAGGCGTTGAAGTCGCCCACGACCCGCACCTCGCGGGCGTTTGGCGCCCAGACTGCGAAGCGCGTGCCAAGGATGTCACCGCGTTCCGAGTCGCGGACCGTCATCACGATCGCTCCGAGCCGCTTCCAGCATTCGCTGTCATGACCCTGGTTGAATCCGATGAGATCTGTGCCCGTGAGACGGCCGGTCGGGTCGAATGCCATGCCTAATCCTCTACCCCCAGCATCGTGACACTTCGGCCAGGTGGATCCCGATCAGGCCGACTGCAGGGGTAGCGAGATGCCCTTGGCCTACGCCTATGCAGCACATGGTGGCAACGGCGCGCTCGACGCCGCGGTTGGACAGCTCGATCGCGGCTGGCAGCACAAGCCGGGCGCCGCTTATGCCGAACGGGTGGGCGATCGCGCCGCCCTTGGGGTTGGCGTACTCGGGGCCATCGGGCAGGCCAGGCGGCGGCCCCACAGTCCAGCGGTTGGGAGGCAAAATGCCCGTTAAGTTCCATGACGTCAACGTTGGCGACACCCAGGCGCGGCACGGGCTAGCGGACGGCCAATTGAACTGTTGCCCATTCCCGTTGGGCGAGCTTGTCTACCTGGCCCAGTCCAGCAGTCTGCGTTGAAGTCGAGAGTTGCGACGGGTCTGGGCTGTGAGCCATTTCTTCAAAGTTTGGTGGAACCGCTCCACCTTCCCGCAGGTGGTGGGATGGTTCGGCCGGGAATGCTTTTGTGTCACGCCAGGCGGCGTAGTTCGGCGCAGAGCCGTTGATGGGTCTCGCGTCCGGCGCGACCGGCTACGCCTTCGACAACTTTCTTCCTCCGCTTCCTTGCAGCGTTGCTCTGCCGGATTCCTGGGACCTCCACAACCACTGGCTTCGACCTTGCCCACAACTTTCGTGAGCGTGTCGACAAGCACTTCAAAGACGTCGCCACGATCTTCTTCAGCGCAAGCGTCTGGGAAGAAGACGGCGCTGCCGAAGTGGCCGAGCTCGGCTTGACCAAGTGCAGCCGTGTCAGCATCGATGGACTCTGGTCCAAGCGAACCTGTAGCACCAAAGAAGGCGAGCGTCGCGTCACCGACGAGCTGACCGCCAGCAAGGTCCAGTCGTTCACCGAGACCGAAGTCGCTCGTCCTGAAGCGGTCGACGACGATGCTGAGCCTACGCCGGAGAGGCCATCGCTCAGCCGGCTGCATAATCAGCCCGCCTCTGCGGGCCGGGACTTCCCGACCCGCGGGCCATGGCGGATTAAGCCAGCGCGTTACTCCTGGCCGAACACGTCGCCGGGGAACCTGTCCCGGCCGGTCGCAGGAGACTGGGCACATGCCAGAAGCCGATCCACCGGAACCGGCCTCAAGCGAGGCGGCGCCGGAGCCCCGCACCGTGATCATCGGAGTCATCTCCGCACCGGGAACCTCCACGGAACTCGCCGAGCGGCTTCGACCCGATCTCACCGAGCGGATCAGTGCCCGGCTACCGGGCGTTCGCTGGGTGATTCGGTTCGTTTCGGATCGACTTGTCGACGGGCCAGCGGATCTTTCCCAGCTCATCGCCGCAGCCCGCCGGCGGCTGATCGATGAGCAGTGGCACCTGACCGTCTGTGTGACCGATCTTCCGTTGCAGACCGCGCGGCGACCGGTGGTGGCACACGCGAGCATGACTCACGGTGTCGCTGTGCTGTCGCTGCCCGCGCTCGGCGCCGTCGGCGTGACCCGGCGCGCGGCGGATGCGCTCGTCCGGCTGGTCGCGGCGCTGGTTGGGGACGCCGAC
>Ga0111538_10010281_pt1 | contig 12453 bp, 16 predicted proteins | sample SoiMethybrSBSTD1_FD_79669 | JGI IMG/M metagenome (GOLD analysis project Ga0111538, IMG submission 79669) | Bulk soil microbial communities from a Populus tree surrounding site in Tennessee, USA - Soil MetaG P. TD hybrid SBSTD1 (version 2)... | ecosystem: Environmental > Terrestrial > Soil >...
GAAACAGCACGCAGCCGTTCCGCGGGTCGAACCCTAACGGCGTCCCGAGGGAGGTGACCAGTTGCGCAACCGCCCCACCCAAGAGCGGACCCTGCACCCGGCCAGGACGAAGCACCTCGAGTCCTTCTGGCGTGAGCTCGAGACCGGACCCATCGCCAATCAGCGCGAGAAACGAGCGCTCGTCGTAACCAGCGGCGCCGCTCGCCAGGCGACGTTCGAGCATCGGTCCGTGCAGTCCAGTGATGCCGCAACCGCAGTTCAACCACGAGAGCAGCGACGTGTTGTCGCTGTAGCCGATGAACAGCTTCGGTGCCGCGACGAGCGCCGGCGGATGCAGGAGCGGCAACATCTGTACGCTGCCGTAGCCGCCTCGCACGGCAATTAGCGCCGAGACCGACGGATCATTCCAGTGCTCGAGAAACGCCTGGGCTCGCACATCCGCTGAGCCAGCCAGATATCCATACTCGTTGGCGAAGACGGAGTCGTCCCAGGTGGGTTCGAACCCGAGCCGCCGCAACTCCGCCACACCGCGATCGAATTCGTCGCGCGCAAACGGACTGGCCGGCGCGACGATCGCGATCCGATCACCTGATTTCAGCGGCCGGGGCTTACGCATCAAACAAACCGGGACATCTCGTCCACGATCCGTTGGTGTTCATCGCAGCCGAGCACGTGGCGAAGCTGGGCGCGCTGATTCATGGCCACCGGTGCCGTCAGGAATCGCTCCTTGGCAGCGCGATTGCGATTCAACGCGTCCTCGAGACGCTTGTAGGGAATCACGTCCTGCTCGACGGCGCGGACAAGCGCCTCGAGCGTTGCAGCCTGCACGTCCACGTCGCCGCTGCAGATCAACAGGCCGTCGCAACCGGCCGCAATCGCTTGCACCGCGGCATCCGGGACCGCGTAGGTCTTGGCAATGGCTTTCATCTCCAGGTCGTCGCTGAGAATGACGCCGGGGAATCCCAATTCGTCGCGCAGCATGCCCTGCACGATTCGTCGCGAGAGCGTCGCGGGTTTCTCCTCGTCGAGAGACGGCACGAACACGTGCGCGGTCATGATGAACGCCACGCCGGCGTTGATCGCTTCGCGGAAGGGCACGAGCTCGACCCGCCTGATCCGATCCGGCGGATGCTCGATGAGCGGCAGATCGAGATGCGAATCGACCGATGTGTCGCCGTGCCCCGGAAAGTGCTTGCCACACGCCGCCACGCCGTTGCTCTGAAGCGTCTGGATGATCGCCGATCCGAGGCGGGCGACGCCGTCAGCATCCTCCGCCAGGGCCCGGTCGCCGATGATGGGGTTCTTCGGATTGGTGTGGATGTCGAGCACCGGCGCGTAGTCGAGCGTGATGCCGACCGCACGGAGCTCGGTGGCCAGCGCTTTGGCGAACCGCCGCGCCAATGCCTCATCGCCGCTGCGCCCGAGCGTGGCCATCGGCGGCCAGACCGTGAAGGGCGCCTTGAGGCGCGCCACTCGCCCGCCCTCCTGATCGACGCTCACCCAGAGCGGCAGCGAGGACGCCAGTGCCTGCACGTCATGCGACAGCTCGGCCACCTGCTCGGGAGCCTCGATGTTGCGCGCAAAAAAGATGATGCCGCCCAGCGAGAAGTCGCGGGCCAGCGATCGCATCTCAGGAGTGACCGACTTCCCCGGCAGACTGCCAATCAGCAGCTGTCCAATGTCACGACGAATGGCGCTCGGCACGCTGACCATTATAGACAGCGTTCTATAATCCTCCGGTACGGATCGTGACCTCGGCGCCCACTCGCATCGATCTCGCGGGTGGGACGATTGACATCTGGCCTCTCTATCTCTTCCATCCTGGCGCGCAGACACTGAACGCGGCGATCAGTATCCGCGCCACCGCGCGTCTCGAATCGCGCGAGGACACGCGCATCGTCATCCGCTCGGAGGACACCGGCGCCTCGCTCGAAGCGGAAGACTGGCGCGAGCTGTGGGATCGCAAGGAGCTGCGGCTGCTCGCGTTCCTCGTCCACTTCTTCGAGGCGCGTGGCATTACGCTGACGACCACGTCTGAATCGCCGGCAGGCGCCGGCATCGCCGGGTCGTCGGCCCTCAACGTCGCCGTATGCGCGGCGCTGGCCGAATGGAAACGCACGCACTACGACCCCGAGGGTCTCCTGCAGGTGGCCATGAACGTCGAGGCGCGAGCGATAAACGTGCCGACCGGACTGCAGGATTATCGCCCGGCACTCTACGGCGGCATCGCCGCCGTCGAGCTCGACGCCGACGGCGTCAAGCGCGTGCCCCTCAATGTCGATCTCACCGAACTCCAGCAGCGCATCGTCCTCTGCTACACAGGCGAGCCGCGCAACTCGGGGACGAACAACTGGGAGATCACCAAGCGCCACATCGATGGCGACCGGTTCATCTTCGACTGCTTCGAACGCATTCGCGACACGGCAGCCGACATGCGCGAGGCGCTCGAGCGCGGCGACTGGGACGCGGTCGGGCGCGCGATCGCTCGCGAATGGGAGAACCGGAAGCAGCTCGCACCCGGGGTCACCACGCCAGCCATCGAGGGCCTGATCGCCAGAGCCACCGCAGCCGGCGCCACCGCGGCGAAAGTGTGCGGTGCAGGCGGTGGCGGCTGCATGTTCTGCTATGGACCGCCGGGTGCGCGCGCCGAGATCGCCGCGGCCCTGGCCGGTGGAGGCGCGCGGGTGCTCGACTACACGTTCGAGCGCCACGGGCTGGCGCGTGGATAACAAGTCGATCGCGCAGGTGTTGGCGCAAATCGCCGACCTGCTCGAGATCAAGGGCGAGAACGCATTCAAGATTCGCGCGTACCGCTCAGCGGCCGACGTCATTGCCACCTGGCCCGACGCCGTCGCCCGCATGGACGCACAGCAGCTCCGCACGATTCCCGGCGTCGGCAAGGATCTCGCCGCGAAAGTCCGCGAACTGGCCGACACGGGGACGTCTCCCTATCATCAGGAGCTTCTCGCAGAGTTCCCGCCGACGATCCTCGACTTGCTCCGTCTTCAAGGCGTGGGTCCCAAGACGGTGGCCATGCTCTACTCGACGCTGAACATCTCGACGCTCGACGGTCTTGCGGCTGCCGCCAAGGCGGGCCGTCTTCGCTCGCTCAAAGGGATGGGCGCAAAGAAGGAGGCGCAGATTCTCAAGGCGATCGAGGAGCGGGCGAAGGATGCAGGCCGGCATCTGCTGACGGAGACAGCGGCGACGGCTGCCGATCTCGTGTCGTATCTGCAGAGTCACGCGCCCGACGTCGAGTTCATTCCGGTCGGTAGCCTGCGCCGCGGCTGCGAGACCTGCGGCGACATCGATATCGTCGCCGTCGGCGGCGACGAGAGGCTGATGGACGTGTTCGTCGCGCACCCCAAGGTTGAGCACGTGCTCGGCCAGGGCACCACGAAGTCCAGCGTCAAGCTGGCTGGCAGCTATCAGGCCGACCTGCGGCTGGTTCCACGCGAGAGCCGTGGGGCCGCAATGCAGTAATTCACCGGCTCCAAGGCCCACAACATCCTCGTCCGGGACCGAGCGATCCAGCGCGGTTTCAAATTGAACGAGTACGGCCTCTTCAAGACCGACACCGACGAGAAAGTCGCCGGCGACACGGAGGAAGGCATTTATCAAGCGCTCGGCATGGCGTGGGTCGAGCCCGAGCTGCGCGAACATCGCGGCGAAATCGAGGCGGCGGTCGCGGGTTCCCTGCCCACGCTCGTCACCGTGGGCGATCTGCGCGGTGATCTGCACATGCACACCACCGCGACCGACGGCAAGGACGACCTCGAGTCCATGGCCGCGGCGGCGCACCGTCTCGGTCATCAGTACATCGCCATCACCGACCACAGCCAGGCGTTGGCCATGGCCAATGGCCTCGATGAACGCCGCGCGCTCGAACACGCGGCCCGGGTGCGGGCGCTCAACGGCCGTTTCGAAGGTCTGACGCTCCTCGCCGGCATCGAGTGCGACATCCTTTCCGACGGCCGGCTCGATCTCGCCGACGACTGCCTGGCTCAACTCGATCTCGTCGTCGCGTCAGTCCACTCGAACTTCTCGCAGGATCAGCAGCAGATGACCGACCGCATCCTGCGAGCGCTGGAGTGCCCGTGGGTCGATGTGCTCGGCCATCCGACGGGACGCCGGCTGCTCAAGCGCGAGCCGGCACAGATGGACATGGCGGCGATTGTCGCCGCCGCCAGGGAGCGCGGCGTGGCGATGGAAATCAACTGCCAGCCGGAGCGTCTCGATCTCAGCGACACACATGCGCGGCTGGCCCGTGACCGCGGCGTGGCGCTGATCATTTCGACTGATGCGCATTCGGTCGCGGCACTCGATCGCCTGCGCTGGGGCGTGCAGATGGCGCGGCGCGCCTGGGTTCGCCCCGAGGACGTCCTCAACACGCGCGGCCTCGACGACTTCCGCAGCCGCCTGCGTCGTCATCGGAAGCGCTGACATGGCCAAGTCCCCCGCCGGGTTCGTCTCGCTCACATCTCTGAAGCAAGGGCCACCAGACGCCGCCGCTGCGCTCGCCGAGATCCGTCGCATCTACTTCAAGACGACGCGCCTGACGATCGATCACGATCTGGCGCACGCCATCGAGCTGCTCAAGAGCCTGCCCACTGAAGACGAGCGCGAGAAGGCGACCGTCTACATGCAGGGATTGGCGGAGATGCAGCGGAACTGGGCGAAGAAGAGAAAGTCGAAAAGTGGAGGACGTGGAAAAGTGGAAAAGTAAGTTGGCGATGTTCGCCTGGTATCCACAGGGCGTTAAGGAGAGAAGAAGGTGCTGCGATGGGACGCTTGTCGGAGATGAAGGACGCGCTTCGTCGTCGATTCGGCCGCCAGCCCGGTCCCGAGCACGATGAGCGGCCCCGGTGGGAAATTGACATTGCCGAGCCACCATGGCCGAACGCCCGCGTCGTCGAGTACGTCGTGAACAACCGCGTGTTTCTACTCGGCCTCGACGAGCTCTATCGAACTGCGATGAAGAAACACGAGCGAGGCGAGCTGCTCGTCTGCGCCCAACGTATCGCAACTTCCCTGGATGTTCAACCGGCGGACGTGCCCGTTGAGGGGTACTACACTGAGCACGCGGACCTGACCACGTACTTTCAGCTGGTCCGAGCCCTTCAAGGGGTCCCGCTCGAACGCGCTTCCGAGGTCGACTCCCTGCCTCAGTTCCGTCGGTTGCTTGCCGTGACATCGTCGCCGATTTTTGGCCCCCCGATTCGCAAGTTTCTCTTGCCTAAAGGCAATGACCCCCTTTCGGTAGCGCTCGAAGCCGCACGGTCGGAAGAGGAGTGGACAGTGGCGCTTCTGACGGCGGCAGCTGGCAAGGTCGCTCGGGAGACTGACGACCACTCACTCGTGGGTCTGGCGTCCCGTGTGGAAGATCCGGTTGTCCTCGCAGCGTTGCGTGAGTCGGTTGTGCTCTATGCGAAGGAGGTCACTCTCCTAGGCATGGTCTGGCCGAAGTTCGTGTGGCGGGTTGATCCGGAGCTGTGCGCCGCGGCTCAGCGCTTCGTGGACACGTTCAACGCGCTGTTTGGACCGGAGCTACCGCCCCCCACGGCGCAGTACGCGCATGCCTTCGGTGGCGGCATCGATGAGTTCAAGATTGTTGGACGGTGCGTCCGTCTGGGTCAGACAGACGAGCCTCAACCACGCTACTACCATTGGGCCGTAGTGAAAGGGTCGGATGAGCAACTCACGGTGAACGAATTCTGGGCACCTGAGATTTGGACGACTGAGCGATATCGACGTGGCCGCTTCCGACGACACGATGCGCATCTCGGTGCCCACGGACCGCGAGAGCCTCTCAGCGGGCCGAAAGCCGAGAGCCCAGCGTCCAAAGCCCAAACGGAGCGCACATGACGGATGCTGGATACGCCGTGATCCACGCGGGTCAGATCGAGATCCGATTCCTTCTCCACGCTGGGCAAACCGCGGGAACCCTGACGATGTTTGAGTTCGTTGTCCAGGCACAGGCCCGCGTGCCCATCGCGCATAGCCACGAGGCCTTCGATGAGACGATCTATGGGCTATCTGGTGTGCTGACCTGGACGCTTGACGACCAGCAAGTCCGTGTCGGACCCGGCGACGTCCTCTTTATCCCTCGCGGGCACGTGCATCACTTCGTGAACCTTGACACCCAGGACGCGCGTCAACTCAGCGCGATCAGTCGCGTCAGTCTCCCTTATTGAGCACCAGCTTCTTGCGCGCCGAGACGCGCAGCACGTCCGGGACGTTGCGGTCGGTCGAGAGCGTGCGCAGATCTTTCTCCGACAATCGCGACAGGAGATTCATGGAGAGCGCGATCGGCGTCTTCGGGTTCCGCGTCAGCGCCGCGGCCACGTTGTAGTTCTTCATCCATGCGCGCGTCATGGCAATGACCCGCAGGCAGTCTTCCCCGACATTCCCCGCTCTCGCGAAGGCTTCGATTTCCGAGATCGTCAGTTTCGGGCTGCTCAGCACGGCCATCGCGATCATCTTGTTGGGATCGCGAATCAGAATGGCCCGCTCTTCTCGCGACCCTTTCGTCGCGCGCTGCACCTTCTGCGGCACGTTCATTTTCTGCAGCCGCTGCAGTGCCGTCCCCTCATCGTCCTTGTCATCGTCGACGTCATCGGTCTTCGGCGAGGTGTCGATCAGCGCCGCCTCATTGTCCAACGCGGCAGCCCCAGGCTCGATGCCGCGCGCGGCGAAGAAGGTCTTGAGCTCGCTTGGCGCATCACTGCGAGCGAGAAACGCGGCGATCGCCTCGCGCGAAATCGCCTGCAGCGTCTTCTCCGCAGTGCTCGCGATTTCAGGATCAGGATCCCTCACGAGCCAAACCAGGAGCCCCAGCTGCTCGTGCGCACGGGGTGCGAGGGCGCCCTGCGCGGCCAGCAGCTTGACGTCGGCCGCCACTTCTCCATGCTTGAAGAACTCGAGCAGCGGCGTTGCGAACCCGCTTTCCATTCCCCTCATCCTCTCCAGGAAACCCCGTTCATGCGTTCGGCGACCGTGGCCTCGTCGCCGTCGGCGAACCAGCCGATCGCGGCAAAGCCCGCACAGCCCGCTCCGTCCAGTTGTGGCGCGGTGTCGCTCGAGATGCCGCCCACGGCCAGCACCGGCAGTGGGGTTGCCCCGACCACATCGGCGAGTGCCTGCACGCCTGCGGGCGGCTGACCCGGCTTGGACGCGGTGGCAAACACGGCGCCAAACAGCAGATAGTCCAGGCCGCCTTCTGCGTGCGCGGTGACGGCCTCGGCGACCGAATGGACGGATCGGCCGATCAGAAACCCTATCGGCGCGAGCGCCCTCGCCCGCGAGGCCGGCATCGAATCGCCGCGCAGGTGCACGCCATGGGCGCCGGACGTCAGCGCCACGTCGAGTCGATCGTTGACGAGGATTCGTGTGCGGGTGTTGCGGACGGCGGTGACGCATCGCGCCACGAGGCGCGAGAGATCTCGCGCCTCCATGTCGCGTTCCCGGACCTGCACGAGATTCACACCGGCCGCGGCAACAGTCGCAACGCGTTGTACGAGCGCATCTTCCGCCGCGAATCGGCGGCGGTCAGTGATCATGCAGACGACTGGTCGCACGCGACCCGTCACTCTTCAGGAGCAGCCTGGCTGATCGACACGATCGGATCCGGAACCTGGCGCGTCGTCAGAAACGACCAGATCTCGACCACACCCGCCAGCAGGTTCACCAGGCCGAGCCCCGAAACCGCGCCGCGTACGAAGAGGTTGGAGAGAAACGGCTCGATCATCGGCAGGGCGTGCACGAAATAGTTCCGCTCCCAGTAAATCGACCACGGAACGACGACCAGCACGAGTCCGGCCTCGAAGAAACATGCCGTGAGTAAGAGTCGCATCACGCGGGTTCAACCGAAATCGGCGGGTCCGCGTCCATCGTATCAAACAGGTTTCCCTGGGGCCGGAACGACCGGCGATGCAGCGACGAATATCCGTAGCGCTCCACGGCGGCGCGATGATCGGCGGTGGCGTAGCCCTTGTGGCGGTCGTAACCGTAGCGCGGGTCGCGCTCGTGGTAATTCATCATCTGGCGATCGCGTGTGACTTTGGCGACGATCGATGCGGCCGCGATCGCGGCGCAGCGGCGATCGCCGTGCAGCACGCCGCGCTGTGCGATATCGAGATCGGGAATCCGGAACGCATCGACCAGCACGATGTCCGGGAGCGGCGCGATGGCGAGCACCGCGCGCCGCATCGCCTGCAGTGACGCCTGGTGAATGTTGATCGTGTCGATCTCTTCGGGTTCGGCCCAGGCCACCGACCAGGCCAGGGCCTTGCGGGCGATCAGATCGTGGAGCCGCTCGCGTTCAGCGGCGGTAATCGTCTTTGAATCGGCAAGGCCGGGAATATGGCACTCCGGATCGAGGATCACGGCACCTGCGACCACGGGACCGGCGAGACATCCCCGGCCCACTTCATCGCAGCCCGCGACGCGATAGAACCCCCAACGCCTGACGGCGTTCTCGAGGGTCCTCATCGCGCGCACGCGCACCATATGTCGAACCTGGAACCTGGAACTCGGAACCTGGAACTACTAGGTGCGCTTGGTTTCTTTCATGCGAGCCGCCTTGCCCTTGAGGTCGCGCAGGAAGTACAGCTTGGCGCGCCGCACGCGGGCCGACCGGATGACGTCCACCTTGGCGATCGTCGGCGAGTGCAGCGGGAAGATGCGCTCGACACCCTGGCCGAAGGAAACCTTGCGCACGGTGAACGACGCGCGCAGGCCGCCGCGGTGCATGCCGATCACGATGCCTTCGAAGATCTGGATGCGCTCCTTGTCGCCCTCACGCACCTTCACGTGCACGCGGACCGTGTCTCCAGACTTCATGTCAGGCCGTTCGGTCAACTGCGACTTCTCGACCGCCTCAATCGCGTTCATGACTCCGTCTCCTTCTTGATCTCATCCAGCAGCGCCCGCTCTTCCTCGTCTAACAGAGCGCGCTCCAGCAACTCGGGACGCCGTGCCAGCGTCCGCGCCAGCGCGGCCTTGCGCCGCCACCGGCGTACTTCTGCGTGGTGCCCCGATAGCAGCACGTCCGGCACCCGGCGCCCGGCGACTTCCGCCGGCCGCGTATAGTGCGGGTAATCAAGCAAGCCGCGCGAGAACGAATCCTCGGCGACCGACTGCTCGTCCCCAACCACTCCCGGCACCAGCCGGCTGACCGCATCGACGACCACGAGGGCAGCCAACTCACCCCCGCTCAGCACGTAGTCACCGATCGACAGTTCCTCGGTCGCGACGAGCTCGTGCACGCGCTCGTCAATGCCTTCGTATCGGCCGCACAGCAGCACGACATGCCCGAGGCGTCCGAGCCGTTCGGCTTCCACCTGCGTGAACGGCCTGCCCTGCGGCGTCAACAGCACCACCGTGTCCGCCACACCACGCATCGCTCGCACATGCTCGACCGCGCGCAGCAGCGGCTCGGGCTTCATCACCATCCCCGGTCCGCCGCCATACGGCACATCGTCCACGCTGCGATGCCGGTCCGTCGTGAAGTCGCGCAGATCGTGAATCTTCACGTCCAGCAACCCGCGTTCGACGCCGCGGCTGATCACGCCCTCCGCGACGCCGGCTTCGACCATCCGCGGAAAGATGGTGACGATGTCGAATCTCACGCTCTCTTTCTTGGCGCTCTCACGAGCGCGAGCGATTCACGTCGAGCAAACCCTCAGGGGGCGCGATCCGAATCCGCTTCCGCTCGACGTCGATCTCTACGCAAATCTCAACGGCCAGCGGAATCAGCACCTGCCCGCGCGGGCCCTCGACTTCAAGCACGCTGCCCGCGGCACCACCAACCACCTTCACGACGTCCCCGACGTGCTCGCCGTCGACGGTCTCTACCCCGCAGCCAATCAGCTGGTGGAGGTAATACATGCCCGGCTCGAGCGGCTGCAGTTCCTCCTCGGGCACTCGCAGATCCAGTCCGGCGAGCCGTTCGACGTCCTCGATCGACGAGAACCCTTCGAACCCGATCACCGGCCGGCCGTTCTGCACGCGCGCCGACGTGATCGTCAGCTGCTCATCGCCCCGCGGCGACCGCGTCCACAACATGGCGCCGGCCCGGAAGCGCTCTTCCACGAAATCCGTTTCCGGATTGACGATCACCAGGCCGTGGAGACCGTGCGGCCGCGCCACGCGGCCCACGAGGACCATGTCATCCCAGTTGGGCATGGACAGCGTAGGCCGGGTCCTGCTCTGCGGACCCGGCGTCACATCAATCCCGTATATCCAACTGCGCCCGCACGCCGTGGCGCTCCGCGGTGACGGCGACCAGCGTTCGCAGCGCGGCGGCCGTCCGTCCCTGACGCCCGATGATCTTGCCCATGTCGGCCGGCGCGGTCTTCAGCTCGAGCACCATCATGCCGCGCCGTGACGACTCGTACACCTGCACGGAGTCGGGCTTATCGACGAGCGCGCGGACCACGACCTCGACGACCGCACGAACCGGGTTGGCTGTCGTGTTGCCAGACTCGTCGGCCATTACTGTGCGGCCGGCGTCGCAACCGGCGCCGAGAGATCGCGCGTCAGGTGCTTCCTGATCAACGTGCGCACCGAGTCCGAGGGCTGCGCGCCGCGCTTCAACCAGTGCTCCAAGCGCTCCTTGTTGATCTCCACCTTCGCTGGCTTCGAACGCGGATTGTAGGTGCCGACGTTCTCGACGAAGCTGCTCTCCCGGGCCGTCTTTGCTTCCGTCACGACTACGCGGAAGTACGGCTTCTTCGTCGTGCCCACGCGTCTCATCCGAATCACTAGCATTCTTTTCTCCGTCTCTGGGCTTTGGACTTTAGGCTCTGGCTCTTCGCAGACCAAAGCCCAAAGCCAAGAGCCCAAAGCCTATCGCGACTTGATCAGCCCCCACGGGCCACCCTTCTTCCGTTTCTTCCCCGTGCCACCTGGCGCGAATCCCTGCGTGCCGGGCGCCATCTTCGGCAGGTTCTTCATATGGCGCGCCGCGCCAATACCACCCTGCCCGATCATCTTGATCACCCGCCGCATCTCGGTGAACTGCTTCAGCAGGCGGTTCACGTCTTCGACGGAGGTGCCGCTACCTGCCGCGATGCGCTTGCGACGGCTGCCGTTGATGATCGAATCGTTGGCCCGCTCCTGCGCCGTCATCGACGAGATGATCGCCTCGACGCGGCCCAACTGCTTCTCGTCCGGCTTGTTCTGGGCCAGCTCTTTGATCTGGCCCATTCCCGGAATCATGCCCAGCACGCTCTCGAGCGGGCCCATGCGCTTGATCGTCTTCAGCTGCGAGCGGAAGTCGTCCAGCGTGAACTGATTCTTGCGAAGCTTCTCTTCGAGCTTCTCGGCCTCGCCCTCGTCCAGGGCGGCTTCGGCCTTCTCGATGAGCGACAGCACGTCGCCCATGCCGAGCATGCGCGACACGATGCGGTCAGGGTGAAAGAGCTCGAGATCCTCGAGCGTCTCACCGCTGCCGATGAACGCCACCGGCACGCCGACCACCGAGACCACCGACAACGCCGCACCGCCGCGCGCGTCGCCGTCGAGCTTCGTCAGGACGACGCCGGTCACGCCGACGCGGCGATTGAACTCGCCGGCGCTCTTGATCGCGTCCTGCCCGGTCATCGAATCCGCCACATAGAGCAAATCCGACGGCTGCACCGCGTCTTTGATCGCCTGCAGTTCGTCCATCAACTCATCGTCGATGTGCAAGCGGCCGGCGGTGTCAACGATGACCGTGTCGAACCCCAGGGCCTTCGCTTCCGCCAATGCGCCGGAAGCACGCGCGACCGGATCCATCGTCTCCGGCGCGAATACCTTGACCTCGGCCTTCTCGCCAACAACGGCCAGCTGCTGAATCGCCGCCGGGCGACGGACGTCGGTCGAGACCATCAGGGGATGCTTCCCCTGCTTCTTCAACCACAGTCCCAGCTTGCCGGACGTCGTCGTCTTACCAGAACCCTGGAGTCCGAGGAGCAGCACGACGCGGGGCGTCGGTGCATCCTTCTTGAGCCCACCTTCTGCCTCACCAAACAACGCCAGCAACTCGTCGCGCACGATCTTGACGACCTGCTGGACCGGCGTCAGGCTCTTCAGGACGGTCTGCTCGGTCGCCTTGTCGCGAACGCGATCGATGAACGCCTTGACGACCTGGAAGTTGACGTCGGCTTCGAGCAGCGCCAACCGGATTTCCCGGAGGGCGGTCTCGACCGTCGCCTCGGTGAGACGCGCCTCGCCGCGGATCGACCGGAAAACGTCCTGCAGGCGATTACTGAGCGCGTCGAACATCCCGAGGCCACTGTCCCGGCGCGAGCCGTTCGACGCGCCAAGACACACGTCGACCGCCGCCCGCGCAAACCCTTATCTTAGCTGGGGTTGGGCGAGGGCGTCAACCCATGGAAGGTCCATGGGTTCATGGGTCTATGAGTCCATGGGAGTCCGTGAGTCGGCGAACCTATGGACCTCATGGACCTA
>Ga0111538_10010283_pt1 | contig 12451 bp, 10 predicted proteins | sample SoiMethybrSBSTD1_FD_79669 | JGI IMG/M metagenome (GOLD analysis project Ga0111538, IMG submission 79669) | Bulk soil microbial communities from a Populus tree surrounding site in Tennessee, USA - Soil MetaG P. TD hybrid SBSTD1 (version 2)... | ecosystem: Environmental > Terrestrial > Soil >...
CGCTGGTCGACGAACGTGCGCACCGGGTTGATGTCGCGGAACAGGATCCCGTACATCGAGTCGTTGAGCATCATGTCGAGCCGTTCCAGCCCGGCCAGCACCGCGATCTCCGGCATGCACAGCCCGGACGCGTAGTTCGTCAGCCGCACGTAGCGCCCGACCTCCTTCGACACGTCGTCCAGGGCACGGCGCATCAGCCGGAAGTTCTCCTGCGTGGCGTACGTGCCGGCGAAGCCCTCCCGGGTTGCCCCCTCGGGCACGTAGTCCAGCAGCGACTGCCCCGTCGAGCGGATCACCGCGATCACGTCGGCGCCGGCCCGCGCGGCCGCCTGCGCCTGCGGGATGTCCTCGTAGATGTCGCCGGTCGCCACGATCAGGTAGATCCACGGCCGCTGCTTCGGGTCGCCCAGCCTCGCGACGAGCCGCTCCCGGTCGCGGCGGCGCCGGTCCACCGTCTTCAGGCCGCCGCCGACCGCGCGGTCGGCCGCGCGCCGCGCCGCCGTCACGGCCGCGCCGCGCGCCGGCAGCTCGAACCCGACGGAGCCGGCCGCGGCCTTCTGCGCCAACGTCGTCGCGTCCGGGATACCGTCGCGGCGCATCGCGTGGAAGGCCGGGACGGCGACGCCGTGCGCCAACCCGACGTCGGCCGCGACCGCGTCGACGAGCCGGTTGACCCACGGGATGCCGTCCGGGTCGGCGCCGGCGACCCCCGCCAGCCGAAGCGTCGCCCGCTCCACCGCGACGGTGGTGCGGGTGCGGGCCAGGTCGACGACCGGCTGCCCGACGCGGGCGGCCAGGTCACGGGCCCGGCGCACGACGGCGGGGTCGAGGTTCAGCAGCGGCATCTCACATCACGTCCAGTAGATGGCTGTTCCGCGCAGCACGGTCAGCCGGCAGGTGGGCTTGGGCGGCGGCGCGCCGTCCGGGCCCTCGGTCAGCGCGGGCAGGCCGCGGTGCAGGTCGCCCGCGCCGTCCCAGACGGCCAGCGTCGCCGGGGCGCCGGGGGCGAGCACCCCGTCGCCGTCACGGTGCACGGCCCGCCAGCCGCCGCGGGTGTGCGCGGCGAACGCCTGCCGCACGGTCAGCCGCTGGGTGGCGTTGCGGTGGTTGAACGCGGCCCGCACCGACCCCCAGGGGTCCAGCGGCGTCACCGGGGAGTCGGAGCCGAACGCCAGCGCCACGCCGACGCCGGCCATCGCCGCGAACGGGTTGGTGGCCATCGCCCGGTCCGGGCCGAGCCGCTGCGCGTACATCCGGTCGGTGCCGCCCCACAGCCGGTCGAACGCCGGCTGCATGCTGGCGACCACGCCGAACTCGACGAGCCCGCCGATCAGCGCCTTGTCGACCATCTCGACGTGCTCGATGCGGTGCCGACGGGCCCGCAGCCGGTCCAGCCCGACCCGGGCGGCGGCCAGCGCGAAGCCGGCCAGCACGGTGCCGAGCGCGGCGTCGCCGATGGCGTGGAAGCCGCCCTGGACCTCGTGGTCGGTGCAGCCGACGAGGTGCTCGGCCACCTGGGCGGCGGTGACGTAGCCGTGCCCGGACGTGCCCGGCTCGTCGGTATAGGGCTGACGCAGGTGCGCGGTGCGGGAGCCGAGCGCACCGTCGGCGAACAGGTCGCCACCGGCGCCGAGCGCGCCGAGGTCGCGGGCCTTCGCGGCGCCGCCGAGTTCGCCCCAGTAGCCGTAGACCTCGGGCAGCCGGTCGGCGGCGCCGGCCAGGGCGAGCAGCGCCGTGAGGTCGTCCTCGCCGCCGATGGAGGGGCCGCCGCACTCGTGCACCGCGGCGATGCCGACCGAGGCGGCGTGCCGCAGGGCGGTGCGCTGGGCGTCGGCACGCTGCGCCGGGCCGAGCGAGCCGAGCGCCACCGCCCGCACCTCGTGGTGGGAGTCGCGGCGCAGCCAGCCGTCGGCGCCGTAGCCGGGGGTGTCGGGCTTCGCGGTGCCGAACAGGGCCGCGGAGACCACGCACGAGTGCATGTCGACGCGGCTGAGGTAGACCCGCCGGCCGCGGGCGGCCCGGTCGAGTTCGGCCGGGGTGGGCGGGGTGCGGTCCGGCCAGCCGGACTCGTCCCACCCGTGGCCGAGCACCACCGCGTCGCCCGGTAGGCCCGCGGCGTGTGCGGCGACCCGGTCGAGCGCCTCGGCGCGGGTGCGGGTGCCGGTCAGGTCCAGCCCACGCATCGTCACACCGGTGCTGGTGGCGTGCACGTGCGCGTCGACGAAGGCCGGCGTGACCAGCGCACCGGCCAGCTCGACGGTGCGGTCGGCGCCGGCCGGGGCGTCGGCGTCGGCGCCGAGCCAGCCGATGCGGCCGTCGTCGATGAGCAGTGCGGTGGCTTCCGGGTCGGCCGGGCTGTACACGTGGCCGCCGCGCAACAGGACTTTCTGACCCATGGTGCTCAGTCTGCCGAAAGTCGGGCCCGGAACAGGGAACGCACACCGGGCACGGCGCGGAACAGATCGAGCGCGAAGGCCGCGTGCCCGGGCACGTACCCGTTGCCGATCAGCATCGTGACGTCGGCGGCGAGGCCCTCGGCGCCCAGCGCGGCGGCCGGGAACGACGTCGCCATGGAGAAGAAGATCACAGTGCCGCCGGCTGCGGTGGCGAGGATCGCGCCGTGTTCGCAGCCGGACACGTCGACGCAGACCACGGTCACGTCGGCCGCGCCGCCGAGGGCGCCGGTGACCGCGGCGGCCGTCGCCACCGGGTCGCGCGCGTCGGCGATCGCGACGGCGTCGGCGATCGCGGCGCCGGCGAGTCGCTCCCGCTCGGCGGGCGTGGGGACGACGCCGAGCGTGCGCGCGGCGCCCGCGCGCGACGCTGCGGCCAGCGCGAGGGAACCACTCTTGCCGGCGCCACCCAGGACCGCCACGGTGGGCGCCGTGCGCGCCCGCACCACGCGGTCGGTGAGCGCGGGCGCGCCGCAGACGTCGAAGACGGCGAGGGCGGTTTCCGCGTCGAGGTCGTCGGGCAGCACGGCGGCGATGGACCGGGCGAACAGGATGGCGTGCCCGGCGCACGGCACCTGCTCGGAGCGGCCGTCCCAGCCGGCGAGGCCGTCGGAGACGGCGAGCGGGGTCAGGGTGAGCGAGACGAGCGTAGCCACCCGGTCGCCCGGCTTGAGGCCGAGCGGCGAGTCCGGACCGACCTCGGCGACGGTGCCGATCAGCATCCCGCCGGAGCCGGTGACCGGGTTGTGCATCTTGCCGCGGGTCTCGATGATCTCCAGCACCGCGCGGCGGACCGCCGCACCGTCGCCGCCGGCCTGTTCCCGGAGCTGACGGAAGCTCGCCGCGTCGAGGTTGAGCCGCTCGACGGTGATCCGCACCTCATCCGGCCGGATGGTCGGGTCGGTGTCCAGACGCTCGGCCGCCTGCGGCAACACGCCCGCCGGCGCGAGCACCCGGTGCAGACCGACCGCCGACATCTTCCCGCCTCCCCCGCGCTGCGCTGGCGCGATGTTGAAATCATCCGGCAGAATAGTGCTACTGCCGTAGAATTTACACCAGGAGGCTCCATGACCGCACAGCCGTACGCGTACCGGCGTCAGGAGCTGGTCGAGCCCGACTGGACCCGGCTGCCCGGCTGGCGCGCCGTCACCCGCGAGCAGTGGGAGTCGGCGCAGTGGCAGCGGGTGAACTGCGTCAAGAACGTGCGGCAGCTGCGGGCGGTCCTCGGCGACACCGTCGACGAGCGGTTCTACGCCGACCTGGCCGACGACCAGGCCCGGCTGGCCACCATGTCGATGCTGCTCCCGCCGCAGATGATCAACATGATGGTGCCGCACGCGGTGCCCGACACCGAGTCGTTCTACGCCGACCCGATCCGCCGCTACATGCTGCCGGTGGCCTCCGACCGGCACCCGGTGTGGCCGTCGCACCCGTACGCCAGCCGCGACTCGCTGCACGAGCACGACATGTGGGTCGCCGAGGGGCTCACCCACCGCTACCCGACGAAGGTGCTGGCCGAACTGCTGTCCACCTGCCCGCAGTACTGCGGCCACTGCACCCGGATGGACCTGGTCGGCAACTCGACCCCGGCCGTCGACAAGCTGAAGCTGACGATGAAGCCGGTCGACCGCTACGACGCGATGATCACCTACCTGAAGGCCCAGCCCGGGGTGCGCGACGTGGTGGTGTCCGGCGGCGACGTGGCCAACGTGCCGTGGCGCAACCTGGAGTCGTTCCTGATGCGACTGCTGGACATCGGCACGATCCGCGACATCCGGCTCGCCACCAAGGCGCTGGCCGGCCTGCCCCAGCACTGGCTGCAGTCCGACGTGGTCGAGGGGCTGGAGCGGGTCGCCCGCACCGCCGCCCGGCGCGGGGTGAACCTCGCGATCCACACCCACGTCAACCACGCCCAGTCGCTGACCCCGCTGGTGGCCAAGGCCGCACAGACCGCGCTGGAGGTGGGTGTGCGCGACGTGCGCAACCAGGGCGTGCTGCTGCGCGGCGTCAACGCGACGTCCGAGGACCTGCTCGACCTGTGCTTCGCGCTGCAGGGCGAGGCCGGCATCCTGCCGTACTACTTCTACATGTGCGACATGATCCCCAACGCCGAGCACTGGCGGGTCGCGGTGTGGCAGGCACAGCAGCTGCAGCACGACATCATGGGCTACCTGCCCGGCTATGCCACCCCCCGGATCGTGTGCGACGTGCCGTTCGTCGGCAAGCGCTGGGTCCACATGATCACCGAGTACGACCGGGAGCGCGGCATCAGCTACTGGACGAAGAACTACCGCACGTCCATCGAGGCCGACGACGCGGCGGCGTTGGAGCGGCGCTACCCGTTCTACGACCCGATCGACACGCTGCCCGAGGCCGGCCAGGCATGGTGGCTGCGCGAGGCCGTCACCGCCGGGGCGGGCATGCTGGCGGAGTGAACGCTGATCCCGACGAGCCGGGTCTCGGCGGCGCCCTGGCGGAGCCGGCGGCGCAGGACTACATCGGTGGACGCGATCTCACCCGGTGGCGAACCGGCGCCGGACGGGCCGTGGCCCATCTCGCGGTGCGGGCGGCCAGGTGGGTCGGGCCGCACTGGCTCCTCGCCCTGACCCTGCTCGCCGGACTGGTTCTGGTCGGCTCGTTCACGGCGCTCGCGGCCGAGGTGTACGACGCCGTGGTCGAGTCCGACGGGGTCGCCGTGCTGGATCCGATGGTCCTGCACGCCGCCGAGGCGGTCCGCACCGGGCCCCTCAACGCCGTGGTGATCGCGTACACGAACCTCGGCGGCCCCGTCGGGATGCCGATCCTGGCCACCGCGGTGGCCGTCCTGCTCGCGGTCGCCTGGCGGCAGTGGACCCCGGTCCTGCTCATGGCGGCCACCGCGGCGGGCTCGCTGGCCATGACGACGGTCGGCAAGGCCGTCGTCGGCCGGAGCAGGCCGCTGGAGATCGATGCCGTGCCGCCGTTCGAGCACGGCTACTCGTTTCCGAGCGGCCACACGCTCAACGCCGTTGCTATCGCCGGCGTCGCCGCCTATCTGCTGGTCCGTCGCCAGCACCGCGCGCGGACCCGGATCGTCACCGTCGCGGCCGCGGCCGCGTTCGCGTTCCTGATGGGGCTGAGCCGGGTCTATCTCGGCCTGCACTGGCTCACCGACGTCCTCGTCGCGTGGGCGCTCGGCCTGGCCTGGCTCGTCACCGTGATCACCGCACACCGGCTGTTCCTGACGGTGCGCCGACGACGGACCGATGCTGTTCCCGACAAGAATATTCAGTGATGCGATATATAGTGGCGGCGTGGACCTGAGCGAACAGGCGTTCCTGATCCTGTCTGCGCTGGCCGACCGGCCCCGCCACGGCTACGCGCTGATCACCGAGGTGTCGGCGATGACCGACGGCCGGGTGCGGCTGCGGGCCGGCACGCTGTACGGCGCCCTGGACCGGCTCGCCGGGCAGGGGCTGGTCGCCCCCGACCGCGAGGAGGTCGAGAACGGCCGGCTGCGTCGCTACTACGCGCTCACCGACGCCGGCGCCGAGGCGCTGCGCACCCAGAGCGAGCGGATGGTGGCGGCGGCGCAGCAGGCCACCGAGCGCCTCGCGCTGCGCCCGCATCTCGGCGGTGCGGCGTGACTGCGCTGGAGCGGCGGTACCGGCGGCTGCTGTGGTTGCTGCCGGTCGACGAACGCCGGGCCCGCGGCGACGAACTCGTCGGCGTGCTCACCGACGTCGACGCCGGCCGGTCGTGGCCCAGCCCCGGCGAGGCGTGGGCGGTGCTGCTGCTGGCCCTGCGGGTGCGCGGCGCCCGATCGCGCACGTTGCTGATCCTCACGCTCACCGCGCTGCTCGTGGCGTTCGGCACCCAGCTCGCGGGCGGGCTGATCGACACCTACACCGGCGCCATGCTGCCGGCCGACCTGGCGATGGTCCGCGCCCGCCTGCCGATCGACCTCGCGGTCGCGCTGGTGCCGCTCGCCGCCGCGGTGGCCTGGATCCTCGGCGCGGTGCGGATCGCGACCGGCCTGCACGCGGTGAGCCTGCTGACCTTCGGGATCGTGATCGGCTACGAGCTGCTGCGGACGGGTCCCGGCAGCGGCCTCGATCCGTTGTGGGTCGTACAAGCCCTGTCCGTGCCCGTCGTGATCCTGGTGCTGCTGCTGGCGGCGTGGCGGCTGGGCTGGGCGCCGCCGCGGCCGCGCGTCATGTGGCTGCTGCTGGTGCCGGTGTGCGTGGCCGCCTGGAAGGGCGTCGGCGTTTGGGGCCGGCACGGCGTGACCCACAGCCAACTCGGCAGCCGGATCGGGATCGCCGGGACCGTGCTCGCCGGCGCTGCCATTGCGGTGTGGTTGGCCCGGCACCACCACCGCTCGGCGATCGCCTGGGCGGGGCCGGCCGGGGCGGTGTCGGGCTACCTTCTCGCCCTCGTGCTGCAGCTGCCGAACTGGTTCTGGTTCGCCCCGCACGGCGGCGACCCGGTGCCGTTCGCGCTCACCCTGCTCGCCCTCGGCGCCCTCGCCCACCTGCTGGCCCGCCGCCTGTTCGGCGAGCGCGACGGTGACCGCGAGGTCCGCACCGGCTAGCTCGCGCGTCAGCCGCTGGCGTCCACCGAGCCGTCGAAGAGGTTCGCGACGTGGTCGGCGATCCGCTGGGCGGTGGCCGGGTCCGGGTCGACGAACTGCAGGCCCGCCTCGGTCGTGTCGGCGCCGGCCTGGACGTGGACGACCCGGGCCCGCATCCGCACCGGCTCGCCGCGCAACTGCACCTCCGCCTCCACCACGTCGCCGGCTTCCAGGCGCATGCCAGCCCCGAGCCGGCAGCGGAACCCACCGGTGCTGAGGTCCACCAGCGTGCCGGCATACGGGTCGGTCCGGCCGGGGACGCGCAGCCGCACCGGGCCGGAGGTGCTGAGCCGGTCGGCCTCCCGACGCTCCAGCTGGGCCGCCAGCGCCGACAGACCGCGGATGCGGCCCACGGTGCCGGTCAGCCTGTCGTCGAGCCGGCCCACCACCTCGCGCTGCTCGGCCGCGACCGTGTGCAGCACCGCCGTCGTGCTGTCGATCTCGCCGATGCCGGCCACCATCGCGGCGATCGCGGCGGCCATCTCGGCGGCGTCGCGCTCCAGCGACCCGATTGTGGCCGTGATCTGCTCGGTGGACTGCGCGACGTTCGTCGCCAAGTCCTTGACCTCGTTGGCGACCACGGCGAAGCCGAGACCGGTCCGGCCGGCCCGCGCCGCCTCGATCGTCGCGTTCAGGGCGAGCAGACGGGTCTGTCCGGCAATGCCCGCGATCACCTCGGCCATGCCGGCGACCTGACGCAGGCTCGCCTCCAGCGCCGCGATCACCGGCTCGGCCTCCCGGGCCTGGCCCACCACCGCGCCGGTGGCCCGGTTGGCCGCCGACACCCGCTCGTCGATCGTGGCCGCCGCCGTGCGGACCTCGTCGACCTGGTCGGCGACCAGGCCCAACTCGTCGGCGATGACGCCGGCCGACTCGTCGATCAGCTTCTGCGCCCGCTCCCGCAGCCGGTACTCCGCCTGCCGCTGGTGCAGGAACGTCTCGTGCACCTGGTTCTCCCGCACCTGGCGGGCCTCGTCGAGGTCGCGTTCCTGCGCGGCGAGGCGGTCCCGGGCGGTCGCGACGGCCCCGCCGATGTCGCCGAGCTCGTCCCGCCCGGCGGGCAACGGGCGGGCCGTGAAGTCGCCGGCGGCGAGCGCCTTGACGCGGGAGAGCACCACGGCGACGTCGGCACGGGTGCGCCACCACACCGTCGCCGCGAACCAGGCCGCGATCAGCGCGGCCAGACCGGTCAGCGTGAGGGTCAGCGTCCGCTCGGCGAGCAGGGCGTCACGGCGGGTCGTCAGCAGGTCGGTCAGCACGTCGGCGGCCGGGCCGACCGCCGCGCGGACCGCGCCGCCCAGCGGCGCCGGCTCCAGCGCGACCGGACTGTCGAGCGAGCCGGTGATGACCGCGGCGAGCGCATCCGCGGCGTCGGCGGCGGCCGCCAGCGACGCCATCCGGCCCGCCAAGTCGGCCATCTTCGTGTTCTTCCGCGCGGTGTCGACGTCGGACCGGAACGCGCGGGCCGCCGAGGTCAGGTCGCCGGCGCTGACCGCCCGCTCCGCGACGGACCCGCCGGTGCCCAGCGCGGTCGCGGTCGCGGCGGCCGCGAGCGCCTTCGGTATCTGCACGATGTGCAGGTCCATGACGTAGAACGAGTCCAGGTCCGGGTCCAGGATCAGCTTCGACGTGTTGCCCGCCTCGGTGATCAGCGCGGCCAGCGCAGCGGCCCGCTCGGCCCGCTGAGCCGGCGTGCCGGTCGCCGCCGCCTCCACGGCGGCCAGCTCGTCGGCCAGGCCGAGCTCCGGGTGGGCCCGCGCGGCCGCGCGTAGCGGCGCCAGGTCGGGGGCGACGCCGCCGACGGTGGCCGCCATCGCCAGCAGCGCCTGCCGCACGACGACGGTGCCCGACAGCTCCGACCGGGCGAAGTCGACCTGACCGTTGATCTGGCCGATGTAGGCGTAGGTGGCGCCGATGCTGGGCACCATCAGCAGGAGGATCAGCGCGCCGAGACGGGCACTGGTGCGCATCCGGTCGACGGCCACCGTCATCGGCCGGACGAGCCACGGGCGGCGCGACGACGTGTTGGTGGCGCTCATCCGCCCCGGCTCCCCCTCGCCATCCGATCGGGTCTTCTGGGTCCCGATCGGCCGGACGGCGACGTGTCTGAGGGAATCCGGTTCACCCCGCGGTGAGGCGCGGCCCGCGCCCGTTGCCGCCCGGGGTGCGGTCGGAGTGATCGTCAGCGGGCGCCGGCGCCGCGCCGCGGTTCCGTAGGGGATCCAGCCGCGCCAGTTCGGCGGCCCGACGCAGGTCCTTGGGCCGGCCCACGGCCCGGCGCATCGCGATGAGGTCGGCCCGGTTCAGGTAGCGGATCTGCGTACCGGCGGCCGTGGTGGCCCGGTCCGCCCTGGCAATGAACTCGACGACCGGCAGGTCGCCCCACGGCAGGGCCGGCGTGCAGCAGTCGCCGCTCGCGGTCGCGGTGCGGAACAGGACCTTCGGCAGCGCGAGCGACTCGTCGGCGACGGGCAGCGGGTGCCCGTCGCCGTCGGTCAGCACCGCGCCGGTCGACGCGAACGCGCGGGCGATGGCGTGGGCCTGGGCCGGCGCGCCGTCCCACAGGAGGTCGAGGTCACCGGTCAACTCGCGGGAGCCGTGCAGGATCCCGGCAACCTGACCGATCACCACCGCCTCCGCGCCCGTCCGGTGCAGGGCGTCCAGCAGCGGGAACGGATCGAACCCGACGGCGTCGTCGGTGTCGACGGTGCCGGCCGTGTCGTCGGCGTCGTCGTGGGTGGTACCGGTCGGCCGGCGGTCGCGCGTGTGCTCGGCGAGGCGGGTCACCGCGTCGACCAGCCGCCGGACCGCCGGATCGGGTTCAGCCTCAGCGACCACGGCTGCGGTCCCGCGCGTGGGCCGGCGTGGCGGGCGGCGGGGCAGGCGTGGACCGGCCGCGCGTGGGATCGGCGGGGCGGCGGCGCAGCATCCGGTCGAGGCGGGCGTCGGCTCGGTCGGCCCGCGCCGCAAGCTGTGCCGCGACGGCCACCGTGGCGGCCCGGGCCGCGACCGCCTGATCGAGCTCGCGACGCAGGTCGGCGAGCGCTTCCCGGACGACAGCGAGATCGGTGGCCGTGCGCTCGTGGGCCTCGGCCGCGGCGGCCGCTGCCGTGCTCTCGCTGGCCAGGGCCGATTCCGCTGCCGCGGCACGCTCCTGCGCGGCCTCGGCGCGCGTTTCGGCGGTCCTGGCGCGAAGCTCGGCCGCATTCGCGCGGGCCTCGGCGGCGGCGAGGTTGGCCTCTGCGGTCTTGGCGCGGGCCTCGGCGGTCTTGGCGCGGGCCTCGGCGGCGCCGCGGGCCGCGGCCTGGTCGTCCCGGTCCGCGCGCACCGACCCGAGCTCGGCCTCCCACCGCTCGGCCTGCGTCACCAGGTCCTGCTCGGCGCGCTCGAGCCGGTGGGTCGCCTGCGCGGCCACCGTCTCGGCCGCACCGCGGGCGTGGTCGGCCGCCGCGACCCGCTGCCACGCCGCCACGATCGACCGCTCCGCCTCCGCCCGGACCTCGTTCGCGGCGGCCTCCGCGGCGTGGCGCGCCTGCACCGCGCGCTCCCGGTCGGCCTCCGCCGCGACCCGCTGCGACCGCGCGCGCGCCGCAGCCGCCTCCGCGTCGCGGGCCCGGTCCACCGCCGCACCCGCCGCGCGGTCGGACTCGCCGACCCGGGCGAGCGCGCCGTCGCGGACCTCACCCACCGCCGCGACGACCTCCGCAAGCTGACGGGCCAGCGCCTGCGCCGCCGGCACGAACCGCTCGCCGGCGTGCCGGAACGACTCCAGCGGCAGGTCCAGCGCCGCGGCACGTTCCCCGGCGCGCTCGACGGCCGCGAGCTGCTTGCAGGTGCGGTTGCCCTCCCAGCGCCGGTCCGGGCAGTACTCGGGCGGCCGGCCCTGGCCGGAGTACGGGATCGGCTCGGCGCAGCGGGCATAGCCGCAGCGGCGTTCGGTTGTCGGGTCGTCGAGCGTCAGCACGCGCAGAACGTATCGTTTCGCAAAACTCAAATCCCGTAACGACATGCGCGAAATCGAAAGTCGAACCAAAGGAGGCGTGCACGATAATCCCGGTTATCGTGCACGGGGAAAGAAGAGCCGTCAGCGGACGGCGAGCCCACCGAGGTCGCGCATCTGCCGGTATGTCGGCCATGCCTCGGCGAACGCACGCTGCCGGGCGACGGTTGCGCGGGAACCGATCGGGAGCCGCGGCGTACTCGCCGGGACCGACACGTGGGACCGCCGCTTGATCCCGTACTCGACAAGCAGCCGGCGCACGGTCTCCGCACTGACACCGACCCGGGCGGCGATCCGCGGGCAGGACATCCGCTCGCGCTCGTACAGGTGCCGCAGACGGGGCTCCGTCAACCGCCGCCGCAGCACCGCCGGAGGTCCGGGCCGCACGCGCGACAACCCGTAGCGGGCCAGCCGGTAGCGCACCTGCCGAGCCGTGGTGTTGGTGAGCGCCGCGATCTGCGGCGCCGAGAACCCATCCTGGACGCACCAGCGCCGCAACTCGTCGACCGTCAACGGATCGTCCGGCGATCCAACGACGAGATAGCGGCGCGACGACGACAGCACCGTCGCCGTGACCAGCCGCTCCCGGATCGCCGACGCCGGCAGGCCGGTGCGGGCAGCGAGGTCCTCGACCGCGGCACCGGAACGCCACGAGGCCGCCAGATCCGGCGTCGGGACCAGCACGACGTCGCGGCGGATCCCGTACCGGCGCATCCACTCGTATCCCGCCGAACGGCTCAACCCGAGCAGCTCGCCGACCCGGCGGGGCGGTACGCCGTCGCGCACCACCCACCGCTGGATCAGATCCGGGTCCGGTCGCCGGGCCCGATCGGCGGAGCTCGCCATCTTCAATGACTATCAGACCCGCATGGGACTGGTATATCCGGTTTGCGAGCTGTTTTATCCGTTTTGCGCTGCGTGCCGACGGGACCGGCGGCACGTACAGTCGGCCGGTGCCGACGGCCAAGACCCCCGACCTCGTCGTCTACCTGCCGCGCCGGTCCTGGACCTGCACCGAATGCGGCGACCGGGACGGGTGGCTGATGTCCCTGGAGGACGGGCAGCCGTTCTGCCTCGACTGCGTCGACATGGCCCACCTCGTCTTCCTTCCCGCCGGCGACGCGGCACTGAGCCGGCGGGCCCGGAAAGCGAGCTTGCTGTCGGCCGTCGTGATCGAGTTCAGCCGGTCCCGCAAGCGGTACGAGCGGCAGGGACTGCTCGTCGAGGAGGACGCCCTTGCGCTCGCAGAGGAGCAATGCCTCAGCCGCGGGGCGGGCGCTGGACGAGGAAGCGGTGACCCTCGCCGTGATCGCGTCCATCCGCCACGAGGACACCGAGTACGACGCCCTGCTGATGTCGGGGGTGGCTCGCGCCGACGCCCGTGAC
>Ga0111538_10010284_pt1 | contig 12451 bp, 12 predicted proteins | sample SoiMethybrSBSTD1_FD_79669 | JGI IMG/M metagenome (GOLD analysis project Ga0111538, IMG submission 79669) | Bulk soil microbial communities from a Populus tree surrounding site in Tennessee, USA - Soil MetaG P. TD hybrid SBSTD1 (version 2)... | ecosystem: Environmental > Terrestrial > Soil >...
GCGCGTGGCTCACCGCCATCGCGACGAGCGGCACGAGCGACGCGTCGTTCAGCACGCGGCCGTCCTCGAGAATGCCGCAGTGACCGTGATCGGTATACGCGCAGAGACAGACGTCCGTCATGACGACGAGCTCGTCGCCGAACTCGCGCTTCAGGCGCTCGCAGGCGCGCTGCACGGCGCCGTCGGCCGCAGCGGCCGCGGCGCCGTCGGGCGTTTTGCCGCCGTGCTCGGGGTGGCCGAACAGGAGCACTGCGCGAATGCCTACGCCTAAGTCCGCGCCAACTTGCTTCACGACGTTTTCGAGGCCGTGCTGCGCGATGCCGGGCATCGACGAGATCGGCTCGTCCGCGCGTTCGGCCGGCAGCACGAAGTGCGGCATGATCAAGTTGTCCGCGCCGACGCTCGTCTCGGCGACGAGGTTGCGCAGCACCCGTGTGCGGCGCAAACGCCGCAGACGAGTGCGGCCCGGTGTAGTGACGATCAGCTCTGCCATTGCATGGCCTCCAAAATTCCTTCGAAGCTCGGCTCGCGCGCCTCGGCCGTCACCGTAAGCCCCGCGCCGCGTGCGGCGGCCGTCGTCGACGGCCCGATCGTGTAGACGCTCACAACCACGTCGACGTCGACCAAGTGCACGAAGCCCGTGACGGCCGACGGGCTCGCGAGCACGACATTATCCACGCGCAGCGCGGACAGCGGGTGTCGCGGTCCGGCCGGCGGGGCGGGCACCGTCCGGTAGACGTCGACCCGCGTGCAACGAGCGCCGGCGGCCGCAAGCGCCTGCTCGAGCGTGTCGCCCGCGTTCTCGGCGAGGGCGAGCAGCACGCGCGGATGGCGCTTCAAGTCGCCGACGTCGACGAGCGTCGCGGCCAGCGCCGCGGCCGTTCCGCCGGCGCCGACGACGTCGACGCGGCCGAGCTCGGTTTTCGCGGCGACGGCCGTCGCCGCGCCGATGACGGCGATCTGGCAGTTTGGACCCGGTCGGCCTGCAGTGAGTGCCGCAAAGGCCTCGACTCCGCGGCGCGACGTGAACACGAGCCAGCCGCTCTCCGGCAACGTTCGCGTCAGCTCCGCCTTCACCGCAGGCGTCGAGATCGTTTCGGCGCGAATGCAGGGCAGCGCGACGGCTTCTGCGCCGTGCTGCGCGAAGCGCGCGGCCCAGTCGGCGCAATCCTCTTCGCTGCGCGTCAGCAGGACGCGGCGGCGGGTTGCCGGTTTGGTAGTAGCCGCGCTCACCTTCGCACGGCCGTGTCGAGCTTCATCCAAACCGCTGCGCCGAGCGCGCCGGGATTCGGGCCGTGCACGCGCGCCGCGTGCACGTTGCCACTGCGCTCGAGCATTGCGACGAGCTCGTGCTTGCCGCCTACCACTTCGCAGTACGCCCCGAACGCGACGTCGCAACCGCCTTCCGCGCGCGCGAGCGCGTCGCGCTCGGCCGTCACGGCCGCGCGGCTCGGCGCGTCGTCGATCGCAGCGAGCGCCGCGAGCACGCGCGCGTCATCGCGGCGGCATTGGATCGCGAGCGCGCCCTGAGCCGGTGCCGGCACGAACCGCTTCGGATCGAGACGCAGCACGGTGATGCCGGCGAGCGCGCTGCCCAAGCGCTGCTCGGCTTGTAGCCGCTCGACGCCCGCGGCCGCGAGCACGATCGCGTCGAACGTGCCTTCCTCGAGGCGGCGCACGCGCGTCGGCACGTTGCCGCGGAGCGGCTCGATGACGAGGTCGGGGCGAAAGTGCGTGAGCCACGCGCGCCGCCGCGCCGACGCGGTTCCTACGCGCGCGCCGACTTTCAGCGGCAGCCAGTCCTCGGCGTTGCCTACTAATGCGCCGCGGCGCACGAGCAAGAGATCGGCCGGATCGACGCGCGCCGGGACGGCGGCGATGACAAGCTCCGGCGGCGACTTCGTCGGCAGGTCCTTGAACGAGTGCACGGCGAGCTCGACGCGCTGCTCGACGAGCGCTTGCTCGATCTCGCGCACGAATACGCCTTGCGGGCCGATCGACGCGAACGCGCTGGTCGTGTTCTGATCGCCGGACGTTTTGATGATCGTGAGCTCGACGGCGAAGCCGAGTCGCTCGAGCGCCGCGGCCACGGTGCCGGACTGCGTGCGAGCGAGCTCGGAGCCGCGCGTGCCGAGCCGCAATTTGCCGCGCGTGCTCATGCTTCACCGTTGCGACGCGCGCGCGACTCTACCGGGGTCTCGCCGTTGCCATTCGCCGCGCCTTTCAGCGCGGCGCGCAGCTCGTCGGCGAACTCGGGCTCGAGCCCGCCCAAGAACGCTTCGAGCGAGCCGTCGGGTCCGTCGTGCAGCAAGCCGCGCAGCCCCAAGCACGGAATGTGCGCGAAGCGGCGCGCGAGCACCTCGGCCCAAGTCTCGATCGCGGCGCGCTCGGTCTCGCCGAGCGCTTTGAGGTCTTTCTTGAGGAGCCGCTTGACGCCTTCTTCCGCCGTTCGCCGATACCGCTGCTGCAGCGCGCCGAACAGCGGACCGTAGTAGCGCTCCGTGAACCGGTCTTGCAGCTCGTCGAGCGCCTTGTCGACCTGCTCGCGCGCGGGGCCCGCTTCGATGAGCCGAGCGGCGCGGCTCTGCTCCGCGTGCCGCACGATCTGGTCCATGCCGACGCGTGTGATCGCGAGCTTCGCGCAGACTGCGGGCTCGACGTCGCCCGGCACGGCCATGTCGACGATCAGCGGCGGCTGCCCGGAAGCGGTGTGCGCGGCGAGCCGCTCGAGCGCGGCTTGATTCAAGATCGGCTCGCCGGCGCCGGTTGCAGTCAGTAGTGCCTCGACGGCCGGAGGCTTGACGCGGAAACCCTCGAGGCTCAGGTGCTGCGCGCCGTAACGCGCCGCGAGCGCAGCGGCCTTCTCAGCGCTGCGATTGACGACCGTGAAGTCGAGCCCGGCTGTGGCGAGCGAGACGGCGGCGCGCTCCGTCATCGGCGACACACCGACGAGCGCAATGCGGCCCGGCGTGCGTGCTATGCGCTCGCGCAGCTGCTGCACGGCGATCTCGGCGAGCGAGACGCGGCCTTCGGCGAGCTTCGTGCCGCCCCGTACGCGGCCCGCGATGCGCAGCGCCTCCTCGAAGACCAACCCCAAGCTCGGGCCGCAGAGACCGAGCTCGAGCGCGCGTTCCTGCGAGTAACGCACTTGGCCCACGATCTCGGTTTCGCCGACGGCCGCTGAGTCGAGCCCCGCAGCCGTCAGGAATAAGTGCTCGGCGGCGCCTTCGCCCTGCCAGGCGCGTAAGCGCCGCTCGGCCTCGCCGTGCGCGGCCGCGCGTCCCGTCAGGAGCGCGAACGCGTCGCGGCGCAGATCGTGCACGGGTGTGCGCTCGCTGCGCGCGAAGATCAGCTCGACGCGATTGCAGGTCGCGAGGTACGCGAGCTCGTCGAGCTGCATGCGCCGCGCAAACTCCTGCAGCTGCGCTGCCGCGCGCTCCTGCTGCAGCGCGAATTCCGCGAGCGCTTCGCTCCCGCCTTGGCGCCAGGACACGCCGACGAGGCCGAGATGTTCGAGCAAAGCTTGGTCCTTGGGTGTACCGCTATCGGCGCTCAGGGTAGCGCTCGGTGGCGCGCCGCCGTGTCACAGGCGTGTCACGGCGTTCTGTAATGCGAAGCGTTCCCGTTTAGGCGCCGAAAGCCTCGGCCGTCTTGGCTTCGAGCTCGTCGAGCTCGGCGCGGATGCCTTCGGCGAGCAGCAGTTGGCCGCGCACGCGCGCTTGGTTGTGGGCGCTCGAGCTTTCGTAGCGCGCGCGGTTCCAGCCGAAATAGCTTTCGCGCAGCGCGTCGAGACAGAACCGTGCCGCGAGCTCGACGGTGATCGTCAGCGCGCCGCGCGGGATCGCGCTCCATTCTTCCCGCGTCAGGAAGCCTTGTGCCGCTTCGGCGTAGCCTTCGATGGCCGCGTCGAAAAACGGACGTACGAAGCGCGCGCTGGCGGCGTCTTCGGTCGCGGGATTGCACCACGAGCGCAGCGCGTCGCCGAGCTCGAGCGCGACGGGCATGCGCGCGAGCGTGTCGAGATCGATGAGGCACAGCGCGTGATCGGCGCCGTGGGCGAACAGCAGGTTCGAGATCTTGGGATCGCCGTGCACGATGCGATCGGGCTTCGTCGGCAACGGCGGCAATGCTGCCGCGGTCTCGAGCACGCGCTGCGCGAGCGGCTCGATGACGTCGAAGTGCCGGTGCGCGCGATGCTCGACGAGCGCTTCGCGCAGCGCACGCAAGTGCCTCGCCGTGTCGTGCACGCCGAGGCGCCGGTTGCGGAATTGGTGGTCGAGGTCGCTGACGGCGCGATGGAACCCCGCGACGATGCGCCCCGCTGCGCGTGCTTGCGCGGGCCGGCTCAGGGCGTCGTGGCAGACGCCGTCGATGCGCGTCAGCACGCGCCACACGCCGTCGTTCTCGAACCACAGCGCGCCGTCGCGCGTCGGCACGAGCCGCGGCGTCAGGAGCCCCTTGTTGCCGAGGTGCTCGGTGACCGCGGCGATGTCGATGTTCACTTCCGGGGAGAAGATCGGGTTCACGCGCTGCAGCACGAGGGCCGCGCCGTTGCGCGAGTACGCGTACCAGGTCGGATTCATGAGACCCGAGGTCGCGCGCACGAGCGACTTCGGCTCGAGGTCGAAGGCCTCGAGCACGCGCGCGGGCGGGATGAGATCGGGATGAGCGCTCACGGCGCCATGATAGCCGGAAGTAAAACGGACGCTTCTACGTCAGAGCTGAACGTCGAACTGCGCGAGGATGCGGCCGGTGCCGCGTGCGCATTCGTCGGCGTCGAGCACGCCGTCGCCGCGCAGGCGATAGTGCTCGCGCATCTCGGCGCGCAGAAACGCCGACGTGTCGGCACCGATCCGTTCGGCCGCTTCTTCGATCGCGCGGCAGACCTTTGGTACGAAGGAGTGGAACCTCTGGATCGAGCCAAAGTTGGCGACCAGCTGCAGGACCGCGGCGCGGCCGTGCAACGTGCAGAACTCGATTCTCTCGTGACTCGAGTAGATCCCGACGTAGAGCGTGCTGACTGTTGCGAGCGCCGCGATGCTGAGCGCCAAGAGCGCGGCGGTATGGAGCGCATCGAACCGCAGCAAGAACGCGGCGAGCACCGCCGTGGCACCGCAGCCGAACGCCGCCGTGAGCCAGCGCATGGCGATCACGCGCTCGATCTTCGGCACCGGATCGACGAAGCGCAGATCGAGAAGGAATGGCGCATCGGCGTTGCCCCTCTCGAGCGCGGTGACCTTGAGGTAGCCCTCGTCGAAAAACGTGAACTGGGCGCCCGTGCGGCGAATCGGATTGCGAAGGACGACCGTGTCGCCGGGCGTGCGCGCCACCGTTGCCGGATCCGCGGCGAAGTCATCCGAGCCGATGAGGATGTGCTCGCCCGGCTCGCTATGCGCGGGGGCCGGCGGCGCAAATGGCTTCAAGGCTGCGGCGGGCTTCGAAGCTTCGGGCTTGGGAGCGGCCTGCTTGGGAGCTGCGGGCTTGGGCTTCGTAGGAGAGGCCATGCGTCCTTGCGGGGCCGACGGATAGGCTGAAACTCTAGGCTGGACGCGAACCTACGGCCGTGAGCATGGTCACAATTGGCACGGCCAGCGGCGTTCTTCTCGGCCGCCTTCGGCTGCGCTATAAGAAGGAATCGTTCGCTTCGATTGCCGGAGGTGTCGCCATGAATCGCACTTTGCACACGGGCTTCCGCCTCGCGGCCGGCCTGTTGCCGCTGTTCGTCGGCGCGAGCGTGCTCGGTCAGGATGACGAGGACAAACCCTTCGACCGGACGCCGCAAAAATGCGTCATCGTGTCGCGCATCAGGCAGACCGATGCGATCGACGACCAGAACATCATCTTTCGGATGCGCGGCAACAAGGTCTATCGAAACACCTTGCCGAGAACGTGCCCCAACTTGCAGCGCGAGAACCGGATCGCCTGGGAGACGTCGACGTCGCAGCTGTGTGACATCGACATGATCACCGTGCTCGAGCCGTACGGCGTCGGCTTTCGCCCGGGATTCACGTGCCGACTCGGGCAATTCGTGCCGCTGTCGCCGGCCGAGGTCGAGGACATCGACCTTCGCAAGAAGGGCGAGGCGGGACAGAGCGCGATCGAGACGAAGCAGGTTGAGATCGAAAAGGACGATGAGGCCGCGGACGCACCCGAAGCCGGAGCGGAAAGCGCGCCCGCAGACGAGCCGGCGCCGGCGCCGGCCGAGAACTGAGCCTACTGAAATCCGAATGGCAGTGGATTGCCGTTCAGCGTCGTTTTGCCGTCCGTGAAGTCGATCGACGCGCGATAGCGGTCGCCGTCCTCGATGAGCACCCCCTGGGTGACGAGCATCGTGACCATGAGGCCCGACTGCCCTTCAGCCATGTAGTCGAGCTGGTCCGGCGACATCGTCGGATCGGCTTGCGCGAGCTGCAGGCGCACGGCGAGCGTCGCGAGCTGGGTGGCCAGAGTTTGCGACATGCTGAGCTCGGCCTTCGTGTTCACGAGGCTCATGAACAACAGGGGGTTGTCGAGGCTCAGCGTGCCGGCGGGCGGCAAGCGCGCGGGATTCGTCGTGACCTCGACGCGGCCTTCGAACGGCTCGCCGTCGTAGCTGAAGCGCAGCGGATCGAGCGTCACGCTCGGACCCGCCCGCAACGCCCGCTCGAGGTGTGGCACCAATTGGGCCGCGATCGTCTCGGGGTCGCTGCCAGCTGCGGCGGCGTCGGTCGCGAGCTCGCCGTAGGCCTCCACGGCGGCGGCATCGAGGTTGCGCACGAACAGCGCGACGGAACCGGCCGTCAGTTCGTTTTCGGCGATGCGCACCGAGTCGACGTCGTAGTTGATGCGCATTTCGAGCAACTCGCCGGCGGCATCGAGGTCGACGTCGCTCTTCATGCGTAAGTTTGCGGTCTCGAACATCGGCGTCGCGCTCTGCGGGGGCGCCATCGAAATGTTCTCGACCGAGAACGACATTTCGCCGGGTATCACGTACTCGGAGCGCAACTCGCTGTCGACGCTGGCTGAGATTCCGCGCACGGCGAAAGTGCCCGTCGGAGAAGTGAAGTCCGCCGAGACGAACTGCGCGTCCGCATCGATGTGTCGGCCGGCGAATTTGCCGGCGAGCGTTCCGCCGGAAAAGGTGAGCAGCGCCCCGTCGATCGGCAGCTTGAACGGCGGCGCGTCAGCATCGAAATCGAGCCCGCCGGAGTAGGGCGTTCGGCCGCGAAACTGGAAGAGATAGGGGACACCGAGCGTCTGCGTGAGCTCGGCGACGCCCGGGGCGTCGACGTCCGGCCGCGCAACCATTGTCGACCAGCCGAAGTACACGCCGTCGAGCACCGCCACGGGTCCGTGCGCGAGCTCGACGACGATCGGCAGCGCGCCGAATACGCCGATGTCCGCCGCGGGCGCGAGCTGATCGACGTTCTCGGGCTCGAGCACGATGTGGGCCGTGCTGCGGAACCAACCGCGCTCGAACGACGTTAGCTCGGCTGCGGCGCTGGGACTGTCATCGATCGCGGCGACGCGCGCACGCACGCTCGCTTCGGTCATCGAGCCGACGACGCCCGGGAGTGCGAGGAAGACGATCAGGAGCAAGGCGGCCGCGGCGATGGCGACTTTGTTCATGCGAACCTCGGTAATTGCGGGCCTCAAATGCCCACTTGGGCGGGGCGCTTCCGCGTGGCGGATCATCCCGGACGACGTCACGGCGGTCAATGACGCGCTCCTCAATACCCTCGTATGATCGCGCCCCATGTACACACCCAAGCATTTCGAGCAGACGAACCCGAGCACGCTCTGGGACTTCATCGAGCAGCACGCTTTCGGCACGTTGCTGACGATCGCCGACGGCGAGCCCACGGTGAGCCACCTGCCGTTCCTGCCCGATCGCGACGCGGGCGTCCTGCACTGCCATGTCGCGCGGGCCAACGCGCACTGGCGTGCGCTCGAGCGCACGTCGCAGGTGCTCGCCATTTTCGCGGGGCCGCACGGCTACGTGTCGCCCACCTGGTACGCCGAGCGCGGTGGGGTGCCGACGTGGAACTACACCGTGGTGCACGTCCATGGGTCGGCGCAAGCCGTCGACGACGCGGAGCGCACGCGCAAGCACGTCGAAGCGCTCGCGGCGAAGTATGAGAGCGGCCGCCCGGCGCCGTGGGTTCCGGAGTACGACACGCGCCGGTTGGCAGGTATCGTCGGCATCGACATCCGCGTCACGAAGCTCGAAGGCAAGTTTAAGCTGAGCCAGAACCGCTCCGATGCCGACCGCGCCCGAGTCGTTGCCGCGCTCGAGGCGTCGGGGACCGACGCGGACGCGGAGCTCGCGCGCCTCATGGCGGCCGTCCCGGCGCAGCAGAGCTAGGCGCGACCTCGCAAACCTGCGACGATCTGGCGCGATCCAAGGGGGATTCAGATGCGCACGATCGCGATCGCGTTGACGGCCTTGCTGGCAGCCGGGCCTGCCGCCGCGCAGCCGACGGCAGGGGAGGACAGCCAGCACATTCTCACCGTCGACCACTACGTTCCGAACCGCTCCACCGTGGCGGCGATCGCAGGCCAAACCGCGGAGATCTATGTGCGCGAGCGCGTGAAGCCCGCGACGATTCAGCGCGGTGCGCCGAGCGACGATCGAGTGGTGCTGTTCGTGCACGGCGCGGGCACTCCGGCCGAGGTCGCGTTCGACGTGCCATACGCGGACTACAGCTGGATGGCGTTCCTTGCCGCCGCGGGCTTCGACGTGTTCTCGATGGACATGACGGGTTACGGCCGCTCGACGCGGCCGAACGTCATGAACGACGTCTGCAATCTTTCGGCGGAGCAACAGACGGCGCTCGGCCGCAAGTCGTGCGAAGCCAAACACGCTTCGCAGCTCACGACGATCGCAACGGATTGGCACGACCTCGACGCCGTCGTCGAGTACATCCGTGCGCTGCGCGACGTGCCGCGCGTGAGCCTCGTCGGCTGGTCGCTGGGCGGGCCGCGTGCGGGCGGGTACGCTTCGCGCAATCCGGACAAGGTTGCGAAGCTCGTGCTGCTGGCGCCGGCGTACTCACGCGACGCGAAGCAAGAGCCTCCGCAGCCGAGCCCTGCGAGCGGCGTCGCGTTCAACGCGCAATCGCACGCGGATTTCACTGCGAACTGGGACCGCCAAGTTGGTTGTCCGAATCAGGTCGAGCCCGCGGCAGCCGCGGCCGTGTGGCGCGCGATGCTCGAATCCGATCCCGTCGGGGCATCGTGGGGGCAGGGTGTGCGGCGCGCGCCGAACACGACGGTGTGGGGCTTCGGCAAAGCCGCCGTCGAGAACATGCGGACGCCGACGTTGATGGTCGCTGGCATCCACGACAAACAAGTCGCGCCGGAGCGCGTCCGCGAATATTTCGCGGATCTTGGCGCCGAGAACAAAGTGCTGATCGATCTCGGTTGCTCCTCACACAACGCCATGTGGGAGTCCAATCATCTCAAGCTGTTTCGCGCCTCGCTCGAATGGCTGACGGCGGGGACCGTTGAGGGCATGAAGCAGGGCGTCGTCAAGCTCGGTTACTGATTCGCCGATCAAGAATTCGCGCCGATTGCGGCGCGGAAGCTTGATTGGCCGACAATTCTTTATTTCGGGCGTCTTGTAGCGCAGCTTAAACTGGCGCGATTCGGATCGAGAGAGAGATGATGAAAAGACTGATAACGATGGCGATCGCGGTAATTGCGCTCGGCATGCTCGCTACGGTCGGTGCGCAAGAGGGCCATCCGCTCAAGGGCTCTTGGCTCGGCGAGTGGAAGGGCAACACGGTCCATGGCGACAACATCCTGTTGATCCTCGATTGGGACGGCAAAGCGATCACCGGCATGATCAATCCGGGCACCGACAACATCCCGATCAAGGCCGCGTCGCTCGATCCGAAGGGCTGGGTCGTCAAGCTCGAGGCCGATGGCAAGGACAAGGACGGCAGCACCGTGAGCTACGTCATCGAAGGCAAGATCGAAAACCTCGAATTGCCGAATCGTTCGATCAGCGGCACGTGGTCGAGCAACAAAGGCCGCGGCCCCTTCACGGCGAGCCGACAATGAGAGCGCGTTCCCGCAGGGGTTGGTGCTTCGGTTTGTGCGCCGCGCTCGTCGCTCCGCTCGCCGCCGCGCACCACGCGATCGTCGCGAAGTTCGACGAGGCGAAGCAGACGGACCTGCGCGGCATCGTGACGAACGTCGACTGGCGCAATCCGCACGTGCACGTGTTCGTCAACGTCACTCGCCCCGACGGCACTTTGGAGAACTGGGCCGTCGAGCTCGAGAGCACAGTGCTGCTCGATCGTAGCGGTTGGGCGCACGACACGTTGAAGCCGGGCGACTCGATCCGCGCCAACGGTCCCGCCGCGCGCGACGGCTCGCGCCAGATCTGGGGCGCGCGTGTCGCGCTCGCGAACGGTCGCCAGGTGTACAACGTTACGGATAAACCACCCACCGTGTCCCGCGCGCAGCAAAAGCCCGTGCCGCGCGGCGCCGACGGCAAACCACTGCTCGGCGTCGCCGATGCGAGCGGCGGCTATTGGGCGTATCCGACGAGCACGGTGTTGCAGCAGGCCGGCGCCAACGTGCGCATGAACAGCGACGGCGTGTTAGCGCGCTTGTCCGACGCGCCGCGCGTCGCGCCGTTTCAGCCGTGGGCCTTGGGTCTCTACGAGCACCGCCAAGAGCGCCACCTCGCCGACGACCCCGGTTTCTTGAACTGCAAGAATCCGGGCGCCGTGCGGCAGTTGCAGACGCCCTACGGCGTCCAGTTCGTCCAGGACTTGGCGCGCAAGCGGATGTTCGTGTTGATCGGCGGCGGCAATCGCAACTACCGCATCGTGTACATGGACGGACGCAAGCCGACGGGGCAAGTGCAGGGCGACGACGACAACCCGCTCTACTACGGCCGCGCGGTCGCGAATTGGGACGGCGACACGTTGGTCGTCGAGACAACGGGTTTCAACGAGGACTTCTGGTTCACGAACGGCGGCTTGCCGCACACGAACCAACTGTCGCTCGTCGAGCGCTTCACGCGCACCGATTACAACACGCTGCGTTATGAGGTCACGATCGACGATCCGGGTGCTTATACGAAGCCTTGGTCGAGCGGTTGGGAGCTCAAGTGGGTCGAGGGCGAATTGCCCGTCTATTTCTGCCAAGACAATCGCTCGTAAGCGGCGCTCGCTCGCCGCAAGTTTGATTGGAGGATCGCACTATGAACGTTCGTACAGTGGCCGCTTCGCTCGTCGCCGGCATGCTCCTCTCGGGAGCTGCGCTGGCGCACCATTCGTTCTCGGCCGAGTTCGATGCCGCAAAGCCCGTGAAGCTGACCGGCATCGTCACGAAGGTCGAATGGACGAATCCGCACGTCTGGTTCTACATCAACGTGAAGGACGAGGCGACGGGTGAGGTCAAGAACTGGGGCGCCGAGATGGGCCCGCCGCACGGTTTGCAGCGCCAAGGCTGGCGCCGCGAGACGCTGAAGATCGGCGAGTCCGTGTCCGTCGACGGCTTCATGGCGCGCAACGGTGAGAACCGCATGAACGCGCGCACCGTGACGCTGACGGCGACGGGTGGCCGGCCGGGCCAGACCCTCGACGCGGCCTCGAGCGCGGGTTCAGAGAATCAAGCCAATTGATCGTCGGCGGCAGGACGCCCCGACCGACAGTGGAGAGAGGCTCATGAAGCTGACCGTGCTCGCGTCCGCCTTGCTATTGGCGGCGCTCGTCATCGCCGATCCCGCCGCGGCGCAGCGCCGCAACCGCACCCCGAACGCGCCGCCGCCCGGCCCCGCGCCGCGCGACGCCAACGGTCGCGCGATCCTGTGGGGCGCTACGCCGGAAGACAAAGGCGTGTGGACGCCGCAGTTCGGCATCACCGACCCGATCAACCCGGCGGACCAGACGCCGTTTCAACCGTGGGCGAGGGCGCTGTACGACGCGCGGCAGATCCACGAGCTCGAGCCGCACACGCGCTGCAAAGCGAGCGGCACCGCGCGGCAATTCCAGACGCCGTACGGCGTCGAGTTCGTCAACCTGCCCGAGATCAAGCGCATCTTCATCTTCGATATCGGCGGTCCGCACACGTTTCGCACCGTCTACATGGACGGCCGCGAGCATCCCAAGGATCTCGAGCCGAGCTACTACGGTCACTCGGTGGGTCATTGGGAAGGCGACACGCTCGTCATCGACAGCGTGGGCTTCAACGAGAGCTTTTGGATGGATCGCCGCGGCATGCCGCACACGAGCCAGCTGCACACGATCGAGCGGTTCACACGCAAGGATTCCGAGACGATCACCTTCGAGATCACGGTCGACGATCCGGGCGCGTACACGGCGCAGTGGAAGGGCGGCTTCGACTTGGGATTCGATCGCGGCGTCGAGCTCTTCGAGTACTCGTGCCAGCAAGCGAACTACGCCATCGAGCTCATGGTCGGCGGCGAGCGCTCGAGCATCGACCGCACGAGCCC
>Ga0111538_10010285_pt1 | contig 12451 bp, 6 predicted proteins | sample SoiMethybrSBSTD1_FD_79669 | JGI IMG/M metagenome (GOLD analysis project Ga0111538, IMG submission 79669) | Bulk soil microbial communities from a Populus tree surrounding site in Tennessee, USA - Soil MetaG P. TD hybrid SBSTD1 (version 2)... | ecosystem: Environmental > Terrestrial > Soil > Tree...
CATAAAGACAAAAAAAGAGGGCGGGCCACAAGGCCCGCCCTCGACAGAGGCGATTGCGCCCGACCTGAAGGTCGGGCCTACGACGCTACCACTTCACATTGGCGCCGAAGCCGAAGAGGCGTCCCCACAGCATGCTGTTCGGCTGCAGGTAGCTGCCGTTGGCGTTCGCAATCTGCGAAGACTGACGGGTGCGGATCAGGTCGCTGTTCAACGCGTTGAAGATTTCCAGAGCCGGTTGGATGCTGACCATCTTGTACCGGAGATTCTTCGAGACCTTCAAGTCGAGCTGAACAACCCGCTCGGCGCGGATTGCGCCAGTCGGGAACAGGTTGGTGATCGACGTCCCTGACGACCCGCCCTGGAGGTTCGTCGCACTGGTCACACCGCCCGGCACGCAGCCGTGCGTCGTCGGGCAGGCCGCCACGTTCGTGGAGTTGCCGAGCATCTTGTAGGTGGACGAGCCGTCCGGATACCGGAAGTTGGCGCCGGCCAGGAAGGTCGGACTGATGTCGCCGCCCGTCTGGCTCTGCGCCGCCATTCCGAGGTTGATCCCATAGATCACCGGGAAGGAGCCGTTGAGCTTGAAGTTCTTGGAGTAGGGCTTTCCAAGCCGCGGCCCGCCTTCGTACGCCACCAGGTTCCAATCGTCGCAGAACCTGAAGCTGTTGGGATCCACGACTGCCTTGACCCCACTCGGGCTCACATACGACGACTCGCAGTTCTTCGTCATCGTGCGCTCGAACGAGATGCCGCCGGTCAGCTGCGCACCCGCGTACGGCCGCATCTGGAATTCACCGGTCCAGCTGTCGTACTGGCTGTTGATGTTCGGTTCGAGGTACTCGACGTTGGCCGAACCGGGGAAGGCCGTCCCGATGCGGTTGTAGAACACATACGGCGTCCCGTCGATCGGATTGTAAAGGTTCACTTTGGTAAACTGCGTGCCCTTCGTGCCGTCGTCGGTGATCGCGGTGTTGATGGTCTTGGTGCGGTTTTCGTTCCAGCCGTGATACCAGGTTCCCGAGAGCGACAGCCGCGGCAGCAGTGCATGCTGAACCTCGATGCCCTGCTCGAGCCGGTACTGACGTGGGAAGCCGGTGTATGCCCCCTGGTCGGTGACGAGACCGAACGTCGGTGACAGTGCCGCCTGGCCTCCGGCGATGCCGGTGAGGTTGATTTCGCACCCCGGCGAGAGGTAGACGCAATCGGTGTAGGTCCCGTCGGCGTTCCAGGTCCTCTGCCCCTGGGCGATGTCATCCCCGTTGAGATCCGTCCAGGTGCGGCCGGAAGTCGCCGCCTGGATCCCGTTGTAGTCGGCGGCCGTGCCCGTCGTCGCCGCTTCGTTGTAGCGATTGAACGAGTACTTGATCGCCGTCCTGGAGTCGCCCATCAGGTCGTACACCACCTGGAAGCGAGGCGCCCAGTCTTTCCAGTCCGGGACCTTCGTGACCTCTGGTGCGGTCCGGGCGGGAACGAACCTGCCCGCTCCGATGAACTGCTCGTCCACCTGAGAAACCAGCGTCTCGTACCGGAGGCCGCCATTGATGGTCATCCGCTTCATCTGCCAGGAATCCTGAATGTAAAGACCAAGATCGTGATTCAGGGTTTCCTGTGACAGCCGCGGCGTGTTGCGGATCGTCACCGAACAGGTTGACGCCGACAGGTTGGTGCCGACGTTCGCCGCGCCCTGCGCGCACGGCCGGACCCCGTTGCGCGCCGGGAACAGCTCGTTGAACTTCGCATCCGACAGCGTCGAGGTCGGGAAGTATATTTTGAAGTTCTCCGGTTCGGAGCTCACAAACTGCGGATAGCTCTGTTGGAGGTCGCCATTGGCGTCGCCGCCGTGGCCGTACTTGCCGTACTTGAAGGTGGCTCCCGCCTTGGCGTGGTGCGAGGCAGTCACGTACGACATCGACCCCTGAAACACTTGGCTGACCGGGAACGATTTGTTACTGGCGCCCGCCGAGACATCGACCCCTCCGGAGGGGGTCGTGTGTGAGATAGTGCTGAACCACTCAGGCGTGCCGCGCGGCTTCTCGATGCCCGGCTGGAGCCGGTTTCGGTAGTACTCGACGTTCTGCGAGTAGCCGCCTTCGACGAGCAGTTTGCTGCTGAGCGTCCCGGTGTACTTCGCCGCCGCGGTCGAGTAGTTCGGCGAAATCCACTCAATGGATGATGTTTCCGGGTCCACGAAGGCGCTCATGTCGTGGCCGCGCCACTTGTAGACGCGCTCGTAGTAGGCGCCGATCTTGTGGCGCGGGCTCATCTGGTAAGTCAAGCGCAGGAGCGACTGGCGGATGTAGTTGTCGTCCAGGCCCTGCGAGCCGTCGTCCAGGAACGCGTTCGGCACCGTATTCACCGGCGCGCTGAGACGGCCTGACAGGAAGAACCACAACTTGTCCTTCTGGATCGGCCCGCCCTCGGTGGCGGTGTAGTCGTAGATGTGATCGATGCGGTTGATCGCCGGCTCGCCCCGCTTGTCGAGCGGCAGGCCCCACAGCTGGACACGATCCGTGTAGTTGCTGCTCTGGGTCTGGCCAGGCTTGTTCGACGCCGTGCCGGTGCCGCTGAACCGGTTGCCACCTTCGCGGGGCACCATGTTCAACGTGACGCCGCCGCCCGACCGCTCGGCGCCGATGCCGGCCGTCTGGTAGGTCATCTCCTGGAAGTCGGCGTCGTTGATGTAGGTCTGAACGCCGCCGTCGCTCTGAAGGCCGTTGATCATCATGCCGTCAACCATGACGGTGTTGTTCGACGATCCCACCGAGCCGCCGCGCAGCGACATGTACTGGCTCATCGCGCCGCCTGCGCCGCCCACGTCTGGAGCGCTCAGGGCGACGCCGAGAATCAACTGCCCAAGGCCCATGATCGACTTGCCGTTCGGCACGTTGTCGATCGCTTCGCGGTCGAGGACCGCGACGTGCACCGCGCTCGAGACGTCGACGATCGGCGCCGCGCCGGTGACCGTGACGGTCTCTTCGAGGGCGCCGACTTTCATCTCGGCATCGATCCTGGCGTTGAAATCAGAAAGGAGTTGGAAGGCCGCCCGCTCGACGGAGGTGAAACCCGTCAGCGAGAACTTGACTGTGTACATTCCGGGTCGCAGATCAACGATGCGGTAAGCACCGCCGCCGTCGGTCGTTGCTGATTTGGTGCCCTCGATAATGGCAGGGCTGGAAACTTCCACCGTCACTCCGGGCAGCACGCCGCCCGATGTGTCCTTGACTGTTCCACCTATGGAACTCTGCGCGCGCGCCGCCGTTGGCAATGCCACTAGGCACGCCAAGGCTATTCCTACGGAAAACCACAGTCTTCTGCGCATCATCGGGACCTCCTTGCGGTCACCCTGCCCTGTTCACCTAACGACCCGAACGACGACGACGATCGGCTCTAAAGAACGAAAAAAAGGGCGGACGGAGGATAAAGAAACGGCGCCATAATGACGATATAAAGACGGCGTTAAGAAAACTGGCCTGAAATTACTGCCCGCACCCTACCAAGTCAAGCCCAAAAACGACGGAAAAAGGACCTTCTGCGCGTGGCTGTCCTGGGGATCGCTTTCCTTGGATCAGGCCCTTATGGGCGCGAGCCCTGGCCGCGGCCGGGGTCTGGTGCCCCGTCTGGTGGCCTTGCACTTCCTGCCTGAGTTCGCTCGAGAATCGCCACCGCATTCGCGAGATTGGCCCGGGCGGGTGCCGAGTCTGGAGCCAGCCGAACGGCCTCTCGGAAGTGCGGAATGGCTTCCTCCGCGCGGCCCAGGCCGACCAGCACGCCGGCGAGGTTGTTGTGCGCTTCAGCGGAATCCGGCGCCAGCTTCAGCGCTTCCTGGTAAGGCCCGACCGCCTCCACCGGCCGGCCAAGCCTCGCCGTCTGATTGTCATTGTCGTGGTCGGCTCGCCTTCGACTTCCGGGAGCTCATCGCGGTGGGTCATTGCAGGACGCGGAGGCAGGAATACCGGCGTGGTCCTTCGCTCTTGGCCACGTGCGTGGCGCACCTGCCCGGGACAAACACGACCAAGTACCAAGGACTAAGGACGGACCAAGGACCAGGGACGGACCAAGGACCAAGGACGAAGGACCAAGGACTAGAGAGGCCCGACCCGCCGTAGCTTGAGCGGAAGGCCCGCCCGGGAGCGCACAGGGCCAAAAAAAGGCGGGCCCGAAGGCCCGCCTGGAGTTCGCGGTGTGTGGATCCCGTCGTAGCGCCCGAGCTCAAGCTCGGGCCTACGCGACGGGCCTACTGAATTACCACTTCACATTGGCGCCGAACCCGATGATCCGGCCCTGCAACATGTTGTTCGGGACCAGATAGGTGGCCGTTGCGTTGGCAAACTCGGACGAGGATCGGCTGCGCACCTGGTCGATGTTGAGGAGGTTGAACGCCTCAACCGTCGGCTGCACGCTGACCCGGCCAAACCGAAGGTTCTTTGACGCCTTCAAGTCGAGCTGGGCAATCCGTTCCTCGGCGATCGACCCGCCTGGGAACAAGTTGCCGATGACGGTGCCTGAACCGAGTCCGACGAAGTTCGAGGGAACTGTGACCGAGCCGGGAACGCACCCAAACGTCGTCGGGCACGCAGGAGCTGCCACTGAGCCGTTCAGCATCTTGGAACTAATCGTCCCGTCGGGATACTTGAAGGCCGTTCCGACGCGGAATGTCGGCGCCAACCCGCCCGAATCGATGTTCTGATAAGACACACCGAGGTTGATGCCGTAGACAATCGGGAACGCTCCCGACAGTTTGAAGTTCTTCGTGAACGGCTTCTCGATGCGAGGGCCGTTTGCGTACGCAACCTGGTTCCAATCATCACAGAACCGAGCTTCGTTGGGGTCCACGATCGCGGGCGAGCCGTCTGCCTTCTTCGCAGACGTTCCGCAGTTCTTGGCCATGTTGCGGTTGAACTCGATACCACCCGACAACTGCGCGCCGGCATACGGCCGCATCCGCATTTCGGCGGTATACGAGTCGTATTCGCTCTTTCTCAGGGGTTCGAGGTAGGTCAGGTTGTCATTTGGAATCGTGACGATGGTGTTGTAGTAGAGGTACGGTGTGCCATCGATCGGGTTGAACAAATTCACCGCCCGATATTGCGTGCCGAGCGACCCGTCGTCGGTCCGGCCGCGATTGACGGTCTTGGTGAGGTTCTTGTTCGTGCCGTGATAGTAGGTGCCGTTCACGGAGAGCCGGGGAAGCAGCGCGTGCTGGATTTCAACACCCTGCTCGAGCCGGTAGCGCCGTGGGAACGGAATGATTTCACCCGGCTCGCTAAGGAGCCCGTAGGTGCTCTGCAGCGGGGTCTGGGTCGAGCCCGGGCCGCTCAGGTAGATCTCGCATCCAGGCGTCAGATAGGCGCAGTCCGAGAACGTGCCATCGGCATTCCACGTCCGCTGTCCCTGGGCGATATCGTCGTTGTTCATGTCGGTCCAGTTACGAGTGGACGTCGACAGTGCGATCGGGTTGAAATCGGCCGCGACGCTGGTCGTGACCGCCTCGTTGTAACGGTTGAAGGAGTACTTGACCGCGGTCTTGGAGTTACCAAACACGTCGTAGACCAACTGGAATCGCGGCGCCCAATCCTTCCAATCCGGCACGCCGGTCAGTTCATTGGTGACGCGCTCGGGTACGAAACGGCCTGCGGCTGACGTTGTGACGTCGACCTGGGATTTCAGCGTCTCGTAGCGAAGGCCCGCGTTGATCGTGAGCCGCTTCATCGTGAACGAATCCTGCAGGAAAATCCCCAAGTCGTTATTCAGGGTCTCCTGGTAGTTCCGTGGCGAGTTGCGGATGATCACCGAGCACGTCGTGGTCCCCGTGGCCGTGTTGCACGGCCGCTGGGTCAACGTCGGGAACAGCGACGCGAATTCCGCCGCCGACAAATTCGACGTCGGGAAGCGGATGTTGGACTCTGAGTCGAGCACGAAGGTTGGATAGATCTGCTGGAGGTCGGCGTTGCCGTCGCCACCGTGCAGGAACTTTCCAGTCTTCAGCGTGGCCCCGACTTTGGCGTGGTGCTGCCCGGTGACATACGACGCGGACCCCTGATACACCAGGCTGACCGGGAATTGCTGGACGGTGCCACCCGGAGCCACGCTCAGCGCGCCGCCGGTCGACGAGGCGTGCGAGGCATTGGCGAACCACCCTGCTGATCCGCGCTCGAATTCAATGCCATCGCGGAACAGGTTGCGATAGTACTCGGTGTTCTGCGAAAAACCCGCTTCCACCAGCAACCGGCTGCTGAGTGTCCCGGTGTATTTCGCAGACATCGTGGAGTAGTTCGGCGACGTCCAAACGACGGCCGCCGTTTCAGGATCGTCGAAGGCGCCCATGTCGTGACCGCGCCACTTGAACACGCGCTCGTAGTAGCTGGAGATCTTGTGGCGTGGGCTCACCTGGTAGGTCATGCGGACCAGCGCATTACGAATGTAGTTGTCGTCCAGCCCCTGGGTGCCGTCGTCCAGGAACGTCTGGGGGACGGTGTTCACCGGCTGGAAATCGCGAGCCGAGGCGAAGAACCACAGTTTGTCCTTCCGGATGGGCCCGCCCTCGGAGAAGTTCAGGTCGGTGATCCGATCGACGCGGTTGATGGCCGGGTCGCCGTTCTTATCCACCGGGAGACCCCAGGTCTTGAACCGGTCGGAGTAGTTGTCACCCTGCAGTTGACCCGGACGAATCAGGCCGCTGGCGGCGCCGCTGAAGCGGTTGCCGCCTTCTTTGGGCACCAGGTTCAAGGTGACACCACCGCCCGAACGCTCGGCGCCGATGCCGGCCGTCTGGTAGGTCATTTCCTGGAAGTCCGCGTCGTTGGTGTAGGTCTGCACGGCGCCGTCGAGCATCAGGCCGTTGATGACCATGCCGTCGACCATGACGGTGTTGTTGGCCGCGGACACCGAGTTGCCGTGCAGCGACATGTAGGTCTGCATCGCGCCGGCGGAACCGCCCACGTCGGGAGCGTTCAAGCTCACGCCGAGAATCAGCTGGCCGATGCCCTGGATCGTCTTACCGGTGGGGATGTTGTCGATCGCGTCGCGGTCCAGCACAGCCACGTGGGCAGCGCTCTGGACGTCGACGATCGGCGCCGCGCCAGTGACCGTAATGGTCTCTTCCATCGCGCCGACCTTCATTTCGGCGTCGATTCTGGCGTTGAAGTCAGATAAGAGCTGGAATGCCGACCGCTCCACGGTTTGGAACCCGGTGAGCGAGAATTTCACGGAATACATGCCCGGACGAAGGTCGACGAAACGGAATTGACCGCCGCCATCGGTGGTGGCGACCTTGGTTTTCTCAATCAATGCGTCGCTGGATACTTCGACTGTGACGCCCGGGAGCACGGCGCCCGAGGTGTCCTTGACGGTTCCGCCGATGGTGCTTTGCGCGCGCGCTGCCGTTGGCAGTGCCAGCAGGCACCCCATCGTCAGTATTGCCAACCCGACTTTCCTGCGTGTCATAGGTACTCCTCAACTCCCGCTGTTTTTGACGAAAATCGCCCGAGATTACCGCCCCGGCTTCCCGAGCCAACGGCGAAGCCGTTCAGTCTGACCGACCCAGTCGCCCGATCCGACAACTTGAATGTCGACGATTCATTAACAAATTGACATTCCAGCGGTCGTTCGGCCCTGGGTCGTTCGCTATTTCGTCCCCGTTCAGGGACTCGCTTCCCCGCCCCGACATTCAGGCTAGCTGGCCCGACCAGCTGATAGCAATCCCAAAAGCGGCCACCCGGATGTTTCTTCGGACCGAAATCCGGGTCCTTGGATGTTTATCGGCTTAAAGGGTTTGCAAATAGCAGGTTGGTGCGGATTTGCACTGAAATTCCGGGCAGGTTTGGGACCGGATTCAGGCCTACAGCCGCGCGACGTCTCTGGATACCCGGGCGGGACGCGGGCCTAGCGACTCAGCCCCTTCTGCAATCCTGCAATCCTGCAATCCTGCAATTTAGAAGGGGTGCTTCCCCGCCGCGATCACGGCGTCGGCAATGCGGCGGCGCGCAGCGATCGTATCGACGCCGGCGAACGTGGCCATCGGTGCCATCTTGTCGGCCAGCTGCGATGCCTGACCTCGGGCGGTCAGCGCGCGCAGCACCTGACGGCCGGCGTGCATCATTCGGTCGGCCGCGTCACTGACGAACACCCGCGCGCCATCCACGGCGACCGCCGCCGCCTCGCCAGAACGCGCCGCCGCCAGTTTCTCGGTGCGCGCCAGCGCGCTCTCGATGGCGTAGGCGTCAATGATCACGTTGGCGGCATGGGCCAGGACTTCCTGCTCCTGCTTGACCCCCTCGCCATAGGCCGCAGCGGCTTCGCTCAACATCGCAAGCGCCAGCTCCTTGCCCTGGGCCAGCAGCGAATGCTCCGCAAGAAGGTTCGGGGTTCCGGCTTCTCGGTTCCCGGCTCCCGGTTCAGCCTTCCGGGTTCCCGAACCTAGAACCTTAGAACCTAGAACCTTGGAACCTGCGATTTGCTTCAGCATCCTCGTCGCAATAATGAGTCGGTTTATCTCGTTGGTCCCCTCATAGATGCGGGTAATGCGCGCATCGCGGTACGCCCGCTCGACCGGGAACTCCCGCGAGTACCCGTTGCCGCCAAACACCTGCACCGCTTCGTCCACGACGTAGGCGAGCGCTTCGCTTGTGTACACCTTGTTCACGGAGCACTCGACCGCGAATCGCTCGATCGTCTTGAGGACGCCGGCGCTGTCGGTCTGCCCCACTGACTCCAGGGCCCGATCGACGTCGCCCAGGGCGCGGTAGACCATCGCATCGCCCACGTAGCAGCGGATCGACATCTCGGCCAGCTTGTGTTTGATCAAGCCGAACTCGGCGATCGCTTTGCCGAACTGGCGCCGCTCCTTCGCGTACTTCGTCGCCTGCGCGAGGGCTTGTTTCGACCCGGCCATGTTGCGCGTGCCGAGCTTCACGCGGCCGATATTGAGGATGTTGAAGGCCACCTTGTGGCCTTCGCCGATGACCCCGAGCACGTTCTCGACCGGCACTTTCACGTTGTCGAGCATCAGCGCCGTCGTCGACGACCCGTCCAGCCCCAGCTTCTTCTCGTCCGATCCGCTCACCACGCCCATGCCGCGCTCGACGAGGAACGCCGTGAACTGTTCGCCATTCACTTTCGCGAAGATGGTGAACAGATCGGCGAAGCCGCCGTTGGTGATCCACATCTTCGAGCCGTTCAGCAGGTAGTGGCGGCCATCGGCGCTGAGCACCGCTGTCGTCCTGGCGGCCAGTGCATCCGAGCCCGACTGCGGTTCAGTGAGGGCATAGGCCGCGATCAACTCGCCGCTGGCGAGCCGCGGCAGGTACTGGGCCTTCTGCGCGTCGTTGCCGAAGTAGACGAGCGGCAGCGTGCCGATCGAGGTGTGAGCGCCGAGCGATCCCGCGAACGACGGATTGACGGCGATTTGTTCGCCGACGTAGGCGGCGCTGATCTTGTCGAGACCCAGGCCCCCGTACGCTTCCGGGATCTCCAGCCGCAGCAAATCCAGGGCGGCGGCCTTGCGCAGCAGGACGCGCGTGAAGTCCCAGTCGTGCGCGAACAGGCGCGCTTCGTTGGGCAGCACCTCGCCGCGCATGAATTCCGCGGCCGTCTGGCCGAACATCCGCTGCTCGTCCGTCAGGTCCTCGCGGGTGAAGATGTCGCCGGCCTCGAGGCTTGCGGTGAGGAACTGGCCGCCGGTCACGATTGTGGCTTCAGTCATAGAACCGGAAACCTTGAGATTGCAGGATTGCAGGATTGCAGGATTGCAGAATTGAAGGGCAGGTTCTCAGCTACCGGCAAATCGAAGCGTAAGGCCATCCTGCCATCCTGCCATTCTGCAATTTCCGCGAAGCGAGATTGACACCTCGCTGAGCAACCCACTATAACCCTGCCAACGTGCTCACCATCAACCAATTATTCGATCTCACCGGCCGCGTCGCGATCGTCACGGGCGGATCGCGCGGCCTGGGCCTGGAAATCGCGGAAGGCCTCGCCGAGGCCGGCGCGCGGCTCATGCTCTGCGCGCGGCGCGCCGAATGGCTGACGCCAGCCGTCGACGCCCTACGGGCCGGAGGCGTCGTCGTCGAGAGCGCCCTCTGTGATGTGGCCAACCCCGATCACGTGCAGGCGGTCATCGACAAGACCATGGCCGCCTTCGGCCAGATCGACATCCTCGTCAACAACGCCGGCGTCTCCTGGGGCGCCGAACCCGAAGCCATGACGCTTGATAAGTGGCACAAGGTCATCGACGCCAACCTGACCGGGGCGTTTCTCTTTTCGCAGGCGGCGGGCCGGGAGATGCTCAAGCGCCAGTCCGGCTGCATCATCAATGTGGCGTCGATCGCCGGCCTGCATGCGTCGGTGAACGGGCCCCACTACGTCGGGTATGCCGCGAGCAAGGCCGGCATGATGGGCCTGACCCGCGAGCTCGCGGCTTCATGGGGCCGCAGCGGCATCCGCGTCAACGCCATCGCCCCGGGTTTCTTCCCCTCGCGCCTGACCGAAGGGATCATCGAGAAAGCGGAAGCCGGCTTGAAGTTGAACTGCCCGATTCCCCGCGCCGGCCTGCCCGGCGAGCTCAAAGGCGTCGCGGTATTTCTGGCGGCCGATGCCTCCAACTACATCACCGGCCAGGTCATCGTCGTCGACGGGGGCCGCACTATTGCGTGAGATTGCAGAATTGCAGGATGGCAGAATTGCAGGATAGAAATGCTGCAATCCAATCCCGCAATCCAATCCCGCAATCCTGCCATCCTGCAATTCTGCAATGTCTGAACACAGTATGACGAGTCCCTACGCCGCCCGTCCTTGGCTCAAACACTACGACTACTGGGTCAGGCCGCACATGACCTACCCGGGGAAACCGCTGTACGAAATCCTGGCCTCGGCCACCGTCGACTTCCCCGATACGATCGCAACCGTGTTTTTCGGCAGCGAGCTCACCTACGCGGAGATCAAGCGTCGGGTCGACTCGCTGGCTGAGGAATTCGCTCGCTTCGGGATCGTGAAGGGGGATCGCGTGGGCATCATGCTGCCCAACTGCCCGCAGTACATCATCACGGCGTTCGCGGTGCTGCGGCTCGGCGCGATCATCGTCAACCTGAATCCGATCTACACGGCGCCCGAAGTGGTCACCGTCGCCCGTGACTCCGGCATTCGAATGCTGGTGACCATGGACGCGCTCGCGCCGCTGGCGCTCAGCATCCGCAACGAGATGAAGCTCGAACGCATCATCGTGACCGCGCTGGCCGAGTACACGGCGGCCGCTGCCGGTCCACCGCGCATTGACGGCACGGTCGCCTTGAGCGATCTCATCGGCTCGCCGTCCGCCACGGTCAGACCGAACCTGCCGCGAGTGACGGTCGCGTCAGACGACGTCGCGGTGCTGCAGTACACGGGGGGCACCACGGGCACGCCCAAGGGCGCGATGCTCACCCACGGCAACATCTTTGCGAACGTGATCCAGACCGAAGCGTGGACGCTTCCCTCGGCACGCGGCTCCATGCGCTACGTGATCGTGCTGCCCTACTTCCATATCTACGCGTTCACCGTCGGCATGATGACGGCTATCTGGAACGCCGGGCGGCAGATCATCATCCCCAAGTTCGATCCCGAGCAGGTGCTGACCGCGATTCGCGATCATCGCCCGACCTACTTTCCGGGCGTCCCCACCATCTTCGTGTCGCTGCTCAGCCATCCGCGATTCGAGGAATTTGGTTTCGACAAGGTCCGGACATTCAACACCGGCGGCGCACCGTGTCCGGTTGAAGTGATCGAAGAATTCGAAGCGCGGACTGGTCGATCGCTGAACGAGGGATATGGCCTGTCGGAAACCTCGCCAACCACGCACTCGACGCCGCAGTTCTCGCGCCGGAAGCCAGGCACCGTGGGCCTCGCGTTCCCCGACACCGACATGAAAATCGTCGACGTGGAGACCGGGACGCGCGAGATGCCAATCGGGGAACCCGGAGAGCTGTGCATCTGTGGACCGCAGGTCATGAAGGGCTATTGGCAGAAGCCCGACGAGAGTGCCCGCGTTCTCCGCAAGGACGCGGACGGCCGCATCTGGTTCTACACCGGCGACATCGCGACGATGGATGAGGATGGCTTCACGAGCATCGTCCAGCGGAAGAAAGACTTGATCATCGTCGATGGCTTCAACGTCTACCCCTCGGACGTCGAAGCCGTGCTTTATCAGCACCCGGCGGTCCGGCTCGCTGCTGTGATTGGCGTCGCCGACAAGTATCATGGCGAGGTGGTGCGAGCATCGGTGGTCCTGCGCGAAGGCACATCGGCCACGGTGGAAGACCTGCTCGCCCACTGCAAAGGAAGCCTCGCGGAGTACAAGGTGCCGCGTCAGGTTGAGCTGCGGAGCAACATGCCGATGAGCGCGGTGGGCAAGATCCTGTACCGTGTCCTTCGCGACGAGCTTCATTCGTAGGCCCGAGCTTTAGCTCGGGCGCTCTCCATA
>Ga0111538_10010287_pt1 | contig 12449 bp, 12 predicted proteins | sample SoiMethybrSBSTD1_FD_79669 | JGI IMG/M metagenome (GOLD analysis project Ga0111538, IMG submission 79669) | Bulk soil microbial communities from a Populus tree surrounding site in Tennessee, USA - Soil MetaG P. TD hybrid SBSTD1 (version 2)... | ecosystem: Environmental > Terrestrial > Soil >...
AAGCCCAAACCTATGCCCGGTGCTTCCGATTTAGAATCGCTGCCGGCTACGTCTGTGGCGGTTTTGGAAGGTTTTCCCTGATAGAACTTCTCAAACACGCGCGGAACATCAGAGGCTTCGATACCGCATCCTGTGTCACTGATTCTGATTACGACTTCTTCACCTTCCAGCTTTGCAGAAAGCCGGATGCTACCGCCGTCCGGCGTGTACTTCATAGAGTTTTCCACCAGGCTGCACAGAACGCGGCGCAGTGCATTTGCATCAGCCACCGCGAATAGCTCTTCGCCAGGCAAATCAACGTGCAGATCCTGCGACCGTGTGCTCGCGGCGTGACGCTCTATCACGGCGCAGTTTCTTACGATTTCGGCAGCGTCCACTCTGGCCGGAGAAACAGTGAAGGCGCCAGCCTCGATCCGCGAGAGATCGAGAAGATTCAAGACCAAATCGATCTGGCGATCACACTCGGCGGCAATAGTTTCGAGATACTCACGGCGTTCTTCCTGACTCTCACCGCCTCTCAAGAGAACACGCGTAAGCGTTTTGATCGTGGTAAGCGGCGTTCGCAGCTCATGTGATACGCCGCTAACGAATTCGGATTTCAATCGATCGAGTTCAGCTAAATGTAGAGTGCGAGTTTGGATGCGCTCGGCCATTTCATCGAATGCCGCGCCTAATTGTTCTAATTCACCACCATCCTTCACGTTTGCGCGAGCCTTGAGTTCGCCGCGTCCGAAGTCCTCGGCAGCGCTACTTAGTTTCAAAATAGGACCAGCAACACCTCGCGCAATGACGATCGCGGCTCCGATTGCACAAAGAAGTGCCACAAAGCTGAAGATCAGGTAACGACCAATCTGCCTGCGCGTGGGACTGTAGAGAGTTGAGCTGGGGACGCCCGTGGCCACAACGCAGTCGGTTGAGCCGACGACCACTACTCCGTAGATGCGCTCAACTCGATCGTACGGGCTCATCGTTTCAACAACAGCTTTTGATTGCTTGTTAAGCGGTGCGAAGAGAGGAGAGTCGCTTCTATCCGTGCCCAAATATGTATTCTCGGCGGAGCTGCGATAAAGGACGCGCCGCTGCGAATCAAAAACTCCTATTATTGCTCCTTCTGAGAGTTGAATATCTCGGAAGAGTTCGGCAATGGCGGCGCCGTCTATGCGTGCGACAATCATCCCGCCCGTTGTCACTGGCACAGCAAGGGCGAGCAGAGGAGGACCTTCGCCGCGAGTCCAGTCTGTCACGGCTGCCCAAGAGTTGCGGCGGCGCATCTCGTTGCGAAGTGTATTAAGAAGCTCCTTCGGAAGACTCTTTGTATCGGGCGAATGTGAGGCGCGTGTATTACCGGCATCGTCGAGTATCCAGAGATCGATCCAATACGGCCGCGTAGCAACTATGTATGACAACCTGCCCGCAAACGGCAACGGACGTTGCGGATGCTCGGCCGCGATAGTCGACAACGTCTCCAACGGTTGGCGCTGGCCGTCGATCCATTTTTCAAAGGCAACGGCGGCCAACTGTGATTGTTCTTCGATTGAATGAGTGAGCTCGCTTTTGCTTTCCCGCCAGAGCGCCCACAACATTAGTAACCCTACCAAAATCAAGGGAACGGAGATTCCTATGGAGAGGATTAATAGTCTCTTGCGAATGCCCATTTCTGGCTCAAGAGTATAACGCTCAAATCGGTGTAAACACCTAGCAATATGAGTAATCCCACGGTTTCACTCGATATCACGTGAGGCTATGCTTAATGATGCACATTGATTCCGACTCAAGAAAGAATGCTGTTTCGTATCGGCGAAAAGGAATACACCGGTAATTCGGCAATCGACATCGTCGATGCTCTCAAATGTGATACCTCTGAGGGAGAGCAAAAACACTTGTCGGTGCGAGATTTCATACTCTGGTCCATGTCGCAGTTGACTGATCGAATTCCGATGCGGGAACTCGACGTCAGCGACAAATTGAGCAATGAAATGTTGGCTCTGAATTACCTGCTGTTGAGAGATGAGTACGGCGCCGGCGCTCTCTCAGGAGTATATGCATTGCCCAGGACAAATGGTTGAGTGTTAATACTCAGGCCTGAGTGGATTCTCTGATGCGTCCTGCATCTCTCGATCCTAAACTCCCCCCGTTCGTTGTGAACAACGTGAATCTCATTACCGGCGGCGAGTGACCTTTGGAAACTCGCCGCCCTCCAATATTCAGCTCTCTCTGGTGCGATGCTACATTGTAAGCTCAATGGCCTCTAATTCCGAGATCTGTAGAGTGCTCGAAACCCCAACCGTGGGGCGATCCAGTATGAACAGATCGGCTTGCGCTGCGTGCATCGGCTCGGAAAAGAGAAAACCCTGAGCATATTGGCACTTCAATAGTTTCAGTTGATTTAGCTGCTCCTCAGTCTCGAATGAGGTTGCGACTTGATGTTGAAACTCGCGCCAAAGATCAAACGAGTTATGGCGCCCGTAGTGAAAATCGCACTCGCGTTTGCGCCTGCATTGAAGAGCACGGTGACCCAGCGTCTGCTGAGAAAAAGCCCCGAACTCAATCCATCCGCTGCCGCTACGATCACAGCAGCCCCTGGTCCGTAAAACAGCAACGTCAGGAAGACAAAGCTATTGGCAACTGTAATCGTCGTGTTGGCGCGCGGAATTTTAATGGCGACGCGGGAGCTAATGGCGACCGTGAGTAAGAATAGTAAGAGAAAACGAAAGTCGAGTTGCCTGTAATCGAGCTCATGAGCCGAATGGAGCCGCTAGCGATCTAAACTCACGTTTGTATTGGCAGGGGCTTTGGACTGCCTTGCAGTTGGATCGGCAACTCCGGTGCACAACAAATCTTGTCTAAACGTTTCCGATCTTGCTGCATAGCAGAATCATTCGCGAGCCACTGTCTCACATCCATGAGCACTCTCGCCGCGTCCTCATGTTTCGGCGTCGCAATCCGATAGTGCATCCAGATTCCTTCACGTCGCGCCGAGACAATACCGGCTCGCCGTAAATAAGCCAGGTGGCGGCTGATCTTTGGCTGATTCGTTTTCAATATCTCCACAAAAAAACAAACGCAGACTTCTTGATCCCCGATGAGGTTGATGATCCGCAGCCGGGTTGAATCTGCTAATGCCCGAAAGAACAATTCACGATCAAAGGGTTTCTCTCTCTTCGTCATAACGGTCGCATAATAACATAAACACATATGTCTTGACATATGTCCGGTGGCTGGTGGATACTACCTCGTATATGCGCTTGTGCGTATATGGAATTATGACGATAAGGAGTAGTGAAATGCAGAATGAACAGCCGATTCAAGCATTAAAGGCGCACCTGGCGTTGAACGTCAAAGACGTGGAAGCGAGTATCGAGTTTTATCGAAGACTGTTGGGGATCGAACCGAGCAAAGTGCGAACGGGTTACGCGAAATTTGACGTGCAAAACCCACCGTTGAATCTGACCCTTAACCAGCACGTTTTTAATGAACGCGGTGCGCTCTCGCACCTGGGCATTCAAGTGCGATCTACCGAGGATGTTTTCGCTACTCGCGAGCGGTGGATCGAGGCGGGCTTATTAACGCGCGACGAAATGCAAACCAATTGCTGCTACGCGCTACAAGACAAAACATGGGTGCGCGATCCCGATGGCAACGAGTGGGAAGTGTTTGTGGTGCTTGAGGACAATCTTGCCGAAACCGCCCCTTGCGAGTGCGGCACAAAACTGGAGAGCGAATCCGTGAAAGCTGAAAGCGCCGCTTCCTGCTGTGCGCCAACACCGATTGGAGTCAGTAATGCGTCAACCGTTAGCAAAGCGGGTTGTTGCTGAGGCATTGGGAACGTTTTTCCTGCTGGCTGCAGTCGTTGGGTCAGGCATCATGGCTGAGCGTCTTGCAAATGGAAATGCTGCGCTAGCCCTGCTTGCCAACACTGCAGCTACAGCAGGCGCACTTGTCGCCTTGATTATTAGTTTTGCGCCCGTGTCGGGCGCGCACTTTAATCCAGTGGTGACGCTTTCTTTTGCTTTGCGTCACGATTTCGCCTGGCGCGATGTTCCGTTCTATGTCCTTGCGCATTTGGTAGGTGGGACCAGCGGCGTTATCGCGGCAAATGAAATGTTCGGTTTGCCGGCAGTTTTTATATCAAATCATCCGCGAACCGGCATGGCCCAATTGTTCAGTGAATTCGTGGCAACACTGGGATTACTAAGTGTGATTCTCGCAGCCAGCCGCTCAACCGTTGCCGTTGTGGCCGTCGCAGTTGGTGCTTACATTAGCGCGGCGTCTTGGTTTACGGCTTCAACGTCGTTTGCAAATCCGGCAGTAACCCTCGCGCGTTCCTTGAGCGATACCTTTGCAGGAATTCGTCCGGTTGATGTCCCTGGTTTTGTATTAGCCCAACTCGCCGGTGGTATTGCCGCGACAGTCTTGTTTAGATGGTTGATGCCGATGGGTCAACCATCAGGATTGAGAAAACATTAACAAATTGAGCGCCCTCTACTTTGTACCTGTCTAAAACTACCGCGAGGTAAAGAGGCAATATGGAAAGCGAGCCTTATAAGTTCTTATTTCTGTGCACCGGCAATTCTGCTCGGAGTATCATCGCCGAGTACCTATTGAGGCGGCTGGGCGGGTCGCGCTTCCAGGTGTTCAGTGCTGGAGCATCTCCAACTGGAACAGTGAATCCTTTGGCAATTCGGGTTCTAAAGGATGTCTACAACATCGATGCCTCGAACGCTCGCAGCAAATCCTGGGAAGAACTCAAAGACGTAGAGTTTGATTTTGTCGTGACCGTTTGCGACAACGCTCGCGAAAGTTGCCCTATCTGGCCGGGACAGCCAATCGTGGCGCACTGGTCGAGCCCTGATCCCGCCGCCGTAAACGGAACCGATGCAGAAAAGTATCGCGCCTTTAAGGACGTAGCTTTTGAGATCAACCGTCGACTCGAGTTATTCACATCCCTTGAACTGGACAAACTGGACCGATTCAAACTCGCTGCGGCCATTCGGGAGATCGGATCGAGATGAAATGTGAAAGCGATAGCTAACAAGTCTTGACATGCCCATCGCCATAAATGGAATCGGACTCGCGACCGCACAGGGAAATAGCAGAGAGATCGTCGAGTCACAGTCATTTCGCACAGCGACGGAATTACCGTGGGCGCCGAGTAAGTCGACGATCTCGCGTCTGTGCTATCCCGCCGCGGGCACCGCACTTTCCGGTGCAGCGCGTTGGCAGGCGCTGGCCAGAACCGCACTCGGTGAGATTGTAGGTTCTGCTACGACGCCGCTGCTGGTAGCTTCCTGTAATGGCAGCGCAGCTCAAAGTTGGGAAGAGGCTTTTGAGACGAAGGCGCTGCTTGCAGGTACGCAGTGGGCCGATGAAGACTTACCTGTGTTTAGTTCGTCCTGTGCGTCGGGAATACACGCGCTGTATGCTGCGCGTGAATTGTTGACTTCGGGGGCAGTGAAGGAAGTGCTCGTACTTGCTGCGGACATTCTCGCGCGCTCGAATCATGAGAATTTTGAGAGCTTGCGAGTGCTGGCAGAGGAGCCTTGTACGCCCTGGCAATCGTCGATTTCCGGCTTCATTCTCGGTGAAGCAGCGGTTGTGTTGAGACTTGTGCGCGCCGAAGACGATGCAGCGCTGACGATGTTAAATGGGCCGGAACTAGGAAGCGATCTCGTCGAGCACGACGGACTGTCGAGTGTAATCAAAACATTATCGCCAGTGAATCCCACGATGATCTTCGGGCAGGGAACTGGACCGTACGCGACTGACACTGCCGAACTCAGAGCGCTTGGCAGTTTTGTGGACAGGGACGTTCCGATATACACGCCGCTGAGTCACTTCGGACACACGTTGGGAGCTTCGAGTTTGCTGTCGATCGCGCTTGCGGTTGGTCTACCCTCGTTCGCAGATTCCACGGACAGTACCACAGACGCCAGACCAATTTGTATGGTTGCTCCTCCGTGGGCGCCCGAGCATGGATCTAAAAATATTCTCGCGACCTGTAGGGCATTGAATGGGGCGTGTGCGGCGACTGGGGTGGGCAGGATTTCTCACGCAAAGCCTCCACCGCGCAAAGCTGGTTGGGAGAAAAGCGTGACGCCGGGTCCCTTGATGAATCCCATGCTCAGGAGACTTGCCTCCGAAGCGTATGAGCAACGGCCGGTTCAACCTCCTGATGTTTTGATTCTTCGTCTCGAGAAACCGCTTGCACCGCCACCGTCAGCCATCATCGGTGAACGACTCCTGCCCAGTGCCGTGCTTGAGATGACACCAGGTTTTGCTTCACAACTAATCGCTCGCTGCTGGGGCTACACCGGTCCGGTGCTTTGTCTCGTTGGCAACGTTGACGCCGATCTCTATGGACTGACAAATGCTTTTCTTGAATCCCGACAAAATGTGTATCAAGTAAACCTGCGAGGGAGTGGAGACAATCGTGCAATCGAATGGAACGTTTGATAACGCCGAAGCTCATCTGATGTCAGGTTTGCGAGTTCTCGTGACTGGGGGCTCAGGCGGTATCGGCCAGGGAATCTGTACTGTAGCCGCGCGAGAAGGGGCTAACGTCGCGTTCACGTGGCACGGAAACAAAGCCGGCGCAGATGCGACCGAAAAGATCGTGCGTGACTTCGGACGCGAGTGTCTGCCGGTACAAGCAGATCTCCGCAATGCCGGCGAAGCGGGAAAGGTCGTGGCCACAATCGAGGAATCGTGGGGAACCATCGATACACTCGTGAACAACGCGGCGTTCAGCGAAGCAATTCCTTTCATATTGATCGACGACAAAGACTTTTCTGACATCATGGAACTGAATCTGTTCGCCGCGTTTCGCATGTGTCGCGCAGCAGTGCGTGGGATGATCCGTCAGAAGTTTGGACGCATCGTGAATATCAGCTCGATTACGGGGTCACGCTCGATCGCCGGCCCGGTCCACTACGCGGCGAGCAAGGGCGCGCTTGAAGGACTCACGCGCAGCCTCGCACACGAGGTCGGACCCTACGGTGTGCTGGTCAACGCCATTGCTGCGGGAATCTTTGAAAGCGGACTGCGCTCGACAATTCCCGAGCATCATCAAAAACGTTACCTCGACGCGTGTGCCCTCTCGCGCTTTGGTCAACCAGTCGAATGCGGCGAAGCAGTCGCATGGCTCGGCTCCAGGCGCAACACCTACCTCAACGGCACCGTGATCTTCCTTGACGGCGGTACCTTAGCTTAAAAATCCGTGTAATCCGTGGCTAAATGAACTAGAATTCGCCGGTCCTCGTTGCCCGACAATTCAAGTCCGTTCCAAGGAGTGTGAATCGTGATCCAACTCGACTCGCTCTTCGCCGGTCCTCCTCCAAAGAGGGATCGCGATGCCGCGTTCTTTTCTTACACTCGATCCATTTGTCCCACCTGCAAAAAACTGATCGACGCACACATCGTCCTTCGCGATGACAAGGTGTGGATGCAGAAGAAATGCCCGCGACATGGTTTCTTTGAAGTCGAGGTCTCAAGCGACGCCGAGTACTACATGAAGTCGCTCTCGTACACGAAACCAGGCACCGTGCCTTATCGGTTTGCGACCAAAGTCGAGCATGGATGTCCGGAAGATTGCGGCCTCTGTGAGGATCACCTGCAACACACCTGCTCACCGATCCTCGAGATCAACGACGTCTGCGATCTGACTTGTCCTGTTTGCATCGTTCGAAACCAGCAGCGCTACTCGATGACATTCGATGAGTTCAAAAGCGCGGTCGACCTGCTGGTAGCAGCGGAAGGTGAGCTGCCGATCATGCTGCTTTCGGGTGGCGAGCCGACCTTGCATCCACAATTCTTCGAGTTTTGCGACTACGTGCTTCGTGGTCCGCACGAAGGCAAGGTCAAGCGCCTCTTGATCTCCACGCACGGCCGCAAAATTGCTCAGAACCGGGCCTTTGCCGAGAAGTTCAAGGCCGGTGGCATGTACGCGTCGCTTCAGTTCGACACGTTGAAGGCCGGGGTTTATCCGAAGACGCGTGGTGTCGAGTTGATCGACATGAAGATGCAATGTATCGAGGTGATCAAAGAGCTCGACATTCCGACAGTGATTGTTCCCACGGTGTCGAAAGGTGACAACAGCGGCGAACTCGGCGCGCTTGTCGAATTCGGATTGGAACTCGAGCAGTGTTCGAGCATCGTCATTCAACCGATGGCCCACACGGGTGATGGGGGTGACGGGTACCATGCAAACCCGGCCGGACATCGACTCACGATGCCCGAAGTGCACCAGTTTATCGAAGAGCAGACGGGCTGGTTCAAGCGCGAGTACTTTCATCCCGTGCCGTGCTCGCATCCGAGTTGTTACACCGCCACATATCTATTCCGCATGGACGACGGCAAGTACAAACCACTGCCCGAGTTTGTAAACATCCGGCAATATCTCGATGCGATGCAGAACCGCGCGATTATTCGTTCCGACAATCAACTCGAAAAAATGATCCTCGATTCGATCACTAACCTTTGGTCGGCAACGAAAGTCGGTGAAGATTCGGATCTGATACTGGCTTCGCTGAAGTCGTTCCTCAAAGACACTTTCAACTCGCGCAATCCACTTTCGGCGGCGGACATCGAGCGGCGCACAGAGGCGCGGAGCAAGGCGCTTTTCATCCACAACTTCATGGATCCCTGGGACCTCGATGTCGCGCGCTTGAAGAAGTGCTGCACGCATTACGTGATGCCCGACGGGCGACTCATGCCGGGCTGTTCTTACAACAACCTGTATCGCCATAAGGACGAGCGTTTCTTCCCCGACGCCGAGCCGGTATCGCCTGCGCCCGTCAAGATTGAAAACGGACCGGCACTGGTCCAGATCACCGGGAGAGTCAGTCAATAGCAACGGCCGACACAATCAACGAGCTGCGAGAGTTGATCATTCGCGCGGCGCCCGACGTGAATGCAGCGATGCCGGTCCGCAACTGCTCTCCGGACGAGCCACTCGACGCGATCGTTCCGTTTTCGTCGTTAATACTGCTGGGCGTGGTGGTGGCGATTGAGGATCGTTACGGGTTTCGCGTTACACGCGATCAGCTTGGGAGGGCGTGTCAGAGCGGAACCAGCCTCCGCACGTTAGCAGATATGATCGAGAATTTAGCGACGCACTAACGCGGATTTATCGGATGAAGATCGACATTATCCATCCCGCGCACTATCGAGACGACGGCAGTCTGGTTCAGTCGAAGAACCTGATTGATCGGCTGGGTGCGTATCTGCCTCATCTTGGACCACCGCTGATGGCGGCGCTAACACCGGACAAACACGAAGTCAGGTTAACTGAAGAGTACCTCGAAGATATTGATTTCGAGAGCGATGCGGATGTCGTGGCACTCTCCGGCCAGATCATGCAGCTTCAGCGCTGTATGGATATTTCCAAACGGTTTCGCGCGGCGGGAAAGAAAGTGGTGCTTGGTGGTTACCTGCCGTCGATGTTGCCCGATCGTGTGGAAGGACTCTTCGATGCGATCGTTGTCGGTGAAGGTGATGAAGTCTGGCCGCAATTACTCGACGATATCGAACAGGGAACACTGAAGGCTCGTTACCGATCGTCACGACCACCTGACATCAACAATCTGCCCGTGCCTCGTTACGATCTCATTAAGAAGGATCGCGTCGTCGTTTATCCGGTGCAGGCGACGCGCGGCTGTCCTTTTACGTGTGAGTATTGCTCGATCGCAGCGGTCTATAACGGCATGTATCGCAAGCGACCCGTGGATCAGATCGTCCGCGACGTCGAGGCGACGCACAGCCGCAACATCAACTTCTGTGACGACAACCTGTGCGAAGACGTGAAGTTTGCGGATCGACTCTTCACCGCGCTCGAAGGCGCGCCGATTCGTTGGGGAACGCAAACGACCATCAATGTTGCGCGTCATCCGGAGCTGTTAAAGAAGGCGCGCGCGTCGGGTTGTGTATTGATGGCGCTGGGTGTCGAGACTTTTTCAGCGCGCAATCTCGAAGACGTAAACAAGACTTTCCATGCGGTCGATAAGTATGCAGAAGGTTTCCGGCGGATCATGGACGCGGGGATCAGTCCGCATGCGCTGATCATCTTCGGACTGCCCGACGACAACGCAGAAACATTCAAGCGCACCGTCGATTATCTGGAATCGTTGAAGGTGCCGATCACGCAGTTTTTCATCCTGACGCCGTATCCGGGTTCACCGACAGGCGACAAGATCTGGCGCTCCGGAGTTGTTTTCGACGACGACCTGAATCATTTGCGTGAGCCGTACGTTGTTTTCAAACCGCAGCAGCTTTCGCCGGCGCAGTTGCATGATGGTTGGTGGGGTGCGGTGCAGGAGTTTTATTCGTTGCGTTCGATCCTGAGGAGGGTTGTGTTCCGTCGCAAGCCGCTCAACTTGTGGGTGAACCTCGCGACGAATCTGTACTACTGGTCCAAGGTCAAACGCGGGATTCACACGGTTTATTTCGGGAAGAATTAGGCCACAAAAGGCACTAAAAACACAAATGGTTTACCTGGTGGCAGCGACGCAGGAAGATGATCTCGCGAAGGTGAGAGCACAGAGGCCGGAGTTGTGGCGGCAGGTGCGTCGCTACAACAAACCAGTTCAACTCGCGCTCGCCGCCGCCGATGAGGTCATGCGATTCGCGAATGATCCATCAACCGCGGCCGTGATCTCGCTCGCGCCATGCCAGCCGGGCTCTGCCGATCTTTACCGGTGGGGACACGTGGTCACGTCGGGCATGGCGAGTGGAACGCTCGGGAATCTTCGTATGAACCCAACGCAAACGCTTCATGCCGTCGACAACCTCGCGATGTCTGCGTTTGCGATTGCCCATCGCAATCACGCGTATTGTCTGGGACTCGGCGGTGCTGCGGGACAGGCGTGGTGTGGGATCGAAGCGGTGCACGAACGTCTCGATGCCGGTCCGGAAGAAGAAGCATTGTTGATGGCCGGAGATCAGGAGGCCGCGGACGACGAGGCACCGGGACTCGGTGTCGCGTTACTATTTTGCACTCGCGCTCAGCCACTGCAGCCGTCGAATCGGATTGTTCGCCTGGTCTCAATCTCGCGGAGTCCGGCAATCGTTGATGCAGTTCCGCACGCCGCGAACGGTCTTGCGGCTTTGTTGTCGTCAATCGCTCAGCATCGCAATGGGCTTATGTCATACGTTGTGCCACCGGCACATACAGACGGCTTTTCAAACGTAATCGTCAGTCTGGAAATCTCCTGATGTCCGACAAGCGCCGCGTAGTAATCACTGGCATGGGTGCACTCTCAGCACTCGGTGCAACTACGCGCGAATTGTGGGAAGGCTTGCTCGCTAATCGATCCGGCGTGCGGAGAGTGCAGCGGCTCGTTGACTCAGGGATAACAGTCACCAGTGGCGGTGAAGTGGATGCAGTATCCCCCGAGAATGTCGAGCGTGATCACGAGATTGCAAATCGTGCTATCGACGACGCGCTTGCTGAATCAAAACGCGATGCTGCCGCATGCGGTTTCATCTGGTCCACTGGTCTCGACACTTTCCAGATGGGACCGGAAGGCTTTGTGCATCGCTCGGCGGGCCGTTGCTTTTCGAATCTTGCTTCGAGGTTTTCTTGTCCCAAACGCATGATCGCTTCCGCTTGCGCTTCGGGCACGCAAGCCGTCGGTGAAGCGTTTCGACTGATCCGGCAGGGCCAGGTTGAAGCGTGCGTCGCCGGCGGATCGAGTGTGATGCTGACGCCGTTTTACCTGATTGGTTTTGCGGGATTGCAGGCGGTTGCAGTCGACAACGGTGATGATCCGTCGTTGGCGTGTCGTCCCTTTGATAAGAAACGCAAGGGCTTTGCGTTAGCCGATGGTGCCGGCGCGATGGTGCTGGAGAGTGTCGAGAGTGCGCGAGAACGCGGCGCGAAGATCCTGGCCGAAGTAATCGGGTTCGGCATGAGCCAGGACGCCTTTGATCTGAATCGCCCGTGTGACGATGGAGCAGGCGCTGAGCTTTGCATGCGTCGGGCGCTTGCCGATGCGGAGTTAATGACCGAAGAAATCGATGCGGTTAATGCACACGCGACTGCAACCTATTCAGGAGATCTCGCGGAGGCGGCAGCGTTGCGAAAGCTTTTCGCGAACCGGTGGCGAGAGGTTCCCGTGTCCGGAGCAAAAGGCGCGATCGGGCATGCGATGGCCGCGGCCGGTGTGCTCGAAACGATCGTTGCGGCACAGACGTGCGCGACAGGTATCGTGCCGCCGACTGTGAACCTGCACCACGTAGACGAAGGCTGTGAGTTGGACCACGTGATCGGAGAGCCGCGCGATGTGAATGCTCAGACTGTGCTGTCAGTGTCGTTTGGAATGGGCGGACAAAACGCGGCAGTGATTTTGAAACGCGGATCAAACGGATGAAGACGGATTGGGGGTTAGAGGATCGCGTTGCGTTGATAACCGGTGCGACGGGTTACCTGGGGCAGGCGCTGGCGCGCGGATTCG
>Ga0111538_10010288_pt1 | contig 12448 bp, 15 predicted proteins | sample SoiMethybrSBSTD1_FD_79669 | JGI IMG/M metagenome (GOLD analysis project Ga0111538, IMG submission 79669) | Bulk soil microbial communities from a Populus tree surrounding site in Tennessee, USA - Soil MetaG P. TD hybrid SBSTD1 (version 2)... | ecosystem: Environmental > Terrestrial > Soil >...
CTTAAAGCGATGCGCTCGCCGCCTCGCTCAGGACGGTTTCGATCCTTTTGAAATTCAGGCTACGCTGCAAGACAGAATGACTCGATTCTGTGAATCCGGCGGAAGGATGGTTTCGGAAGAAGAATTAACGAGACTCGCCGACTGGGCACACAATGTCGAGCATTGTCGAAGCAGTCAAACTGAAGTTGCTTAGTCAGGCCATAAACTGCGTTGCTAAGAGTGTTTGAGCTCTGTTGACAATGCGAGTGGTCCAGGTCCAGGAAGAAAAAAGAAGCCGCGACAGTACGTAAGTCAGATTCATATCGAACTTCAGAAACTAGCTGATGATCAAATCATGGAGAATAGGTTTTTCGAAGAGCTAAAGGATTCCTTCTCTCAAGTTATTAGGATAAGCCAAACCCGGTAATAAAAACCAAGAGGTCTATTCAGGCGAGGGTTAATGAGGTTTGCGGAAGTTTCGGATCGATTTGATGATTTAGATCAGGTCTTGAGCCGGAACCTTTGATTACAATCATTCCGGCGAAGATCTCATAACGCGCCAGCACTTGCGCACGCGGAAACGGCTTTAGTTGTTGCCACACCTCGTGGTCCATGTATTTAAACTCGCTTCAACCAAACAAAGAACTTGAGTCGCCTACGCACTCATCATCGGAACCATCACTGGCCTAGTTCTTTCTAGTCCGCTAGCGCTATGGTTGATCAAAAAGCTTCGTCGAACGAGTGTCGAACCGACAGGCCCCGGCCGGGAGGAGTGAAATGAGCAACGAAGTACAACTCCGCAACATCGAGCCCAGTGACCTCCCCATCTTCTACGAGCAACAACTGGACGCCGACGCCACGCGGATGGCCGCTTTCCCATCCCGCGACCGCGCAGCCTTCGACGCCCATTGGGCCACAAACATCCTCGGCAACCCGGCGGCGGTCAAGCAGACGATCCTCGTCGACGGCCAGGTCGCGGGCAACATCGGGAGCTGGCCCCAGGACGGTGTTCGCCTCGTCGGATACTGGATCGGCAAGGAGCATTGGGGCAAGGGTGTCGCGACCCGGGCGCTCACCGCTTTCCTGCACCTCGTGACCGAGCGTCCCCTCCACGCGCATGTGGCCAAGCACAACGTCGGCTCGGTCCGTGTCCTGGAGAAGTGCGGCTTCAGCCTCGAGCGCGAGGAGAGCGTCGAGGTCGCCGGCAAAGACGTCGCCGAGCTCGTGCTTGTCCTGCGCTGATGGCGGCTATCTCTGATGCTGAGTAGGCTGATGACTGCACCTAAACTTCGCGCTGACTTTAATGGCCTCTTCGGCGATATTCTCTGCTTGTCTCATAGCGATATCTGCGTTGACGAGCACGGCGTCGCTATTCAGCTTCATGCTGGCATGATCGCAACCGCCTTTGACAAAGATCTTGATGCCAACGGCATACGCGATGACTTAATTGCCAATGGCATCGTGGAGGAGTCTCCAGATTGGCTACAGTGGAGAGGTTCTAAATGGGTTCTTAGGATCGATGGAACGGTATAAGGAACGAATCGGAAATAAACAGCGCCGCCGAACAAACGCTTGGAGCGGACTCGCCGGTGAGCGGGCCTCTTTGCTAAGTTGCTTGGGCGAGCCGCTCAAGCGCAACGTTGGATTGCTACATGGTTGATTCGAAAAAAGAGTGGAAATGCCTGAACTGCGCTGAAGAAGTGCCAGATCACTTCGACGTGTGTTGGAATTGTGAGGCGAGTAGAGCAGGACGCTTGCCCACAATAAACTCATCCGCGCAAGATTCAGAAGATCAGGCGCAAAAGGAATTTCTTAATGAGAAATTCCGCCACAAACACTGCGTGCGGTGCGATGTAGTAATGACGTATGCCGGCCGGAAGGAATTTCACGAAGGGATGAAATTGGGGGTTCTTGGGGACTTTGCGGAGTTATTCGTCAATCAAACAAAGTTAGAGATGTATGTCTGCCCGAATTGTTTGCGTGTTGAGTTCTTTCTGTCTGAGCCCGGTTATTGATCGATGGATTATAACGGCGTCTATTTCGGCCGCGCCATCCAACGCTGCGCTTGGAGCGGACTCGCCGGTAAGCGACCTCTATTGGTAGTTGCGTGGGCGAGCCGTCAAGCGCAGCGTTGGGCTACCTTCTGATGACAGAACAAGAGCACAAGGAGATTGTTAAACTAGAAGGGCAAGGCCGCTTGGCTTTGGGGATCGATCGAGCCTTCGCACGGAAATTCTACACGGATGTGCCGTTGGCTACGATTGCAGAGAAGACTGGAGGGACGGTTTATTTAGAAAAGGCTCGCCAAAGAAAAGGCTCTGGAGTCTATCAAAATCGGCGACACGATCGGACGGCGACGTAATAATCTTTCATCCGTCACGCTCCGACGAACTTTTCGTATTACCAAGACATGACGATATGCTGCATCGCATCGGTAGCAATCTGTATGAGGCAATAGATTGGTTGTGTGTTTCTAGACATAATCCTCACAGCGGAAGCGTCGGAGAAACGCACGAGCGACGGTACTTCGTCCCAGACAATCCGTTTGCGTATACTCACGGAGTTCTTTGGCCAGAAGACATTTGAAAATTAGCATACGCCCAACAAGCGCTTGGAGCGGACTTCCTGGTGAGCTTCTTGTGAAGTGGCCTTGCATGGGGTATCAGAATTCATCAGATGGGCCATTCGTTGCGTATTTACCCTGGACGTGAGTGAGAGCGGCAAGTCTGTGGGTTAGCCCGCCGCCCTCGACGCCTAGCGCCCTCACTGGCATGCCCATCGTGCCCGAAAACTGTTACTTATTCGCACCGACAGAGGGAGGTGATAACGGATGATAACCACAAAGATTAGGGTACTCTCAGTTCTGCTCTTTGCGGTCACTTTCTGTATCACTAGCCAGGCACAGGAAGCACCAGCCGCAATGAATACAGATTGTCTTTCGTTGAGAATGGTTGGACAGAAGCCGGCTCCGAAATTGAAAGAGAAGCCAGCTCCGGATGTCATCGTAGCTGTTCCCGACGATCTTCATATTCAATTTGCGTTTCAGAACAATTGTCAGCAGACCATCTATTATCTTGCCGACACTATTAGCGAAGACCGGAGAGCCCCGACCGGTTTTCTCCTGTATCGCAAGAATGATAATGATTGGAAGGCCCGGGCGCCGAGTTGGCGGCGGGAAGGAAGTTTGACTGACCCATACTTATATCATTGGGTGCCCTTAAGACCCGCCGAGCGGATAGAGTTTGAGTTTTCGGACCTTTCTCGGATCGAGGGTGAGCGAAGTTTAGCAATTTACGTCAATGAGTCTCCCTGTCATGGGAAAAGAATTGAACTGCTGGCAGTTCCATTCAAGATCAAAGCGCCCTGAAAGGTTATACAATTATTTAACTCACTGGCTTCCCACTAACAGTTAGCAGTTTTTTCATCCTGTTTGTCTATAACCCCATGCGGTGCCTACAATTGTTAGGTCGTGTCCTAATCTGAGATCTGGAATCGAGAGTTTGGCACGCTAGTTATCCCCTTTAGGATTATTAGGACACGCGCCAAACGGATCAACTGGACCGCCCGACGAAGAAAGCGCCATCCAACAACCGCAGGAGCAGTCGCCACCCGCAGGGCCATCGTATCGATGAGGACCAAATCGATGAGGGTCAACGGTAGGTGCCGTGTGCCAAATTCCATCCTCGCACCAAACGGAGAAACCCTTTTTCAGGTTTTGGTGGCTCAGAAACAAATATGCGATCGAGTAGTCTGTCGAGTAGTCGTTTCACCGCACCTAAGCTTGCCAGGACGCCTATCCCACAGACAAACCAAAAGGCCGATCTGGGCATCGGCCTTAATTCACGCGAAATCCGAACCACAGATCGCTGTCGTCATTCCAAAGGTTTTCCATCGGCACTTGCGCCACATGAACGTAGACCCAAAAGACTGACATCGGCAGTGCATGACCGGCAATATCCGGCACTACCAAACGGAAAAAACGCGGATTCCGCAAATCGTGACGGCTTACTCTCCAGACTAGAACAAACTTGTTATCGCGAAAACCACCAAATCCGCCCATTGAAAAGTAGCCGGTGCATTTGTAGCTGTGGCTTTGCCTGCGTGGTCCCACGTGGCGCGACCACCATAGAGCGTAAAGGCCATGCCATTTAACACCTGTCCTTCGAGTCCGACTGAACTGGCCGGCACCTGCAACCTCACCCATTGGCCCACCGGTGGCAAAGATCCCATGAAACGGCGACTCGCCGTCCCATCAGTTCCCCACGAAATGTTATTCGCTCCCCAGTAAGCACGGTGCTCCCAACTGCCATCGTTCCATTGCAGCATGAGCTCGCTCGGGACGTTTGCTGGATCCAGGTACACATACGCGATCAGCGTATCGCCGGTGTTAATCGTCAGCGTGCTAGTGGCTCCGAAGAAGTAGTGTTGATGATCGGTGCTCGATAAGTTCGACTGATGCGCCAGGCTTCCCGAAAACGGCGCTGGATTTGCACCGATCCAGGTCCAACTATCGCCGCCGGAAGCTGACGCCGTTGCTCCGGCCGGCGTTGTGTCTTCGACCCAGACTGTGTCGCTGGGCGCAGGAGTTGGTGTTGGTGTCGGTGTTGGAGTAGGCGTAGGCGTTGGCGTAGGTGTTGGTGTTGGCGTGGGTGTTGGCGTCGGTGTCGGTGTCGGTGTTGGCGTCGGTGTCGGTGTCGGTGTTGGCGTTGGTGTCGGCGTCGGTGTTGGCGTCGGTGTCGGTGTTGGCGTTGGTGTCGGCGTCGGCGTCGGTGTCGGCGTCGGCGTCGGCGTCGGTGTCGGTGTCGGCGTTGGGCTGCCAGAACTCAGCGCGAAATCCTGCGTCGCTGTCCCTCCGGCCGAGACATTTACATTGTTAGCAACTCCATTCGGATACCCCGCTGCCGAAACCGTCACCTGGTAGCTTGCTGCGGGGAGATTACCGAACCGGTAAAACCCGTTCGCATCAGTCTTCAAAACAGAAATACCCGCGGTTACCAAAGCACCCTCGAGCGCATCGTGTGTGTTCGAATCCGTAACCGTGCCCTGTAGCGTACCAACTGGATTCGGAGTGCACTGGGAAAATCTGAACGATCCGATGCGCGTCTTCCAATTATCCTGCGCTAAGGTAGCCGGAGATGAATCATAGTATTCATTCGTGTACCAGAAGGTACAACCATCAGGATCGATCGTCATCGCGCTGTAGTCGCCCCAACGGTTGTTGATAGTACCGTCTGAAAATCTACAACACTGGAAGCCAGTTCCCTCGATCATCGAGGTTTCACCCTGCCCGAGCGTGTTTAAGGGATCATTGGCGAGGCGGCCGGCATAGCGAATGGCTGGATACATCGTTGCATCCGATACGCTGTAGCCGATTGCCATATCACCGTTTTTGTCCAGCGCAAGGCTCGGCATGAATCGATGCTTCGAATCGGGTGACCATGTCCCTTGCTGTACCGGCCCTGAAGTGACGACTGTGCCGCCCGTGATGTTTAGCTGATACCACCGAACCTGGGAGATGTTGGGCGTGCCACCACTGCCAATCGTCTGAGTCGTCCATAGCGACTCAACGCCGTTGAGGTTCTGATATTGGTTCTGCATCATCACGCGATGCGTGAGTGAATCGAGGCCATTCCCATCCTTCTCCGGCACACTACCGGGCCCGGCACTAAACGAAGCTATCGTGATGTTCGATGGTCCCGTGAGAGTCGAATTTCCGGGAATTGCATAGTCGACGTGAAACTTCCAAACCCGAGCTCTGGCAATGCCCCAGATCGAAGTCAGGTAATTGGGAGTGCCGGCAAGTGGAGGATTTCCGTTCTTGCGAAGATTGCTTGGCAGAAGACTAAAGATCGAAGTACCACTAATACTCTTAGGCAACGTAAAACTGACAGCGTGCGCTGTTACGCCGCTTTCCATCTCCGCTCTGTTGAAGGCCCAAACCTGCACACCCTGGAACGACCCGCTGCCCGTGGTCGAAAAAACATTCGCGGTCATGTAAATCCCATCGGGCCACACACCCAGTTTTGGATAATCGGGGATCCTGCCACCTGACGCGGTTTGCCAGGCATAAAAATACCAGCCGCCCGAAACCGGATCGCTGGTTTGTGACACGGCCATACACTGATACATGGCGCCCGAGGTGTAGTTGGCCCAGGCGAAATCGCTGATGATCCAACGGTCACTGAGCGCATCGTAAATAACTATCGGATCGCCTTGATTATTGTTGTCGCATGGCGTTCCAGTCGGTTGTTGCGAAAAGAAAGTGTCGAAGGTGAAAGCAGCCAGACGTACCCCCGTAGCCTTATCGAAGATTCCGATGGAAGTGTTGACAGTCTGGATGTAATGATTTGGACCAACATCTCCGTTCGTATCTGGCGGCCAGCCTGCGCCCCAAGTTGCGAAGTCGAGACCGGGAAAGTTTGCGGTGGTTCCCGGTGCAGGCGCCGCTGGTGCAAACGCTTGTAGAGCGAGATCCGGTCCTGATGTGGCGGGCGGCTCCGGGCCAGGTTCTTTAGGTTCTGGTCGTGGCTTTTTGATCTTGGGCTTGACTGAGGGAAGTCTACGGACATCGCCATGAAAAATCTTCGCTCTTGCTGACGGTACGTTAACGCGTACTGTGCCCGGCATGGTCGTGTCGTCCGGGTCCTGTGCAGACGCCAAAACTGTTGGCTGAGGACGTTTCTCTCTGGCAGGCGGTTTACTCGTGACGCGCTCGTCAAAGCTAGCGGATGAAACGAAAACCAGAGACGTCAAGGCGCCGATGACACCGAGGAGGATCAACAGTTTTCGCCATGAGACGATGCGGTTCAAAACATTTTTGTATTTGAAGAGAATTCCATGATTGGGAGCCATGGGAGAATTACCTCTGATGCAAACTGAGCGTTACTCGCAGGAATCCTGCGGAATGTGCATTTGGAACTTACATCTGGGTCGACGCAGGCACCGTTATAGCAGAATACCATCCGCAGTGTGAATTCCGGGCCCAGCAATACGATCAACGGTATTGTCAGGTTAACTTGCGAAGATGTGATCAGACTGCCCATGCGCATACTCCTCTGATGCGCACCTCCGTTTCTCTTTACCATCGTCATCGCTTCCCTGCTGAGATCATCAGTCATTCTGTCTGGCTATACTTCCGCTTCGCCCTGAGCTTCCGCGACGTTGAAGAAATGTTAGCGATGCGTGGTGTGACTATTAGCTATGAGACGATTCGAGAATGGTGTCTTAAGTTCGGCCAGACCCACGCTAACGGCTTACGCCGCAGATCTTCTCGACCCGGCGATCGATGGCACCTGGATGAGGTATTCCTAAAGATCAATGGTCGGCTCCATTATCTCTGGCGTGCGGTTGATCAGGATGGAGATGTTTTGGATATTCTTGTCCAGACTTGGAGAGATAAGAAGGCAGCCAAGAAGTTCTTTCGCAAGCTATTAAAAGGACTGCGGTATGTTCCACGTGTGCTCACTACCGATAAACTGAAGAGTTACCACGCGGCGAGGGCGGATGTAATGCCGTCGGTCGAACACTGGCAGCAGAAGTATCAGAACAACCGTGCTGAGAATTCCCATCAACCAACTAGATTGCGGGAGCGGTTGATGAGACGATTCAAGTCAGCGGCACACGCGCCGCGTTTCCTCTCGGCCTTCGGAATAATTAGCTCACACTTTCGAGTTGGATGAACAATCCTGTGACCGTTTAAATCAAGGCAATTGTCGGTGAAGGTTGCAATGTGTAATGAGACGTCACCTCGCTTTAGAAAAGCTGGACCACCTCGTTCCCTTCCCTGGTCCTGAATTCTCAAGTTTTTGCACTTACGACCAACTTCTCTCTTTAAGGCTACGCGTAGCGCGAAGTAGAGACATAGTTTCTCCAAATGTGGGCCACGTTATTCTCAGGTCACGCTCGTAAGTTCAGAGAGTTTACATCCCCGGGTCGTCAGCGGAAGGACCATAAATCGAGGGAACCTTCCCTCCCATAGGCCGTAGATACGCACTCAACTGCCCACGATGATGGATCGCATCGAACATGAAGTCCCAAAGAAACTCTACCAATGGCTTCTCCATCACGACTTGGCCCTGGTAAAGAAATTGGGCGTTGCGCATCTCGGAAGCTTCATCCAGCTTGGCAACCTTGTCGAGTACCTCAGTCGACCACTTCTCATACATCCCGATCATCTCGCCCAAACCTGGTGGCGTGATGTTTTCCCAATCAGCCTTGCCTGTGTCGACTACATCAACCAAAGCTTTCAATTCATAAGTCAAGGTCCAGACTAGCTGCTCGGCCGAAGGTGAACGCTCGTCCGGTTTGTAGCTCAGGTCCGAGGGCATCGCCCTGAGTACCTTTAGAAAAACCGGAAACTCCGCCTTCGCACGTTTTAAATAAAAATCCCTAAGCGTCATTTTGTCTCCTCCTGCGCGCAGTCTAACATTGAGCAGCTTCAACCTAGCTCCGCGGCAATCGCGTTTAGCGCGGCGTCAATATCAGCCTCCGTGTTGAAGACATGCGGCGAGATGCGCATCCCGTTGAACCAGCGTTTTTCAGTCTGCTTCAAAATCACCCTGTACTTCGTCCCCAACGTGCCACGGAATGTCGTGCTGTCCACCGTATCGGGAAGCCTGAACGCAACCAAGGCCGTAGCCAGCGGCCCGGGCGGGGCGCTTACGATGCGCACTTTGGCGATCTTTTTCAAACCCTCGTACGCGCGGTTCCGCAGACGAAGGTTTTGGGTTTCAGATATTGCGATGCCACGCTTTTGTGCAGCCTCGATTGCAGCACCAAGGCCGACTACCAAAGGCTGCGAACCTACCCCGGTCGAGCCACTAACGTACGCCATACCTTCAAGCCATTCGACCGGCTGTATCTGCGACGACGCTTCTTTCCTTATATAAAGAAAGCCCGTCCCCTTCGGGGCCATTAGCCACTTATGACCGGGCGCGGCGTAGGCGTCACAGCCGATCGCTCTCACATCGACCTCAATATTCCCAACGGCCTGTGCGCCGTCAATGATCGTCAGAATGTTTCTGCTCTTGGCCAACGCGACGATCTCCTGAACCGGCATTCGCAAACCCGTCGACGTGATCACGTGGCTGACGCTGATCACCTTGGTCTGCTTCGTTATCGCGCGGGCAAAACGCTCTACGATGGCTTTGACATCATGGTCCTCCGGCGCGATCACGACGCGGTCTATACCAATACCCCGTCGCTTTTCAAGGTGTTTCCAAACGGCGCTGCCTCCCTCGTGTTCAACGTCCGTCGTTAGAACACGATCGCCGCGAGACAGGTCGACGCCAAGGCCCGCAATCGTCATCGCATTGGTAGTGCTTCGCGTTAACAGCACCTCGTCCGCTACACAGCCGATGAGACCGGCGATTGCGTCGCGTGTCTTCTCGGCAAGTTTGTTCACGGTTCCGCCGTAAGCCTTAGCGACCGGATTCATCTCCAGGTCGGCCCACGCTTTCAGCACCTCGTCGAAAATTGAGCGCGGCGTCGGTCCAAGCGAACCGGTATTGAGATAAATCAACCCGGAGGCAAACATGTACTCACTGCCATCCACCAATGCGGTTTTGCCTTGTGCCAGGCACGCGGCACCAAGTAGCGCGGCAGTTCCTGAAAACATCTCGCGTCGCGAAAGCGTCGTCATCGCATCAATCTCCTATTGCGGTAAGCCGACAGTATGAAGGACTGTGGTCGAAATGATCGTCGATCGAAAACTAACTCAGTGCGAGCGGCCCGTCTGGGAGGGCTCAAGTACGACTCAGTTCAGCAGGAAAGAGTACGCTGCGGTAAAGCGAAAGGCACCTGTTAATTAGAAGAATCTGATGGTACGGCTGCGTATTCTAACTGGATTGGCATTTCATGCGCCAGAGCATTTGAATTGGACTTGGTAAACGCTTCGGCGTTCCGGGACATACAGAAGGCCACCTGTCACGGTGGCCTCACTAGTTTGCTCCATTCGGTTTGTTCTGTTGAGCCTCAGCTTGCGCAGAGACGCTCAACCAAAACTACTTGCGTGGCGTTTTTGCCGATACCACACCTGTATAATTCGACGTTCCGCCAGTGTTGAATGCACGCATTCGATAGAAGTATTGCGTGGCTGCCGACACAGTGTTGTCAACATAAGTCGTGACATTCGACCCCACCCTCGCAACCTCAACAAAGTTGTTGCAGGCACGCTTTGCGCTGCAACGTTCGATGGCAAATCCATCCTCATTGTTCGAAGCATCCGTCCAGATTAATGTAACACTCTTCGCAGCTATTGATTGAACTCTGAAGCCGGTCGGAGTTGCTGGTGGTGATGTCGACACGACCAGCGAGCGTGTTTCAACTGTCACACCTCCATCGTTGTCGGTTGCCTGTACCGTGATCGTGTAATTGCCGGCGACGCCATACTGGTGCGTCTCATTAAGAGCGCCCGGTGCCCCGTTTGTTACAACAGATGTACTTTGACCATCACCCCAGGTAACGAACACCTGCAACTGCTCGTCCGCTGGTGAACCGTGATATCCGGGGTCGGCGTAGTTTCCGGACAGAGTGACTGTAGCGCCAACTGCTACCGGCGAAGGTGAAACCGAAACATTCGAGAGTATCGGATTGACATTGTTAATGGTTACGGTCGTCGAGCTGCTATCAGTGCCAAAGCGATGGTCATTGATATTGCAAGCGATTACATAGTCGTCAGTTGGTGCGCCAGCCGGAGGATCGTCGGGGTAGACATGCGTCAGTTCAAACGAAGTCGTTCCGGCGGGATAATCCACGGTCTGCGACTGACCATCCCCCCACGAGATAGTCAGAACAAAACTATCATTCAGATTCGCATCGCTAATCTGACCGGTCAAAGTTGCTACACCGCCTTCGTTAATGGGAGAAGAAACTACAACGTTGCTCAAAGCTGGGGGAGAGTTCATCGCACCCCACACCGCTACTAGATCGCTGCCGAAATGGTTCGTCAGGTTGATCGGACTAGTACCATCGACATTCATCGCGTAAATTTCTGCAGCGCCATTCAGCAACGAAGTGAAAACAATGCGAGTGCCGTCCACGCTGTAAGAAGGCTGGAAATCCTTTCCATTGCTACTGGTGATAGCAACCTTGTCGCTACCGTCAATATTCATCACATTGATTTCGGCGGTACCGCTGCCCGGCCCATGTGGATCCCTGAAGTAGACAATCTTTGTTCCGTCCGGACTAAACGACGGCGATGTATCATCCGAGTTGACGCTTTTTGACAAATTGTCATGGCCGGTGCCGTCGGCATTCATGGTCCAGATCTGCGAATTCGCGCCGCTACCTCCGGTGCCGCAAAAGACAATCTTTGTTCCGTCAGGACTAAACTCCGGCTCAGTACCAGCGAAGCCATCCATCAGTTCAACAGGATTCGACCCATCAACATTCATTACCCAAATTCCAGGATGACCGGCTCGCTCGGAATAAAAAGCGATCCTGGTCCCATCGGGGCTGAACGTCGGATGAGCATCAGCTCCCGGGCTGTTGGTCAGCCGCGTTTGCGACGAGCCATCAGCATGCATGAGGTAGATTTCCTGATTGCCATCGCGCGTAGACGAAAATGCGATTTTCTCGCCGCTTCGAGTGAAAGCGGGATCGCCGTCGAATACCGAATTGAAAGTGAGCCGCACTTGATTGGTGCCATCTGCATTCATGATGTAGATCTCAGGATTGCCATCTCGTTGGGACTGGAAGGCAATTTTTTCCTGTGCAGAAACCAATGCGGGCATGACCAGCAGAATTGTCATGAATGCAAAGCCAACTAAAACCCGGTTGCCGTTGAATGCGCGTAATCTCGTAATTATTCCGTTTCGTATGAACATTATTTTCTCCTCCCACCTACGGTGGACCAGATGCAAAACATCACGCAGAGACTGACGGCTTTTGCTGTACACGCGGCGCCCATACACAAACTACAAGCTCGCAAGCACACTAATCCCGTCGCCATGCCGGCCACTGAATCTCCGACGCTGTAAGAGGAAGTTGCTTAATTTTAGATCGTATTACTAGTTGCGGGCGGATCGTTGGAAGAAGTTTTCTCGCTGTGCCGTCGCGAGGACAGATAATTCAGGCCCACGACCAGAATCACAATCGATCCGTAACCGAGAATTGGGGCCGGCAAGGTAGCCCACCATCCCATATACGGGAAAAGGAATTTCCCGACCACGATTGTGAGCATTAGGCCCAGCAAGAATAAAAACAGTTCGACAAAGTTCATCTCAACAGCCAAACTCGTAAAGACCGCCTGTCAATCTCTCTATTGACTGCGCCAAACAAATCGGCCACCCTTATCGATATAAGCGTGCACCGTCTGTGTGACTGGTCCTGCTGCGGAAGTTACCTTTTTAGTAAAATAAACTTCGGCTATACCATCAATGAAATCGAAGGCCACATCGAACTTGGGTTCGATGATTGTCTTGCCGGTGCGATCGATGTAACCCATTTTGGTTGGTCCATTAATTTCAAC
>Ga0111538_10010292_pt1 | contig 12447 bp, 13 predicted proteins | sample SoiMethybrSBSTD1_FD_79669 | JGI IMG/M metagenome (GOLD analysis project Ga0111538, IMG submission 79669) | Bulk soil microbial communities from a Populus tree surrounding site in Tennessee, USA - Soil MetaG P. TD hybrid SBSTD1 (version 2)... | ecosystem: Environmental > Terrestrial > Soil >...
CCGGACTCGTCGACGACTCGGATGTAACCCTCACGTGCAGCTTCACGGTCGGGGAGAATCTGATAAACCTTTCGGGCCTCCAGATCTTCCATCCCACCATCCTCCACGCACAACGCGAATGACTGCGATGACGGCTGAACTCTCATGATGTCAATCCAAGAAACGCTTGATCTTCAGACCCCGCTTGCCCACACCATGAGCCTCGTACCAGTGGATCTCAGCCCGGCGAAGCGATCCGTTCGCTAACCGAACGGTAGCATCCCCTTTCAGTTTGCGCCAGCGTCTGCCGCCATGTCGTTTCCTGAGTATCTTCAGGCGGCGGATGCCTCGCCCGGTAGCGATCACCTGGACGTTCGTGATGTCGCTAACGATTTCAAACACGCTTACCCGATCGTCGACGAACTGAGCCGCTGGCCCAACCAGCCGGCAGGCACTCTGTCACGAATGAGATTCGGAGGAGACGGTGAACGGCTTTAGTCCACCGACTGGGCGTTAGGAGCGATTGTTGTTTGAGACGATGCACATTCCCCATTTCCTTATCTGCATGCCAACGAGTTCAGCCGTGCTATTTGGAATCCCGGTTCCTGCCGGGACCAGCATCACGTGGACCGACACCGGCGAGTCGAAATTAATGTCGAAACCTTCCCATCGGCAATGAATTACGCAGTGTGAGTAGCGCCGGAGGATGAAGCCAGATGGAGTGGCTGCGCCAGTTTCCTGAAGTTCCAACGGCGAGTCAAACTGAACGACATAGTACGAATTGTCGCCCGCCTCGGTTGAATGACGGACTTGATAATGCCGGTGACGGCAGCGTATCCCGCAAACCATCCTTCGCCGGCTTGTTCGTTGAGCGTGACATGGCGACCGATGATGCTCGCTGCTGGTATGGGGGTCATCATCATCATTTCGACTGCGGACCATAGAAGCGCGCGATTATGAGGAATGCCCAAAACAACAGCAGGAGAATTCCTCCGGTCGCGTTGATTGCCCGGTCATACCATTTGTCGGAGTCGGTTGGTCGCGGCCAAAACCCTCGTCTCAGCGCCCCAAGGGAGAGCCAAACGATAAGGGCCGAGGACAACATCGCCTTCATTCGCTGCCTTGGTTCATCCGTTCTGCGCCATCATGCCGCAAGACCAGAGCCGAAGAAAAAGCCGCAATTCTACCGTCTTCGAAACCGCCGCCTTCCTGTGTGTGTTCCCCGATGGGAATTTTCGTCGAGCCCAATGGCAGCGCCACTCTTCTTGGTTGACCCCAGGGAACTTCACTGGGGTTCATAGCTCACGCAACTGGCCTGCGAGCCCGAGGCAGGGCCAAATGCGCAGAGTTGGGTATCAGAGAGTTGGCCGCATTCGAATCACTGACGGCCCCGCCTCAGTCGTCGTAGTCAAAGTAGATGTACCAAGGGCCTTCGATGTGCCGGAGCCAAGTCCCAGAGCGGTTTGGCGCCACGCTATTAAGGTCTCCGACAATTTCGAACGGGGGTGCCGCCGAATATAGGAAGCCCTTCGAGGACCCTGACACGGCGAGTCCGGCGGTAGACACATGGATCCAAATTGGATTCTTGAACTCCGTACGACCCTCTTGTGTGGGGCCGTAAAGCTTGTCAAAAGCCGCGTCGTAGCCTTCGATGCAGGCAGGCGCCGCTATTGCGGCACAGAGCCGACGGTACTCCGATATTCGCTCGTTGGAGACCCCGACGCGCCCGGGATCATCTGGTCGTGTGAAGTTCTCTCCAACGCGACCCAAACCTTTATCGTGTTGGAACATGCGGATCAATTGCTCCAGTTCCGAGCGATGTTCTCGGAAGGCTTCCAGGAGCCGCTCGTCGCTAGGGTGTCGACTGCAGCCGCAAAGGGCGACGACTGCTGCGAGCAGGGCTGCTCTGCGGAGCGTCCACACTCTGAGGGTCACTGTGATCACCAAGCGAAGCATAGGCGACAGGCGAGTACCGTCACGCGTGTACCCGAGCTGCTGGAGCAGGTCTTCCAGCTCGTCGCAACAGCCGTGAACGTCGCCGATGATGTCGAATGGTCCTCGCTCGTGCTTCCGGTTGTTCCATAGCGGCTGGCGCTCGATCACCGCCGTGTCAACTTCGTCCTGCGACTTCAGGACGTGCACATGACGGAATCCTTCTCGGCCAAGGCCGCGAAGGGAGCGATGGAGCTGACTCCGCTGATTCCGGACCACGTGAGGGCCGAAGTCACGATTCGGCCGCGCCCGGTTCCGTTCGTGACAGACACGCTCGGGCAGATCCACAACAATCGCAACCGGCAAAACGTGGTACTCGCGCGCCAGGGCCACGAGGGGCTTGCGTGCCTCGGGCTGGACATTCGTCGCGTCGATCACCGTCAGCTTTCCGCGGGCGAGCCGCCGGGCCGCCACGAAATGGAGCGCCGCGAACGCGTCGTCCGTCGCCGCCTGTTCGTTCTCGTCGTCGGACACGAGCGCTCTGAAGCCGTCAGACGACAGCACTTCCGTGGGCTTGAACTGACGGCGAGCGAAAGTCGACTTGCCACAGCCGGAGGGCCCAATCAGGACCACCAGCGACAGCTCTGGGATCGTCAGAGTCATGCGCGTGTGAATACCGCCATCTGAGTTGGTGGCCCGACGAGTGCGTCTTCATCGCCGACTGGAAGAAATCGCACGTCGTATCCAAAGCGGGACGCGACACCACCAGCCCATTCCTGAAATTCACGTCGGGTCCACTCGAACCGATGGTCATTGTGACGGAACTGCCCGGCAGGAAGTGTCTGCCATTTCACGTTGTACTCGGCATTCGGCGTCGTCAGGGCCACCATGCCTGGCTGCGCCGATTCGAAGAGCACCCGTTCGAAGGCTCGAAGTCGAGGCGAGTCCAGGTGTTCGATTACTTCCATGACTGCCGCCGCGTCGAATCCCCGAAAGCGAACATCCCGGTACATCAGCGAGCCGTGGAGGAGACGAATGCGTTCGCGTTGTTTCGGCGCAAGGCGATCGAGCTTGAGTCGAGACTCTGCCTGCTCCAGGACACGGATGGCGACATCCATTCCGACGATTTCGGTGAACTGCGGATCCGCAAGTAGGCGGCGCAGAAGCTTGCCTTCACCACACCCGACATCAAGCAGACGTGACGCGCCGGACGCCTTCAAAACCTCGAACACCGCATCGAGGCGCCTCTCGTTCAGGCTGATCGTGCGTTCGATGGATGCTTCCTGTTCGTCTTTCTTCGCAGCGACCGCTTCCTCTTCGGGCTGTTCTTCGGCGGTCAGCCTCGAGATCGCGTCTCGAACCAGGCCGCGTTGATGCACCAGATACCGCGCAACGATCTCGTCGCGCGCGGGGTGCGTTTCCAGCCAACCCTCGCCACGCCTAAGGAGCTTTTCGATTTCGTCATCTCCAACCCAGTAGTGCTTCTCGTCGTCCAGCACGGGAATCAGGACGTACAGATGCGTGAGCAGCTCGCTCAGCAGGCGCGTCGCTCGGAGAGTGACCGTGAAAATGCGGCTCGGACCGAGCGCCGGCATCTGCTCGTCCAGCGGATGACGCACGGCATCGACTTCATAGCCGAGGGGCTCGAACAACCGCCGCAGAAACAGCTCGCCGCCGCGGCATGGGAGGGCAGCGAGCCGCGCTTCGAGAGGCAGCGGGGTGCCAGCAAGGTCAGGCTTGCGCTCACAACGGCCAGCGAGAGCCGAGTTGAACCAGCGCGTCAGCACAACCGAGAGAAGCGACGAGGCGACGTATGGACGATCGTTGACGTACTGGTCCTCCGCGCCTCCTTTGCCTCCGCGACCGCGCACCATGCCGACCGGGTCAACGTCCAGAGCGAGAGCCGCTGTGCAGGCATCCTCGGTTGCTTCGGGATAGAAGACGGTCGCGTTCCCGAACGGGAACTCCCGCGTGTGCACGTGGTCTGGATGCTTATGAAGCAGGAACCCGAGATCCGTCGCGGGTTGGTAGGTGGTTCTGATTGTCAGGAGCATGCGAAATCCTGAAATGATCGAGCTAATTCGGGTCTGTCAGTACCTTATCGGCCGGAAATGCGGCGCCAGAATGCCTCAACACGTTCATGCGCTGTCGCCAGTGTTTGCTCCAGACCACATTCGGCCGCGAGAGCTGTAAACGGCTTCGCCCACCCTGACGGCGGCTCCGGCACAACGTCGGGTACTGGGTGTGTTCCACGTCGCTGGAACGTTGCATCGACTGCCATTCTCACCCGCTCCGTCGCGGGCGCTTCGTGTTCCAGAATCAGCACGAGATCCACGAGATCCCGTACGCGGCTGTTTGGCGTCTCGCGTGGACGCGTGTACGCGTGAAGCTTTTCCGCCCAATGCTGCTCAACGGAGAGGGCCGGCACCACAACGGCAGGGATGCCGGCGAAACCGAGCCAGTCCTCACCTTCGACGCTCTCGAGCGGCTCGAGGACTTCATCTCCAACGCCGAGATCGACATGAAATTTCACGAACGTTCGACCATCGAGACGTGCATCGACCGGAAAGCGCGCGCCGCCTTCCGGAGCCTGATTCAGTTCGGCCATCGCCTCGCCCACGATGAACGTGAAGAAGTCGGGCAGATCGATCGACGCCGCGAGCTGAAGCCGCTCTCGCAGAGAGGTCGAGTGTCCTGCAGGTGCTGGAGCGCTCCTGACGGTCAGGTCGAGGTCCTTTGTCGATCGTGCCATGTGGAATCGCATCTCGAGCGCATAGCCGCCTTTGAGGACCCAACCATCGCGTACCGACTGGGACGGATCGAACATCCGTGCAAGGAGTCGATCGAAGGCCACCTGCCGACGCAGACGATGCAGATCAACTCCATCACGACGCGCCCGTTCGTTGAGCCGCGCCTCGAGTGCGGTTCGAAACGCGCCGGCGGTTGCGTACTGGCGTTGAGCTGCCATCAGGTACCTGCTTCAGAATTCTGTCGATTCGTGGTCGTGCCCGAGTGCTAACGCGCGCTGTTTCGAGTTGCCTTCGCATGATCAAACCGCGCCGAAGCGCCTGGTCAACGGCTTGAACCTGGAGCTCCGGCGCGATCACGCCTTCGGCGATGACGTCAATCAGCGTTCGGAGTGGCGTGGTCACGCGCACACCGTCGATCGTCTGGACGTCTCGCTTGCTGAGCCTCGCATGGCGCAGACGGAGCACGTCAGGAATGGCGGCCATCCTCCGGAATCCGGGCGGCACCGTCATGTCCAGCTTCTCTGGCATCACGTCGGAGAGGTCGTGTAGCGTCAGCGCGGTCGCGTGGCTGAAGACCCCCTGTGGCTCGTCCTGCCGGTTCCGCGACCAGAGCTGCCAGACCATCAGGTCGGGCCTGGATGGCGTCGGAAACTGCGCCAGCCGGTACACACCGCGTGCCTCACGGACCCAGTTTCCGGACCGCACCTGATACGGGTGGACGCTGTCCCCGTACCCGGCCTCGCGTGCCTGGCGGGCGGTAAAAAAGCCGCCCTGGGCATGTGCCGTCTCGTAGAGCTTCCGAAACGCTGCGGTGTTACGTGGCACGCTATAAAACCTCAAATGATTTGAGGAATTATAGCATCAAGCGCGCTTTAGAGATGTCGTAATCTCAGCCGTTGAGCACCCGATTCTGACGGTACTCGACTCGCGCCGACCGCCAAAACGGTTGCAGCAGCAACCCAGTCTCGGAGTCCGTCGTCCATGCACCGTTTTCGAATCCTTCGACCACCCACTTCGTCTCGGTGTCGCCACGGAAAACGATCGCCAGGCGGCATTTCGGCGAGAGTCCAAACGCAAAGCAGTTGAGTGCTTCGTCTTCCGAGGTGAACTCCTCGTGCCAGCCTTCGAAATAGACCGTAAAGCCCGAAGGCGTGATACGCAGGCCGACTGTGAACCCGGACCGATCTCTCGGATGGACCTCGATTCCGTTGGCGCTCTCAGAGTACTGAACGTCCGGATACGCTGAGAGCTTCGCCTTGATCTTCTGAATGGCGTTCATGTGTCGGTCCTGACGCGGGCCTCGAGTCTCGGAAGTGCCATGCTCATCGGAGATCTTGTCGGTTCGCCAGCTCAGATCGCTAGCCGCACCCTCTCACGAACGGCCCAATCCTGCAGTAGCCGAAGCGGCTTTCCCGACGGCGCACGATTGCCCCAACCACGGGCCTGGACGACGGCGCGCCGCTTCATGTCGACTTCGACCGTGAGCACGTGGCGAACCTTTTCACCTCGGTGCACACGGAGCGACCAAATCCGGGACGCCCCTCGCCAGCACCGGTCAGCGTAACTCGCTACGCAGTGATGCAGAGCCGTGCCTTCCGTCCGCAGCTGCGCGCCATTCGTGAGCTCCATCAGCTGCCATACGCTCGGCGGCGCCGACGGGTCTTGACTTGGTTCCTCGATCATCATCGGCTGCAGCGGCGATCCTGCCCAGGTGAGACCGCCGTTCGCCAGACCGAGGCTGCGGTGCCAATCCTGAATCAACCGCAGCATGGATTGCACCGTCCGTCCCTTCATCGAAAACGACGGTTGCGGCGGATCCCGCAGGACGATTCCTTGGGGCGTTTCCACGGCCACGCGCTCGTGCCGAATCGCCTGGACGAAGTCGATCATCGGTCCGACTTGCGCGAGGTCAATCGCGTGCACGTTCGCAATCAGGAACAGCCATACCGTACGCCAGAACGCGCCGTTGCCAAGGTCTGTGGCCGATCGCGTCGCCAGCACGGCCCGGACCAATTCGTCGGACGCGCCCAGGGCGAGGAGTTCCGCACGACGCATCGCGTGTTCGACCGCGAGGTGATCGCGTGACGCCAGGAAGATGTGTTCCATCTTCCTGGTCATCTCGATCGGCAGGTCGAGCGATCGAAAGCTCGCACCACGCGCGTGCGCGACGAACCACTCGCGCTTGTTCTCTGCGTACCCGTCGTCTGTCGCGTACCACGAGGCGGCGAGGAACGCCGGCACCGCATACTTGCCGATCAGATGCTGAGCAAGCGAACACACCGCCGGTCGCCAGGACGCCGACGTCCCTGGCCAGTCGGCCACCGCCCGGATGTGTGCCCAGGTGAATCGGGACAGATTGACCAGCGCGTCGACACCAGGATGGTGGCCATTGACAACCGACGCGTCCAGCAACCGTCTGGCTCGATTCCGAGCGCAGTGCAGCAGCTCGTGGAATGTCGCTGTGGCGATCGCATCAGTGGCCAGGCGTGCGTACGCCCGACTGATCGCATGGTCGGTCTGTCGTCGGTGATGCCGAACGAAACGTTCAGCCGAAGACACGATGTCCTCCCTTCGTTTTCGATCTGGGTCTGCAGATGTCAACGGCGCGTGCATGGGCCGTCGATGTGAGTGCGGAACGGATGGACCACGCCCTACCAGACGCGGGTACCGTCCACCGTGCAGGCCAGAACTAGACGAGGGAGAAGAACATCGTGGAACGATCGTGAGGGTTCGAGAGGCGATTCGTCAAGACACAGGACTGTAATCGCCCTGATGCATGGCAGAAGTGCGAGGGAAGGGCTGATATCGCCTCTCGATGTTCTCCGAGACAAAATTAAAGAACCAGTTCAGGCATCAACGGCAGGCAAGATGCAGATTACGTTGCCTCTGAAGAGTGGGATTTTCCTCTTGGAAGATCCTGCGTTTGGGCGCTTGGTTGGAACTCCGCCAGAGGACGGAACGTCAGACGACCGCAGTAACGCGATTCGGTTTGAGGAAGGCGAGGCAGTTTTCTCTATAGGGCACTATCAACGGGGCCTCGTGGCAGTGAGCTTGATTTCACCGTTCATGCTGATACCAAGAACCCTATTGATCCACAGTCATATCGCTACGCGTCGTCATCTGGAGTGATCGAAGTTGTCGAACACCGGCTTGATCTCGGGGGCAAACAGGTTTTCTTGACTCAGCACCGAAAGAACAAGGGGTGACGAAGGTCGCTTCCACATCATGCCCTCAACAATTGCGTTCACCGCACAGGGCTCGCCACCGGAGCGAAACCGATGTTCCGCCGCAGACGTCTGTCAAGGAGCCGAAGGAAGTACGAGCTGCAAGGTGCGCCGGAGTTTCTCTTTGACTCGCGACCCTACGAGCTTCCATGTGGCGATCGAAAGCCTGGCCAATCTGAAGTCGACAAGTGGCGAGCGGTCAGCTTTGTCGCGGGCAACCAAGCCCCCTATCTGCTCACCCGATTGGACGAGCTTCGTCTCTCCCAGGCCGACGTCCCTGTCCTGACGGTCACGGCTGATCCAGCAAACGTGTTGCGGTGGCGGGCAGCACGCGACCCGATTGGTCCTTGCGCTTCTGCGCCCATGGCGAAGGCGACACGGAAGATGAGGCTCGCGAACGCCTTCACGAGCGCTTCATGGCCCGGGCCGGCGGCGCGGTGTCACTCAGCGGTCCTCACCTTCTCAGTGCAGAGCCGAGGTGCATGGGCCGGGGTCAGCTTTTTGTAGACGCACCGGCCGATGCCGCCATCGTGATCGATGCGTCGTTTGCAGCCGTCCACATTCGTGACCTGGAGGGTCCAGTGCGCGTAGCGGCTGCGCATGCCCGGACCACGATACTGAATACCACCGGACGGGTGGACGCGATCGGTATGGTCATCGACTTTGCTGGTTCGAAGGGGCAGGTGCAACAGCTCCTGCATCCATGGAGCGTGCGCGCGGGCATAACGGTCAAGTTCAAGATCGTTAAAAGCTCCTACTCCAAACACCAGCACCTATAACAGACGACGGCCGATCCGCGCGCCCAACACGGACGCGTCGACCGCCTCGATACGGCCGTCCACCTTAATGCCCGCGACCGCGACACGTACCGGATCGCCGACCGGTGTTGAAGATTCAACCAGACGCACCTCGCGTAGCTAGGGCTCCTCGTCGGAGATTGCGACGTCTGGACCTGGCAAGACTTCCTTCTGGCCAAACCGACTAATCATCAAGCGCTTTCCAAGTGTCCCTGCGGCTACTGCCAGCCACAAACTCTAAGAAACAAGGCGCTTATGCGAAGAAACCCTTAGCCCCCGGTCGCGGACTGATCTTTGCGACTCGTTCGATTCGAACATGGCGCCGAAACCTCGTCGCCTTAGGCAAGAGGGCTAGCTTTTATGGATAGACAGAAATCTTTGGCTATGGGGTTGGGCCTGGCGTTCTGCCTGGCGAGCGGATCGGCATTCGCCCAGAGTGGTGGGTCGCAGAAGTGCGGCGGTGCTGACATTGCAAACGGCCCATTCATCTACTCCACGCCCAGCATCACGCAGACGACGTTCAACGGGACGGGTGGATCGTCGATCAGTACGAGTTTCACGATCACGGCACCTTCGAAGGAGGGAAAGAACGATCCCGATGTGATCGATGTGTTCCCTGGCGAGGGCAACGACCAGGTCTGCTGGCCGACGGCGAACGCCACGATCGGCGTGCTGGAAATCTCGAAAGTCGGCGATGCGACCGGAAATCCGCTGCTCACACCAATCACGCTCGATCCGTTTCTCGGCGTTGGACAGGCCATTGCCAATGCATTCTGGCTGACACCGGCGAGCCACCGCTTCGGCATCGGCGAGACGATCACGGTCAACGTCGAGATCGGCAATCCGAACCTGACTTACGCCGATTACGGCGACTACGACATCAAACTGGCCGCCCAGGCGCCCGGCTTTGGAATCGGCGTCGGCAACGGACCGCACTTCTTCCTGAGTATTCGGGGGGCGAGCGTGACCGACACGACGCCGCCGGTCGTGTCGGTGACGAAGCCGAGCGGGGACGAGATCCTCGGCGTAATCGCTGTCGAAATCACCGCGTTCGACCCGACCGGACCTGTCGCGTCGGGCCTCTCCTCGATCAGCGCCAGCGTTAGCAGCGCGGGCGGAACGGTGTCGGCGCTGCCGATTACCCTCGCGTTCGACCACTCGCTGCCGGAACCTGCCGGCGTTGTCGTAACCGGAACAGGATCCTTCACGCCGACGGGCGGCACCCCCGGCAGCACCGCGGGCACCACGGACGCAGCCGCGTTCACGAGCGGGTCTCGGAGCGGCATCGGCAGCTACACCATCGACGCGCAAGCCAGTGACGTCGCGGGAAACATCGGTGAAGGGACGAAGAGCTTCCACGTCAAGTATGACGTGGCTTTCACCGACCAGTCGGTACCCAACGGCTGCAGGGCCAACAACCTGAACCCGTGCGCCGGACGGTTCAAGTTCACGGTCAAGCGCTCGAACGTGACCTCTGACGGCGCCTTCATGTTCGATCACACCGTCGTCGTCAAGCTCGTGCGCAGCGACAACAACAGCGTTGTGGCGTCGCATGTGTTCGGAACAGGAGCGATTCACCAAGTCGTGCAGATCGACAGCACGGACCTGGTGTACAAGACGACCTTCAACCGCGGCGACCTGCCCGCCAGTCCCGGTTTGGTCAGCTACCAGCTGCAGGTCTATTTCCTGGACGTTGACGGGAACTTGATGCTGCAGGCCACGAGCTCTTCTCTGACGTTCTAGTGCATGTCCGGCAACGAGTCACTGCCGCCGGAACGGCCACGAGAGCACGGGGTTTAGAGAGAAGTTAGCAGAGCCGAAGATCGATCTGAGCGTTCTGCGGTCGGGCAATGAACAAGGGCCGGTGCGGCGCCATCGAGGCGCTCACCGGCTTTGCTGTTTTCAGCGTGGAGCGGTCCACGAAACCAGAACCGTCGCGTCGGCGAGTGAGCGAAATCAGCGCACCTTCATCACGATGAAGGTGAGATCGTCGTACTGCTCCGCGTCGCGGATCCAGTCTTTCATCTCGTCGGATAGCCGCGCGCTGATCTCGTTGGCCGGGAGGTGAGCGGTCTGGCGGAGCACCTGCTGCAGGCGTTCCTCGCCGAACTCTTCGTTCTCGGGGTTGTGCGCCTCGGGGACGCCGTCGGTGAAGGCGAGAAGAACATCGCCGGGGCGCAACTCCACGGTCGCCTCTTCGTAGTTCATCTCCGGGAACATGCCGACCACCGTGCCTCCGGTGGACAGCTCCTCGATCTCGGGCAGCGCGGAGCCGGCGGTCGATCGCCAGCCGGCGCGCAGGAGGTACGGCGCGTTGTGGCCGGCGTTGACGAAGCGCAGCCGACGCTCGTCGAGCTGCGCATAGAAAAAGGTCGCGTACTTGTTCGCGGGCGTTGATCGGTAGATGAACTCGTTCATCCGCGCGACGAGGTGTGGCGGCGACACGTCGCCCTCGGACGAGATGAGCCGCAGCGACGCCTGCACCACGGACATGATCAAGGCGGCGGCGACCCCCTTTCCTGACACGTCGGCCAGCGCGATGCCGATGCCGCCGTCGCGCAGCTCGACGAAATCGTAGTAGTCGCCTCCGATGCGGCGGGCGGGCACGCTCGCCGCGGCGAACTCAACAGCTTCGGTGCGCGGCGGGGCCTCGGGCAGCAGGCGCCGCTGGACCTCCGAGGCGAGGGCGATGTCGCGGCGGAGCGTCTCCTGTTCGACGACGCGATCGGTCAGCCGCGTGTTTTCGATCATCAGCGCGAACTGATCGGCGCCCGCGCGCAACACCTGTCTCTCGTGCGCGCTGAAGCCGACGTGCTGCGACTTGCCCTGCGCGAGCGCATCCGCCTTCGCAGAAGCTCCGGCGGACAAGCGCGCGTCGAAGGACCGTTCACCAAGCAGCAGCACGCCGAGGATCTCGCTACGGGTGCGCAGCGGCACGGCCAGGCGGACGCCGGCGGCGGCGAGCGCACGAAGCTCGTCGACCCGCTCCGGACGATGCACCGCCGCCCATCCGGCGAGGGCGTCCAATTCGTTCGGCGCAAACGGCAGCGGCAGCGGATAGGCGCGCAGCCGTGTGACCAGGAATCCGTCGGCGGCTAAGACCGGTGCGGCCGTTTCGAGCGCGCCGGCGGCGACGAGGCAGCGGTACTCCCGCGTCGAGCCGTCGCGCCGCTCGAGCAGCGCGGCCGACTCGACGTGCAGCTCCTCGCATACGCTGGCGAGCATGGCGCGCAGGGCGCCGCTGTAGGAGTTGGCGCTGCGCGCGGCGTCGACGAAGGCAGTCAGCATGTCGGCCGGCGAGACGTCCGATCCGCTGTCGTCCCCGCCGACCGCCTGTCGCACGTCGTCGACGGCGCTCTCCATTCGCTGACGCGCCCAGCGCCAGACCGATGGCGGTTGCTCGCGAATGGCGGCCATCGGCGAGATGAGCGTCGTGCGCCATGCCGGCACCGACGAGGCCGCCGCGGCGACGAAGGCGACGACCGCCGTGGACGCCGCAAACGGCAGCCATCCGAAGTTGGCGACCGCGAGGTAGCGCACGAGCAGCGACACAGCGCCGACGAGTGCGATCGATCCCACCGCCACGCCCACCAGCGCTAGCTTGAGGCCGCCGCCGAGGACGAGCGTGACCAGATCGCGGTTGACGGCGCCGAGGGCCATGCGCGTGCCGAGCTCCACGGTGCGCTGCCGGACGAAGTACGACACCACGCCGTAGATGCCGAGCGTCGCCATCACCAGCGCCGCCAGGCCGAAGAATGTCATCAC
>Ga0111538_10010293_pt1 | contig 12447 bp, 4 predicted proteins | sample SoiMethybrSBSTD1_FD_79669 | JGI IMG/M metagenome (GOLD analysis project Ga0111538, IMG submission 79669) | Bulk soil microbial communities from a Populus tree surrounding site in Tennessee, USA - Soil MetaG P. TD hybrid SBSTD1 (version 2)... | ecosystem: Environmental > Terrestrial > Soil > Tree...
CAGCTTGAAAATTGCCATTTCTTGACTTGTTAAAAACATAATAAAATGCTCCCTTTCGTGACGAGGCTGTTTCCTTTTCATTTAACTTTTTCAAAATGCCAAGCGACCGCATCTTCTTGGTAAAGTTTCTTCTATCGAGAGGTGTTCCGTAGATCGCTTCATAAAGGCATTTGAGCTGAGACAACGTAAATTTTTGTGGAAGTAATTCGAAACCAAGAGCATGGGTTGCTGCTCTTTCTCTAAGGCGCGCGTGGGCTTTTAAAACCATTTCCTTATGGTCAAAGATCAGCGAAGGCAGGTTATCTAAAGAAAACCATTTTGTTTCATGTTCCTCTTGAAGTTGTTCACTATAATTTGTGATATGAATTAAAGCGAAATACGTTATAGAAATCACCCTTGCACCGGAGTCACGATTCAAATCGCTAAAAGTATACAGTTGCTCCAGATAAACATTCCTCATGCCTGTAAGCTGGTGAAGTACTCTGTTTGCCGCCTCGTCCGCGCTTTCTTCTGATCGGATAAAACCTCCCATAACCGACCAGCCGCTTTTCTCAGGATCAAATCCTCTCCTGACCAACAATGCCTTAAGCTGTTCTCCGTCGAATCCAAGGATGATACAGTCGACGGAAACTAAAATTTTTTGTTCGCCTTCGTATTTATTCAAATCCATAAACCCGACTCCTGAATGGCGTATCATCTCTATCGTGGGGATTATTTTCTAACCAATTTCATCGACGATCTGATGTTAAATAGCCTAGGCGCCGCGTTATTTCTGCCTACTACAACCTGATCTGATCCTTTAGAATGTACGATCTTAATATCGCGCGTTTCACCAAAAACGGAAAATCCGCTAAGACGTGGGTCCAAACTTTTGAAATCACCTCGACCATTTCCCAGGAGACAGTTTCCATACGATGCATCGAATCTTCCTATGCTGGGCGTACTTCCATAAAAGTTACCGACGGCTAAAATATCAGCGAACCCATCTCCGTCAAAGTCATTCGCTACAAAGCCATAGACTGGACTAAATTGTACCTCAATAGGAAATTCTTTTATAGTATAGACAGATTCACCTTCATTAACCAAATACACGGACTGAAATAATTCCGCCTGTTTTCGTATGGCTGATTCGATTGCCTGCTGATTAAACACCTCTGAAAAAGAACTAGCTGCAAATGCAGAATAGTTGTCGTATTTAAACCTGATAAGCGGTATTTGCTTTCTTATTTCATCCATTCCTGCAAACAAATATTCCTTATCCTGGCGATAATAGGTAAGCAGAGATTCAGGGACATAATTTTTATCAAAGTCTTTTACATACAGCCCGACGGGTTGGCGTGACGTTGCGCGGAGGTCAGCGTTAAGTCCACGGTTTCCGGCAAGCAAATCGTCATCTCCGTCTTTGTCAATGTCCGCCTTACAAATGGTATTCCACCAGCCCGATGTATTCGGCAGTTCCCTTTTAATAATTTTGTCAGGATGAAATCCAAGAAAAGTTATGGGCATCCATTCTCCCACAATGACAAGCTCGCGTTTATTGGGCAACCATTCAGCATCGGTGACCATGCCTAACGCCCTCAAGGCCGTACTAAAATCAGTGGTATCGATACTAAACTTTGCCTTGCCCTTATTCCACAACAGATAGCTGTCTGGTGACATTCCATACTTGCCTATGACTGACCTTGTTCCAATGAAAAGATCTATGTAGCTGTCGGAATTAAAATCGGCCGCCACGACGCATGAACCATTGCCGTCCCACTTCGGCAGCGCGTCGACGGCTCTTACGAAGCCTCCCTTCCCGTCGTTCAGATAAAGTCTGTCTTCGATCGTAATGCCATATTGTTGCTGACATCCCCCACTCACGACGTATAAATCGTCATCACCGTCCTGGTCCGCGTCAAAAAACACAGCATCGGTATCTTCCTGGGCTTTGTCATTTTCAAAAACGTTTCCATTATACTTTTCAAAAAATACCGTATCAGATACTTTCTGCAAATACATTTCACCAGCCTGTCCGATAGCTCCGCCTATATAAAAGTCCTCATAGCCATCATCGTTAACATCGCCGACGGCCAATGACGGTCCTTCACAAGATAATTGATGCGGTATAAGAGGTTCTTTACTAAAGTCGTTGTAGATATTCTCATGATGTATAAAATTTACTCCTGACTGTTGGGTGACATTTTCGAACAATCCGGAATTGGTGGGGTCTTTTTCTACATTCTCGTCCTGTGCCTGACTTTGACGAAAGGTAACGGTCGAGTTAATTTTTGGATTGTTTACAACCTCAATTCTTCCATCTGGCCATCGGACTTTCACGGCCTTTATGTTTTTAGTTTTGGCTAGTCCGAAACTTAATGGATAATCCATGGAAGACAACCACCCCCTGGATGGATTTACCGCCTGGGTTAATTTCATACCCTCTGCCTCAACCTCGACAACAGCGCCGATGCCAAAAGTATTTTTACCGTCACCTTGAAATTTTACCTTGATAAAGTTATGTTCAAAAACAGCGTCGGAATTATTTTCAAATACCGATGCCGTTTCGTTCAGATTATTGACGACCAGGTCCAGGTCTCCATCATTATCCAGGTCCGCATAGGCGGCGCCCATGGAATAGCCCGAATAATCCAACCCCCACTCTGTCGAAACATTTTCGAATACCAGTTCACCGGAATTCCGATAAGCATAATTATGTACGGCCCCATCCGGCATTTTATACGCCAGTTCCAGCGAGGAAATATTTTTAGTAGCCTCTTCATTGTAAGTAAAATGGATATAATCAAGGTCAATGGGTCTCCGTAGGATGCCATTCGTAATAAAAATATCCTTCCAACCATCATTGTCTAGATCCGTTAGCAAAGCAGACCAGCTCCAGTCGGTCGCATCGATACCAGCGAGCTGACCTATCTCGCTAAACTGAACATTTGCGCCAAAAAGATTTCCACGGTTAAGCTGGAGCATGTTCCGTGGATATTGATAAAAGTAACCGTAGCTCAATTTGTAGTTGAAGATTTCAAACGGATCAACACCGGCGGATTTTTTTCTAATCGCTTCCTCTTCCGGTTTCATGTCCAGGGTAATAATGTCAAGAAGTCCGTCGTTGTTTATATCGGCGATATCATTGCCCATAGAGAATGTGCTGGTATGTCCCAACGTACCTTTTATATCTTCTCTGAACGTTCCATCACAGTTATTGTAATAGACATAGTCATTCTCATGAAAATCATTGGAAACAAAAATATCCGGGCATCCATTGTTATCAATGTCAGCAATGCTGACGGCGAGGCCATACCCAATCATTCCACCATAAATCCCAGCGATTTCACTCACATCAATGAATTTGTCGTTATCATTTCTTAACAACCGATCGCCTGCCAGGCTATCCCTTTGAAATCTTAAGTCGGCCTTCCCATAAACGTCCGGATTATGGACCCCATGGTTAAGCTGATACATATCCAAATCGCCATCGAGGTCATAGTCAAAAAACGCGGCTTGTTGTGAATAACTCTCGAAGTCAAGGTTGTATTCATTCGCTTTTTCCGTGAAAGTCAGATCGCCATTATTGATAAACAACTGATTTTTGCCGGTAAAGGATTTGTAGTTTGAAACCTGACTGACATAAATATCCAGCCATCCATCGTGATTGATATCAACCATGACCACACCAGTCGTCCAACTTGACGGCCCGGAAGGTCCGGCAACTCCGGCTTTTTCTGTTATATCTTCAAATACAAAATCGCCCTTGTTTAAATACAGGCGGTTAGGCAATTGATTGGCGGTAAAGTATATATCAGGCAAGCCATCATTGTTGATATCACCCGTGGCAACACCCCCACCGTTGTGCGCGTATAAGTATTGATTAATATTTATTTCCTCAGTTTCAGTAAGCTGATTTGCGAAAGTGATGTTCGTGTGCCCTGGTGCCAAGGACGTAAAAAGCTTGTCGGGCTTGCATCCAAAAAGTGCAGTTAAGATTAAAGCAATCAGCTTGAGTCGTTGAATATATTTACAGATGAACTTCATTATTTTGTCGCTGCCATCAGTTCGAAATTTCCTTCAATATTTGTAGCACCTGAACTCTGTCATTATTTTTTGAAATCAGGTAGTATTGCGTTGAATTCATCGAAAAGGGAACGATATCCCGTACCTGCCCATCTATGAATAAACCAGTATTTTTATTTGGGACAGTGTTGAAGGTTCCGTCGCCTTTCCCGAGCAAGAGCGTTCCGTAGTTAGCATCGTACCTTCCCATTTCAGGTTTAACTTCGAAGAGATTCCCACCCAGAAGGAGATCTGCGATTTTGTCTTTGTTAAAGTCCAGGATCGTAATTCCATAAACGGGTGATAGTTGCGCTTCAAGTGGAAGCTTCTTTACTGTGAATTTTCCGTTCCCGTCATTCACAAGTACAATACTTTCCAGCATCGTAACAGAATGTTTGATCGATGCTTTTATCTGCTCGGGCGTAAAAAGATCCTGCATGCCTTTTTCTTTGTAATCTTCATACCGCAAATATTTCTTTTTAAGATACGGTAGTTGCGTAACAAGGTCATGCCACAATACGAGTGGAAAAGATTCAGACCCATTGTAAGCACAGATTATTTGCTCAACAGTTCCATTGGCATCAAAATCGTTAACATAACATTCCAGGGGCTTTTCTTCACTCGCCTTAAACCGGGAATTCAATCCATGATTGGCGGCTATGAAATCAATGTCACCATCATTATCGAGATCGTGGGGAACAATTCTATTCCACCAGCCGGATAAATCAGCAAGGCCGGCTTCTCTCGTCACGTCTTTGAAGTGTCCGCCTTCGTTTAAAAAAATGTGAATCGTCATCCATTCACCAAGTACGATAAGATCCATTTGCTTATCGCCGTTATAATCAGCAAAACAGGCGTCCTTTATTAAACCCAAATTAGCCAGTCCTGGGGCAAATTCGTTTGACACATTCTCAAAAGTCCCAGCCCCGTTGTTCAACAGTAAATAACCATTTTGAGGAATGCCATAATTTCTTTGTCGCAGCCGGCCGCCAACAAAAAGATCATAATCACCATCTTTATCTACGTCAGCCGTTGTAACGCACGATGTACTTTCAAAGCGGTTCATGGGCAATGATTGGTGCGATTTCTTAAAATGGCCAAAACCATCATTGATATAAAGCCTGTCGCTTAGAGCCGAAGAGTTAGGCCCGTATTCATTGCTCCCACTTACTACATATAAATCCTGATCGTTATCGTTATCAGCATCAAAAAATAACGCATCCACGTCTTCACAGCGCTCGTCTTCTTTAAAATCATTGGCAATTGAACGAACTAATTTTCCATCCTGTTTTTGAATGAACAACTTCTTTCCCGTGTTCTTCGCACCGCAGACGTAAACGTCCTCCAACCCATCACCGTTCACGTCTGCGACGGCGAGCCGCGGACCTTCCGTTGAATTCATCTGGAACAGTAGGGGCTCGTTGTCAAAATCGCTCAATTGGTTTTCCTCGTGTGAAAAATCCGATGGGAATTGATTCGTAACGTCCTTAAATCTTAGATCAGACTTTACACGTCCTGTTTTTTGATGCTTGGATTTTACAAGCGTGGTTTCTGAATCACTTTCCTTGATCGTGACCGTTTGATTAGCCGGTACATTTACTTGCAATTGCTCACGGCCCGAAGGCCATTGAATCCACAAAGAGTCAACTTCTTTCTTGTCTCCTAATCCAAATATGAGCGGATAATCAACTGAAGATTGAAAACCACGCGACGGCATCTGTTCCAAATAAAATAATTTCTCCTTACACTTCGCTTTTACCTTGGCGCCAATGGCATTTGTATTTCCGTCTTTTCCTTTGAGAATTATTTTTAAGAAATGCCGCGTCGGATAATTTTGTTCGGTTTGGTTTCGATAAAGGAATAACGGCATATTGACATTGTTTACGACAAGATCAAGATCCCCATCGTTGTCTAGGTCCCCGTAGGCAGCGCCATTGGAGAACCCTGGGGTTGCAAGTCCCCATTGTGCTGTGCTATCTGCAAAGGACAGCAATTTGTCACTGGAGAATACGCGGTTAGAAATCGGTGTTGATGGAATTACATCGATAAGCTTTTTGAAATTAACACCGTCATGGCTAACCAGGCCTTTAGCCACAACGTCATTCGATATGTATCGAAGGTAATCCTGATTTAAAATATCCTTGAAGATACCATTGGTGACATAGACATCTTTGTATCCGTTGTTGTCGAGATCCGCGATAAGAGCGCTCCAACTCCAATCGGTTGCCTCAACTCCTACGAGCCTGCCTATTTCAGAAAACGAAATTTCTTCTTCATTTATTCTCCCTTGATTAAGGTGCAGCATGTTCCGGGTAAATTGGTGATGATAACCGAAAGCAACATTGTGCTGGTATTTGTTCCAATTCTCAAACGACATTGCAGTCTTAAGCCGCGCTTCATCTTTAGGGAGCATTTCAGTAACAAAAATTTCCGGATAACCGTCTCCCGTGATGTCGGAAGCGTCAACCCCCATGGAAGCCATGCTGATAGAACGCATCTCCTTAGACATAACCTCACGGAAGGTTCCATCTTTATTGTTCATGTAGATATAATCCTTTTCGAAGAAGTCATTGGATACATAAATATCCTGCCAGGAATCATCGTCAAGGTCGGCCACAGCAATACCGAGACCGAAGCCGATAGCGCTACCGTAAATATTAGCGGTTTCACTAACGTCCACAAAGTGGCCATGATCGTTTCTTAATAGTTTGTGTCCGCCGAGTGAATCACGAATAGTACGTTGATTTTTTCTCAAGTCAAATGAACCGATAGCACGAAAGGAATTATTGAGAATATAAGCGTCCAGATCGCCATCTTTATCATAATCAAAAAAAGCAGCATGCGTCGATAGTCCTTTTTCATTTAGTCCATATTCTGATGCTCGCTCAGAAAACGTTCCATCCTGGTTGTTAATGAAAAGTTCGTTTTGGCGATCATCTCCCTTCACATCTCCGGAATTACACACATAAATATCCAAAAATCCGTCAGCGTTTATATCCACCATACTTACGCCCGTCGACCATGCCTTCGTGCCGCCAACTCCGGCGCTGGCGGTAATGTCTTCAAATTGAAAATTTCCCTTGTTTAAATAGAGCTTATTTGGTTTCATGTTCGCCGTAAGGTAGATATCAGATAACCCATCATTATTGATATCGCCAATTGCTACACCGCCACCATTGTAAAAATTCCTATACGTGTAAATATTAAAATCCCGGTCGTATTCAAGGGAATTGCTAAAATCGATACCGCTTTCATTCTCATCAACCAAATTAAAAAGGTAAGGTTCATGCGATGAAGCGCTCCTTTCATCTCCGCAGGAAGCTAATAGTAAACTCAACGAAATCCATATGTATGCTATTCCTCTCACTGGTTTTCTGTTTCTTTTTTTGCGTATAAATCAACGATCCATACTTTGATTTCGGGTGTTTGCGCAGGGTACACTGTCACGCGCCGGTTACCACGAACACTCACATAAATGTCATCCTTGAAAGTGTACGGACTTTTAATTTTTAAAAATGGTTTCCTATACCACCGTTCCATCATGGTAATGACGTCGAGTAATAAACTATCCTTGTCAAATGTGCCGTCTTTGAATACAGCATTGTCGTAATAAACCAATGCGTTCATTTCTGTTATCACACCCGCTGTAAAGACAGGATAAAAATTGATGGCCGCCGGATAACTCAACTCACCGCTGAGTTTACTTTCCAGCCACGAGCCGTTTGGGCCTCCCATTTTAAAGTCATGGTCGATTGTGTTTTTTTTGTAGCAATAATCGCGAAAGTCCTGATGCTTCATTCCAAAATACACGCCTTTAAATATGCTGTCATACCTGACGCCGCTTCGAAGTTCTGTTTTTTCAAGCGCCTTGTATTGCGCCTCGGGACTATCGGTGCATTGATAAAAAAGAAAAGTTATGACGATAAGTAAACCCAAAACTTTAAACATAAGTCACCGCATATTTTTTTTAAGTACTACAGGTTTTTCATTGTTCCTTACAACAACAATTAATTGTTCCTTGCCCGCTGTAACCATTTTTATATCCCGGATCTCACCGGGTATACAAATGCCTGAATTTTTCATACTAATTGAAGTAAACGTTCCGTTCCCGCGTCCCTTTAATAACAACCCCCTACTCCCATCATAGATCCCAACCTCAGGCTTTGACCAATAAAAATTACCACCCGATAAAATGTCGGGTATCTTATCGTCATCATAGTCCGCAATGCTCATTGCGAAGACCGGCGTGAACTGAACTTCATCCGGCAGCGAGATCTCTTTGAATTGCCCACCTGTATTGATAAAGCATGCAGACTTCGTCGTATAAACTGACAGTAGGTTGGATTTATCAACAAGTTCCTTTCCGAAAATATCCAATACAGATTGTTCCTTATAACTACTGTGCAGCAAGTATTTTTTTTTCAGGGAAGGGATTTGCTCCACTAAGTCGGTGCGCATATGCAATGGATAGGCAAGATCACCTTTATAGGTCGTTATAATTTGTTCTAATTTTCCATTACCATCGAAATCATTGACGTACATGGTAACAGGCTTTTCATAAGATGCTTTGAGTCGTGTATTCATGCCGTGATTTCCCGCAACAAAATCCAGATCGCCGTCCACATCAATGTCAGCGACCTCAATACAATTCCAAAAACCATTGGTATTGTGTAAACCTGATTGCACGCTTACATTCTTAAAAATTCCTTTTTCATTTTTGAAAAGTGTAACCGGCATCCAATCGCCAACAATAATGAGATCTGAATCATGGTCACCGTCGTAGTCGAACCAACAAGCATCGGTTATCATTCCAATCCTGATCAATTCAGGCGCTATGGACTGCGTTACATTTTCAAATTTTCCCTTACCATTATTTCTTAACAAATATCCGTTCGCAGGCATGCCGTATTGAAAAGGTTTTGCCCGTACGCCAATAAATAGATCATTGTCTCCATCGCCATCAAAATCCGAAGATTTGACACACGAATCATTTTCATAGATGTTTGGAGGTAAAGCCAGAGGGGACCTGGTAAAATTCCCATGGCCATCATTCAAATAAAGTCTATCAGAAAGTTCTGACGCATTAGCAGAAAATTCATTGCCTCCATTACACACATATAAATCAAGGTCACCGTCCTGGTCTGCATCGAATAATTCAGAACAACTAACTTCCCCATTTTTATCTTTTTGAAACGCCTGTTGATCGGTCTTTCTGAAGTCACCTGCTTGATTCTGAATATAGAGCTCAGAAATCTGGTCCTTGCTGTTACCAATAAATATGTCTGCTTTCCCATCCGAATTGACATCCCCAACGGCAAGCCTGGGGCCTTCCGCCGAAAGCATTTGAAACAAGAGTGGGTCCCTGTTGAAGTCGATAAAGTCAGTTTTGACGTGTCGCTCTTTTATTGAATATTTTGATGAGACATCAGAAAACAAAACCTGTGATTTTGGATGCGTTTTGGTTTTTTGATTTACATAGACGCGATGATCGTTATCCTGTTGAATGGTCATCAACTGGTTAGTCGAGACGTTAGTTAAAGTTTCGACGCGCGTGTCCGGCCATTGAATAATAAGGCTATCGATCGTGTTGACTGCTCCCAATCCAAAATTGAGTTTTTGATCGACGGTCGATTGGTAGCCGCGCATGGGTGCCAGCTCTTGATAAAAAGTTTTTCCATCCGATTTTACAGTTACTTGAGTGCCCAGCCCGCTGGTATTTTTACCCTTCGCCGACAATTTGAGGGTAATGTAATGGTTGTCGGGTGAAAGGGTTTCCGTGTTATTCCTAAGAATAAACGGCGGCATATTGACATTGCTTACGATAATATCCAGGTCGCCGTCATTGTCAAGGTCGCCGTAAGCGGATCCATTTGAAAAGCTTGGGCAACTTAATCCCCATTCATCTGTGACATTGTCGAATGTAACATCTCCATTGTTTTTGAAAGCGTAGTTAGGGATAGCGTTGGAAGGTATGTTATCCACTAATTCTTTTAAGACTTTTCCTTTTTCCTCAAACAGTTTTTTAGTAGTCAAAGGATCTGCATAAAAATTTACGTAATCAAGGTCTGTTAAATCTTTATAAATTCCATTGGCTACAAAGATGTCTTTCAGCCCATCATTGTCGAAGTCAGCAATTAGTGCACCCCAGCTCCAATCAGTTGCGCTAACACCTGCATATCGGGAGACTTCGGCGAACATAACGGATTGATTGGTATCTTCAGGAACATAACCGCGATTTAGTTGAAGTACATTTCTAGGAAACTGTCTGTAATAACCGGCATTATAATTGGCTAGATATTTATCCCAGTCTTCAAAGATGGTTTTCGTTTTTAATCGTGCTTCGGAGTCAGGCAGCATTTCCGTGACAAAAATTTCTGGGAACCCGTCATTATTGATGTCCGCCATGTCTGCGCCCATTGAGCCGAGACTAATTTCTCCGATCGCGTTTTCCAATGACTCACTAAATGTTCCGTCGCGATTGTTGATGTAGAGATAATCTTTTTCAAAAAAATCATTTGATATAAAAATATCCTGCCATCCATCTCGGTTTATATCGCCAATAGTGACTCCGAGTCCATAGCCGATTATACTTCCGTAGATGCCAGCTTGTTTGCTGACATCGGTAAAAATTTGGCCATCATTCCTGTATAACTTGTTGCCGCCGAGCGGATCCGGAATCAAACGCTGATTTTTTTGGAGATCATAGCCCCCCACTGAACGGATTGAATTATTTAACAAGTACATGTCCAGGTCGCCATCCTTATCATAGTCAAAGAATGCTGCATGAGTGGAAAGTCCATAGTCATTAATTCCGTATGCCTTCGATTTTTCAACAAATGACGGAACGCCATTTGAATCAGCCCCAGCGTTGATAAAAAGTTCATTATGCCGGTTGACGCCTTCGGGTTTACCCGATTTACAGACGTAGATATCCAATAGCCCATCGCCGTTTATATCCGCCATGCTAACGCCCGTGGACCAAACGCCGTGGCTAGCCAGTCCGGAGGAATCCGTTACATCTTCAAACTTAAAGTTCCCTCGGTTAAGATATAACTTGTTACTTACCATGTTGCCGCTAAAGAAAACATCAGGTAGCCCGTCATTATTCACATCGCCGATGCCAATACCTGCACCGTTATAAAAATTCCGGTAAGTGTAGGTGTTGAATTCTTCCGTATACGCAAGATTATTGCTGAAGTGAATATTGGTTTGATCGGGCTGAAGCAAGGTGAATCGTTTCCCTTGTTCATTACACAAAGTGTGCGTGTCCTCAACCTGGTTGCAGGAAAGGGTGAAAATTAAAAGTATCCTTGGAAAGATTTTCCAAATGTTCATTTCAGACTAAAAAAATGAGGAGGGATTGCTCACCCCTCCTCAAAAACTATAATTTTAATAACCAGGGTTTTGACCTAGGTTCGGATTACCGTTGCGTTGTGCTTCCGGTATCGGGAATATACTTTTCGTGGGGTCGGAAACTGCTTTCTCCCACCGTGCGTCATCGAAAGTACCGAAGCGAAGCATGGTCGGGCGTGCATGAGCTTCAAAAGCAAGCTCCCGCAAAATCTCCTGGCGCAACTTGTCCTCAGTAAGCGGACTTATAATATCCAATCCGGCTCTTTCCCTTATTTGTCGAACCAGTTCAACAGCTTCTGCATTGGAATTGTTGAGTCTCCATAAGGCTTCTGCTCTCATCAACAGCACATCAGCATAACGAAAGATCGGGAAATCGTTTTGAGCGCTGATGCTAATCCCGCTTTCAAATTCAAATTTTCCAATTCGTGCTCCAGACTGACTAAAAGCTTTTGGTGTCAACTCATTAATAAATGGCGTGAAAATTAAAGGGGGACCATCAGGGTCCTTTGCACCCTTAGAATCGACTTCGATAGCTCCATTCGGATCCATCAACGGATTTCCTGCAGCGTCATATTGCTGGCCAACGATAAACATTTCTTTCCGCTTGTCATTTCCCTCATAAGAATTGTAAAATTCTTCCAACGCGGTAAAGCCATTCCATGGTCCATCCGTAAGGTTATAGGTTAGGCGATTCAACGGATGCAGCGTCCTCATGTGCATATTGAAATTGAAACCATTTGCATCAAACTTATCATAAGGAATAACAAAAATATTTTCTTTCGATCCTCGGTTCTCAACAGCAAAATTTGCGAAGTAGTCGGGCTCCAGGATGAAGGGGCCATCATCAATAATTTTCTTCGCGGTTTCTGCAGCTAAGCTCCATTGCGGAGTCCCTGTATAAGTTCCGGCATTCAAATAAACTTTGGTGAGCAGGGCCAGCGCCGACCATTTATTCATTCTTCCATAGTACGCGGCGCCATTAGTCTCTGAAAGGAGACCTGAATTGATCAGCTCATTTAATTCATCCACAATGAATTGATAAACCTGAGC
>Ga0111538_10010294_pt1 | contig 12446 bp, 12 predicted proteins | sample SoiMethybrSBSTD1_FD_79669 | JGI IMG/M metagenome (GOLD analysis project Ga0111538, IMG submission 79669) | Bulk soil microbial communities from a Populus tree surrounding site in Tennessee, USA - Soil MetaG P. TD hybrid SBSTD1 (version 2)... | ecosystem: Environmental > Terrestrial > Soil >...
CGTCGATGCGCGCGTTGAACCGGACCAGGCGCAGCGCCATGCAGACCGCATAGGCCAGCGCGAAGATCCAGCCGAAACGCGGCCAGTGCTGAAGCGACCAGAGATAGAGGATGATCGCCGGCGACACGCCGAACGCGATGACGTCGGAAAGCGAATCCAGCTCCGCGCCGAAACGGGTCTGGCCCTTGAGCATGCGTGCGATGCGCCCGTCCAGCCCGTCGAGGATCCCCGCGGCGATGATGAGGAGCGCCGCGATGCCGAACTGCCCGCGGCCCGCCTCGATGAGGCTGAAGAACCCGCAGCACAGGTTCCCGGTCGTGAAGAGGGTCGGGAGCAGATAGATGCCCCGCCGGAGCTTTCGTCGACCCGCCATGGGAGCGACTATAGCGAAGCGGCCACCGTTCGCGCGAGCGGGGTCTCCCCGGACACGACCCGCTGGCGCAGCGAGACCGAAACGCTCGCCCCGGGCGGAAGATCCACGTCCACGCGCGAACCGAAGCGGATGATCCCGATCCGCTCCCCCGCGGAGAGCGTCCGGCCCGCCGCCACCCGGCAGACGATCCGCCTCGCGATGAGTCCCGCGACGAGCGTGACGCGCACCGGAGGTCCGGCCGGGGGCGCGATCACGATCACCACGCGCTCGTTGTGCTCCGAGGCGGCGTCACGGTACGCGGAGACGAACCGTCCGCGCGTGGCCTCGACCGAGACGACGCGTCCTGCGACCGGCGACCGGCACACGTGGACGTCGAAGACGTTCATGAAGATCGAGACGCGCGACGCGTCGGCCCGGATGATCCTCCCGCAGGCCGGGCTGAGGACGAGCGCGGGGTCGCCCGGCACGTCCCGCTCGGGGTCGCGGAAGAAGTTGAGGGTGAAGACGAGCAGCGCGAGCGGGAGCGCGGCGAGCCACCAAGACCAGATCGCCACGGCGATCGCCACGAGGGCGAGACCGGTGACGAACGGCCATCCCGCGGGATCGATCTTCAACGGTCCCCTCCGAGCGGGCGCTCGAGGAGCAGCGCGTCCTCCCCGCTCTCGGGATAGTAGCCGGGTCGGCGGCCGACCTCGACGAACCCGCGCGCCGTGTAGAGGGCGCGTGCGGCGGCGTTGGACGGCCGCACCTCGAGCGTCGCGAACGCGGCTCCGCGCCCCCTCGCGATCGCCATCACGTCGTCCAAGAGCTGTCGTCCGAACCCGCGCCGGCGCATCTCGGGGGCGACGGCGATGTCGTTGATCTGCAGCTCGTCCGCGACGACGTAGGCGCTGACGTACCCCGCGACCACGCCTTCCGCGCGCAGCACGCGATTGACCGCCACCGGGTTCGCGCCGATCTCGTGCCGGAAGTTCTCCTCCGTCCACGGCGTCGCGAAGGACCGCCGCTCGATCGTGAGCACCTCGGGAACGTCGTCGAGCGTCATGTCCTCGATCACGAGGATCGCGCCTCGGCGTACGAAGGCCGCACGTACAGCGGGGCGGGGGCGTCCTCGGGCGTCAGGCCCGAGGCGAGACGCAGCGCGGCGAGGCGTCCCACGGCGGCCGCGATCCCGGTGGGAGCCGGGGCCAGCCGGAATCCGGCGGGCACCGCCGTGAGGGAGAGGTTCCGCGGCACGAGCACGACCCCGCCGCCCTCCCCGTCGAGCGCGCGCTCCGGCGGACCCGCCCACGGGGGCGTCAGAAGCCTCGGCGGCGAGGACGACGCGTCGAACCGCGCGCGGTACACGTTGCCGCGCCCCGCGGGGATGAGAGGCACGCGATCGGCCTCCGCGGCGCCGTAGGCCTCGGCGACCGCGTCGAGCGTCCCGATCCCGACGCAGGGCTTCCCCGAAGCGAGCGCCCATCCGGCGAGCAGCCCGAGCCCGACACGGATTCCGGTGAACGAGCCCGGCCCCCGCGCGGCGGCGTAGAGGTCGATCGACGCGCGGTCCCAGCCCGCCGCGGCGACCGTGAGATCGACGAGCGGGAGGAGGCGCGCGGCGAGCGAGTCCTCGATCGACAGCCCCGCCTCGGCGACGAGCCGCACGCTCCCGGCGTCGGCTTCGAGGAGGGCCGTCCCACCCCACGCGGTCGAGGTGTCCACGGCGAGGATGCGGGTCACGACGTCTCGTCCGACCGTCCCGACGCCGCCCCTTCCAGGAACTCGAGGAGGTCCCCCTCCGGCGGCCCGCCCTCGGGATCGAACGCGACGCCGACCTCGAAGCGCTCGTCCTCCGCGGACGGAAGCTCCTCCAGCCTCACGACGCGCCCGCGCAGCGTGAGGACACGGCGCGGCGCCGGCCCGCCGCCGCCCTCGAGGCGGATCTCGACGCCCTCGCCCACGTCGATCGGCTCGGGGCTCGTGAACAGGAGTCCGGACCCGCTCGTGTTCCGCACCTGCCCTCCCGCGAGATCGCGCGCGCCGACCACCTCCACCTCGGCGCGTCGCGTGCCGAGGTCGAAGCGGAGGAAGCGGCGACGTTCCGGGGTGTGCAGGAGCACGACGTTCTTTCCCGCGGCCTTCGCCTGGTAGAGGGCCTGCGCCGCGCGCGCGAGGAGCCCCTCGGCGTCCGTTCCGTCCTCGGGGTAGGCGGCGATCCCGCCGGAGACGGTGAGCGCCGCCTTCCCGCCCGCCGCGTCGCGCCGCGAGAAGTGCGATTCGATCTCGCGGCGGAAGCGCTCGGCGACGAGGTAGGCCCCGTTGCGGTCCGTCTCGGGGAGGAGCACGGCGAGCTCGTCCTCGCCGGGGCGCGCCGCGAGATCGATGTCGCGGATCTTGTTCCCCAAGAGCATCGCCGCCTCGCGCAGCAGCCGGTCGGCGACGAGCGGTGTCACCCTCTCGTTGAGGGCCGCGAAGGCGTCCAGGTCGAAGAGGGCGACCGCCACGGGATGCCCGTAGCGACGGGCGCGGCGCAGCTCGGATTGGACCCCCGCGCGGAACGGGCGGTCGCGGAGGAGACCGGTCAGCGCGTCCGATCCGGAAACGGCCGTGGACGGCTCGAGCGCCAGGTCGATCAGCGCCGGCTGCACGAGCCGGCGATTGACGTTCATGAAGTAGTCGAGGGTCGCCACGCGCAAGCCCACGTCACGCCCGAGCGACAGGGACATCGCGTGGCGCTGCGCGAGGATGCCCTCCCAGTGCTCGCGCGCCTCGTCCTCGTCGAAGGGGAGCTGCGTGAGGAGGAGGAGGAGCGCCGCGTGCGCGTCCAGACCCGTCTCGCGCGCGAGCACGTCGAGGCGCGCCGCGAGCCGCTCCGTGTTGTGCGTGTCCTCCGCGAGCAGCTGCACGAGCTGGTCGCGCAGCGGGCCGGCCTCCTCGCGGTTCATCGGCGAAGGCCCCGGTGCCGTGGCTTTGCCGGAGCATGCGTCGACACGCGGGCGAAGACGGCCTCCTCGGGGAGCGGTGCTTCGAACGCGGCGCCGACCTGGAAGGGCGCGTTCGCGTCGGGCCCGCGCTCGACCCGCACGACGCGCGCGGCGGCCGAAAGGCCCCCGAGCCTGACGTGAAGCTCGTCCGCGGGAGCGACCGCAGCATCCGTCGCGAGGAGGACGCCGGTGCGGCTCAGGTTCATCGCGCGGCGCTCTCCGTCCTCCGCCAGCTCGGGCCTCACGGGGAAGCGGACGGCCGAGCGCTTGTCGCGGTAGCGCACGCCGACGCGGTTGCGGCCGGAACGCTTGGCTCCGTAGAGGGCCTCGTCCGCCCGCGAGACGATCTCCGACGCGTGCAGACCATCGTCCGGATAGCACGAGAGGCCGCACGAGACGGTCATCGCGATCGGGTGGCCCCCGAGCGGCTCCTCGGCGAAGCAACGCTCGACGCCTTGCCGGATCCTCTCCGCCACCGCATACCCGCCCAGGCGCGTCGTCTCCGGGAGCACGACCGCGAACTCCTCGCCGCCGAACCGGCAGGCGACGTCCGCCTCGCGGACCGTCCGCCGCAGGATCTCCCCCACGCGCTCCAGGACGAGGTCCCCGAGCAGGTGCCCCCACGCGTCGTTGACCTCCTTGAACCGGTCCAGATCGAGCAGGAGCAGCGTCAGGGGCCAGCGGTACCGCCGGCTCCTCCGGATCTCCCGGTCGAGCGCCTCGTCGAACACGCGCCGGTTCGCGAGCGCGGTCAGAGGGTCGGTGCGGGCGGAGCGCTCGGTCGCCTCGTAGGCCTCCATCTCCACGATCTTCGGGTTGAGGAGGCGCCGCTCGACGTTCGTGAGGAAATCCATGGCGGCGACCCGCAGGCCCGTGTCGCGCCCCAGCCGGGACGTGAGGTGGCCCCGGTGGTCGAGGACGTGCCGGAGGAGCCGCTCGGCCTCCCCGTCGTCCATCTCCAGGTGAAAGAGGACCCGGACCGCGTCGGAGAAGATCGGCCCCCCTTCGACGTCGCGGAGGCCCGAGAGGCGGGACAGCCAGGCCTCCGGTTCGGGGTGGTCTTCCGAGAGAAGGTGGATCAGCTTGCTGCGGGCCTTTTCCCCCAGCCGTGACTCCCCCACGACGCACTCCTGCAGCCGGACGGTGGCGCGCTCGCGGTCGAAAGAGTAACACGGGCCCTCTTGAAAACTTCCTCCGCTTGAGCGCGTATTACACACACGGGAGAGTTGTCCTGGGAGGGGCCGTGAAGACTTCTCGATCGGCCGGGGCGACCCGGTCCACGACGCTCGATCTCGCCGAACTTCCCGACGAGACCTTGGTGGACGAGGCGCTCGCGGGAGACCGTGACGCGTTCGGCGCTTTGGTCCAGCGGCACCAGCGCGGGCTCGTCAACTACATCTTCCGGCTCGTCGGCTCGCGCGACATCGCGACGGACTTGGCTCAGGAAGTCTTCCTGAAGGTTTTCGTGGGACTCCAGAGCTTCGATCCCCGCTATCGCTTCACGACGTGGCTCTACCGCATCGCCTCCAACGGCGCGATCGATCACCTGCGCCGCAAGCAGCCGAAGACGCTGTCGCTCTCGCAGCCGCCCGCGGAGGACGGCGCTCCGCAGGCGCCGCCGCTCGCGGGATCGGACCCGACACCGGACGACGTGTTGCGCCTTCGCGAGCTCGAGAGCCGGTTGAACGACGCCATCGGCGCCCTCCCGCCGGCCTACCGGCAGCTCATCCTCCTCCGGCACAAGCAGCACTGTCGCTACGACGAGATCGCGCGCATCACGCACCTGCCGCTCGGCACCGTGAAGAACCGCATCTTCCGCGCGCGCGAGATCCTGCGCGGGCAGCTCACCGACATCCTCGACCCGGAGGTGCGTTCGTGACCGCCTGCGATCGCGCGCGTCCCCTCATCGTGAGGTCGGTCGAGGGCGAGCTTGCCCCCGGCTCGGCACTCCGCCTCGCGCGGCACGTGGAGGCCTGCACCGCCTGCCGGATCCTGCTCGCCCGCGAGCGGCGGCTCGCGCAAGTCCTCGACGGCCTCGACGACGTCGTCCCCGTGGACGCGTCGTTCCTCGACGCGGTCATGGCTTCGCTCCCGGATCGGCCCTCCGCGGCCGGACCCGCGCTCACGCGCCGCGAGCGCCTGCGCCGCGGGCTACGCCTCGCGGGCCTGTGCGCGGGACTCGTCGCGGGCGGCGGGCTCGCGGCTCGCTTCTTGCCGTTCCTGCGGTTCGACCTCGCGACACCTGCGATGCCGCGTTTCGCGGGGGACGAGACGGAGAGCTGGCTCAGCTTCGTCGGGTCGGCCGCTCAGTGGGTCCGCATGACCGCGCAGACGCTCTCCTGGTCGATCCCGTCGGGCGTCGTCGCCAAGCTCGCGATCACGCTCGCGGTGGAGGCGGTCGTGGTGGGCGCGGTCGTCGCTCTCGCGACCTCCGCCGCGGCCGTCCTGCGACGCGGTCCGGACTCCCCCGCCTCCTAGCCGAGCGCCTTCCGCAGCTCCGCGGCCGGAATCCCCGCCCGGCGCGCCGCCAGCGCCACGTCGCCGCGCGCCTCACGCAGGAGGCGCCGGAGGAAATACCGCTCGAACGCCTTGAGACCCTCCGCCAGTGACGGGAACGACCGGTAGAGATCGTCGATCTCCGACGCGTCCCCACCCATCTCCGCCGGGAGGTCGGCGGGGCCGATCTCCTCGCCGCGCGCGAGCAGCACGACCCGCTCGACCGCGTTCCGCAGCTCCCGTAGGTTCCCCGGCCAGTCGTGGCGGACGAGCGCCGCCGTCGCCTCCGGGCCGAACGTCCGGTCCGGCCGCCCGTACTCGCGCGACAGGTCGCGCTGGAACCGGTGGACGATGTCGTGGATGTCCTCGCGCCGCTCCCGAAGCGGCGGCACCTGGATGCGCATCACGTCGAGATGCTGGCGGAGCGAAGGCGTCAGGCCGGTCGCGTCCGGGCTCGCGCTCGCGAGCAGCCTCACGTCGGGCCGGCCGGTGAGCCATCCGGCCAGGCGCTCCTGAAGCGGCCCGGGAAGGGCATCGACGTCTTCGAGGAACACCGACCCGCGGCGTGCGAGGTCGAGGCGTCCCGGATGCGCGCCGTCCCCGAAGAGGACCGCCGCTCCGGTGGCCGCGTCCAGCGCTCGGCCGGGGATCTGGACGAGCGGCTGATCCGCGCGCCGGCTGGCGGCGTGGATGCGACGCGCGATGGTCTCCCGTCCCGAGCCGGGCTCGCCGCACAGGAGGACCGGTGCTTCGACCGCGGCCGCGGCGTCCGCCTCGCGCCGCACGCGCTCCGCGGATTCCGACGCTCCGAGGAAATCCGTGTCGCGCGCGAGCTGCTCGAGCAACGCCCTGTTCCGTCGCAGCAGGCGCCGCTGCCGCAGGGCGTTCCGGAGGACGAGCAGGGTCTTCTCGAGGGACAAGGGCTTTTCGACGAAGTCGAACGCCCCCAGCTTGGTCGCGCGCACCGCGGTGTCGATCGTGCCGTGCCCCGAGATCATGACCACCTCGGCGTCGCTCCCCGCGTCGCGCAGCCGCTCGAGCGTCGTGAGGCCGTCGATTCCCGGGAGCCACACGTCGAGGAGGATCCCCTCCGCGGGACGGGCGGCGGCCGCGGCGAGCCCGTCCTCGCCCGAGGCCACCGATTCGACCGCGTAACCGTCGTCCTTGAGGATCGCCTCGAGCATCGAGCGCACGCCCGGCTCGTCGTCGACGATCAGGATCCTCTCACCGGCCATGGGAGCCTCCCGCTCGCATTGCGACCGCCGCGTCCCCGGGGATCTCGATGACGAAGCGCGCCCCGCCCTCGGGCGCGTCCTCCACGCGGATGGTGCCGCGGTGCTCGGCGACGACCCGCTGGACGATGGCGAGGCCGAGCCCCGTCCCCTTGGGCTTGGTCGACACGTACGGGGTGAAGAGCGTCTCCCGGATCGGGACGGGAATCCCCGGGCCCCGGTCGCTCACCTCCACGCGCAGCGAGCCCGGTCCCGCGTACGAGCGCGCCGCGATCGAGATCTCGCCCGCCCCGCCCATCGCGGTGATCGCGTTGTCGATGAGATTGATGAGCGCCCGGCGCATCTGCTCCGGGTCCACACGCACCACGCCGAGATCGGGCGCGACGTCCAGGCTCCAGCGGATCGAAGGGTGGACGCGGTACAAGGCGACCACGGACTCGATGACGCTCGCGAAATCCACCGGCTCCGGCCGCGCCCCCGGCATGCGCGCGTAGAGCGAGAACTCGTCCACCAGCTTCTTAAGGCCGGACACCTCCCGCTCGATCGTCTGGGTCGAATCGTCCACGACGCCCGCGAGATCCGGCGAGCCCTCCGAGAACTTCTTTCTCAGGCGCTGGGCGGCGAGCTGGATCGGGGTCAGCGGGTTCTTGATCTCGTGGGCGATGCGCCGCGCGACCTCGCGCCAGGCCGCGGCGCGCTGGGCATCGAGCAGGTCGGTCAGGTCCTCGATCATGAGCAGCATGCCGAGATCCTCGCCGTGGGACCCACGGATCGGGGACACCTGCGCCGCGACGGTGAGCGCCCCCCCGGGCCGCTCCAGCAGCATGTCCTTGCGCCCCGCGCGGCCCTCGCGGCCCCGCGCTTCCTCCACGAGCCCCGAAAGCGGCGCCAACCTGTCGGAGGAGAGCGCCTCCCCGAGATCGTCCCCGGGGGAGAGCGGAACGCCCAGCATCGTCGACGCCGCCGGGTTGCTGGTCGTGACGCGCATCTCGCGGTCCGCCGAGATGACCCCCGTCGAGAGCTGCGCGACGAGCGTTTCGATGTAGCGGCGCCTCTCGTCGAGCGCCTGGTTGCTACGCCTGAGCTCCGCAGTGCCGCGCGTGATGACCTCGCGGTTCTCCTGGAGCTCCGCCGCCATCTCGTTGAACGAGTCCACGAGCATCCCGACCTCGTCCCCCACGTTCGTGAGCACGCGCACGCCGAGGTTCCCCTGCGAGATCTCGCGCGAGGCGGCGGCGACCTGCTCGAGCGGGACCGTGATCCGGCGCGAGACGTAGAACCCGATCCAGGACGATACGAAGACGATCGCGAGGCCGACGAGAGCGATGAGGGAGTAGTAGATCCGGAGGACCTCGCGCCGCTCGGCCCGGAAGTCCGAGTAGGCCCGGTCCGCCGCGTTGATGAGCTCGAGGCGCGCGGCCATGTCCCCCTTGACGATCTGGCCGACGACCACGGCACCGCGGTCCCCCGGGATCGGGGCCGCGCCGATGACGAGCGCGGAGCCGCCCACACGCGTCATGTCGAAGACGGTCGTCTTCGACCGGGCGGCGAGGCGCGCCGCGCGGTCCACGGTCTCCCTTGCCGCGGGGGGAAGCGCCCCGGCCTCGATGACCGGCCGGCCGTCGAAAGGCATCCACGCCGCGAGGTCGAACGCCTCGGCCTCGCGCCAGATCTTCAGGCGGGCGCGGCTCGGCTCCTCCGCGAGGACGGCGGCGAGGAGCGTCGCGTGGCGGACGAGGAGGTCCTCCTCGCGCCGTCCCGCCTCCTTCACGATCGCCTTGGCCTGGGCGGTCACCTCGTCCACGGGGGTCCGGAGCAGCTGCTGCACCGTGATCTTGATGAAGCTCGCGGCCCCGAAGGAGAGCAGGAACGCGGGGAGGAGCACGAGGGCGAGGAAGAAGAAGACGAGCTTGGTCCGCAGGCGCGCCCCGAGGACCCCGCGCTTCCGGTCCACGATCAAACGAACGACGTTGCGGACGAGGATGAAGACGAACCCGAGCGCCAGCACGAGGATCGCGAGCGTGAGCGCCGCCAGGAGCTGGCGGCTCGCCGCGATCTCGGGCCCGGCCTCGGCGACACGGAGGCTCGCCCGGTAGGCGAGCCAGAGAAGAGCGATCGCCACGGCGCCCCAGGCGCCCCACCTCAGCGCGCGGCGCATCCCTTTCAACCCTGCTCGGCCGCGAGCGCGTCCGCCTCGAGCCACGGGGCAAGGAACCAGCTCTCCGTGGAGGCGGCGATCTTCCGCGCGAGCCGCGCGTGGAGGTCGTGACCGGCGCGGTAGGCGATCACGTGCCCCAGGAGCGGGTGCCCGAGGAGGGACAGGTCGCCCGTGAGGTCGAGCATCTTGTGGCGCACGAATTCGTCCCGGAACCTCAGCGAGGGATTCAGGATCCCCGCATCCCCCACGACGACGGCGTTGTCGAGGGATCCGCCCTGCGCGAGTCCGCGGGCACGGAGCGCCGCGATCTCCCGCTCGAAGGTGAACGTGCGCGCGGGTGCCAGCTTCTCGACGAACTGGTCGGCCCGCCACAGCGAGGCGGTCAGCTCCTGATAGCCGAGCGACGGGTGGTCGAAGTCGATCGCGTAGGTGACCCGGAACTCGGGGCAGGGATGGACCGACACGGTCTTGTCCTCGTGGGCGACCGAGATCGGCTTGACGACGTGGATATAGCTCCGCGGGGCGTCGTGTTCCGAGAAGCCCGCGGCGAGGAGCGCGTCCACGAAGGGCTTCGACGACCCGTCCAGGATCGGCACCTCCGGCCCGTCGAGCTCGACATCGAGGTCGTCCACCTGCAGCGCGTAGAGCGCGGCCATGAGGTGCTCGATCGTGCTGACCGACGACCCGTCACGCTCGAGCACGGTCGCGTAGAAGCTGGGACCCGCGAACTCGAGCCGCGCGGGGATGCGAGCTCCCCCCTCGTCGGCGCGCACGAAGGTGATCCCGCTCCCCGCCGCCGCGGGGACGAGGCGCATGCGGACCGCGCGCCCGGAGTGAAGGCCGGTCCCCTCGATCACGCGCTCGGAGGCGAGCGTGCGCCGGTTCTTCATCGACGCTCCGTTGACCGTTTCGTCCGGCTCATGGTACAAGATCACCACTCCGGGGCGGCCTGAGCCCGGGCCACGACGCCAACCGTGACTCACAGGACCCCGCCTCGTCGCGACACGTCCCGACGCCGCCGAAACGGTGGCGGCGCGCGCCGTGTGAAGTTCCCGGGCCCGTCGCCGTCGGCACCTCCGCGTGACAACGATGGCTCCTCGGACGCGGTCTTCCACCTCGAGGACGGCGTATCCCGCTTCGCCTCGGGCGACCTGGACGGCGCGATCGCCGCGTGGGAGCGGGCCATCGAGGCGGACGAGGCGCTCGCGCACGCTTGGCGCAATCTGGGGGGCGCCCGCGAGCGCGCCGGACACCACGACGAAGCCGCCGCCTCCTTCCGCCGCGCGATCGAGCTGCGGGGGGACGATCACGAAGCCTGGCTCCAGCTCGGCAACTCCGAGGATTCCCGCGGCGACGCCTGGGCGGCGGTCGAGGCGTACCGCCGGGCGGTAGCGCTCAAGCCGGATTTCGCGGAAGGGTGGAACAACCTCGGCAACGCCTGGGTGCACCTGGGCCGGCGTGACGACGCGGTCGCCGCCTACGAGAGGGCCGTCGAGATCGACCCCAACGCCTTCGAGTGCTGGTTCAACCTGGGCACCGTCCGCGCCGACCTCGGCGAGTACGAGGCGGCGAAGCAGTGCTTCATGCGCTCGCTGGAGCTCGAGCCGATCTCACCCCAGGTGTGGTTCAACCTGGGCTTCGCCCACGACGGGCTGCGCGAGCCCTTCGCGGCGGCGGAGGCGTACCGGCGCGCCGCGGAGCTCGATCCGTACGAGTACGAGATCTGGTACAACCTCGGGAACGCCTGCGCCGAGCTCGGAAGGCTAGACGAGGCCGCGCGCGCGTTCCGCACGGCGCTCGCGCGGCACGACGGCGACCCCGAGGTCTGGAACAATTTAGGGAACGCCCTGCTCGAGTCGGGCGATCGCCACGAGGCGATCAAGTGCTTCCGGCGCGCGCTCACGATCGAGCCGTCGTACGATCTGAGCTGGAACAACCTCGGGAACGCCCTCGAAGACGAGGGCCGGCTCGAGGAAGCGACGGAGGCGTACGAGAAGGCCGTGGAGCTGGCGCCGGATCGATCGACGTACCGCTTGAACCTCGCCTCGGCACTGGCGCGGACCGGGGAGCTCGACCGCGCGCTGCGGCACCTGTCGCGCGCCGTCGCGCTCGCGCCGGGGATCCGGGGCCTCCTGACGGGCTTCGTGGAGTTCGGCCCGATCCTGTCCGATCCTCGGTTCTCGGAAGACGGCGGGAACCGTTGATGGCCGATCCCCGCGAGAACGCGTCGCTCGAGACCCTCGATCGGCGGATGGCGGAGCTGGCGAGCTTCGTCTCGCCGTCCGAGATCTTCCGCGCGCTCCTCGACGGGACCGAGGTCGGGAGCCCGAGAGCCGCGGTCTACCTCCTCCGCGAGGGACGCTTCAAGGGGTGGAATTCGATCGGATACCCGCCCCAGGCCGCCGCGAGCCACCGGGCGATCACGCTCCCCGTCGGCTCCGGCTGGCTCGGATCGGTGGCCGAGGAGGTGGACGTTCGCTGGCGCACCCTCTCGGCCGGCGAGCAGCCGCCGCAGTTCGGGCAGGGGCGTCACGGCGAGGTCGTCGCGCTCCCCGTTCGCGTCGGCGGCAAGGCGGTCGCGCTCGTCGTCGCCGAGCGCGAGCCCGGGGAGCAACCCTGGTCCCCCGCGGCGCTCTCGCTCCTCTGCCAGGCGGCGCGACTCCGTCTCGAGCTGGACCTCGCCTGGCGGCGGCTGAAGAACCTCCAGGGCGCGCCCGTGGAGGTGGCCCAACCCGTTCCCGTTCCCGTTCCCGTTCCCGTTCCCGTTCCCGTTCCCGTCGCCGTCGCAGCGCCCGCTCCCGAGCCCGAGCCGATCCCGGTGGCGCCACCCCCCGTCGAGGCACCCGCGTCCACGGAGATCGCCCCGTGGGCCGAGACCACGGAGCGTGAGTCCGATCCCCGCCGCGAGGAGGCGCGCCGCTTCGCGCGCCTGGTCGCGACCGACATCCGTCTCTACAACGAGGAGGCGGTGGTCCTCGGCCGGCGCGAGGGAGACCTCGCCGCGCGTCTCGCCGAGCCCATGGCGCGCGGACGCGAGGCGTACGCGAAGCGGTTCCCCGACCTGGGTCCTACGGGGGCGAAGCTCCTCGAGGAAGCGTTCGTCCAGGTCCTCGCCGGAGGCGACGCCTCCCTCCTTCGCTAGCCGGTGCGGCGCTCCATCATCGTCGTCGGCGTCGCCGGCGCGCTCGTGCTCGCCGGTGCTGCAGCGGTCGTTTGGGCCA